>Ga0315298_1010494_pt1 | contig 11149 bp, 9 predicted proteins | sample WHS_1_MG_FD_203077 | JGI IMG/M metagenome (GOLD analysis project Ga0315298, IMG submission 203077) | Extremophilic microbial mat communities from Washburn Hot Springs, YNP, Wyoming, USA - WHS_1_MG | ecosystem: Environmental > Aquatic > Thermal springs > Hot (42-90C) | place: USA: Wyoming... | reverse complement strand
GTGCAAATCTTCTTGATATCCAGATTGGAATGAAGCAACCGACTTTAAAATTAACAATTGAATCAATTGAAAAAATTCTTCTTGATGCAGAAAAACATGTAATAAATGCATTCAGCAATTTTTCTTCCGAAAAACTCAACGAATTTATTGAAATTACCGAAAGGTTACTTGTCAGGGAAACAGGAGATATTATTGCACATTCATTGTCTGATAAACAAACAGGTCTTGCACTGTGTTCAATGGCTGACAGAGTAAAAATGGATGAAATGTTTTCTGGCGCACTGGTTCTATCTCAAATTTTCCAGAGCAATGACTTTGATAAATTAAAAAAATTAAAACCAGGAAAATACGGGAAAATTCTCGTTGGAACAAATAAAAACGATACATACAATATTGAAAATCTGAAAGGTATCAGTTGTATTATTGAGCCTGGTGGCAATGATACTTACATCGGTGGAAAAACAGGCCCTGATAGACCTGTTTTTATAATTATTGACTTTGAAGGAAATGACCACTATATCAGCAGCGATGGTTTTGCACAGGGAACTGGATTTTTTGGGATCAGCATTCTCTATGATGAGAATGGAAATGATTTGTATGATGGCAAAGATGCATGTCAGGCAGTTGCCCTTATTGGAATAGGAATTTTGATAGATAATAGTGGAAATGATACATACATTGCAGACAGAAGAGGTCAGGGAAGCGCAGTATGTGGTGCTGGAATTTTGATTGATAAAAAAGGAGACGATAGATATTTTGTTAATCTTTTTGGACAGGGATATGGAGGAATGCAGGGCATTGGTATTCTTGAAGACGCAGACGGCAATGACCATTACAAGGCAGGAGGAAAATATGATGAACCATACCAGGAGCCACCACATTATTATAAACATGCATGGTCTCAGGGATGTGGCTCGGGATTCAGAGGAATTTCAAATGGTGGTTTTGGTATGATACTTGATGGTGCAGGTGATGATCTGTACGAAGCAGATTATTTTTCCACAGGTGGATACTGGTTTGCAGCAGGTCTTTCAAGGGATTTTGGTGGAAATGATACAAGAAGACCACTGACAAACGATTTTTCCAGATATGGATTTGGATATGCCTGCCACTATGCTATAGGACTGCTTTTTGATGACACTGGAAATGATACATACATCGGAACACTCGGCATTCAGGGTTTTGGCTGGGACATCGGGACTGCTGCGGTTGTGGATTTTGCAGGCAATGATACCTACACAGCGACAATCAGTGGTCAGGGTTTTGCATGCCAGGGTTCATGGGCAATGTTGATTGATGGTGATGGAACAGATATCTACACAGGAGTTAATAAATCAAGGGGACAGGGGATGCCAGGTCCTCTGGAGTACCATCCGAAAAATCTCATTGGCGGTAATTTCAGTTTTCTTATTGACTTTGGAAAAGGTAATGATGAATTCTCTTCGCAAACAATTCAAAACCCGATCAACAACAAAAGCACAGAAAATGGTGCAGGGTATTTAATCAAGATTGAATAATGGAGATAATTTTAAAAATCCTTCTGTGGTTACTGTTAATGCCTGTAATACTTTTAATCGGATTTTTCCTGTTTTTGCTCATCTCATTTCTTTTTTCTCTGATTTTCTTTAGAAAAAAATTCATCGTGATAAAATGGAAACAATCCTCTGAGACAAAAAAACATAAAATTCATCAAAAAATTCTTGATGCTGAATGGTCAGAAAAAAAGGATTGACAGCAGGCAATATTTAAGGTATAAGGAAAATAAAGACGAAAGGGGGTGAAAAAAATGCCTTCGAGAAAACTCAAGGAATTTCTTGACAAAAACAACATCAAATACATAACAATCCAGCATTCACCTGCATATACAGCACAGGAAATTGCTGCTTCAGCACACATTCATGGAAAAGAACTTGCTAAAACAGTCATCATAAAAAAGGATGGAAAACTTGCAATGGCGGTATTGCCTGCAAACTATCATGTGGATGTTGAGGTACTGAAAAAAGCAACAGGAGCAAATTCCCTGACAATTGCCACAGAACAGGAATTTAAAGATGCATTTCCTGAATGCGAAATAGGAGCAATGCCACCATTTGGAAATCTTTATGGAATGGAGACATTTGCTGAAGATTCTCTTGCTGAAAATAAAGATATCGTTTTTAATGCTGGAACCCACACTGAATTGATAAGAATATCCTATGCTGATTTTGTGAATCTTGTAAAACCAAAGATTCTTACCTTTATTAAACTTTGATGAATAATGTAAATGTAAAGCGAGAAAAAAGGAGGCGCAAATGAAATATTTTATTATTTTACCTTTATTTTTCCTTGTAATTTCACTGCATGCTCAACAACCATTTCCTGGTGCTCCTGAAAGACCTGATATTATGATGATGAAAAATATGGAAAATGAAATTCTTGTGAGAATGATTAATGAACTTGAAATTACTGATGAACAATTGCCTGTATTTATTTCTAAATTCAGAGAAATGGCTCAGGCAATAAGACAGCAAAAAGAAACACAAAGCAGAATTGCAGAAGAAATCAGGTCATTGATTGACAGAGAAGCATCTCCGTCAACCACGATTGAAGAAAAAATTTCAGAATTTGAAAAAACAATTGATAAAAATTACGAAAATATGAAAAATTTCAGGCAGGATTTGAAAAAAATATTAACATCGCGCCAGCAGGCAAAATTTGTCCTGTTTTTCGGAGATATAAATAATTTATTTACTCCTCAAATGGGATTATTTCAAATTCCACCAGCCCCAGCAGCAATGGAAAGAGTGCCCGCAAAACCTATTATGAAGCAGGAAAAAATTAAAATCCCATCCTCTCCTCTGTCCCCTCCTCAAAAGTAGTTGAAATCACCCTTGCCACCTCCTCTCTTTTCCCCTCCTGAAAGGAGGGGATGAAGGGGAGGTTGAAAAAGGGGGAATTTTTTCTCCCTCCTTTGAAAAAGGAGGGCTGGGGGTGGATTTAAATCCCCCTTGCATCTCCCTTTGAAAAAGGGAGAAATTACTTTGAACCCCCCTGCATCACCGTTGCTCTCCCTCATTTTGAATCCCCCTTAGTCCTCCTTTGAAAAAGGGGGAAGAATGGAGAGAGAATTTATGAAAAAGGGGGAATTGAAGGGGGATTTGCAAAAGCGGAAATTGAAAAGGGAGATTACAAAAGTGGGAAAAGAAAAATTACCAGTGAACCCTGTTCAAACTATTTCCAGTGGAGTATTTACTATTTTCATAACTGTCCGTGTATCAATCCTCTTCCATCCCATTCTTTCAAATCTATCAGCAACATCAGTATTTTGAGTTTCAAGTTTTACTTCAAGTGGTTGTTTTAATACATATGGCTTAAACTCATTGATTCTTTTCAATGCCCTTGAAACTGAATGTCTGATAATTTCTTTTGTCTTTTCAAGTGGCAGGAGTTTTGCACAATTTCTTGTTAATCCTTCTTTCACAACTGCTACTTCTATGTTGCCAAGTAATTGTTTTGCTTCTTCACAGGCAGCACGGTCCCCACTGACAAAAATAACCGGGATACCATAATAACCTGCAACAAGAGCACTCTGACCAATTTCTCCCATTTTAATACCATTGACATAGTAGTTGTACCAGGTTGTTGAACTCTGTGTATGGTCAAGCACTGCATTCTTTGCTCCTGCCATCGCATGATAACCAACAAGTAATACTGCATCAAACGAATTATCAAGACCAGGATACCATGTTGTTCTTACAGAACCTGTGATATATGTTGCCTGTGGATGGAATAATTCAAAAAGAAAATTATAGCCACTTCCATGTCCATCCATAACAACGATATCCTTTGCTCCTGCATCAAGAGCACCTTCAACAGCAGCATTGATGTCTGCCATCAAAAATTTCCTTGCATTTTCATATTCAGAATTTTTACCATCCCTGCCTGTCTGCTCCCATGAAACAATTCCGCTGATACCCTCAAGGTCTGTGGAAATATAAATTTTCATACTCCCTCCTTTCCAGTGTTTAAAATTGCCAGTTAAATGATATAATAAATTGTCATCTTAAACAACCAACAGGGGAGGAATATGAAAAAACTTGATGTGACGATTGTCGGTGGAGGAATGATAACAAATGACCTGCTTCTTCCAACAATCTATCATCTTCAGAGGACAGGCATTGTTAACAAAATACAGATTTGTGCATTAAACAGTGCTCCACTTAAATACCTTCGGGATAATCCTGAATTGAAACAAGCATTTCCAGGGCAATCATTTACACCATATCCTGATTTTTCTGAACCAGAGGATAAAAATTATCCTGAACTCTATAAAAAAGTGCTTTCTGAAATGAAACCAAGACAGGTGGTTGTTGTCGCAATGCCTGATAACCTCCACTATGAAGTTGTCATGGAAGCACTGAAAAATAATCAGCATGTTCTGTGTGTCAAGCCACTTGTTTTGCAGTATAAACAGGCAGCAGAAATTGAAAAAATTGTAAAAGAAAAAGGGCTGTTTGTTGGTGTGGAATATCACAAAAGATTTGACAGACGTTCTTTGATGGCAAAAAGGTCGTATCAACTGGGACATTTTGGAGAATTTGCGATGGGAGAGGCAAAATTGATTGAACCATATTATTACAGGCATTCAAATTTTCAGAACTGGTTTACAGTTGATAGAACAGACCCATTTGTGTATATTGGATGCCATTATGTTGACCTTGTTTATTTTATCACTGGATTGAAACCTGTTGAGGTTTCTGTTGAAGGAGTTAAAGGAAAATTTCCAAATGGCAATACAGGATTTATGTGGTCTGATGCAAGGGTGAGATTTGAAAATCAGGCAATTTTATCTGTTACCAATGGGCTTGGTTATCCTGACGCTGGTGCTGGAAGCAATGACCAGGGACTTTTGATGTACTGTGAAGGAAATGATAAAACAGGCATGATTAAACATGATGACCAGTACAGGGGTGTTGCATACTGCTATCTTGAAAACATAGGACCAGGCGGTTCAGCATATAATTATGTGAGCCCGGATTTCTTCAGGTTTGTTCCGTGGGAAGGAGAAGGATACAAGCCCGTTGGATATGGACCTGATTCTGTTTCGGCAATCATCGGTTCAATAAAAAGAATTGAGGATGAAGCAGGAGATGATATAGAAAAAAGATTGAAAATTATTGAGGAAATTGATCGCAAAGGCATTATTGCAACACCAGCAAATAGTTTCATCAATGAACTTGTTGTAGAAGCAGGAAGATTATCAATACTCAATAATGGAAGACCTGTAAAAATTTTATATGAACCCGAACCGCATGTAGAATTCAGGGATTAGAATAATTTTTCTGGTAATTCACCTGGTTTTCTTTTTTTGCCTGGTCTGAAATCAGGAACGTCAATAGGGATACTACCTTTTTCTATTGAAATTCCTGCAATGATTGCAGGTGCTGCTGTTTCTACTGATTTATAAACATCCATTTCAACCGGCTTATCAAAAAGTATTGCCTCAACCGTACTGGCAACTGGATAATAGTCAAGTCCACCATGACCGGTTTGTTGAGCAACAACTGGATATTCCCAGTAATTTGTATAATCCCATTCCATATCTGCACTATCCTTCATAAAATATCCTGAAAGCCACATTTTACCTTTCTCTGATTTTGTTCGTGGTTGCTCAACCCATCCTTTTGTTCCAATCATTCGATTGCAATGTTCACTACCCTTCAGTGTGTCTATTGTAAAACCTGCCATTAATCTTAAAATTGTATCCTTTTCAGTATGCATCAATGCAACCTCAATGTCTGGTTGCGGGAACCAGTCGTATCGATATCCTGGTGATTTTGTTGCCATAGCCACAACCCTTACTACCCTGTCATCAAGAATATGAAGCAAGGGACTCAATTCATGTGGAAGATAAAAAATCGGGTGCTTGAGATTCCAGAATCTTGATTTCATTAAGGGAATTTTCAATTTTTGTGCCTGGTCAATGGTAACATTTTCTCCTGTGACAGGATTTATCCAGTATCTGTCAGGACCCATTCCATGAAGATACTGACCCTCACAATATAAAATTTTTCCGAGAAGATTATCCTGAACAAGTTTCTTCCATGCCTTCACAAAAGCAGCATATCTCAATTGTTCTGCCATCTGAAACTTCAATCCTGTTTTCTCAACTGTAGTAACAATCTTCCAGCAACCTTCCATCGTTAAAGAAAGAGGAACCTCACATAAAACATGTTTTCCTGCCTCAAGACACTGACACACAATATCAGGGTTGTCTTCGGGTGCAACAAAAACTGCAACTGCATCAATGCTTTTGTTCTTCAGCAATTTTTCATAATCTTTGTACATTTTAATATCAGGGTCTTTCAGCAGTTCCATTGTTTTTTTCATTAATGGCTCAATGCGGTCGCATATTGCAATAACCCTGCTACCGGGAACAAGATAATGATAAATGTGAGAAAGTGCCCTTCCACTGTGCCCAAGTCCTATAATAGCCCAGTTTACTTTTTTATTTGTTGTCATCCTTCCTCCCTTCAACCATAAAATTTTTCTGAAAATTCCTTTTCAGGCAGGGTTGATGAATAATGTCCCCTGTATTCAATAATTCTTTTTGCCTGTTTACCATCTCCAATATAAATCCATTTATCATCTGATTGAAATCCAAATGTTTGAAATATCCTTTTATACCAGGCAAGTTTCGAGTTAATATCTTTGCAGAGTTGTCTCCACATATGTGCATAAGAATAATCATTCTCGAGCCACAAAGGGTCAATCTCTTTTTCTGAAAGGGGAACAAATAAAATTTGCCTTTCTTCTTTGATGCACTGCCAGAAATAAAATGCATTGAGAAGTTTTCCATTGTGCATGAAAACATAACCCATATCAATATCAACAAGCACCCATTCTGATATATCAGGGAAAAAGACCTCTGTGAGAACATGGCCGTTATTATAAGTATTCCAGTCATCAAGGGTAAATGCACTGATGATTCTTGCCCTGAATCCTGCATCATTTAAAACTTCCTTTGTAAGAAGTGCAATATCACCGCAGGTCAATGAAATCCAGTATCTTGATAAAAGTAGTTTTTTTCTCTGTTCCATTGTGGTTGAAGCATCTCTGTTGCCATGAATATGAATAATGGAAAGCGCACAAAGTAAAGGCATCACCGATTTTCTATCTTTAATCACAACGAGATTTCTTACACTTTTTGTGATAATTGAAAATCTGTAAAGTCCTTCATTCTCAAGATGATAAATGTTACCAGCAAATTCGACATCCACTGGTCCTGTAACAACAAAAGGCAGTGTTTCAAGATTTTTTCCTTTCCCTCTTTTCTTTTCAACAGTTTTTGGTCCGGATTCTGCCTCATAATAAACTTCAGGTAAACATATATGCTGGCTGTACCATTTCCACCATTTCTTTGCTTCTAACTCTGAAATTCCGAAATTTTTTCTGTATTCTGAAAATGCCCTGTCCCACCCAATTTTGTTCACAGAATTTATAAAACCAAGCCGAATTTCAAAACTTTTTTTCACTGTGTCTCCTTTTTAAAAAAATTTTTCCTGATTTTGTTGAAAAAAGAATTTCTTTTGTTCCTTCAAGTTTAATAGTTTCAGGAATTTTTTTGTTCTGCCATTTTTCAGAGATTGCGATACCAATATCATCTGCAATCATTCCTGAAAATTCAATATGATCGTCGTTAAATTGATAATCAAGTTTTATGTTCTGCCTTTTTTCCCACCATTTGAAAAACATCTTGTGATTCATCACAGGAATACCGCTGGATTTTGCATAAGAAGCAATCTGCAATATGATTTCAGATGTATTCTGCTGACTGAACATATAATGTGGATGAAAAATTGGATTCAATGGTTGATAATACAATTTTTGGTTTACATCAAGCCAGGCAATAAGTTTCCTTCCGTAAACGTCGCTTTTTGACGGAAGTCGACCACTTTTATTGAAAAGATTTATGTCATCAGATGTAAAAACCTGTAATTCCTGAACAGTAGATTTTCCAGCGGATGTATAAAGGTAATAAGGGAAACCATAACTTACACCTGGTTCCCAGTATAAAAGATTTGATGAATAACATAGTTGTGCATCCTGCATAATTTTTATCTGACTATCCCATCCCACCCAGATTAAAGAGTGTCCCCTGCAAGAGACAAATTCCACTTTTTTTGAAAGGAAAATTTTCCTTGAGTCAATCAAATGCTTAAACATTACTTCGGGTGATGGAGATTGTCCTGCAAAATAATGGAAACCAAAATCAATTCCTTTATCCATCCAGTAATGCAACTGATGTGTTGAAAACTTTGTAATATCATCAACCATTGTATACATTGTATACGGAAGGTGATTCTTTACCAGAAAATCCCATGATTTTTCAAGTTTTTTCTTCTCAAGATTATCACTATCACCATTTAAAAGCAATACATTCGTATATGGAAAGGGATAATACCAGATTCTTGGAACAGGGCCTTTTGATTCAAACATCTTTCTGATAATATCAAGAAGCACCAGTTCATGAAAAAATGCCTGCGGAATCTCTGAAAGTTGACTGTTTATTAAATTATCTGCAAGATGAAGTGCTCGAGAAATACCTTTTTTAAGTTTTGGAGTAAGATTGCCCTCAGAAGTAAAAAATTCCCATCCCTGTAAAAGAAGAAGTACTGTTGCTACAAAATCATAAAGGAAAACGCAAATTTTTCCTGAACCAATATCCTTCCACGCAATTGCTGGATACTTTGTTGTATAATTTTCACCTGAAACAGAAAAATCATAGGCAAAATTAGCATAATTCTCACCATATTTTTGTTTAATTAATGATATTGGAGGAAAAGTTTGAAGAAAAGTTACAGGGATACTGTCATAATTAATCTGCATTAAAGGGAAATGGTATGTGTACATCAGTTCACTGCCAAAAAGTTTTAATACAGTTTGTTGGGGTTGGAGGAAAATCACGCTTGCACCATTTTTTGCATGGTCAATCATTTCCTTTACCTTCTTTTCATTGGCATTGCATACAAGGACAAGTTCTGATTGTTTGCTATCGCTTATTTTAGCAATAATTCCAAGCCGTCTGATAATATCAAGAACAAATTGTTTTCTCCATGACACACCTTCAAAAGATATCCGCATAAATTCCTCCATTGAAAAACTATGACCAAAATTTATGATGATGTTATACTATAATAATGAGACAATGGCAAGAACTTATGAATGTTAGTGTCAAATAAGTTATGAAAGATTTCACAGGAAAGAATTGAAATCCCCCTTTGTCCCCCTTTACAAAAAGGGGGCAATAGAGGGAAAAATTTATAAAGGAGGAAGATAGGAGGATTTAGGAGAGGGTAAAAGAAATAGTTGGCAATGTCTGGCAAAAACTTCTCAATAATAAGATCGTCCTATAAGAGTCAAGGCTTATAGGAAATTGTCAAAGAACAGAGTTGCTCTTTGAAAATTTGGTGACTTAAGAAACAGGGGCACCCTCCTGAAAGCGAGGAAGCGCAGTGGGAGGAACAAAGACTCTTTCTGGTCTATATTCCTGCCCGCTTTTGAGCATTGACAGCATCATCTGGGCTAATTTCTTAGCCACACAGATGAGGGCCTGTTTTCTGGTCTTGCCCTGAGAAATCTTTTTATTGTAAAGGGTTCTCATCTCTGGGTTATGCCGGAGAGAACTGACTGCGGCCATATAGAGACCTTTTCTTACATAGTTTGGACCTCGGTGCGAGATGATGTTATTCTTCCGAGTTTGTCCGCTCTCAAATATCTGAGGGAAAAAGCCTATATGACCGATTAACTTCTTGCCCGAAGGATAGTTTGTTCCGTTGCTGCCGGCTACCGAGAGAAAAACCGCTAAGGTATTCTTTCCTATGGCTGGAGTGGATAAAAGATTGCTGCCTGGGAAAGAACCGCTTCCATCCTTAGGAGAAAGAATCTTGTCTATTTCTTCTTTGATTTTTTCTAAGGAAGACAATACTCTATCCAGTTGAGAAAGAAGGACCCGGATGGTAAAAGCTCTAACTTCTCTGGCGCGGCCAGAATAGATTGAGTTTTTGGCTGTTTCTATCAAGGAGCCAATTTCCGAGATGTTAAAGTTATTCCCTTTGATAGAACGGACTACTTTCTCAATCTGAGAAACTTTGGCTTGGGCTAAATCAAAAGCAGTCGGCCATTTCTCCAGGACCCTTCTGGAAGCTATACTGAAGACATTTCTCAGGGCAGTTTTCTCATACTCCGGGAAGACTAAAGCAAGAAGAGAAACAAGCCGCCGGGAAAATCTTTTCTTCTCTTCCTCCAGATGAAACTGCAGTTTCACTAATTCTCTGAGCGCCTCAATTTCTTCTTCTGGTACTATAGAAGAAAGATACCGATTGCTTCTTAAAAGGTCAGCAATCACAAAAGCGGAGATGATATCGGTGGTGGCTTTCTGCCCCAGAGCCTGATGAAATTTCCTGGTCTGGTATGGATTAAGAAGAATAACCTTATATCCTTTCTCGGTCAGAAAAGAATAGAGATTTTCCCAGAGGCTGCCGGTGGCCTCCAATCCAGCCAGAAGATTCTCTGGAGTAAGAGAGAATTCGGAAAGTTTCTTCAGAAGCGTCTCAAACCCTTCTCTGGTATTCTCCAGGGAAAAGGGTCTTTGAAATCTTTCTCCCTTCTCATCCAGGATGAGGTAATCTGTCTTACTCTTAGATACATCTATGCCTAAATAATACATAAAGCCTCCTTTGTTCTTTTCTGGAACCATCAAAAAGGAGGGAGGATATTCCTGCTTTATCTCTCTTTCCCATAACCTGGGAGATGAATGGTAACTCGGTATCAACAGAGTTCCATAGCGTCCTTAATAAATGTTCCCAGAGAGATAAGCAGGAAGCAATAATCTTGATCAAATGGTGTCCAGTAAGGACCCATACGGAGGAGAAAAATGTCTCCCTGCTTTCTGAAAGTTGCCAGATTTTAAGTTTTGAAAGAGCCATGCTTAATTATAAAGCCAAAAAGAACTTTTAACTACTCACATGCTCAATTGTGAACATTATACCAGGAGGAAATATGAAATTTGCAATGAATGAGGCAACAACAATGAAGTCAGATTTTGTTACTGATATCAGAGCATATGGAAAGGCAGGATTTGAGGCAGTTGAAATATGGTTGCCGAAAT
>Ga0315298_1010493_pt1 | contig 11150 bp, 8 predicted proteins | sample WHS_1_MG_FD_203077 | JGI IMG/M metagenome (GOLD analysis project Ga0315298, IMG submission 203077) | Extremophilic microbial mat communities from Washburn Hot Springs, YNP, Wyoming, USA - WHS_1_MG | ecosystem: Environmental > Aquatic > Thermal springs > Hot (42-90C) | place: USA: Wyoming... | reverse complement strand
AGATGAAAACTGAGTCTTTTACATTCGAATTGCCACCTGAACTTATTGCCCAGAAGCCAGTAGAACCACGTGATATGAGCAAACTTATGGTTGTTGAACGCTCTAACGGAAGAATCAAACATTTTCTATTCCGCGATTTACCAGATTTCTTAAATGAAGGCGACTGCCTTGTTATTAATACAACGAGGGTATTTCCCGGCAGATTAAGCGCAAAAAAGGAAACCGGTGGTAATGTTGAAATACTTCTTCTTGAGAGACTTGAAAGAGAATGGAAGGCGCTTACTCGTGGTGCAAAAGTTCGACCAGGTACGACTCTTTTTTTAAAGCATGGACTTCGTGCAGTGATTCTTGATCGTTTTTCTTGCGGTGAGGTTCGCTTGCGATTTGAACATGATTCTCTTGATCCCGAAAGTGTTGCTTTTGAACAGGGCTCAATACCTCTCCCTCCATACATAAAGTCTTATAAAGGCGATGTTGAAAGGTATCAAACCATATATTCCGAGAGAGAAATTTCTGCTGCAGCGCCGACTGCCGGCTTACATTTTACTGATGAACTTCTTTCTACCATTCAATCTCGTGGGATTTCCATTGCCCCTTGCGAACTTGCGGTTGGGCTTGATACATTTCGTCCCATAAGGGAAGATGAAATCGAAGGGCACAAAATGCACTCTGAGTGGTATTCGCTTGGGTATGAATCTGCTGAATTGATAAACTCAGCAAAGCAATCTAAGAGAAGGGTTATCTCTTGCGGGACAACTTGCGTGAGAGTACTTGAGACTCTTGCGCTCGACGATGGGAGAGTTGCTCATGGTAGCGGAAGAACTGACCTTTTTATAAAGCCCGGCTATCACTTTCGTGTGGCTGATGCTCTCATAACCAATTTTCATCTTCCACGCTCGACTCTCTTGGTTCTTGTCTGCGCGTTTGGTGGGATGGATTTGATATTGGGGGCGTATCGTATTGCGGTTAAGATGCGGTACAGGTTTTATTCTTTTGGCGATGCGATGCTCATACTATAGAACTTTGCAGGAGTCATTGGGTTGAAGGTATAGGATGGACATGGGGTTTTCTTTTTCAGTAGAACATTGCGATAATGAGACTCGCGCGAGAACTGGCTTAATAAAAACCGGACATGGAATTGTAAAAACCCCCGCTTTCCTTCCAGTTGGAACTCAAGGCTCTGTCAAAGCGATGAGGCCCGATGAGGTCAGAGCAATTGGATATGAAATGGTTCTTGCTAATGCCTATCACCTTATGTTAAGGCCCGGAGTAGAAATCATTGAGAAAATAGGAGGTATTCATTCCTTCATGGGCTGGGATGGCGCTGTGCTTACTGATTCTGGTGGTTTTCAGGTAATGAGCCTGGGCCGAGATGTCCAAGTAACAGATGATGGGGCAAGGTTTAGAAGTCACATTGATGGCTCCCACGTTTTTTTGTCTCCAGAGCTTTCAATTGAAATTCAGGAAAGGCTCTCTTCAGACATAGCCATGTCTTTTGATGAATGCCTTCCTTTTGATGCAGGAAGAGAGGATGTTGAAAGGTCGGTAAAGAGGAATGCTGAGTGGGCGAAACGGTCTAAGAAGGCGCATAGATCCGAAGATCAGGCACTATTTGGTATTGTCCAGGGTGGAATTTACGAGGATTTACGCCGCAGGAGTGCCGAGGCGACAGCTGAACTTGGTTTTGATGGATTTGGCATTGGGGGTTTAAGTGTTGGAGAGCCAAAAGATATTACCTTTGAAATGGTTGAAGTTGCTTTGTCCGTTCTTCCAGAGGACTCATGTGCTTATATGATGGGCGTTGGCGATGTATTAGGGATGGCAGAATGTATTGGCCTTGGAATTGATGTTTTTGATTCCGTTCTGCCGACTCGTCTTGCAAGAAATGCCTGTGCCTTTGTTTCGGGGGGGAGGATAAACTTGAGGAACTCAAAGTACGCTTCTTCTTCTGACCCCCTGGAAGATGGATGCGATTGCTATGCCTGCAAGAATTTTTCAAGGGCTTATTTAAGGCACCTCGTCTGGGCAAAGGAAATACTTGGGTTTCAACTCTTAACTCTTCATAACCTGAGAAAGATTGCAAGGTTCATGGATGACGCAAGGGGGGCAATCAAGGCGGGGAGTTATCTGGAATTCCTTAAAAAAGTAAGGGAAATGGAAAAGCTTGAAGAAGATTTGAAATGACAAAGATGCCCACTTCATTTATCATAGTCAAAAGTTTATGTATTATAGGTTTGTACAGAAGCGAGAATTGGACGAAAGAAAGGAAGATGAGGGATGAAAAATTATTGTCTTAGCTTTTTGGCAAGCCCGGTCGTTTTAGCAGCAGCGAAGACAACTGATAATCAAAAGCAGGCAGGTCTTGCCAACTATTCCATGTTTATTCTGATAGCACTCATGATTGTCGTATTCTATTTTCTTTTGATAAGGCCTCAAAGAAAACAGGCTCAGAAACATCAGGAAATGATTTCCAGGTTAGAGAGGGGAGATGAGGTAGTAACAATTGGAGGCATTCACGGAGTGATAAAGAAAATTTCTGATGAGACTGTTGTTCTTGAGGTTGATAAGGGCGTAAGAATTAAGTTTTCGAAGTCCGCCATTGCAAGAAGTCTTACTGAGCACGAGGAAGAAGAGGAGGAGGAAGAGGAAAAAGAGGAGGAAGAAAAAGAGGAATAAAAGAATGGAATTTGGCAGGAAAGAGAGAGGAGCATGTCAAGAACTTCCAAGAACAGACTTTCAATAGGTTTGATTTTACTTGTCCTTGCAGGGCTTTATATTGGACGCTTTGCCTTTGGGTTAAAACCGAGACTTGGCCTTGACTTGAAAGGTGGGGTAAGTCTTGTTTATGCAGCGAAAGGCAAAAAGATTGACAAAGGGGTTCTTGAAAAAACGGTGGAAAAGATCAGAGAGCGTGTTGATAAACTTGGAGTTTCAGAGCCAGAGATTTCAACTCAGGGTTCAAGAAATATTTCAGTTCAACTTCCCGGGATACATGATCCTGAAAGGGCAAAGGCTTTAGTTGGAAAGACAGCGCAGCTTCAGTTCAGAATTGTACTTGAACAGAAGAAGGCCTCTGAAGTAAAAAATGACCCAAACTGGAAGATATCTTCGACAGAAGATGAATTAAAGCCTGAAAATGTAATAGTACTTCCTGCGCCTCAAGAGGGAAAGTCTAAGGATAATATTCTTCTTAAACTTGACAAAACAATTATGACGGGTGATTACCTGAGTAGAGCGCGTGTATCTTATGATAGTTCGACCGGTAAGCCAAAAGTGGACTTCGAACTCACAGGCGAGGGCAGGACAAAGTTTGCAGACATAACAACGCAAAACAAAGATAAGCAACTTGCCATAGTCTTGGACTATAAGGTTGAATCTTATCCCACAATAAAGGAACCAATAACTGGTGGAAGTGGGGAGATAACCGGTAATTTCACTGACAGCGAGGCAAAGGATCTTGCAATTGTCCTCAATACTGGAGCTCTTCCACTTGATCTTGTGCTACAGACAGAGCAGGATGTTACTGCTACTCTCGGTCGTGACTCACTTCGCAAGGGCATAATAGCAGGTATAACCGGTCTCATAATTGTCGCACTTTTCATGCTTGCCTATTACCGGGTTCTTGGTTTTGTAACCTGCTTTGGGCTTATAATTTCCGGCGCACTTCTTTATGGATTCGTTAGCGTGCTCGGCGAGTACTGGAGCCTTACTCTTGCTGGAGTTGCTGGAATAATTGTGTCAATTGGAATTGCCGCTGATTCGAGCATCGTTTTTTTTGAAAGGCTTAAAGAAGAGGTCAGGGAGGGAAGGACTGTTAGATCATCAGTCGACCGGGCTTACAAGTCAGCTTTCAGGACCATTATAGCGGCAGACACTGTTTCATTTGCCGCTGCAGCAATCCTCTACATTGCTGCAGTAGGCTCAGTAAGGGGCTTTGCTTTTACCTTAGGTATGGCTACAATATTTGATGTTTTTATCTCTTACTTTTTCACCAGGCCTTTTACATCCATGATCTCGGGATTGCCGCTTCTTACTTCTCCACGAGCACTGGGAATGAGAATTCCTGCTGAAGCAGATGTTGGGGGTGAGGTTGAATGAGACTTCCTCGCCGTGGACAGATAGATTTCGTTGGAAAGAAGTATATTTGGTTTGGGATTTCGGGAGTCGTTATTCTCGTCTCTGTCATTGCCCTGTTTACCAGAGGCTTGAATTTTGGTGTTGATTTCACAGGCGGGACCCAGATTGATATAAAGTGCAAAGAAGGGATATCAATTGCAAAAGTTCGAAAGGTCCTTTCGGAATTTAATTATGGGGACGCACAGATTCAGCAGGCTAAGGGTGGCGCCTTTATCCTTAGGACGCCAAAACTCGATGGTTCTGCGAAGGATAAGATAATCTCTGCTCTAAAGGCTAAAGCAGGACTCGTAGAGGTTTTAGGCATAAACGACGTTGGTCCTGGCTGGGGAGCTCAAGTAAGCAGACATGCAGCAATTGGTGTTTGCTTCTTTATAATCGCAGTTGTCATATACGTTAGCTTCCGCTTTGAGTTTAAGATGGCGATTTGCGCAATCATTGAGATCATTCACGATCTCATCATTACTGTAGGTGTCTATGCACTTGTTGGGCGCGAAGTGACTCCCGCAACTGTTATTGCTGTCCTTACCATACTTGGTTACTCACTTTACGATGCGATCGTGATTTTCGATCGCATAAAGGAAAACGCGGACCAGCTCACTCGACAGAGTAAAAAAACCTACACAGACATTGTGAACGATTCAATCAATCAGGTTCTTGCGAGGTCTGTGAATACTTCCCTTACAACTCTTTTCCCCATAGTAACCATTCTTCTTTTCGGAGGAGAAACCCTCAAGGCTTTTGCATTTGCACTATTCCTGGGTGTTCTTTCTGGAACTTACTCGAGCATTTTCCTCGCATCTCCAATACTTTCTGCATGGAAGGAGGCTGAGCCAAAGTATGCGGCTTTTAGACAGAGGGTGGAAAGAGCTAAGGCAAAATCTGACAGGCCTCAACTTAAGGTGGAAAGCCAGACAGAATTTGATTCCCGCGTTGAACCTGTCTTAAAACAGGGGAGATCGGTAGCGGAAAAAGAGGAGCCTCCCGAGACAAAAGTTAAAGCAACAAAACCTGGGCCTCATCCAAAGCCAAAACAAAAGGCAGGAGTTCAAGCCCAGAAAGCAAGTGCAAAATCAAGAACAAAGGGCCCTGGAAGTAAAAAGAAAAAAAAGAAAAGAAGATGAGTGACGCTGAGACAAGTGCAAAAGTACTTTTTTCGAAGACGAGAAAGTTTCTTTCTAAGAGCGGCCAGAAGCAGGTAGAAAAGGCGTATAAGTTTGCCTACCAGTCTCATAAAGATCAGTTCCGCGTTTCGGGAGAGCATTTCATAGAGCACCCCCTGTCTGTGGCTACTATTCTTGCAGATCTTGAGCTTGACGCTGACACGATTTCTGCTGCTCTTCTTCACGATGTAGTCGAGGATACAAAACTTACAATTGAAGATATTCGCCTGGAATTTGGCGACGATATAAGCGAAATAATAGACGGTTTAACGAAACTCGAACGCTTTCATTTCTCTTCGCGGGAAGAGGAGCAGGCGGAGAACATGCGAAAACTCCTCATCGCAATGGCGAAGGATGTCAGGGTAATACTGATTAAACTTGCAGATAGATTGCATAACATGGAGACAATTCAGGCTCTTCCCCCTGAGAAAAGGGAGCAGATTGCAAGCGAAACAATCGAAATCTATGCTCCGCTTGCACATCGTTTTGGGATATCGCAAATTAAATGGAGACTTGAGGATCTTGCATTTGAGGTTCTCTATCCTGAGCGGTACAAGCAGATACAAAAGATGGTAGCCCAGCGAAGGCTTGAACGCGAGAAGTACATGAAAAACCTTGAGGAGATGATAACTCGAGAGCTTAAGAACAATAGGATAAAGGCGAAAGTTTCGGGAAGAGTAAAGCATTTTTATAGCATCTACGAGAAGATGGTCACAAGAGGAGTCGCATTTGACGAAATAATGGATCTTTCTGCACTTCGAGTCATTGTTGATAATATAAAAGATTGCTATGCGGCGTTAGGTGTAATCCATGCAATGTGGAAGCCGGTTCCGGGAAGATTCAAAGACTACATCGCAATGCCGAAACTGAATATGTATCAATCACTTCATACGGTTGTAATGACCCCAGAAGGGAGGCCTATCGAGATCCAGATCAGAACTGAGGAGATGCACAGAACCGCGGAATATGGAATTGCCGCACACTGGTTATACAAGGAACAGAGGAGGGAAAAGGGAGGGCGTGTATGGCTCAAGCAGGTTATGGAATGGCAGCAGATGAAAGACCCAACTGAGTTTATGAAAACCTTGAAGATTGACCTTTTTCAGGATGAAGTTTTTGTTTTCACTCCAAAGGGGAAGCTGATTTCACTTCCAAAGGGAGCAACGCCCCTGGATTTTGCCTACAACATTCACACCGAAGTCGGGCATCGCTGCATTGGTGCTAAGGTGAATGGAAGAATGGTTCCACTGACTTATGAGCTTTCTAACGGGGATATTGTTGAAATCATGACATCGAAAACCGCCTCTCCCAGTCAGGATTGGCTTTCCATTGTAAAGAGCGCTCGCGCAAGATCAAAGATTCGACAGTGGTTCAGCCGCCAGAGGTTTGAGGAGGAGAGAGAAGAGGGTAAGGAGCAACTTGAACGAGCAATGCGGAAAAGGGGGATACCCTTTTCCCGTAAGGAAGTCTTAAGAGCACTTGAGCAGGTTGCCCGTGAGTATCATGTCGAGAAAGTGGAGGATCTTCATCGCCTTATTGGTTGCGGTCAGGTTTCTGGAAACCAGGTTTCAAACAGGATTTGTCACTACCTTGGTATAGGGAAGAAGGATGAAATAGTTCCCGAGCGTGATCTTGGGCCCACAGAAGAACCATATGAGGAGAAGATGGGCTCAAAGAGGATAGTTGTCCATGGGATAGAGAATGCTCTTGTTCAGATTGCGCATTGCTGTAGGCCTACACCCTTGGACGAGATTGTTGGGTTTGTTACCAGGGGAAGAGGCGTTTCCGTTCACAGGGCAGACTGTCGAAATGTTCGTGAACTTTCACTCGAAAAGGATCGCATTATTGAGGTCTCCTGGGAGGGAGTGGAACCTGTAAGGATTGTAGAGATTTGTGTCAAGGCTCTTGACAGGCCAAAGTTGGTCCGAGACATTACAACTGTTCTTGGTGACCACCACGTAAACATTATATCTGCTTCATTTTCAACCGATCGCGAAAGACTTGCCACAAGCAACTTTACCTTCGAGATAGCAAGCAACGCTCACCTTCAGGAAATAATAAAAAGTGTCAGGAAGGTTGAGTCTGTTTATGAAGTATTTGAAGTGAGAGAAGAGCATAGCAAATCCGGTTCATCTTCACCTTAAAGCGGCTTGGTAATTTTCGATGAGGTATCTTCTTTACAAATAGGTTTCTTGTGAGTATTTGTTTTTTATATTCTAATCGAAAGGAGAAAAGACGAGAGCGGTAATACAAAGAGTTAAGAAGTGCTCGGTTTTTGTTGACGACGAAAAAATTTCAAGCATTGGTAGCGGTATCTTAGTTCTTCTTGGCGTATCAAAGGAAGATGAGCCTGAGGATGTATCATGGCTTGTAGAAAAAATTGTAAATTTGCGCATATTCCCGGATCAGGATGGGAAGATGAATCTTTCGCTTCTCGATTTTTCCGGGGAGCTCATGGTGGTAAGTCAATTTACGCTTCTTGCTTCCTTAAAAAAAGGAAGAAGACCTTCGTTTGAGGAGGCAGCTAATCCAGAGGACGCTCGACATCTTTATCATTTATTCATCGAAGAGGCAAAGAAGAGAGGGGTGAAAGTTCAGTCCGGGGAATTTGGCGAAATGATGACAGTTGAAATTTCTAACTGGGGTCCGGTCACTTTTGTGATAGACTCGCTATAAAGAAATAAGGCTCTATTTCTTGCCTTAATGTGGAGTATTTTTGCCGGGGTTCTCACAAAGCTGCCATGGGAAAGATAAAAGTAGAGATAAAGAAGGTCGGGGTGCTTGGTACGAATTGTTATCTAATTTGGGATGAAGAAAAAAAGGACTCTTACATAATAGATGTGGGAGGTGAAGCAAGAAGCATAATTAATTCTGTTCGCTCATTTGAACTAAATGTGAGAATGGTGCTATGCACGCATGGTCATCCTGACCATGTTTCTCATGCTTCTAAGGTTGCAGAAGCATTCGGTGTTCCAGTTGGTATATCGCAGTTAGACTCTAAGATTTTTGAAAGGGATTCATTTTTCAAAAAGGTTCAAGGGGTACTCATTCCAAAGCCTTCGAGACTTAAATTCTTGAACGATGGAGACACTCTTGATTTGGGTGAAAGTTCAATTTCGGTTCTTCACACTCCTGGTCATACCCGTGGTTCCCTGAGTTTCTATATCGATGGTTATCTTTTTTGTGGGGATCTTATCTTCAAAGGTTCTATTGGCAGGACTGATCTTAGAGGAGGTTCATACGAGGAGCTTCTCAAGTCTGTAATGACAAAAGTTTTTGTTCTTCCCTCATCGACTATTATTTTCCCCGGCCATGGACCTCAAACCACTATTGGTGAGGAAAAGGCGTCTAATCCGTTCTTGAGTCCAATTTCGAGAGGTGTTTAAGTTGGCGAATATCTATCGGGCACCAAAAGGCATGAGGGATATCCTTTATCCGCAATCAGAATGGATGGCCCAAATCCTAAGTGTTGCTTCTGAAATTTGCGAGACCTTTGGTTACCGGAGGATTGAGACTCCAATAATGGAAGAATATGAACTTTTCGCAAGAAGCATAGGAAAGGAAACGGACATAGTCACAAAGGAAATGTATGTCTTTGAAGACAAGTCGGGTGATATCCTTTCATTAAGGCCAGAGGGAACTGCACCTTCTGTCAGGGCGTTTCTCGAGGGAGGACTTTTATCACGTGGTCTTCCACAGAAAATCTATTACACTGGACCGTTCTTTAGAAGAGAAAGGCCACAGGCTGGTCGCTATAGGCAGTTTCATCAGATAGGTGTAGAAGCAATTGGAAGTGATGACCCTCTCCTCGACGCAGAAATAATTTCTCTATCTTTCGAATTTTTCCGGAGATTCAAACTTTCTCAATTTTCACTTGAATTAAACAGTGTTGGTTGCCCAAGATGCAGGCCTGCCTATACTGCCAAACTCAAAGATTTTCTTGAAGGGGTTTCCGGAGAACTTTGTAATGATTGCAAGGCGAGAAAAGAAAAAAATCCACTCAGGGTTCTTGATTGTAAGAATCCATCCTGTGGTTCTTTATTGAGAGGAGCTCCCAAAATCCTTGAGAATTTATGCCCTGATTGTGAAACCCACTTCAGCGAAGTTTGTAATTTCCTTCAAATGATGGGTTATTCATACACTTTGAATTCGAGGCTTGTTCGCGGTCTTGATTATTACACGAGGACAACTTTTGAATTCAAGTTCGAAGGATTGGGAGCACAGAGCACGGTTTCTGCAGGAGGAAGATATGATGGCCTTGTAGAAGAGCTCGGTGGTCCAAGCTTACCTGCCGTTGGGTTTTCACTTGGCGTAGAGAGATTAATGCTTGCTATGGATGAGGAAGGATTTAATTTCAATCCGGGAGGGATAGAAGTTTTTATTGCAAGCACAGTAACGAATCGTTCGAAGGTTCTTAACCTGCTTCGCAAACTCAGGGAATCTGGGTTCAGCTCGGATGCTGATTTCATGCAAAGAAGCCTTAAAGCGCAGATGAAGCATGCAGATCGATTGAATGCTAAAGTTGTTGTGATAATTGGCGAGGATGAACTTTCTCGGGGAGAACTTGTAGTTCGTGACCTTGTGAATTCGAAGCAATTTACTGTCAAAGAAAAAGAAATCGTATCAAGAGTTGGTGAGATGCTTGAGAGGATTAAAAGGGGAAATGGAGATTAAGAGTTCAGGGGAAAGTCTAAGGGTTTCGTTCAGGTTAAAGAGGAATGAGTATTGTGGAAAATTAAGGCTTGAAGACGATGGCCGTGAGGTTGTGCTAAACGGGTGGGTTGCAAGAAGACGGGATCACGGTGGACTGATATTCATAGACTTGAGAGATTCGAGTGGAATTGTTCAGATTGTTTTTGATCCTCGAATTTCGAGTGAATCCCACAAAATTGCTCAAGAAGTAAGACCCGAATTTGTTCTTGGCATAAAGGGAGAGGTGAGGAAAAGGCCTGAGGGAACAACAAATCCATCGATGGCGACGGGAGAAATTGAGGTTGTTGTAAAGGATATAGAGGTTCTGAATCCTTCTCTTACCCCGCCTTTTGAGATAAAGTCCGATGTTTCTGCTGATGAGAAAGTGCGTCTTAGGTATCGATATCTTGACCTTAGACGTGATGATATACATGAATGTCTTCTCTTGAGACACAGGGTTATCAAAGCGGTAAGGGAATATCTTGAGGATAATGGATTCATTGAGATTGAGACCCCCCAGTTGACAAAGAGTACTCCTGAAGGGGCAAGGGATTTTCTTGTTCCATCGAGAATTCAACCAGGAAGATTTTATGCCCTGCCTCAGTCTCCTCAACTTTTCAAACAAATTCTAATGGTTGCTGGCTTTGAAAGGTATTATCAAATTGCTCGATGCTTTCGTGATGAGGATCTTAGGGCAGACAGACAGCCAGAGTTTACCCAGATTGATTTTGAGATGTCTTTTGTAGAAGAGGATGATGTGTTATCGATTGTTGATGGTATGCTTGCTTCTATATTTGAGGTATGTGATAGGGAAATCTCACTGCCAATAAAGAGGATGAGATATGAGGAGGCGCTTGAATCATACGGAACTGACAGGCCCGATTTACGCTATCCTCACACAATGGCAACAGTTGATCATGTTTTTAAGCAAACAGAATTCAGGATAATATCTTCTGCTCTTTCGAAGGGTGGAACTGTTAGATGTTTGAAAGTTGAAAGGGGGGCGAAGTTATCTCACTCGGAGCTTGATGGTCTTGTCGAAAGCGCCAAAAATTTGGGAGCAAAAGGCCTTATATGGTTTGTTCTTGAGGAGGAAGGGCTTCGTTCTCCTGTGATTAAATATATTTCAACTTATGAGCAGGAGGAGCTTATTAGATCCCT
>Ga0315298_1010492_pt1 | contig 11152 bp, 9 predicted proteins | sample WHS_1_MG_FD_203077 | JGI IMG/M metagenome (GOLD analysis project Ga0315298, IMG submission 203077) | Extremophilic microbial mat communities from Washburn Hot Springs, YNP, Wyoming, USA - WHS_1_MG | ecosystem: Environmental > Aquatic > Thermal springs > Hot (42-90C) | place: USA: Wyoming... | reverse complement strand
TTACTGCTTCTGACCATTCATACAGCGAGCTATCGGCTAATTTAATAGCCAGAATGGCATGGTTGAAACAGAAAAGTGACACCGGTGAATCAGGTGTGACTACCTGACGGTATACATTGATAATTATGTAAAAAGAATCAAAGCCAGCACTTTCGAGCAAGGCCGCCAGGAGTGTGGCTTTGTCCTTGCAGTCACCATAGCGGTTGGCCAGAATGCTGGCAGCCGGGTGAGGTTGATAACCGCCAATGCCAATCTGAATGGAAACATAACGGACCTCTTTTTGAACAAACTCAGCCAAACGTTCCAGCTTATGGCGAGCATCCGTGATTCCGGCCGTTAATTCCAGCGCCTTATCGGTGATGGTCTTGTCCGGGTGACGGCGTTCCCGGCTCAATTTTTCATACCAGAGTCCAATATCTTTCCAGGAAGAAAATGCTTCCCCCCATTTTGGCTGTCGGTTTGGTTTCAGCCTGACCAGAAGGCGACCGGCTATTGCTTCTCTATCTGGCATTAAAGGCTCATTCTTGATGGCCGGAATGTTTTTTAGCTCCAGTGAAATGCTTTTTTCTCCATTGGATAAGGTTTTTACTGGCTCAACCGGTTTGAAGTTAATCCAGATTAGTAATGGTTCTGAATCGAGCGAGCATTTCAATAAATAACGAGCATCGAGAACAGGAAACTGGGTTTGAAAAGGAAAATTATCTTCAAGCGAGATGGGCTGAATTTCTTCTTCCCATTCAAACCCGACCAGGCTATTTCTGGTTACTTCAGGTAGGATGAGGGCCATTATCTTAACATCCCAGTAAAGCGTATCAGGAGCCAGAGAAGTTGAAATCGCATCTTTCAAATCCAGACCGCGCTTGCTGCCATCAGAGTTAATTACCCAGCCTTTCATTTTGCGGATCTTAGTATTAAAAGTATTGGCTCTGACCAGCAAGCGGGATTTGTCAATTCCGTCGGGGCGAAGAATTTTAATTGCCTGGCGGCCACTACGAGTCATCAAACCATCTGGCTTTAAAGTGAAAGACTGTTCATTTAGAAGATAAACTGCTTCGGTTTCAGGTGGGAGCTGGGGTAGTACTTTATCAGATAGCTCCAGAAGCCAGGAAGGAGGTTTAGGCTCGCTAAAGGCAGAGGAAGCAGCAGCCTCAGCTCGGAGTGGAAAGAAAAATAAGAAAGCAACAAGAGAGAATTGAAGGAAAAAAGGAAGAAGCAAAAGAAAGAAAACTGAAAGACTTGTTGATAAGGAGTTTGAGAAAGCATGATGATTGGGGTCGAGTTTCAGTTGAGTTCGCTTATCTTGCGCATTTAGAAACTTATTCCTAAAAAAGAAAAAATTTAGGAGAAAGCAGCCCGACACCCCTTATACTCTCTTACTTAAACTCCATATCAGTTTTATTTTAAGGAAAAGATTTATTTTCGGTCAAGAAAAATTTAATGGGGGCGAGAGATACTGGAAGATAAATGGGAAAAACCCAGGTGTTTAACCACAAGCGTGTCCAGAAAGGGAGGAAAGGATAGGATGAAAAATCGACTAAGAAGATAAAATTATGGCCAACAATGAAAGAAATATATTCTTCTGGAAATCAAGGACGCGCAGAAACTGGGGAATAGATTTATAAAAAATTTATGGTCCTGGCTCAGGATAAGAAAGCGCAAATGAGTGAATTTTACAGATTCTTACTGTTTCTTCAGGACAACGACTGTGGCGCCCCAGCCGCCGGCCGTCAGGTCGGCATCTTTGAAGCTGGCCACCGCCGGATGCTTTTTCAGGATGCTGCGAACGACAGCTTTGAGGGTGCCAGTTCCTTTGCCGTGAATAATACGCAGGTCATAAATTCCCCGCTTGAGGCATTCTTCTATGTAGTCATTAACCAGCTCTTTGACTTCCTGAGGACGGAAAGTGTGGAGGTCTAACACCCCGTCAATCGGCATTTCAACCAGCTCATCGCCCTCTGGCTCTCTGGGCGTGTCATTTTTGGTGGTTATGTCAGATTTTTCCTCGCTGCCCGCATTTTTTTTCATAAATGCCTCTTTTAGACCGATTATTTTTGGGCCGTTTGTTACTTTTCTTTACCTGTATATTTTTACCATATTTTGCCTGTTTTCTTAAAATTTTGCGGGTGGCTGCAGCCTAAAAGAATTAAAACGTTGACAACCTGAGCCATAGAACCTAATTTTTAAAAAGGGAGTAATTTATGGGAAAGCACAGGAAAACAAGGAAGAATTTCTGGCGCCGGGATGGCCAATTTAATAAAAAATTCTTCCTGCCTTTTTTGCTGATTTTAGCCTACTTCAGCCTGTTTCCCGACTGCTCATCCCCTACCAAAAACCCAGAAGGCCAGTTGCTTCGGTTTTCTGGCTGCAAAAATTTCAGTCAGGATGGAAGTCTGGCCAAAGAGAATATTTCTGCGGCCACAGAAGAATGTGCTGAATATTTCTACGATGGTCATGGAAACTTAAGGCTCAAACACATAAACGCCGCCTTCAACTGCTGCCCTGGAACCATTTCTGCTGACATAATCATTGAACCAGGCGAAATATTGATTAAAGAGAAGGAATCTGCAGCAATCTGCGACTGCAACTGTCTTTTTGATGTTGATTACGAAATTATTAACCTGAAACCTGGAGTTTACAGGATTTCTGTCAAGAACCTCTACCAGCCTTCCGACGAACCGCCGCTGGAATTTATAGTGTCTCTGCAGGAGCCAACTTCTGGTACTTTTTGCGTTCCCAGGAAAAAATATCCGTGGTCATAAAAAATCTGATTGATTGACTATCAGGGCTAATTGTCAGGAGGCAAACAGAATTAGTACTTCCGGGAAAGCCCGACCTTAATAATTCCGCGAGCGATTCGGGCTACAGAAAATAAGACAAGAAGGCGACCAGAGCAGTTTCCCTGCTTGGTTTAAAAGAGGCTTGCCTGGGAGAAGAGCGATTCTGTTGCTTCATTAAAATGCTTTATAGAGACGGTCATCATCATAAAAAAAGTAGGAAATATAGAAGGTGTCCCCATTTTTCCTTATTTCAGCCGATGGCCCGGCGGAGCATGTCGGCATATTCCACTGGAAGGCCGCTCTGTTCCACAGCCCGGGCGGCTGCTTCCACATCGTAGGGAACGCGAATGATTTCCAGCTTAAAGCTGCCGTCTGCAAAATTTAACAGGGCATAAGCGGCTCGCGGGTCACCGTCCTTGGGTTTGCCGACGCTGCCGCTGTTTATCAAGATATACCTGCCACCGGGTTTCTTTATGTTTCGCTGTTTTCCGTCTGGGCCAGTCACGGTTTCCCAGCCCTCTTCAACAATCAGGTCTTTACCGTAGGGAACGTGGGTGTGGCCGCAGACGATGATATCCACTTTTTCCGTTTCAAAAAATCTGACCACTGAGGATGTTGGCCGGTCTTCAAAGAGATACTCATTTATCCGGCGAGGGCTGCCATGAACCAAAAGCACCTTCTTGCCGTTGATGGTGAAGCTGATTCTTTCCAGAAGATTTCGTAGGTAAGCTTTATTTTCAGGCGTGACCCTCTCCCGGGTCCAGGCAATGGAGCGCTTCCCCAGAGCTTTGGACAGCTCATCGCGGTAGGCACAGCCGCAATCATCCGAGTCATTACCGATGCCCTGGTCGTAATTGCCCATGATAGTCGGGATTTGCTGCTCGCGAATCAGGTTGATGATCTCATTGGGAAAAGCTCCATAACCAACCAGGTCGCCACCGCAGAAGGCCATGTCTATCCGGCGCTTCCTGATATCTTCCAGCACAGCCTGCAGGGCATGGAGATTTCCATGAATATCGGAGAAAAAAGCTATTTTCACTTTTTAGACCCTCCTTTCAAAGAGACTTGAGAATAGTTGAGTATTTTTATGGCCATAACAACCCATAGTTTTCACCTTCCATTATACCCAAATTATTTCCAGAGCAAACAGCCAGCTGGGATTTGTCCAATATAAGCTTGGCTCTAACATAAGCTCAAAAGGACGACTGACAAGAAAACAGCCTAACTGCTCGGCTCTTTATTATTTTCATTTTTCGCTTGAACCCCGGTTTCCATCAGGAATAAGAATCTGCTGCCGATTAAAAAATTTTAAATTTTTACGGCGATTTAAATTTTTATAGGGCGCGGTTTTTAAGCATTCCTGGAGAAGTTAAGTGGATTTTTTTCTGGCAATCCGCGGCGCTTTAAGAATACTTTGCAGCCGTGGCTTTACGCTTTAAAAAGCCGCTGCCCAAAGGAGAAATAACCCAACCTGGCAAAATTTTCTATCGCTCTGCCCGACAAAAAAATAGGAAACGCGTATTGTGTCCCCCGTTTTTAGATGTTGAAGCGGATGCTCAGGATGTCGCCGTCGCGCACCACATAATCCTTGCCCACTAATTTAAAATGCCCGTTGCTGCGCACAGCCTGGTCTGAGCCAGCTTCCATCAGGTCGTTATAATGGAAACACTCAGCGGCGATAAAACCGCGGGCCAGGTCAGTATGGATGGTGGCGGCCGCCTCCAGAGCTGTGGCTCCACGCTGGATATTCCAGGCTCTAACCTCATCCTCGCCCACGGTGAAAAAGCTAATGTAGCCAAGAGCTTCATAGGCCAGCGCTATTAACCGGTCCCGGGCGGATTCCTTGATTCCCATGTCTTCCATAAAGGCCCGGGCTGATTCCTGGTCAAGCTGAGATAGTTCCAGCTCAAACTGACCGGCAAACTCCACGGCGCGGTATTTCTGGCTTATTTCAGCCAGCAGAGCTTCGTTTTTCCCGAAGGACTTTTCCTCCGAATTGAGGATAACAATGGCCGGCTTTCGGGTTAAAAACTGGAAACAGCTGATGGCCAATTCCTGGTTCTGGTCAAGTTCCAGCTGGCGAGCTGGCTGGCCGTTGTTCAGGGCCTCAACAATTAAACGGAGAGTCTGCTCTTCCAGCTTCTGGGCCGGCGTTAAAATCCCTTTCCTGGTGTTGTTGGCAATCTTTTCCAGTCTTTTTTCCGCGATGATTAAATCACCGAGCAGCAGTTCCTCTTCAATCTTCTTTAAATCTTCCAGCGGGTGAGGCTCACCCAGAAGGTCGCTCTTAAAATTCCTGAGCACAATGGCCAGGGCCTCAACCGTGCGGGCGAGTTTCATGAGCTCGCCGGAAAAAGCGTCTGCCCGACCGTCTCCCTCATTGATGCCAGCCAGGTCCACGATATCAATCGTGGGATAAACCTGGCGCTTCGGCCGGTAAATGGCCGCTAATTTTTCCACGCGCTCATCCCCCACTTTGACCGAAGCCAGGTTCGGGCCGACCCGACCGGTGGAAAAGGCGGACACAGCCGCCGAAGAACCGGTCAGGGCGTTGAACAGAGTAGTTTTGCCTGATTTTGGTAAGCCAATAAACCCTATTTTCATAGCTTTTTCCTCCGGGATAAGGCCGGGAGTAACAGGCTGCGGAATTTTGCGCCTTCGGGGTTTTTGCCCTGCGGCCAAGCCTGTTGGCGGCCGGATTGAAAAATTAGTGAAAACGCCTGCTGATATCCGAAAACAGATTTAATGTCAAAATGCTAGTTTGAGATTCAGGTTATTTCCGCGTCTTCTGAAGTGCCTTTACTGCCTTATCGCCACTTTTCTCAAAAATGAAAACTAAGTATACCAAAAAATGGGGACATATTCTATATTTCCTTTTTTTCTGGCATTAGGGACGCTCCATGTCTTACCCTTTTTTGGATGTCAGCCAAAGGTTATTCTCCAAATTCGTCAATTTTTCCAGATAAAGCCCCTGCTAAAACAAAACTCTCAGGCCCTGAAATAAATTCTATGTGGCTCAGGCGTAAAAAGTGGGCCATCTGTTACCCTTATAGGGTCTGTGCTTCGGCGTAGGTAATTATTTTATTTTCAATAAATTAAAAAATTTTGGAATAACCTTTTTAGAATAACTATAACCAAACTCTTTTCTTATCTTTTCTTAAAACTGATTTTTTCTCATCTTATCTTGTAAAAAGGAACCGGGGAAGGCTTCAAAAATAATACTTTTTCCTCTAACTTTACTTTCCCCCTAAAAAATAGATGGAAGCCGAGAACCAGATGAGATATTCATGATAAAAAATTGCTCAGGCCACCACACTTTTAAGGGGAAGCCAATTTACATTTGACAAAAGAATATAGTTGGCTTAAATATTTCGTAGGGGGAGAAAATGAAAGCAAGACAGGTTTTTGGTCTTTTCATTTCCCTGCTCAGGACAAGGGCACAATCATCCCGCCTTTTGAAATTTTCTCCTGTTTTCCTGACAATTCTGCTAATTCAGGCAAGCTTCAGCCTTTCTTCTTGCCAGTCAACCTTTTCTCCGGTAAAAGACCTGGAGAAGATCAGGGAAACAGCCGTCATTGAAGGCACAAAAATCTCTATGACGGTTTATCTGTGGCGAGACTTTATGCCCGGCGAAAATTCCAGCGGGTCTGATTTAATGGCCGCAGTTGTCCTAACGGCTGAAAATGCTTCGTCTTTCCCCGCTTATCTTACGGCCGATAAAATCTACGTTGCCTATGGGAATGATTCCTGGGAAGGTAATCTCACAGAACAGTTCAGACCTCTAAGTCCCGCAGATTTAAACAAAATCAGCCTGAGTGCAGGGGGTGGCCCAAAATGGCCGGTCGGCAGCCAGGTAGAAGCTGTGGTAAGATTGGTAGCTTACGGTTCAAGTTATTTTTTCATAAAAGCCAGTAATCTGACCATTGGCGCCACTCACTAAATTCCAGGAAGACACGGAGTCCAAGCAAAAAGCCGGGGCAGGAATAAACAAAAAGCCTGGCTGCGTCTTATAAATAATGGTTAAATCTGACCGGCCGGGAAGAAAATGAAAATAAACGTAAATGAGGGAACTTTAAGTGGCATTTTGCAGGCTGGAGCAAATTTGAATAAAGACCTGGGTTACTCTGGCGGTCTTGAAGATTAATTTTTAATCTTAATCCGCCTGGTAAACTTAATAAAGGAGGGTTGAGTATGGAAAAACCAAAAAGCCGCTCCAAAGAGCTAAGATTATTGGGCCTGGCCAGGGGTTCTCACCTGGCATTTTTCTGGCCTTCTGGCTCTTATTTTTTTCTGCTCTTTTTTATGCTTTTACTGCTTTCTTTAGTCATGCTTAGAATACCTGGCTTAGAAGCTGCAACCTCCAAAGCTGCGCCTCCCCTCAAATTAACCACCGAGCTAACCATTGGCCAGGAAAGCGGAGACCAAAATCTGATGTTTGGCTCTATCGGCTATGTTGATGTTGACGCCAGGGGAAATATTTATGCCGTTGACTACAAGTATCACCAGGTTAAAGTTTTTGATCAGAACGGAAAGTTTCTGCGTCAGATTGACGTGCCGCAGGGTCAGGGACCTCAGGAATTGAACCAGATAAGCGGGATGGCTGTAACGGCTTCAGGACAGCTCTTTCTCAACGGCGACCGGAAAATGGTTGTCTACGACGCTAACGGAAAATACCTGCGCACCTTTCAGGTCGGGTTTCACATCAGTTGCATCAGATGCGCGGGAGGTGAAGAAATCATAGGTATAGGGCCACATGAGGGAAAGATACTTCATGCTTTCAACGCTGAAGGACAAATGCTGGCCTCATTCGGAGACCTTCTGGATGTCCCCAAGGAATTTGAGCCGATGAAAATGATGCCCATGTTCGGAGCACCGCTTCTTTTTTCCTGTTCTAAAGACGGCCGGATTTTCGTCTTGAATCCATATCGCTATGAAGTTCTGGTTTTCAAGGACAAGAAACTCGAGTCCAAACTGACCGGCAACAGTGAAATTTTTGAGCCGCTCAGCCAGAGAGGCCGGAACTTTATTTCCACCGCGGCCATGATTTTCCCCGCCGCCAAATACCTGCTGGTTTACCTTGAATCTCCTAAAAACCAGGAACATATGGCAGACCTCTTCCTCAATGGGAAACAGGTAGGCAGCCTGAAGCTTCCAGGAGAGCTTAAAGCCTGCGATTATCAGGGAAAACTTTATCTGGCCATCCAGGAAGAATTCCCCAAGCTCATCCGCTGCTCAGTGGCCGAATCTCATTAATAAAAAATGGTGAAACGGGTATGGTGTCACCAAAATGGCGAAAATAGGGGACGACCAATATGTTTCCTGATTTTCTCGAAAAGAAATTTGCCAAATCAGTGACATTTTATGAGCTTAACCGGGCCCGGCAACTTTCATTTTTTACAATTCAGCCTTTCTACTTTTTTATTTTTACCTATTTTTATTTTTAGCCATTTCAGAAATTGGAGGTGACTCCATGAGCAACAATTTTTTTAAGCTAAATCAGGCAATAGCGATGACCGGCCTGGGCATCTTGGTCTTAAGTGTGCTGACAGCTTGGGGACCGTTTCTTCTGGCCCAGCGCCAGCAAGCAAAAGTCATTCCCTTGCCCGAGCTGGAATCGGCCTCTCTTGTCCGGGCTGAGCATGGGAAAATCTACATCAAGGATAAAAAGGATATCGCTGTTTATTCCTTTGATACCGGCCGCTTTTTGAAACGCATTGGTCGTCCCGGCCAGGGACCCGGGGAGTTCACCTTTCTGGGTTCTTTTTGCCTGGTTGGCGACCAGCTGATCGCTGCCGATATCGGTAAAACGCTTATCTTTTCGGCTGATGGCGAATATCTTGGACAGGTTATCCCTCCATCGCGAATCATGAGATTTCCGTACCTTCCGGTGGGCCATCATTTCATCGGCGTCCCTCTGGAAAGAAAGGAAGATGGTACTGAATTACCATTAACGCTCATCATTTACGATCAGAACGGAAAGACAGTCAAGCGCCTCCTTGAAGTTCCTGACGTGCTGCCGCCACCGCCGCCAAGGCCAGGAGCTTCTTTGCCTTCGGGCAAAATGAAAAATCTGATGGTCAGAGAATATTTTGATTACCTGGTCTATGATAATAAAATTTTCGTAGCTGACTCCACCAAAGGCCTGTCTATATCGGTATTTGATGAAACCGGAAATTTACTTTATGAAATCCGCCATCCGGTTGACAGAATAAAGGTGACAAAAGAGTATCAAGAAAAAATTATCAATAATTTAACAGGGATTTTCCGGCAGAATAACCAGCCCATCTTCCCCGATTATTTCCCTGCCTTTGTGGCCATGAAAATTGATGGAGGGAAAATTTATGTGGTAACCTCGGCCAGGAAGGGCAATTTCAACGAGGTAATTGTTATGGATCTAAGCGGCAAAATTCTGGAAAGAAGTTTCCGCTTCCCGAAGGAAATTGGCTACTTTGTTCCTAATTCTTTCGCCCAGAGCTTTGATGTTGAACAGGGAAAATTTGTTTGGGTGGAATATAACGAGCCTGCCGCTCAGTACGAACTCCATATTTATTGACAATTTAAGTTTATTAATAATTTGAGAAAATAAATTAAAAATAGAGGAAAGCACTTGTCCGAGGAGGGGAAAATGCCGGTTATAAAAAAAAGGCCTGCCACTTCCTGTCTTTTAGCCATTGGCTTTTTTGTTTTTTCCTTTTGGCCGGCAGCAGCTGAAAAGCCTGTCCCCAAACTTTCCCTTTTTCCGCCTTGTTTTGAAGAAAAAATTCCAGTTATCAACCTCAAGCTGCTGCGGCTCTTTCCCTCCAGTGCACAAGAGAAAGACAATATATTCTTTTCTCAATTATGGTCACTGGCCACCGATAAATCCCAGCACATAGCACTTCTGGATGTGAGGGAAATGAATGTATATGTTTTTTCCAATGATGGACGTTTGAAATCAACTTTCGGGAAAAGGGGTCAAGGACCCGGTGAGTTTTCTTATCCGCGTAAAATTGGTTTCTACCACGGGTCCCTGTTTGTATTGGACCCCGGCGGATACCGTCTGCAGTTTTTTGACCTGGAAGGGAAATTGCTCAAATCAATTAAACTCGCTAATTTTTATTCAGATATTTTTATTTCCGAAGAAGGTAAATTTTTCTGCACCCGTAGCGTAAAAACCGATCAATCGCACCTGGTAGATGTGCTGGATGGGGATGGCACGGTCCAATACTCTTTCGGAGAACCGATAAAAATGGGCCAGATTCCCCCTGGTCTGTTGAATGATTTTATAATAATCGGGCTGAGTAACCGATCAGTCATGATTGCTTCTCGAACTACTGGAGATATAAGAATTTATGATTACAAGGGACAACTGGTCCAGGAAATTGATGATATAAAAGAATTGCTGAGAGATGTGCGAGCCGCTAACATCAAGAGCTTCAGTAGCTTTAAACCCGGTCAGAGCCCTGTCTTTCATTTATTTGAGGCCGCGAAAGCCTCAGGGCAGTCTGTCTATTTTGTAAGAAGCACGGCTTTATTTTACGAGTTGATAGAATTGAACCAGGATTATAAAATCAGCAATCGTTTTGTTTACAGGAACAAAGCGGGGTTATGCCCTGACTTTGAAATTTTAGCTTCTGCGACCAATAACAATTTTGAGATATTTCTAATTGAGCTGACCCCTGAGACCAATAGGGTGCTGGTTTTAAGGCCAGAAAAATAGTGCAGAAAAATAGTCACGTCCTACACATTTCCTAATTTTCCTGGAAAGAAATTTCCAAAATTGGTGACACCTTATCAGCTTGGCTGTGGCAGTTGACTTTTTAATCCCCAGAAAAGCTTTTTAAAATGAAGTTTTAAATAAGATTAAAAAAGATTTGCCGTCGAATTGAAGATAGATGGCGTTTATTCTTGCTCTTTCATGCTAAAAAAATGGGGAGGATCCATTTTATGCCCAGTATTTGGCATATCTATCAGCCTCTGGTAAAAAATTATTTATTAACCGGAGAAAAAATAAGGAAAAAAGGATGGCGGCACTGGTTATTGGCACCGGTTTTTGCACCTGTCAGCCTTTTCGGGGTAACGCGTATTGTGTCACCGTTTTCCTGGTGTCACCGTTTTCCTGTCACAGGTTTCCTTGCTTGTTACCAGCTTCCTTGAACTCGCTTTCCAAAGAAAAAAATGGAAAAATAGATTATGTCCCCATTTTTTCCTGTCCCTGCTTTTACCAAGGGATAAAAATTGGGGAATGAGTATTGTGTCCCCCGTTTGTCAGGATGAGGACGGGGCCGAGCAGTCCGGAGGGAAGCAGCGGGTCGCCCTGCTTGTAGAAACGGTACGGGGCAAAGGTGTAGCGCTTGGTCGGCCGCGGCTGGCCCTTTAACAGCCACTCCGGCCA
>Ga0315298_1010491_pt1 | contig 11153 bp, 8 predicted proteins | sample WHS_1_MG_FD_203077 | JGI IMG/M metagenome (GOLD analysis project Ga0315298, IMG submission 203077) | Extremophilic microbial mat communities from Washburn Hot Springs, YNP, Wyoming, USA - WHS_1_MG | ecosystem: Environmental > Aquatic > Thermal springs > Hot (42-90C) | place: USA: Wyoming... | reverse complement strand
GAACAGTCTTAATTGCCACAAAAAGGAAAAATGTAGTGGTACGTCATCCTTTTGTCTTTAAAAACCTGCATTTTTCAAGGCTCGGCGCAATGGGGGGTGTCAAAGCCGAGCTGGTGGGATTCTCTCGAAAAATGCGCAAAAAATGCGCGGGCGGTCCTCGGACCGCCCGTTTTTGTTCGCGGTCGGGACGGGGGGCATTTCCCGGCTTAATTTTTTATTTTTAAAGGACCGCCCTGTTTTCCGGCGAATGTTATTTAAAGAGTGGTTTTACATTCATCCCCTTCCCACGGTGACAGCCGTCGGGCAAGGGCGACAGGAGAAGATAATGGCACAGGTGCGTACGGAAGTGGACATGGAAAAACGGGGCGGCGGAACGGCCGCAGAAAAGACGGCCGGGAAGTCGCTGGACGCGCGTACCCTGACCGCCCTCGGTATATGCATATTCTTTTGGGCTTCGGCCTTCGCCGGCATCCGGGCCGGCCTGACGGCCTACACACCGGGGCATCTGGCCCTGCTGCGTTTCCTGGTCGCTTCGCTGGTGCTGGCCGGTTACGCCGCGGTCACCCGCCTGCGTCTGCCCGAAAAACGTGATCTGCCGGCCGTGCTGGGGCTGGGGTTTGTGGGGATCAGCGTCTATCATGTGGCCCTGTCCTACGGGGAAGTGACCGTGACGGCGGGGGCGGCGAGCCTTTTGATCGCCGCCGGTCCGGTTTTCACCGCCCTTCTGGCCGCGGTGTTTCTGGGCGAGCGGCTCAAACTCCCCGGCTGGGCGGGCATCGGGATCAGTTTTGCCGGGGCGGCCCTGATTGCTCTGGGCGAGGATAAAGGGATGCATTTCGACCCGCACGCCCTGCTCGTCCTGCTGGCCGCGGTGGGCACCAGCGTATACTTCGTTTTTCAAAAGCCCTACCTGAAAAAATACAGCGCCCTGCAGCTGACCGCCTATACCATCTGGGCGGGGACGCTTTTCATGCTGGTGTTTCTGCCCGGGCTGGCCGCTCAGATGCGCGCGGCCCCGATCGGCGCCACGCTGGCCGTGGTCTACCTGGGGGTTTTCCCCGCCGCCCTGGCCTATGTTTTCTGGGCCTTTGCCCTGAGCCGGGCACCGGCCTCCATTGTTTCCAGCTTTTTGTTCGTTTCGCCCGTGCTGGCCATTTTGATCGCCCTGGTCTGGCTGGGGGAATTGCCCACCGTGCTCTCCCTGGCGGGCGGGGCGGTGACCATCCTGGGAGTGTTGCTGGTCAACAAATGGGGACGGTAGATTGAGCCCCGGCCGCCCGTTCAGTAAATTTCCCCCGGTCCCCGGTCCGGCGGCCGGGGCCGACCGGACCGGTGGCGCCGGCAATCAAAATCATGAACATCATCCTTCCGGAACAATTTGGTAAAAAGGGTGGGGCACCGGCGGACAGCCGGTCGATACAGTCATTATATGTGGCAGACTTACCCAGGACAAGAACAAAGAAAACGGCGTTATCCGGCAGGATAAAAGAAACATTTGGGCGAAATGCAAAAATAATGGTCGATAAACCTGTTTTCTACAGGATCAAACATTTTTTGCCGCCGGGAGTGGATGTTTGTGCCGGGAAAAGCAAAAAAAGACACCACACGCCTTTTGCGCCTGAACATGATCATCGACCAGCTGAACAAAAAGACCCCCTATGGCGGAGTGACGGTGAAAGAGCTGGCCGAAAAGTTTGAAGTGAGCGAGCGGCAGATTTACCGGGACATCAGCACAATCGAAAATACCCTGCGGGTGCCGCTGGTCAGGCAGGCCGGCGGCAGGACCGTGCGCCTGCGCTTGAAAGCCGGTTACCTGCCCGGTTTGAGCCCGGAATCGGCCACGGTGATTTTTTTAAGCCTGCTTCAGCAAAAAGGTTCCGCCCTCTCCGGCCACCTCAACGAAATTAAAGACGCCCTCATCGCCACCCTTTTCAAATACCACTACGATCCCCGTGCCCTGGCCGTGGAAAAACTGCAGAACCGCATCCATATAGTCGAGGAAACTCTCGCCGATCCGGAAAAAACGGGGGCATTGTTCAACGTGCTGGTGGAGGCGATCCGTGATTCCCACCGGGTCAAGCTGTGGTACTTTGTTGCCTACAATGGAGAGGAAACAGAACGGGTGGTCGAGCCCTACGGCCTGATCTGCAAACACCAGAACTGGTACCTGGTCGGACGCTGTTTGACCAGAAACGGCATCCGGGTTTTCCGGGTGGACCAGATCAGGGACGTATTTCCCTATACTTCCGAACGGTTTGAATATCCCGCCGATTTTTCCCTGTCCGCTTACATGGCCGCCAGCTGGGGCGTGATCAACGACGGCGAAATCTATCGTGTATTGCTCAAATTTCAAAAGCAGGTCGCCCACCGGGTGAAAAATATCCGCTACCACCCTTCGCAAAAGCTGGAGAAAGATTTGCCCGACGGCTCGGCGCTGGTTTCTTTCGCCGTGGGCGGGATTACGGAGATGAAAGGCTGGCTGCTGCAGTGGGGCGACATGGTGGAGGTGCTCGAACCGCTCTGGCTGAGGGATGAAATGCGCGAGGCGGCGGAGGGGATTGCCCGGATCTATAGCTCTATATAGCGGTAAATCGATGTATTCAACCGGACCCGATTTTTTCCAGCCGACACCGGAAAAATGATGTGCCGGCCGGTGAAGTGTCTTTGCGCGGATCATTTCATCCGTGGCCCGGCAAAACGCCACTACGCCGCCTAGCCTCTGGTGCGGCGCAGGGTTTCCGCTTCAATGAATATGCGCCCCACTTTCGGTACGGCCTGCCGGATTCTTTTTTCCACCTCGTCGATGACCTGTTCCAGCCGGTCGGTATCCAGACCGTCCCGGAAATTTATGTTCAGGTTGACCAGGATTTCGTCCGGTCCGATGTGCATGGTGAGCAGGTCCATCAGGGCGCTTACTTCCGGCACCTGCCTTACGGCTGCGGCGATGCGCCTGCGGTCGTGGCGGGAGGCGCTTTCTCCGATGAGCAGCGCCCTGGTTTCCCGGGCGAGAAAAAAAGCCACCACCGCCAGCACCAGACCGATGAGCACCGAGGCCAGGGCGTCGTAAACAGGGGTGCCCAATTTCTGGCTGAGGAAAATGCCCAGGGCGGCCAGGGCGATGCCGGTGAGGGCGGCGGAATCCTCGAACAGCACGGTCAAAGTGGAAGGGTCCTTGGCTTCGTGCAGGTCGCGCAGCAGTCCCGCCCGCCGGTGCCGTTTGAACTCCCGGTAGGCCGTGCGCAGGGCGAACCCTTCAAAGAATACGGAGGCGGCCAGCACGGCGTAATTGACCGCCGTGTTTTCCAGAGGACGGGGGTGGAGCATGCCTGCCACCCCTTTATAGACGGACATCACCGCGCCGACGAAGAACATGGTCACGGCCACCAGAAAGGCCCAGAAAAAGCGTTCCTTGCCGTAACCGAAAGGATGCTCCTCATCCGCCGGCCGCCGGCTGCGGCTGATGCCCACCAGCAGGAGTACCTGGTTGCCCGTATCGGCCAGGGAATGCAGAGACTCGGCCAGCATGGCCGAACTGCCGGTGCTTACGGCGGCGATCAATTTGGCCGCCGCCACCAGGCAGTTGCCCGCCAGGGCGGCCGTCACGGCCGCGTTTTTGATTTTCGGCATGTTTCCTCACCGCGGGGTTGAATATTCGGGCGGTTTACCGGGAGATCGCCTTTTACCCGTCACGCCGTAAAGCGGTGTGCGGCGGCGCCCCGTTTGAAAGTTATTGTTTCAATAAGCATAAGAAGTATGCCGGGTTGGTTTATGTCCGGGCCGGTTATTCATACGGAAAATTTTTCGCGGGATTTTATACGGAGGAGGTGGTGGACGGGGGTGCTGGATGTGCCGGCATTGCCTCACTCATTGTCCAACGGCAATTCATTCCTCGTTGCCGGTAAGCGACCGGTTCTTTGTTGTTTTTTCCAGGGCTGCTTCCCATCGGCCCAATCTTTTGAATGCCTCCAGCTTTTCCCCGCGGCCCAGACGGCTTTCGGACAGCGCGCGGCGCAGAAAAGCGATGGAGTGATCGTAGGTGGCCCGGTCCACCGGGAAGGGATGGCCGTCCTTACCTCCATGGGCGAAGCTGTAGCGCGCCGGGTCCCGGTAGCTGGGCGGTGTGCCGTAGACCAGCTCCGAGAGCAGGCTTAAAGCGCGCAGAGCTTTCGGCCCCACCCCCGGGGTGGCCAGCAGGGCGGCGAAGTTTTCCGGCTGCCGCTCGTAGCTTTTCAGCAGCACCCGGTGCAGGTTGGAAGGGTGGATGTCGGCCAGTTCCACCCGGTGGCGGGCGGGCAGGCGGAGCAGATCCTTCTCCTGCAGCAGGGTGAGATCACGCACCAGCCGTTCCGGTTTTTCCCGCGCCAGCTCGCTGATCACCCGGCGGGCCGGGTCACTTTCCCGGGCCACCAGGTTGAGCGTTTCCCCCCGCTGATCGCAGCATACCGCCTGGTGCGGTTCACAGACGAAATCCTCCACCGTGTCGCCCAGCCAGTGGTAGCGGCGGGCCTGCCGGTTGACTTCGTTCATGCCCTGCTGGATCACCGCCCAGTGGCCGCTGTCGGTGAAGACGAAAGTGTGGTGATAGAGCTGATAGCCGTCCTGGACGGCGGAGTTGTCCACTTTGGCGGACATGCGGCTGGCGAAAACCAGCTCCCCGGCGTCTTTCGCCACCGGGAAGCGGTCGGCGTAGTCGCGTATTTCATCCGGGGTGCGGCGGGATGTTTTGCCTTTGCCGCCGGCCACGAATATGCCCAGCTGGCCGGCGCGGTCTTTTAACGCTTCTTTCAGTGCCCCGCATACGGTTGTGGTCAGCCCGGAGGAATGCCAGTCAAAGCCCAGGGCGCAGCCCAGGGCTTGAAACCAAAAAGGATCGGACAGGCGGCGCAGCACTTCGTCCGGACCGGCGTCGCAGACCATGGCTTCGATCAGCGCTCCGATCATGCCGGTCATGCGTGCAAACAGCCAGGCCGGGCATTTGCCGCCGTGCAGGGGCAGATTGGCCGTACCGGTGCGCATGGCGTCCAGGCCTCCGTTCCATACAAAAGCAGGCCCCGGTGCCGCCGGCCGGCGGCAACCGGGGCCGTTGTCCGCAACTACTCTTCCCAGTGGATGCACTGGGCCGGGCACATATCGATGGCTTCCTGAATCTCGTCTTCCGAAGCCCCTTCCGGATTGTATACTTCGGCAAAGCCCAGGTCGTCGTTCATTCTGAACACGTTGGGGCAGGCCTCGGCGCAGGAACCGCAGGACATGCATTCGCCCGATTCGATATAAGGTGTTTTGGCCATAATCGGCATACCTCCTTGCATAATTGTAGAGGCTTTTTCCTCCAGGCCTATTATACACCGGTCGATTCCACTTGCCCAGCATGATCTTCCTGGATTTTTTGTATTTTGTATTCAGCATGCAGGAAAAAGATATTCTATATTGAATATTAATACATCATAAAATCAGGAGAGGGTGGATATGATGCATGCTTTTCGTCGGCCGGTGGCGGCCAGGGAGATCATTGACAACCCTTCGGAGGAAATATTGCGCCGGCTGGCCTCCCCCGAAGCCAGAATAACCGCTTACGGCAGCGCCAGTTTCATCACCGGGGTGCGCAACCGCAGCGCCAAATTCACTTACATTGTGGAAGACGGTGTAACGCTGGGCGTGGATCAGAAGGGTATGTCCCTGGAGAAGGCAAACGCCCTTGCCGATGAGGTACATAGGTACCTGACCGGCAGGCAGGTCATCCGCATCGACAGACAGATGGGCAATCATCCGGATTTCAGCCTGCACTGCCGGCTGTATGTCACCGCCGGTTACGCCCGGATTCCGCTGCAGTGGCGGCTGATGCTTTTTGAGCCGAACGACCCGGCGGGAGAACCGGATCTGGTGAGCATTTATGTGCCGGAATGGCCGGAGCGGGTGATTTTCTGCCACCCGGAAGCCGGGGTGACCTACATCCTGGGCACCGATTATTTCGGCGAGGCCAAAAAGTCCTTCCTGCGCATGGCCATGTACATGGTGAAAAAACGGGGCTGGCTGGGCCTGCATGCGGGCAGCAAGGTTTTGCGCGTGCGTGACGCCGGCGGCATACTGCGGGAAGTGGGCTTTATTTTGTTCGGCCTTTCCGGGACGGGCAAGACCACTTTGACCATGCATGATCACGAACTGGTCGGCGAGGAAGGGGTGGCCATCCGCCAGGACGATGTGGTGATGATGGACGGCCGGGGCTACTGCTACGGAACGGAAAACGGCTTTTATATCAAAACCGAGGGCCTGGACGAGTCCCAGGCGGTGCTCTACCGCGCCGCCGTTTCGCCCCGCGCCGTCTTTGAAAACGTCATGGTGCGGGACGACGGGCAGGTGCTTTTCGACAACACCGAGCTTACCTCCAACGGGCGGGGCGTGATCCTGCGCGGGGAGGTGGCGGGCACGGACGGGCGCATCGACCTGGACAAAGCACACCGCATTGTTTTCATCACCCGCCGCAACAACATCATCCCGCCGGTGGCCCGCCTGACCGCCGAGCAGGCGGCGGCCTACTTCATGCTGGGGGAATCAATCGAAACGTCTGCCGGCGATCCGTCCCGGGCCGGCCAGTCCAAGCGGGAAGTGGGCACCAACCCCTTTATTGTGGGGCCGGAGGAGCAGGAGGGCAACCGTCTGCTGGAAATTCTGCGCGCCAATCCGGACATGGAATGCTATTTGTTGAATACCGGCAGTGTGGGCGCCGGTCCGGATTTTGCCGGAGAAAAAATCACTATTGCCGTGTCCACCGGTATTCTCAGGGAAATCGCCCGCGGCAGCATTGTCTGGCAGACCGATCCCGACTGGGGTTATCAGGTACCGGTTAAAGTGCCGGGACTGGATCTGAAGCGCTACAACCCGGCCGGCTATTATTCCCCCGCGGTTTACCGGGAACTGGTGGAAAAGCTGCGCGCCGAACGGCGGCAGTGGCTGGCCAAATACCCGGGCCTGAAGCCCGAGATTGTGCGGGCTGTCGAGCCCCCGGCGGGAAGCTGCCACAAAGCCAGTTGATTGAATTACTTGCTGCGGAATGGGCTGAAAGCATCATTTGGGTTCGTGAAGAGGTCCCTTAATTGTGTAAGTTTGCACATCCCCGCTTCAAGGCGGGGTTTTTGTTTTTAATTTGTGCTATTCGTCACTTATATAACATATTGAAAACTATAATCATTAAATTTTGGTTAAGGTTAATTCATTGGAGGGTGGTTATGATATAATTGGCCTTAATTTAACCACGGAGGTGAAAATAATGGGTAATGGTACGATCGCTTTCACTATTTTTCGCCCCATGCCGGCAATCACCCGGCGCTCCGACTATCCCTGGTGGGTGGTGGGCACGGTTTGTGTGGGGGCTTTTATGGCGGCACTGGATGCCAGTGTGATCAATGTGGCCATGCCCACCTTCAAGTCCGTGTTCAAGGAAAGCATGGGGACGGTGGAATGGGTTTCCATCGCCTATCTGCTCACGCTCACTTCCATGCTCACTGTATTCGGTCACCTGGCCGACATTGTGGGGCGGCGTACCCTGTATACACTCGGTTTTGTGGTTTTTGTGATCGGTTCGGCCCTCTGCGGCGCCTCCCCTTCCATTGGGTGGCTGATTTTTTTCCGCGTGCTCCAGGCCGTGGGGGCGGGTATGCTGCAGGCCAATTCCATTGCCATTGTCACCGCCGCCGCGCCGGGCCGGAGCCGGGGCAAAGCTATCGGCATTCAGGGGTCGGCCCAGGCGGTGGGTCTGTCCGTCGGGCCGGCTCTGGGCGGCTGGTTGATCGGTCATTTCGGCTGGCGTTCCATTTTTTATATCAATGTGCCGGTGGGGATTTTCGGCACCCTGCTCGCCGCCATGGTGCTGCCCCGCGACAAACTGGTGCATCACCGGGAGAAATTCGACTACCCGGGCGGTTTTTTGCTCACCCCGGCGCTGGTGACGCTGATTGCGGCTTTTCAAAGGGGTTATAAACTGGGCTGGTTTTCCGGGGAGATTTTATCTTTAATCCTCACCGGTCTGGTATTTTTGGCCGCTTTTATCTGGTGGGAGGGGCGGGTCAAGCATCCGATGGTGGATCTGGGGATGTTTCGCCACCGCATTTTTACGCTGGGCAATATCACCGGCCTGCTTTCTTACGCCGTTATGTTCGGGGTGCTCTTTTTGATGCCCTTTTACCTGGAAGGCGTGCTTGCCTATCCGGCCGCATTGACCGGCATCTTTCTCACTCCCGTACCCCTGGCCATGATGGTGGTGGCTCCGCTGGCCGGGCATCTCTACGACCGTTACGGGGCGCGGTTGTTGACTGCTTCCGGCATGTCGATTGCGGCCGTGGGTGCCGGTCTGCTGGCCACCCTGGGCGGGCACACGTCTTTCCCGCCGGTGGTTGTCTATCTCGCCCTGGTGGGGGCCGGACTGGGGCTGTTTACGCCTCCCAACAACACTTCGGTGATGAGCAGCGTGCATCACGGGCGGCTTGGCGTGGCCGGCGGCATTTTGAACATGGCCCGATCCCTGGGCATGGTGCTGGGGGTGGCTTTCACCGGTACGGTTTACAGTATTTTGCACAATGTTTTCTTGCAGCGCGGCCTTGTTAACCAGGCGGCGATTCTGCCGGCCTTTCGTTATACATTCCTGGGGGTGCTGGGCATGGCCGCGCTGGCGGCGCTGCTTTCCCTGGCCGGCAAACGCGGTGAAACCGATTCCGGCGGCCACCGGGATTATGAGCCGACCTTTGAATTTTAATTTTGTCCCGGTGCGGGCATCTGATCGATCGTGAACACCCGGTGCATCTACTTGAAAAAACCAATCCGGGGCCGGCGTTCATCAGCGCCTTTTCCCGTCTTTCCCGTTCTGGTTCCGTTTCCTTCCCCCGGTTTTATGCACCGGCGGCCAAACTTTTTGTCCGTCGAAACCGCGGCGTGCTATAATGAAAGGGTGGGGAGGCGGAATGTGATGATTGTTTCAGAGCGCTGGAAAGGATTTTTCTGTGTGGTGCTGGCGGCAACCCTCTGGGGTCTGTCGGGTACGGTGGCCAAATATCTGTTCAGCCGGCAGGTTAATCCGTTCGACCTGGTTCAGGTGCGCCTGACCTTTTCTTTTTTCTTTTTATTTTTGTACCTGCTGCTGTTCAACCGGCCGCTTTTGTACGTGGCGCGCCGGGATTATGCCTACATGATTATTTTTGGCTTTCTTGGTGTGGCGGCGGTGCAATTCACCTATCTTTATACCATCAGCAAGACCAATGTGGCCACGGCCATTTTCCTGCAGTATCTGGCGCCGGCCATGGTGATGATCTATGAATTCCTGTTTAAAAAAGCGAAACTCACCACCGGCGGCGTAATTGCCGTTCTCTCTTCCGTGGCCGGCGGTTTTCTCATCGCCAAAGGCAACCTGGGCGGCGGCTTCGCCGTCAGCGCCGTCGGCCTGTTCTCCGGCCTGGCCTCGGCGGCCGCTTTTGCCTTTTATTCCGTTTACGGCAAGCGCGGGCTGGCCGTCTACAACCCCTGGACCCTGATGGTCTACGGGTTCGGTGCGGGCACGGTGACCTGGTTTTTTTACCGTTTCCCCTGGCTGACCGTAATGCGCTACGGCTGGCGGGACTGGCTTTTTTTCCTGTACATAGCCGTTTTCGCCTCCATCATTCCCTTCGGTTTTTACTTTAAAGGACTGCGCTACCTGACTCCCGTCAAGGCGGGCCTGACCAGCACTTTGGAGCCGGTGGTGGCGGCCGTGCTGGCCTGGCTTTTGCTCGGCGAGCGGCTGACCGTCATGCAGATGGTCGGCTGCCTTTTGATTCTGGGGGCGATTATTCTGATTCAGCTTGCCGGCGGAAGGAAAACAGAAATTGATGCGGCGGCCGGGATCGCACCATCTTCCACGATAAGAAAAATGGAGCTACCGCGGGCGAAAGGGGCCGGTCCGAATCATTTTTAACGGCATGGTGGGGCTGTCATCGGGTGTTGGGGCGCGTCTTTTCGGAGCATAATTTTTATCCACCCCCCGGGAAATATTATTTACAGATTATTTCTTGCGGGGGGATGAGCATTGGCCGATTCGACGAATGCAAAAGCAAAGGATAAAAAGATCGGGGCGCTGGAACTCGTTTTTCTCGGCCTGGGTTCGGCCATCGGGGGCAGTTTTTTTCTCGCTTCCGGTATCGCCGTGCGCCTGGCCGGTCCTTCCGTGGTGCTGGGCTATCTGTTCGGGGGAGTGATTGTTTACCTGGTTATGATTTCCCTGGCACACCTGGCGCTCAAATACAGGGAACGCGAATCATTCCGCGGTTATGTGCAGGAGGCGGTCGGTCCCGTAACCGGCTTCGTAGTCGGGTGGTCCACCTGGATGACCAATTTAATCAGCATGGTGGCCGAGGCCATCGCCATGGCCATTTATACCCGCATCTGGCTGCCGCAGATTCCGATGTGGATTTTGCCTCTGGTGTACGGTGTTCTGGCCGCCGGAATAAATCTTCTGGGGGTTAAAATTGTCGACAAGTCGGAGGGCTTTCTGACCGTAATCAAAACCGGCGCCCTGGTGGCTTTTATGGGACTGGTCGCTTACATTTTGCTTGTTCCCCACCGCATGGCGGTCGCAGGTACCGCCAATCTGGTTCCCCTTTTCCCCCACGGCGCGGGCGGGCTGGGGCAGGCCATGGTGATCTGCACTTTTGCTTACGCCACCGGTGCCCTTGCCTCGGCAGTGGGCGATGCGCGCAATCCGGAGCGGGATATCCCCCGGGCTACCATCGGCATGGCTCTCGGGCAGGCCTTCTTTTTTACCCTGCCTACTCTGGCGCTGGTGCTGGCGGTTCCCTGGTCGCTCGTCTCCACCCATTCCAGTCCTTTTGTCACCGCTTTAAATCACGCCGGCATTCACCTGGGCGGCAACATTCTGAACGCCATTGTTCTTATTTCATCATTTTCCGTGCTGGTGGCTTCCCTGTTCAGCGCGGAGATTATGCTCTCCTCACTGGCCCGGGATAAAGAAGCGCCCGCCTTTTTGTCCCGCAAATGGAAAAACATTTCGCTTCCGGCTCTTTTGGTATCGGCCGCCGCTTTGCTGCTGGTTTCCCAGCTGGCTCTGCTGCTGCCGAAGCATGTGTATGATTACGCCGTGACCACCACCGGTTATCTGAGTTTTGTCGGCTGGG
>Ga0315298_1010490_pt1 | contig 11153 bp, 10 predicted proteins | sample WHS_1_MG_FD_203077 | JGI IMG/M metagenome (GOLD analysis project Ga0315298, IMG submission 203077) | Extremophilic microbial mat communities from Washburn Hot Springs, YNP, Wyoming, USA - WHS_1_MG | ecosystem: Environmental > Aquatic > Thermal springs > Hot (42-90C) | place: USA: Wyoming... | reverse complement strand
GTGAATTTACAGCAAACGTCCAGGCTGTTGAAAAGATGGCACGCGATGGTGTTGACCAGGCTGCATCCGTTGACACTTCACCGATTCATCCTTTGAGGCTTATAAAGGAGGTTCGCGAGTTTTTCGGTGAGGATGCAATTGTCGCTCAGGATGGCGGAAATATAAGTCTATGGGCTGCTATGGGGCTCAGAGTTTATAAGCCTCGTTCATTCCTATGGGCGGGAGGCTCCGGGCATCTTGGAACTGGCCTCCCAATGGCACTCGGGGCGAAAATGGCAGCGCCGGACAGGCCAGTATACATACTGCACGGCGATGGAGCATTTATGTTTTCGGTTGGAGAATTAGAGACGGCAAGTCGTCTCGGACTTCCAGTAGTTGATATTGTTGCTAATGACAGGTCTTTTGGGATGATAAAGGCTGCACAGGACATGGCTTTCGAAAAGCGGTATTGTGGGGTTGATTTCACTGATGCTCGCCTTGACAAGATGGCGCAAGCTATGGGCTGTTATGGTGAACGAATATTGGAACCGGAGGAGATAAAACCAGCGCTCGAGAGAGCTTTGTCATCCGGAAAGCCTGCAGTTCTTGATGTCGTAATTGATTGTGCAGCAAATCTCTCGCCGCCTACGCTTGGTCTTATTGTACAGGTCTGGCTTAAGGGTTGCGAGGGTGTCGAGCCGCTCGGTTAGTTGAGTTTCCATAATTTCGAAGCTTGATTAGCTCGCTTTGAAACGTTTAGCTTTTGCATTGATTATGTGCTCCTTACTTTTCACAGGAGTGTAAAGCTCTTTTTTGTCGATGACAAGCTTTGGGGAGGAAGCTATGAAATCGAATGAAATTGAAACAAGGTGGTGGGGGTGGGGAGATGTCAGAAAAACTTATCCTATAGAGGATATGCCTGCATATGTCGAATACTTGAGGAAAAGACTTGATGTAAGAATAGAGCAGTTAAGGGTGCCTGATCCTGACATTGAAAAGATAGAGCTGAGGAAGTCGCGTCTTAAATCAAAAACGATCGAAAAAATTGGCGAGATAGTTGGAGAAAAAAACTTCTCTTTAGAGAAGCGTGATAGGCTTTATCACTCAATGGGCAAAAGTTATCGCGATCTACTAAGGGCGAGGCTTGGTCAAATTCCAAATCCGCCGGATGCAGTTATTTTCCCGGGAAGCGAGCAGGAAATCCAGAGGATTCTTGAACTTGCAGAATCAGAAAGACTTGGGGTTGTTCCGTTTTGTGGTGGCTCTTCGGTTGTTGGAGGAGTGGAGCCACTTGATAGAGACGGGCTTTCTGGCTCAATAACGGTTGACCTTCGCAGAATGGATAGGGTCATCTTCGTTGATAAAGTAAGCAGGAGGGCTCGTTTTGAAGCGGGAATATGGGGTCCGGAACTTGAAGGTGAGCTTGCCAGGCACGGGCTTTACCTCGGTCATGGGCCTGAATCATTTTTATTCAGTGGACTTGGAGGATGGATTGCAAGTCGTGGCGCCGGCAGGCAATCAACAGGTTATGGAAAAATCGAGGACATGACAGAAGCGGTTCGTATGGTAACACCACGCGGGTTAATTGATACGCTTGATGTTCCTGCAAGCGCTACCGGACCCGACCTCGTGCAGGTTATATGTGGCTCCGAAGGGACACTTGGGATCATAACTGAGGCGACAATGAAAGTACGCCTGCTTCCTAAAGTATACGATTATCGAGGTCTTATTTTTAAGGAATTCGAAGGTGGGGTAGAAGCTGTACGCGAGATGCTTCAGAGTGGAGTTGTGCCGGAATTGATCCGCATTTCAGACTCCGAGGAGAGCGCTCTTGGGATGAGGCTTAGAAGACCTTCGAGAAATCCGGCAAAGGAAAAGGCAACTGTATTTGCCCTTGAGGCACTTGCAAAGCTTGGTTATTCGTTTGAAAGTGGCTCATATGCAGTTATTGGCTGCGAGGGAGATAAACGGGAAACCTCGGTGCGTATGAAGAAAGTAATCGGAATTTGCAGGAAGAATGGGGCTATTCCTCTTGGAAGTTCAGCGGGAAGGGAATGGTATGACCACCGCTACGATCACCCTTACTTGAGAGACATTATGTTCGGTTGGGGAGTAATGACAGATACTCTTGAGACCGCCACAACCTGGGATAACATAATGAATGTTTATGAGAAAGTTCGTAAGGCTATAGCAGATGCGCTTTCTGATTACGATTCGAAGTCGATTGTAACCTGCCACCTTTCGCATTCCTACAAAACTGGCTCGAGCCTCTACTTTATTTTCCTCGGGAAAATAGCAAAGGGGCGAGAGGTAGAGCAGTGGGAGCATATAAAGAGGAAGGCAGGAGAGGCAATACTTTCTTGCGGGGCAACAATCAGTCATCACCATGGAATTGGCTACGAACATGTCCCGTGGTTCAAAGAGGAATATGGGGAGCAAGGGATGAAGTTGCTTTGCTCTCTTAAAGAAGCACTTGATCCTGCTGGAATAATGAATCCAGGAAAACTTGGTCTTTAAGATTATCTTTCGGAAAGTTTTTGGGTTGAAAAATGGCAAGCGGAGAAATTATTTTTATTCAAGGTGAATCAAAAGGGCGTTTTCCCGACGCAAACTCTCTTTTTGTTGATGATGAAATTCCTGCAGTGATTGATCCTGCTACTAAGGTTAATTTTCTTCAAGATTTGGCAAGAAGAAAAAATGTAGAAATTGTTTTCAATTCTCACTATCATGTTGACCACATCAGATACAACAAAATTTTCGAAGGCGCGCTCTTCGCCGCCCACTCGCTTGACGCACCAGCAATAGAATCGCTTGAGGAAAATGCGCGTTTTGTCGGCATTGAGTCGATGCCCTGGTTTCCACAGTGGAAGAAGGTTATGAGGGACGTCTGGGGTTACAGGGAGACAAAGGTTGGAAGATTGCTTAAGGATATGGATGAGATAAACTTAGGACAAAATACACTGAGGATTATTCACGCGCCAGGTCATACACCGGGACATATATGCATCGAGTTTATCGAACAGCAAGCAGTATATCTTGCCGATGTTGACCTGACGTCTTTCGGACCATGGTATGGTAATGTGCGTTCTTCGGTTGATGAATTCCTTGGGACAATTGAGCGCTTGAAGAACGTAAGGGCAGAAACATGGTACACAGGTCATGAAAGTGGAGTATTAAAGGGCGATATTCGTGGAAGACTTGAGAAATATGCTGAAGTTATTAGATCACGCGAGGAAGCGATCCTTAATGCTCTTGATTCACCGAAAACTCTTAAAGAGATTTCAAATCTTTTAATTATCTATAAGAAGCCCTTTGACCAGCCTATGATCCTTGAGTTTTTTGAAGGTATGATGGTGAGTAAGCACCTTGAGAGGCTCAAGCGTGCCGGCATGGTAAAAGAAGTAGATGGACGGTGGGTTCGAGTTTGAGTCTTTTTTTAGGGAAGAGTGAGAACTTTCTTAACTAAACATCTTATTTTACGCTTCATTAAAATATATTCACCCAACTTTGACATTTGTCATTTTCCTAAACTTGAGGTAGGGTTATTCTTATCTCGAGGAGTTTGCAGATAATCTTAAAGGGGGAAAGATGAAGGAAAAAGTCGAAGATGTGATTTCAAGGATCAGGCCAATGCTTCAAAGAGATGGAGGTGACGTAGAACTTCTATCTGTTGAGGATGGGGTTGTGAAGGTCAGGTTGACTGGAGCCTGCGGGGGATGTCCGATGGCTACTCTCACTCTGAAGAGAGGCATTGAGGCTAAACTAAAAGAAGAGATACCCGAAGTAAAGGAAGTAGTTGCGATATAGAACTTTCAATGATTTTTGGCATCTGCGCTATCGATTTGTGATTTACGAATTTTTTTGTAGGCTCTTCTGGCCAGGAGAGCACATTTCGTCTTTTATTTTCTTAGAATTGGACGAAGAGCGAGCCTTTCTACTTTTCATATATAATTCCTGATGAATTATTACTGTTCTGGATTTTTGGTCGTGTGGTGTTCAAATCGTGGTCTAAAAAATTAAGTTTGAGGGGCTTAAGAATGATTGTTGCTGGTGTTGACATTGGTTCTCTTACCGCGAAGGCTATAATCCTCAGTGACGGGAAGACCATTGGGGAAAGCCTTATCATGACAGGCCATAATAGTCGAATTGCCGGCAGGAATGCCCTCGAGCTTGCTTTGAAAGATGCAAAGCTTGATGATAGTGCTCTTTCTTATATTGTTGCAACTGGTTATGGGAGGCTTTCAGTTGAGTTTGCATCCGAGCAGGTGACCGAGATAACCTGCCATGCAAAAGGCGCTCACGCTTTGTATCCTGAAGTAAGGACGGTGATTGATCTTGGCGGGCAGGACTCAAAGGCAATTGCAATAGGTGAAGATGGTAAAGTGGTTGATTTTGTAATGAACGAAAAGTGTGCTGCTGGAACCGGACGCTTTCTTGAGGTAATGGCATCTGCCCTGGAGGTAGAACTAAAGGAACTTGGAGATATTTCGCTTCAATCGAAGTCTCCCGCACCTATATCAAGCGTTTGTACTGTATTCGCAGAAAGCGAAGTTGTCTCTCGAGTTGCGGAAGGAGTGAGCAAGGTCGACATAATAGCAGGAATCCACAATGCAATTGCATCCCGTATTTATGCTATGGCAGTGCGAATTCCTGTAAGAGAAAAAATTGTTATGACCGGAGGTGTTGCATACAACGTTGGTGTTGTAAGGGCGCTGGAAGAAAGATTCAAGACGAGCATAATTGTTCCCGAGAAACCACAGCATATGGGAGCTCTTGGTGCTGCAATAATTGCCGGCGAAAGGTTTTCATCTCTGAAAAAGTGAAACGGTATTTTGCTTGTGAGGTCTTTTTATGAACGAAGAACTTGATAAGGTGAAACAAATTCGAGATGATCCTTCCTTTTATGCAAAAACATGGAAGGAGCGGACAGGTGGAAAGGTCATAGGAATTTTTTGTTCTTACGTTCCCGAGGAATTAATAGCGGCTGCTGGTGCTTTGCCCTTCCGTGTCTTTGGCTCGAATAAGCCTGTTTCAAGGAGTGGTGCTCATCTTCAGACATACTGCTGCTCGTTTGCGAGAACTGCTTTGGACAGCACTTTAAGGCGTGAACTTGAGTTCCTTGATGGTGCAGTTTTTACACATACCTGCGATACCATGCAGAGGCTTTCGGATATCTGGAGGCTCAATGCTGGTTTTGATTTCCATGCGGATTTTGTGCTTCCCGTCAGGTTTGGTGGCGAACTTGCCTGGGAATACCACTTGCACGAACTCGAGGGTTTCAGGTCAAGACTCGAGGCTTTTTTAGGCGGAATTGATGCGAACAAACTCGAAAAATCAATTCAAACATATAACACTAACAGAGGGCTCTTAGAAGAACTCTATATGCTCAAATGCCAGAACCCCGAGCTGATATCATGCGAGGATGTTTTCTCTTTGGTCTATACGAGCATGATTATGGAAAAGGAGGAGCACAACGGGATTCTTGAAAAAGTTGTGTCTAACTTAAAAAGCGAGCGCAAAAATAAAGGACAAAAAGAGGAACTCTTTGGCGTTGGCTCTATCATGGATCAGTGGGAATTTTTAAGAATTATTGAGGATGTAGGCGGTACCATCGTTGATGACCTTTTCTGCAATGGCAGAAGGTATTTCGAGGGGCAGGTTGTCTGCAACGGTGATCTTCTTGAAGCGGTTGGAAGAAGGCTTTGGGAGAGAATGGCGTGTCCGTGCAAGCACGGCGGGAAAAGTTTTGCAAAAGATTTACCCGAGCGCGTGAAAAATTCAGGAGCAAAAGGCGTTATTTTCTTTTTACTCAAATTCTGCGATCCTCATGCTTTCGAATATCCTCATGCGAAAAAAATGCTGGATGATTGCGGAATTCCATCATTGCACATAGAGTTTGAGTACGGTTCCTTGCCTGCCGGTCAGACGAGGACGAGGGTCGAGGCCTTTTTGGAAACGCTTCGAGGTCGTCGGGATTAAGTGCATACTGCTTGTGGTTAAAGCGAAGGAAAGATGGAAGAGGAGTAGCGTTGGCGGAAAGTGGAATGGATAAAAAACCGTACTTGAAAATAAAAGCGACTGAGCAAATGAAGCAACTTATGACCGAATACTACATTGAGGCAAAGACTTGCGAAGGAACAGAGCGCCCAATTTGCTGGATTACGAGCGGCGGACCTGTTGAATTTCTGATTGCGATGGATGTAATCCCGATTTATCCCGAAAACCATGGGGCCCTTCTTGGAGCATCTAAGATGGCAGTTGAACTTGCAGAAATCGCAGAGCAAAGAGGATTTTCTTCTGACCTTTGTTCTTATGCAAGGGCTGATATTGGCGGAGCGCTTACCGGGAAAGGCGCAATTCCCGGTGGTCTTCCAAAGCCGGATTTCCTCCTTTGCTGTAACAATATTTGCGGGACAGTTGTCAAGTGGTACGAGGAGCTTTCGCGAATTTTTGATGTTCCTCTTTTCCTTTTTGACACCCCTTTCATACACCAGAGAAATACAGAGCACGCTCGTGAGTATGTGAGGAAGCAGTGCAACGAGTTGATACTTTTTCTCGAAAAGATGACAAAGAAAGAATTCTCGGAGGAAAAGTTTTTTGAAGTTGCCCTGCTTTCGGTTGAGGCAGTATCTTTATGGAAGGAGGTTCTTGCTAAAGCAGAGCATAGTCCCTCTCCTCTTACGTGCTTTGATGCTTTTATTCACATGGCTCCAATAGTGACACTCAGGGGAACAAAGAAGGTTGTTGATTACTACAAATTGTTGCTTGCGGAGATGGAAGAGCGCATTAGAAATGGCATTGGTGCTATCACGGAAGAAAAGTTCAGGCTTGTCTGGGATAACATACCTATATGGTATGCCATGCGCTCGCTTGGAAATCTCTTCGCGGAAAATGGAGCATGCCTTGTTGCTGATACATACACGACGGCGTGGGCAGTTGACATTGATATCGATGAACCGCTTTCGAGTATGTCTCGCGCTTATCAAAACATTTACCTTAATATCTCAATTGATCTTATGCTCGAACGCATAATGGATTTGGTTAGGCGCTACAGAGCAGATGGTCTTGTCATGCACTCAAACCGCTCCTGTAAGCCCTATTCCTTGGGCCAGTATGATATTGCAAGGGAAGTTACAAGTCGTACTGGAAAACCCGTTCTGATCATTGAAGCGGACATGACCGATTCAAGAGCATATTCCGAGGCACACCTGCGCGAGCGAATTCTTGCCTTTATAGAGTCTCTTGGTAAGTGAGGTGTGGAGTAATGAATTTGTTTGAAAGCCTTATTAATTTGAAACTCACAGAAGAGACGGAAGGATGGAGAATAAAACTCGTGGGCGGCAAGCCTGTTGCCTTCGAGAAAAGAAAGCTGGAAGAGCGTAGGCCGGCAAAGGTTTTTGTGACGAAGATGGGAAGCGACATAAAGGCGAGCGTCGGGGAGGCGATGAGAAAAATTGGCGATGAGTGCTTAATATCTGGCGATGATTTTGTTGCCATAAAACTGAACATCGGCGGAGGTGTAGCGGGAGTCCCTTCCTCTATGAGCGATCCTCTTGTTGTAGAAGGAGTAATTGAAGAAGTCAAAAGAATCGGTGCGGTACCTTTCCTTTGCGAAGCAAACATGCGAACGGTAACGATGAATAGAAGAACTCTTGTCCGCAGAGGGATTTATCCGCTTCTTATAAGGAACAATGTGGAATTTGTAAATCTTTCAGATTTACCTTCTATTGATTTTTATCCCCTTGGTTGGCGTAAACCGATTAGCTTTCCACTTCCTCTTTTTCACCCTAAGGTCAAGATAATAAGTGTTCCTGCGCTCAAACACCACTGGGAATGCGGGGTAACGCTTGCTTCAAAAAACATGTACGGAGCAATTGCCGAGCGTCAGAAAAGCCTCTTTCATAGGGGAGGCGCAATAGATGAGACAGTTGCTGCTGCTGCTCGTGCTCTTGCACCTTGCATCTCAATCCTTGCTCACAGGCAGGTCGGAGCTGGACTTGGTCCGCATTTCTGCATCCCGATTGACTTTGGATATATCATTGCTTCCGATGACGCTCTCGCTTGCGATAGGGTTGGCTGTTTTGCTTTAGGTACGGATTGGCGGCAAGTGAAGCATCTCCAGATAAACAGCGGCGGAAGGGATTTTCCCATAGAGCTCGTCGATGGTTCTAAGCAAATCGACATTTATACAAGGGCAAGGATCGCAAGAAGGGCAATACCAAAGTGGAAGATGTGGATGTGGAGAGCAATTCTTTACCCCCAGTATTTCGTTCCGCACCGAACTCAGTACAGGTATCTTTTCAGAGGTGAGCCTATTGCCACGGGTATAAACTGGCTTTTTTACCATACGAGGGGTGACCCTTGGCCTTCAAGATGGGAACCCGCAGAATAGAGCGAATTGTCATAACCTTCGCAGTGGTGCTTTTTTATGACTTGTTTTACGTTTTTATAGCGTATTGTGCAAGTTGACTCAATAAGAATCGTCAGTTTTACATGACCTTTCTGGAGGTGCCGACTGGAAGAGGAAGCGATAGAGGTTGCAGTTGCGATAATTGTAAAAGACGGGAGAGTTCTCCTCGTCAAAAGGCCTGAAGGAAGCAGGCATTCTGGTGAATGGGAATTTCCTGGCGGGAAGATTGAAAGAGGGGAAACTCCGCAGGAAGCAGTTAGGCGTGAGATTTTCGAGGAACTCTCGGTTAATGTGAAGGTTGGACCTATGCTTGCTGCAGCAAGGCATTCATATCCCGATGTAACAGTAAATCTTTATGCCTTTCTTTGCGAATTAAGCGAAGACGAAGAATCTGAGATATTCGGGGAGCACGCATTCGTCCATCCATCTGAACTTGTGGGATTTTCGCTCCTTCCACCTGACCGTGAAATAGCAAGAGTCTTGTTCCCCTGTTCTACCACTGGTTCATTTGCTTGAAAGGAATAACGGCTAAAAGCCCTCCCGCATTCCAGACAATGTTCCTCAACCAACAGCTCCTTTGCTTGAGGATAACTGCTGTTTCGAGAGTTTAGCCCAGTTTACATCATTGATTTTTCGGAGAGTTCAATCGCCCGGTCGATTTGCTCCTTTAATATGGGTGGAAGTCCTTCTATTTCGACGTGCATGAATCCTCTCACGATTGTTGAGATTGCTTCATCTTCACTGAGTCCACGAGCCATGAGGTATTCCACTTCCTCGCGTGCAATTTTGCCAACTGCTGCCTCATGTGACATGTCAACGCCTTCAACCCTTCCATCAAGTTCAGGAATTGCATGAATTACCCCGTTGCCCTTGAGAATCATACCCCTGCATTCAAGGTGCGCTTTTATTCCCGGAACTTCTCCAACAAGTAAGCCCCTTGAGATAATTGTTCCACCAACTGAGAGTGCTCTTGCAATCATCTCGCATCTCGTCTCTGGCGCGCTCAAATATGCTCTTGATCCGACATCAAAGTGTGAACCTTTTGGGGCAAGAAGGATTGATGAAAAACGAGCGACTGCTCCTTTTCCAACGAGATAAGCGGTTGGATAAAGTTGCAGTGATTCAACATGGTGCATGCAGATGTAGTTGTTTATGAAGATGCCGTTTTCTTCAATCTGGATGCCGCTTCTTGGGCGAACGGCGATATTTTCAGCCCAGTTGTGAATCATAGAGAAGGTTATCTTCGCATTTCTTTTAACATAAAACTCACTTATGCCTATGTGAAGTCCCCTGACTTCAGGAGAGTCCGTTGCGCATCCTGTGATTATATCGAGTTCCGATCCTTCCTCAGCAATTACTATATTGTGCACGTTTTGTGCAAAGTCATTGGATTTAAGGTAGAGGCATGCCTGGATGGGGAATACTGATTTTGCTCCGGGAAGAGCCCTGACAAAATAACCGTTCTGGAAGGCAAGTTCTGCCTGAGCAGTATACTTATCTGTGTCAACTTGAACGGCTTTCCATAGATGGTCTCTAAGCCACGGATAGGCTTCAAGAGCCTCTCTGGTTGGCATTACCTCGATTCCCTCCTGGGCAGGCGCGGCATGTAATACCGATTTATCTACCTGTATGAAGGAACCCGAGCGTTCCTCACCACTTAAGTCAACTCCAGTGGCAAGAAGCTTCTCCCTATCGACTTGATCAATATCTGCAAGTTCTTTTTCTTCGTATTCAGGGGCTTCAATGGAATATTTATCGAGGTCAATATCCGGTCCGAAATTGGCTGGTTTCCCCTTTGCCGCCTCAGCGCGTTTCTTTATCTCTGACAGGTCAGACATGCTTTGTATCCCCTTTCCCTTATTCCCTGAAGAATCTCGTGCGGATTTCCCGTGCACCATATTGTTTGGTTTGCAAGTACGCAGCCCTTATCGGCTTCTACATAATCGAGAATATGCCCGGAGTGTGTGATTATGAGGCCCGATTTTTCACGGTCTCTGTGAACATCTTTCTGAAGCAACTGGCGAATGGTAGAACCTATGATACTAATATTAACAAGGTCAACTCCGGATTCCGGCTCGTCAAGAAGCACAAGGTCAGGACGTTGCGCTAAAAGTTGAAGGAGTTCCGCTCTTTTTATTTCTCCACCCGAAAATCCAAGGTTCAAATCGCGATCAAGGAACTCGGCGAAATTGAGCCGCTTGGCCATCTCCTCTGGATTCTCACCATCATGCTGCAGCAGTTCAAGCATTTGCCGAACCTTTATTCCTCGTATTGTAGGCGGTCTTTGAAACATTATTCCTATTCCCCGCCTTGCCCTCTCATAGGGTGGAAGGTTTGTAATATCCTCTCCCTTGAAGATAATTCGTCCGGATTCAACCTTGTAATTCCCGAGTCCCATTATGGCCATAAGAAGGGATGTCTTTCCTGAGCCATTCTCGCCAAAAAGCATCTTCGTTTCGCCCTTTTCTATGCGAAGGTTTATCTCTCTTAGAAGGATCTTCCCTTCAATTGAGACTGTTAGGTTCTCTATCTCAAGCATCTAAGTCTCCTTTCCTTAATGTGACTTGCTCTTTGCCCAAGCGCTCTTATTCGCCATTTGAGGGGAAGGAGAAATCTTTCTTATAGCCCTTCCCATATTCAATCGCTTTCAAGGCTTGAAAAAGAGACAAACGATAAACTTAGCCTTATTATACAGCGATTGTGACTCGTCAATCTTCAATTTGTTTATTCATTGTCACAGGTTATTGGTTCTTTTGCAAGAAAG
>Ga0315298_1010488_pt1 | contig 11156 bp, 12 predicted proteins | sample WHS_1_MG_FD_203077 | JGI IMG/M metagenome (GOLD analysis project Ga0315298, IMG submission 203077) | Extremophilic microbial mat communities from Washburn Hot Springs, YNP, Wyoming, USA - WHS_1_MG | ecosystem: Environmental > Aquatic > Thermal springs > Hot (42-90C) | place: USA: Wyoming... | reverse complement strand
CACAGAAAGGCCTCCTATAAGGGCTTTTTGGGCGCTCATTTCCCACTGTGCTTCGCACTGCGAATGACCCCTAAAAAAGACCTTTTTTTCAGCCCTTCAAAAGGGGTCATTCGCAAATAGCCCACGGAAATTATACTCACAATCATCATACGATCAGCAAACCCAATTCTTGCGTTGGTTCGCCTTCGCCAAGTACTTCCCGATGCTCGCGGCAGGCTGCACACAAAAAGTAAATGCGTACGCTCCCACCTTCCTCCACCTCGCGAGCCAGCCGCTTTTTTATATCACCCAATTGTTTCTCTGTCAACCACACTTCGAACACACTGTATTGCACGCGCTCGCCGTAGCCCTCGAGCAGGTGCGCCACACGCGAGCGACACCGATCGTTGGGGATATCATAACTGATCACATAAAAAGCCCGCACCATCGTCTCTGCTCACCGGAATACCAGCGCTCGGTAATCCGGCTGGCCCTCTCGCAAGCAGCGCGCCACCTCCTGCGCTTGCAGATACACGAATCGCCATAGGGGCATCTGTTCCAAAGTGCGCGGGTGGCGCACCGGCCGTTGAAAGCGCTCTTCATAGGCTTGCACATAGCGCTTGACGGCTTCCCGTTCCATCACGAGGGGGCGCTCTCCCTCCTCGCCCGGCCGAAAATCCTCCGGCCGGATGACGCCGTGATGGCACACGTGGAGCACGAGGCCCTCGATGACGCAACGGAACTCCTCGCACAAATCAAGCGCGAGGGAGGGGCGATTGTACTCATCCTGATGTAGGAACCCGGCATAGGGGTCCAACCCCACGCCCTCTACCGCGCTTTCGGCCAAGCGTACAAGGAACGTATAGCCTAATGAAAGGAGGACGTTAATCGCATCCAGTGGCGGGCGGCGGGTGCGGCGCTCAAAATGCCATGGCTCTCGGAAGAGGAGCCGATAGGCGGCAAAATAACGCGCCGTAGCGCTCCCCTCCACCCCCCGCAAAGCGTGCAAGGTTTGGGTGCGCTTGGCACGCGCTTCGAAATATTCTAAATCCACCAGCGCTTCTTCTAACCCTTCATGGCCCTGTTGAGATTGACGCTGAAGGAGCGTGTGTTGATTGCGAACCTTGCCGACTACCATCCGTTGGGCCATCGCCAAGACAAAGGCGCTGTGGCCTTGCCAAAGGTATTGCTGGCGCCGCAAGGCGATATGCGGGGCCATCTGCCCCACCAATCGGCCATAATAGCGCCCATCCAGCCCCATGAAGACGAGCGGAATTCCCCGCGTGAGAAGGCGTTTTATGGCTGGCGTGGTGATGTGGATGTTCCCCAAGACCATCACGCGCTCCACCTGGCCCAAGGGGGCCTCAGCCAGGATGGTCTCGTCTTTGGCGATGACGAGGCGCTGGTGATCCAGGCTAAGGCGGGCGCCTTGTTCCGTCACCCAGATTTCGCCCATCGTTCGGCAGCCTCCAAAGGGGCCAAGCGGGCCTGGCCCATCCCCATCGTGGTGTGCGCGCCCACGCCCGCATACAGGGCATAGGCGGCGAGCAAGGCGAGCACTCGGCCCCAGTAGCGGTCGGCGTTCAAGCGAGCAAAAACCGCCTCTCCCACAAAGCCGATCTGCGCCCCCGCCTCGTGGGCCTGCCAAGGGTAGGTGCGCAGGCGGTAGCGCGAGAGGGCCACCATCTCGGCCGCATAGCGCTGCACTTCGCTCACGGCCACGGGTGCAAAGGCCTGCCAGCGTTGCCAAAGGCTCCCGAAGACGAGGTGAGGAAGCGGCAGGGGGATATTCACCCCCTGGCTGCGAAAGGCCGTAGGGCTGGCAAAAAGGAGCCGCAGGCGCCGGGGGGCCGGGGCCTCTGGGCCAAGGTACTCGGCCACAAGGGCCTCATAGGAGGATTGATTCGCCCAAGGGTGCATGGCGGGGTCCAAAGTGGCCCGTACCACCGGCAGGTGCGCCCCGTCGAGTTCCACAGCGCGCGGCGGATCCTCCGCAAGGGCCAGGAGGTGCGCGCTCACTTCTGCCGTCAAGCCGGTATAACGCAGCCAAGCCACTTGCCCGGCCTCGAGGGAAAGGCTCTCCCCCCTCGGGCGCCCCCCTACGAGGGCCGAACAGGTGAACGGGCGTGGCCCAGGGGCGTTATGGAGCGCCTCGGAAAGGGCCGGCGAGCGCGCCTCGATGAGCCGCAAGAACAAGGCGTGGCTGGCGCGCCCCAAGTAGCGCGTGAGCACCACCTCTTGGGGGGCTTGCACCATCAAGACCAGGCTGGTCAGCATCGTTACCCTCCTTATCCTCGGCGTTGGCGCGCCGCATCGCGCTGGGCGTTCAAATCCATGATCTCGGCCACCTCAAAGCGCAGCGGGAGGTGGTTCGCCTTGGGGCGCAGCCGAAGCACGGGCGGAAAGTAGCCCATCCGCCCGTGCAACTCGGCCAAAAGCAGCGCGACGATGGCGTTCAACGTAGGCGGGTTGACGAGGAGCGGTTCATTTTGCCACTGGCGCGGCGTTAGAGGGATGCTCTCTACCAAGCCCACCACCTGCGGCCCAAAGGGCTGATAAGGGTCGAACTGCACGGGGCGCTCGATGACGGCCTCCACGGGCGCCCCGAGCAGGGCTTCGACCTCGCGAAGGTTCTCTTCGGTTAGAGGGTGACCCAAGTTGACGAGGATCATCGTGGCTCCGCCGTATGAGAGATGTCTTCACCGGGCAGGGGCAGGCCCTCGATGGCCTCCAGGCACTCTCGAAGTTCTTCGATGAGGACGCCAGCAGGCCGATAGCCCCTGCGCATCCCGGCGTGGTCGAGATCGTTGCGCACACCGGTCACCTTGCCCCACAGCAGGCCGAGTCCTTCCGAATGGGGCACGCCTTCCAGGGAGGTCCTGCGCCCGCGTTTGGCGCTATCGTGGAGTTGCCCGAGCAAGGCCTCCGCCTCAGAGCGCGATGCCTCGTTGAGGAGATCGGCCTCGCCGCGCCAAGCCGCCACCCAGGAGATGAGCCACTCCCTGGCCAAGGTGGCCGTCTGCATATAGTGTTGGTGCTCCCAATACCAGCGGATGAGCCTCCGCTGGCGATCGAGGCTGCCCACCACGTTTTGTGGCGCCTCCGGATTTGCCAAGGCGAAATCGCAGAAAGCCCCCTGCACTTGTGCCGAAATCTCGGCGAAAGGCCTTGCCTCGGCCGGGTATACCTCCTCCGCGCGCTCTAGGCGATCGCCGACTTCCCCCGCGAGGCGCATCACGTCATACGTCCGCGCCAAAAGGAGCGAAAGGGACATCGTATCGAGCCTTTTGGCCAAAGGGCCAAGGCGTTTGCCCAAATCTCGAAGCGCTGGATCCAGCCGCTGCATCGGGCCGGGCGGGTTCGCCATGCGCAAGAGGGCGGCCAAATCGCGGGCGTCTCCCAAACGCACGAAGCGATCGGCAGCCACGGCCCACTCTAGCAGGGCGAACATAGGCGTAAGGTCAAACATGGGCACGCGCGGCGGAAAGGTGCTTTCATCGCGCGCCTCGTAGGCCCCATAGAGGATGCGCTCCACCTCCGCACGCCGCGCCGCCCGCAGGAAGCAGACGGCCATCAAAGCGATCATCGGCAGGCTGCGAAAGCCGTGGGTGATATCCAAGGCGATGTGCTCCCCTGGCCCCACTTGCTCGGCGATGAGGGCAAAGATGCGCCACAGTTCGCCCTCTTCTTGCCCAAGGGGTATCTCCACCACCCTCACCGGTGAGACGCCCTCCACCGCCGCGCACAGGGGGGAAAGGTGCGCGGCGGTGGCTTCGGGCGTGGCCAAAAGGATCATCTCCTCTGGCTGCAAAAAGTGAGCGGTGGCGGCCGGCGCGTAGCGCGAGACGTACTCCCTCTCGCCCTCCGGCGAACCCCACACATAGGCCACCTCATCATAGCGGCCTGTGCCAATGACGGTGAGCAGTTTCATCGTTCCCTCCGTGTGAACGTCAGGCGCACCCAGCCAAAGGGCGCGGCCTCCTTTCCATCTCTCACGATGAGGCGGCGCGTAGACGGAAAGGCCACTTGCGGGCTGCCCCGGCCACGGCCCAGGCGGTAGCGACGGAGGATCTCGCCCCACAGAACGGGGTCCCTTTGCAGGGTGGCTCCCAGGGTTTTGCTATCCCAACCGCCGGCCCAACCCAACTGCACGAAGCAGACGCCCGGCACCTGCTCGCGCATCCTGCTCTGATAAAAGCCGACTAAATCCGGGGCATGCCGCTGATACCAGCCGAGGGATGCCTGTATACGCTCCTTCGAAAAGCGCTGCACGATGCCCGGCAGGTCCTCCAGCAGGGCTGCGCCATCCAACCTCAGGCCATGGCGCCTGGCCCAATCGCTGAAAAGGGCTGTATCCACCTTCAGGCGCAGTGAAAAGGTCGTTCGTGGGCGTATGGCCTCCACCTCGATGGGCGCGCCCCGTTGCGTGCGCCCGCCGATGACCTGCGCATTGGCGAGCATCAGGCAGTCGGTGCCCAGTGGCTCGCTATCGCCCACCTGCAGGGCGCGCAAAAGGTCATGGTTGGGGTCCGCACCCATAAACGCCCACTCGATCCTTTGCGCCGCGAATTTGGGGTTGTTTCCAAGATCCTCGACCCTAAGGTGCGCACCTTTCCTCTGGACGGCTTCCCACAGGATGGCCGTGCGCAGCGCCCCTTTGAGTGAAGAGCCAGGCAGGTAGGGGCGGTGCCAGGCATCCTTGATCTGCTCTTGCAGTTGGGCGCCCGCCTCTAGGGCGCGCGGCTCCCCGCGCAACACATAGAGAAACAGCGGGCTACCTTCCACATAATCTTGCGGCCGCAGGAGTTGCGCCGGCGGCACCCGCGAGAGGCGCGCGATGGTCTGCGGGTCGGTGCCCTTTTCCTCAAAGAGTACGTCCAAGTTCAGGCGCCAGGTGCGGCCCTCGTATACGGCATAGTCATACTCTTTGAGCAAGGTCTCGCCGGAGCCGATGTGAAGCGGCGAATAGGTCTCTACCATGACATCATACAAGGCATAGTCAGCCATTATGCACCTCCAGAGGCGCGCCGAGGGCTAGCCCATAGCGCCACACAGGGTGCGGAAAATCCCCCACCTTGGGGCGAACGTCCACCACATCACCCATGGGTTGAGCCAATGCGGTGAGGACGCTCCCTTCCGCCAAGAAGCGGAGAGAACATCGCCTTTGCGCGCTCTGGCCGGGCGAGTAGAGGTACCCCGCCACGATTCCCAAACGGTAGCGGACGGCCTCCCCCGTTATGGCCGCCGGAATCTCTTCCGAGCGCGGATGGTAGCGGCTCAAAAGCGCCATCGGCACGCCCAGAGGGGGTTCTGGCCATTCCTCCTCGCCGGCTATGCGCCAGGAGAAGGCCCCCAGCCCCGCCGCGCGGTCTCCGCCCAGGCCCACATCGGCCAGGAGCGTGAGTGCCCGCTCAAAGGCAGCGCGCCAAGTTACCCCCTCGCCGGCAGAAGCCTCCGGTCGGCGCCACACTACCGGGAACCACAGGCCGCACCCCGGCGCGAAGGAGGCCCGCCCTGTGTAAAAGATGGCGCTGCCGCGCACCAAGCGATCCACCGTAACGCGGGGGGCGCGCCATGTTTGATAAACCTCCAGATGGCGTAAAGCCCCCACCGGGCGCCCGTGTTGACCACCGGCTGGCCCCACCACCGCGCGGATCGCCTCCGGCAGAGCGGCGACCTCTTCGCGGCTCAACCACAGGGCGCCCCGCTGCAGAAAAACGCCCTCGCTCTTCCCCTCATCGCGCGGGAAAAGGCGTGCAAGGGGTTCCCCGCGCAGGATGCGCCGCCAGATTCCTTCGGAGACAAAGGCGATGCCCTTGAGGCGCTTGGGGTCTTCTCGCCCGATGCCCAGAGCGGCCAGGTCCACCATCGGCAAGGGGTAAAAGCGCACAACCCCCGCATACGGGAAGGCTGACCCGAGGAGGAACGGTGCCTCCGTGGGGTTCGAAAAGGCCCCTTCCCAAGCCTCCGGCGGTGGGCCGGCGGAAGCCGAAGCGCTCACCAGCGCGGCATAGAGCGTATCGGAGGGGACGGTGTGAAGCGTTTCCTCCTGTTCGATACCCCGCTCGCCGATATGCACCGCGCTCCGAAATGTGAGATGGTAATACCTCACGAGACTCATCGAGGGCCTCCTTGCTTACACGTGGAGGCGTTTGCGGATCGCCTGCAAAATCGCTTCCTTTTGTACGTCCAGTTCAGCCAAGGTAGCCAGAGGGGCATCGGTAAGCCATTCCGGCTCTGCACCATAGGATTGAGCCGTCTTTAGGCCGATGCGCAAGTTCTCCACGCGCACTTGTCCCGACCCGCGCGATCCCAAGCCCCCCAGGTAGTCATCCTCGAGCAGTTTGAGGCCCGTGAATACCACATCCAAAAAGTCGATATCCTGCGCGGCGTTGCAACCATCTCCCTCATAGATGCTGTAGACCATCTCGGCCGGCCCAAACACCACCCCCGCCGGCACGCGCTCGAACTGGCGCGGGTTTGCCACCGAGGTGACGCGGTCAATGGCCACCTCTGTCTTGACCTCGGTAAAGGGCAAATCGGTGTGCGCCTCGCGCAGGCGCTGGACGCTCTCCTCGGTCAACTGTACGTCGCGCACTACGAGGCGCGTGGGGGTGTTGAATTTCACCTCCGCCGGGACGCCATAAACGCGGCATACTTTACACGTAGCATACGTATCGACACGCTCGCAACTATGGATCATCGCCTGGCCGATGCGCCGGTTTTGGGGCATGCCCTCATACTTTTCCGTCAGCGAGCGCATCTTGCCCCGGAGGGAGGAGCCAGGGATGTAGGGCTGGTTGGTCAGTTGGTCTCGGATGACCGTACGATCCACCCCGCCGATCTCGATGCCGACATCCGAGCCACCGATGGCCAAACCGCTCACTGTCCTGAGAGAGAACTCGAAAAAGACCCGCCCAATCAGTTTGATCTCCGTCATCTGTTTCTCCTTTTCCCGCTATCGGCCGCCATATGCCCGGTGGTAAGCCAGGATGGCCTCAAAGAACTCGACGAACCGCTCGAAATTTTCCGTCTTGCCCTGCACATAATCCACGGCAGGTTTCAACACTTGGACCAAATACTCAACCCCCCGCCCGCTCTCTTTTTTGGCGCGGTAATCCATCTTGGGCTTGAGCAAAATCAAGCGACGATGGGCACGCTGGGGATCATGTTGCCAATCCCCCTCGATGGATCGCACCTCGCCAAAGATCGCACGGATTTGGCTGGTAGAGAGCGTTTCGGCAATCTTTTTGCCAATCCGCGCGGCCTCCTTGACCAAGTCCTCCGCAGCGTTGGGGTCAGTGATGATCTTGCGTAACAGGTCTGGCGGCGTCGCCTGAAAGGATTCTCGCTCCGGCCCGCCACCCTCTGAAGGGCCTGGCCGATTGCCCCTTTGCACCCCTGCCCTGTTATCCGGATACCTCGTCATTTGTCTTCTCCTTTCGTTCGCGATTCAACAGTTCGGCCCAACGGGCCGCTAGTCCAATCCAACCGATGCTCCGATAGGCATCCTCTCGCAGCCTATCGCGCAAGGCACCCAATTCCGCGGCGATGGCCTTCTCTCGCTCGGCCAAGCGCGCCAGCATATACTCCAAGCGGGGAATCCACGGGCCGTAATAGCCCTGAGGCTCGCCTGCCGCCGTGCGCGTAGCCCCTTCGCGCCTTTGGCGCTCCACCATCGCCTCATAAGCCTCTTGGGCGCGCATCAAGAGCCGCAGGAGGCTGCGCGGGGCCTTTTTGTCACGTACCCAACCATCAAGTTGCTCCACTTCCTGTGCAGCGCGCTCGAAGGTATCCCAGGGGAGCGCTCGCCCCAAGAAAGAGAAGGCGTTCTTGCCGGGAAGGCCCTTCGCCTGATCTTCCGCCTCTTTGGCCTCGCGGGCCGCGAGGTAGATGGGATAAGTCCCCTCGACGAGGACGAGGCCGCCCGAAAGGTGCACGCTCGGGTTATGCCCGGCAAAGGCGGCAAAATCTGCCGCGATGCGCTGAGCCAGGCTCACCATCGCATCCCAGGCGCCCACGAAAAAGAGATCATCTCCCCCCGAATAGATGCTATAGATGCTGTCGGCTTTCACACGCCGGTTCATCTCCTGGGCCAGGGCCTCCACCCAGCCCTCAAAAAAGAGGCGGATGGCTAGGCTCAGGCTGGCTACCCGAGAAAGGGTGGCCAATTCCCCCAGGCCCTCGCCAAACAGCCGGCCCAAGTTATCCACATCCATCCGTAGGATGCCCAAGCGCTCAATGCCCCGAGAGACTTTGGCCAACTCATCGTTAGAGGCCACGCGGCCATTCTTTTCGGGCGTTACGTTCACCAGCCATTGCCTGCCTACAGCCAAGCGCGGCGCAGGCCGCAGCCGGCCCAAAGCCGCGTCCTCAAGGGCCAGCACCTGAGCGCGGAGGGCATCAGCGGCTAGTGCTGTTTCAGCCGGAGGGCGCTCCATAAGGCGCACCCGCAGCCCCAAGGCCGCGAGCACGTCTCGATACGTCCCCGCGGGCTGGTCGAGAGGAGCCATCACAGGGGGAATCTCCTCCAGATAGAGATACTTGGCTCGGCGGAGAGCATCCCCCAGATCCTCAAAGGCCCGGCAGGCCGGGCACTTGCGCCATGCGGGAGCCTCCTCACCCTCGCTTACCTCTTTCGTCTCAGGGTGCTCGTGATGGCATACCTGGCATTCGCGGTCTTGGTTCCCCTGGTCTTGGCCGTCCGCAAAGACAAGGCCATGCATCGCCTCGCCCAGTTCGGCAAAGCGGCGCTCCTTGGCCCGGCGAAGCCTATCGCTGAGATCTTGCCATGCTTTGGCCAAGCGCCCCGCGAAGAACTCCTTGCCGGCCAAAGGCCGGCAGGCAAGGGCGAGATACAGGTCTCCTCCGTGATGTTGGAGGAGGAGGCGGCTGATGTACTCCTGCACTTCAGCCACTTTGGGCGCGGCCGTGCGCGATGCAAGGAGGTACATATGTCCCCCGCCGGCATAGATGAGGCTCGTCGGCGGCAACTCCAAACGCCGCAAAAGGTAGGCGGCAACGGCCTCCGTCAAAAGTTGCAGGTAAAAGGAGCGCCCCCTCAGAGCAGGCAGCGCGCCGCGCGGCGTGATGGTGTAGATGAAATCCTGCACCCCCGAGATATCGCCCCCTACTAGCAGGGCCACCTCACGCTCGCTTTCGGGCGCCTGCGCAAGCGCTTGCAGGGTCTCGTCATCTTCCCCCGCCAAGCAGGCAGCCAAGGCCGCCGTCATCCGGCAGTGGTCATACAGGCTCACATCGGGTATGGCGTGATAGGCCGCCGATGGGATGCACCACGTATAGCGCAAGAGAAGATGTTGCAAACTGGCCAGATAGGTAGCCAAGTCCGCCCCTTCAGCCGATGAGGCCTCTTTCAGGATCTTGGCCTGCGCTACGAACTCATCCCAAAGGGCTTTGTATTCCCTTTCGGGGGAGCCGCTATGTACCCCCTCCTGCGGGAAGAGGATTTCCCTTTCCGCCCTCAAGGCGCTCAGGGGCCAATACCATTCGCCCGGCGCCCCCTCCAAAAGGCGCGTCAAGATAGGGCGCATGGAGAGTGGCTCCGCACCCGGCGCCTTTTCTCGCTCTCCGGCAGAGAGGCGATCGGCCACGGCCACGATGAGCGCCGCACGCCCTTGTGGCCGATGGTGAAGCGCCACTCCCTGGTAGGCCACGCCGCTGTTCCACGGCGCGGGGACGTCATCGCGCAGGAAATCAGCGCTGAGGGAGGCATGCTTGTAGCCATAGTCTGACTGGGCCTCGTCATCCCAGATCCGCCCCCCGCCCACCCCAGCGCGCAAGGCGAATTTGCCGATATCGTGCAACAGCCCGCCCAACGCTAGCAGATAGGTTTGCTCGCTCAATAGACACCCCCTTTCATTCCCCTAAAACGCAGCCGCCGTTTCTTTTGGCAGAATACCCTATTTTTCACTCTGGCACATCGGGTGAACATCCCAAAAAATATGGGAATATCTTCCTATATTCATGCCGCGTAATAATCGTGCAGCCAGGCGATGAGGGCATGGCGGTCAACCCGCCGATCGTACCAGGCCATATAGTCGGCGAGTTTGGCATATGCGCTGGAGAGTTGGTTTGCCACTGTTTTCGCAGAGCGCCCTAGCCGCTCGCCGATCTCCTCATTCGTAAGGCCTTCGCGCACAAGGAGGGCTACGACCTCCTCCTCGGCGCGCGTCAAAACGTGCTCACAGAATACGGCCTTGCGCTGGCGCTCCATTTGGCGTTGGAGTTCGCCCCCGCGGCGCAGGGCATCAAGGGGATTCTCATAGCGCAGGATATCCGCCAGAAGGGCCGCATCGCTCGTCCAAGGGATGAAGGGCACCGGCAAAAGGCGGACAGGATCGCCCGGCTGCAAAAGCATGCGGCGTTCGGCGAGGAAATCCGGTTCGGAGACGAGGAGATAGAGGCCATCTCGCCCATCGAAGAGCAACTGGGCCACGGCCAAGCCATATAGGGCCATGATCTTGCGCCCGCCGGCCACACAAAAGTGGATCGTCGCACCCTGTTGCTTGAGGCGGCGTACCAGGCCAAAGATGGCCCGAAAGGTCGCCTCTGCCTCCTGCGCCGTGGTGATATCGCTCAAAGGGAGGCCCTCGGGTGAGGCGAGGAGTTCAAAGGAGAGGTGATACCGGCTCAAGGGAGGTGTTTTGAAGGCGCCTTCTAAATCTGCCAGGGCGCGGGCGATGGCCGGAGAGCGCGGCGCGGTATGAATGACCCTAGCCTCGGCAATTTCGACGCCCTTTTGGGCGAGGAGTTGCAGGGCCAACGTAACCACCTGCGGCTCCGAGCCGAGGGTGGCCAGAAAGAAGATTTTTGTCACCCTATCTTATCCTGGGTATTACGAACACGGTACTGGCCTTTTATGATTTAAAAAGACGTGCGTTAAAGCCGCGTGAGTCTGACAAGGGTTCGAGAAACTCAATAGTCACGCAGGCAGCTTCGACCGGCTCGCTCAAACCTACCCCTTCTCAATGCCCCTGCATTTTGAGGATCACGCGGATAGTATGGAGCAAGATGATGCCATCCAGCAAGGGACCACGATGTTTGAGGTAATATAGGTCGTATTCCAATTTGCGCTTGGCATGCTCGATGCTACTCCCGTAGCCATAACGCACCTGCGCCCACCCCGTAAGGCCGGGCTTAACGGCATGGCGTACAGC
>Ga0315298_1010487_pt1 | contig 11156 bp, 8 predicted proteins | sample WHS_1_MG_FD_203077 | JGI IMG/M metagenome (GOLD analysis project Ga0315298, IMG submission 203077) | Extremophilic microbial mat communities from Washburn Hot Springs, YNP, Wyoming, USA - WHS_1_MG | ecosystem: Environmental > Aquatic > Thermal springs > Hot (42-90C) | place: USA: Wyoming... | reverse complement strand
GGGTGGCAATCACCATTGAATTGCTTACAATTCGAATTGCACTTGTGGATGATGTTTTCGTTCGAAGAAAGTTTGTTGCAAAGGCAGAAACTAGCTCTAACTATTAGCTAGAGACCTTAACTATCCATTCCGTAGTACCTATCGGTAGTACCGGTCGATTCCGTCGAGCGCAGTACCTACGGTAGTTCTCATTCCAGTTGACAGACACGAGTAACGACGCGTAGCCAGTAGCCTTCCGCGTCATGACGACGGTCGCTGCGAGTATCGCGGCGTTAAAGAACCCGAACCCGATCCCCGAAGAAGCGATCGCGAGATCAGTCGTTTGATGGCTTTCGAGACGATTCAAGATCCGCCGTGCTCTGTATCGCAGCGTTGCTGCATTCTTGTGTCAGAAAGCCCGGACCGTGGTGACAGAACTGCAATCAACTATTACCGTCGTGCTGTGGCGTGCCGTCGCATAAAACAAAACCTTCAAAATGATCCCAGAGAACCATATCCCACCGAGCCGAACTCACGTCATGGATAGCAACAAAGAACATAGAGGTGAGTGTTGTTAAGTCAGCTCATAGTTGCAAAACATCTTTTGGCTAAGCAATCAATGCGAAGAGATGCAGTCGCCGAATCATTAATACGTTCTTTGGAATTCTTTCTGACCCTGCCCTTGATCTCATTCGGTTTTTGCAGCCAAGAATACACTTTATCGGAGAGCAATTATTCAGGCGATCGACGAGCTTCAAGATTTCAATCTGCGATCCAATATTGACTCGATTCGAAGGCATGCACAATCTACTCTGGGGCCTAATCATATATGGAACGACACACTGTTTCTCAAAACAATGAAAGCACTAGCGAACGAGGGAAATATCGAACAGTGTGCTTCAGTGAATTATGGTCTTACTCCAGAATTCAAGCGACGTAGAACCCAGAGTTGTCATGAGGTCATCGAGAAACACAAAAAGCAACAACGACATCACTCGATGCCGGACAATTTTGCCTATCACCACTTTCACCATCAAGACAAAGAGGCGCCCGCCAAGAAGACGGAACACATGAAGCTCAAGATTATACCGAAGAAAATCTACGAGGGTCTCCAGTAAGTCCTTGCTTGCGATATGAGTCTACTACGACAAATACGTCAACCGTATCAGCATGTATTCACATATTGTTCTGTTCAGCTTTCCTTTGAAGAATCCAATGGATACTGATGGTTTGGGGGCGCTCCGACGCTAACACAGTACAGCACCGACAACAATCAATGAATTTCAGTTTGACACATGAGATATGAAGAAGTGACGATGGGACGTCCCTATGTGAAAGAATTTCTGGGGCTGGATGGTGCAGTGAGTCGGCTCTGTAGTCGCCTTCCTCTATGCTGTGGCCTTCGCCATTACTAGAAAGAACCATACTTTTCTTTCTCATGTACATTCCTTCTAGACACCTCCATTGATGAGTTGGACACAGCATCCTTCCGTTATCTTTTTGACTCTTCCGGTGATGATGAAGTCAGAGTCGATCTTGCCATCCGTTTCTGTAGTACTCGTCAACCGCTTCTGCCAAAGTGACACCGAATCGTAACACTTTGACCGTTCTTGAGAATGCAGAAATGAGCCCTTCAAGACTCGGGGGATAGCGAAACCACCTACCGGTAATCGACGACGTAGTGGAAAATATCCACCTACTTCGGATGTCGACTACAATACGGTCATCACCAATGTAGTCTTTAGACGAAATGTACTCTTATTTGTACGTACCACTACTGTAGGGTGCTTCGACGGTTGAGTTTCCATTCGCTCGATTTTCCAAAGTGGTGCCGCGTATTCGCAGTATCAGATCCTGTCCCCATGGCCAAAGATGGCGCCCTTCCCGTCGGGACTTTGAAACATGAGACTATGATCATGTGGCGACCCCATGATAATGTGAAAGTCATGAACGTGTCGACCAAAGTATTGTTGAAGACCGGAAACGTAGTTCTTTGCTCGTTCCTGGCGATTCCGTCCCTGGAAGATGCTTGTTTCGCATCGATCGTTGGCTCGCAACACATCCAGTTCCCCTGATAAATACACGACGTTTCGAGTAGTATAGCGTTCTGCCATCTCTTTGGCAGTCGTGTCCTCCAAGGCTCGATCCTTGTAGGGGCAAGGCAAATAGCCGCCTTGGTCGAGTCCCCACTGCCACTGGTTGTAGGTCTTGCAAATGACAGTGTCATCGGCATCGGGGAGATCAAAAGATCCATCCCTTAGAATACGGCGCCCATCCAAATAACAATACGAACGTGGGTTGGCTACCACGGATACAAGCTCCACCTTGGAGTTTTTCCAGACGGAACTGCTGGACAGCAGTGCCCATCGATGAGTGAGCTGTCCTCCCGCCGAATGACCCGCGACGGCAATGCGTCTCAAGTGCGGGAATTGAACTGTAGCCGACGACAAATGTTTCACCAAAGCATCTAGTACCGCATAGCTACTGATGGGAGCATTCATGGCGTCGGCGCCATACCGCCAGGAATGAGAGAGCGGGTATCGGTCGTCGTGATCCGCCCAGATTAGCACATTGTCCACGACATTGCCGTCTTCGGGAGACGCAAAGAGCGGAGCAATGACCAAAGTGGAGTTCATGGTATGATGCTGGTCATCGAGTAGGGACAATGCGGCACAAAAGTAGTCGTCGGCATTGCGTGCGCTACCATGCACCATGATGATCGCTGTTTCGACGGCCAAGTGAGCACTGCTCACCGTGGTAATATCCCCCATGTTGGAATAGTAGGCGACTCGGCGGTACCGATCAGCATCAGCATCACCGCCCATGGGATATCCATAAAACGTTTGCATTTCAATCGGGACACTACAGAGTTCGTAGCGCGACGTGTCATTGTGCAAATAGCCCGGGGCCGATTCCTTCAACTGGCAGTAGGGAATGCCACTGGGGTCCGACGCGCATTGATAACCGTAGCCACATCCCGTGTTGCCATCACAACATTGACCCAGCGCATACTCCGGATCCTGACTCTTGGCGGGGATGCAAGAGGAGACGCCCGCTTGAGTGGTGGGACAGCAGGTATTGCGATTCGGACAGTGGCCACCGCCGTCCTCGGCGGCGCAGTGCTTCCAAGCGGACGAAGAAGATTCTGTCAAGATCAGCAAACACCAACAAAGGCGGAAGAGAAGCGTCTTCTGAAGACTACAAATCATTCGAGATATAATGAAGTATAGAAAACGTTGAAGTGTCCTACTCATCAGAGTCCTTGCTACCATCTCAAGACGGTATCTTCTTGGAACAAGGAGCTGTCGACATTTTGAATGGCATTGGACTCGGATCGGTCAATGATGCTGGACGAAGAATCGGAGTAGTCATAAGACGAGAGGTACGCTTGGATCGCGCTTTTCCCTCCGACTATGGCGGGACTCACGCACCTCTACTAGCAGCTATATCCTTCCCCAGTGGCACAGTGGCGAAAAAGCCGGAGGCACAAATGCGTTCCTATTAACTACTCGTCGACGAATTCGATCCAGGCCCTCGTTGTGGCCAGCCGATTATGCCATGGCGGCGCACGGCGGGAACATTTTCGAAACTCCGTAAAAGAAGTATCCAGAAATGGCTAAGCGATCTGTGGACGACTCGGGTAAACGTTCGAAAATGCGCGACGCCGCGGCGTAACTTAGCATCAAGTCTGCAACTTCCCCTCGTTGCAACTGAATATTACCAATCAAATTCAATATCTTTGCTTCCGTCAGGAGGTTGCAAGGTGCGCTTGAGTGTCTTCTACCTCGGCGCCGTTCAACTTCCAGGGCTTCCTTGAAACAACTCAGAGCACCATCGATATTACCAGTACCATTACACTTCTGTCCAATCTGAACCAATGTGAGAACAATGTCGGGATGATCATCGCCGAGAATTTGACGCTCGATCCGCAGCGCCTCCCTGTAATATCGAAACCCCAAATGGTCGGGCTCGCCCGTGTCGAAGGAAACGGTCGCAATGTTGTACCAAAGAATAGCAACATCCCGACTGTCGGCGCCCATGAGGCTCTTCACGATTCTAAGGCCGTGTGCAATGCACGATTTTGCTAGGCTCGACATTCCTAGCTTGAAGGCAACCAAACCCAAAGAATTCAACGTCGAGGCCAGGTCCAAATTTTGTTTACCTTGAAAATGCTCGTGTTGGATTCGAAGTGCTTCCTGGTACGAGTCAAAGGCAGGCGCATATCTGTTCAATCTATAGTGCATCAGACCAATGTTGGTATAGGTCTCAGCCAACTCAATATGGTTCGGACCCAGTGCCTCCGTCTCAAGCCCAAGGACAGCTCGGAACTTTTCAAGAGCAACTTCGAACTTTCCAATGTGCTTGAAAATGTGGGCAATGTTCGCCAACGTGATAATAATATGCGGATGATTGGGTCCCCAAAGTGCCTCCTCCATGGCCAGCCCTTCGTGGTAGTACCGCAAGGCTGTGCCAAAGCCCCCCTTCTCGCAATAAAGATTCCCGAGCCTGTTCAGGATGGAGGCGACTTCTGGACTCTCTCTTCCGAATGCAACACGAGTCTTGGCAAGGCCAGTCTCAAAAAAAAGGATCGAGTCGTCAAGTTTATTCCTGGAGCTCATAATCTCACCCATTCGAGTATAGGCGATTGCGACGTCTCTGGTGTCGCTCACGAAAGACCCTGGGCGCTCGGTGCTGCTGTCAATCTCCTCCGCGATACCGAGGAACTCCGTGTAAGTGGATAGTGCAGCATCCAAGCAACCAAGACGGTGATATGTCATGCCGATATTGAAGGTCACCGATGCATATTGGAAAGATCCAGTTCCAAAAGCGATTTCGCGGATCGCTTTGGACACGGTGTATACCGCAAGTGCGCTGGCGAAGTCTCCAGATAAGTAGTGCGCAGAGCCAATACTGTTCTGGATGATGGCAACTTCATTAGAAACGAAGCCACATTTCCTTTCGAACCAGGCCAAACTTTCTTGAAGCATTGGAAGAGCTTCTGTTGGTTCTTCCACATGGCAGCGAATAACTCCAACACAATGCATTGCCGCCGCTGCATGCTTTTCTGGCAGGTCCGTATTCAATTGTATGGCGGAGAGGGCATGTTCGTAATGCTCCATGGCAAGTGCCATCTGCCGAAGTCGATAGTAGCAATGGCCAAGATTGTGATGCACCATAATTTCGAGCGCCATGCACATGTTTCCGCTGCTCCAATTCGCTAGCAATGGCCCTGTTCCCTCCTGTTGAGCTATTGTTGGTGTCTTTGAAAGCACAACAAGAGGAGTTCGTTTTGCTATATGCGGAAGGGGGGAAGGTGTTACAAAACAGTAGTCGCGGCCTCTGAAATCCTCTGTTTCTTCCAGGCGGGCTAGAGAATCCTCAAAACATTTCGCTGCTGCATAGAATTGCGAATGTTTGGAATGGGTCAGCCCGCAATTGTAACAGATAAGAGACATTACAAGTAACGAACACGATTCATCTCGTCCGATTTGGTCTAAACAAAACGTGATCGGAGCTGGCGAGTCGTAGATATGCATTCCTTCCATGAAATATGAATGGTTGATCCCTTGTTCGAATGCTTTGTTGATCTCACTTGAATCGTCATCCTCGCAGTAGAATGACATGAGATCGAATTTTCTATTCCTGACTGGCGCGCCTATCGTCTCATTCGCCCTACTGCTGGTTTCGTCCTCCTCTGCTAGCACACTTGGGGTGCTTTCTCTCCCGGTGGATTCCTCGTTATCGTCATTTGTAGTACTCTCTAGTAATAGGATGCTCCTTCTTTCGTCCTTCTCCCCAGTCGTTGCTCCTCTTCTACCACATAATTCCATACTAGGGTTGCCTCCGTCATCAACCGCAGCAGCAGAAGAGGAAGAATAAGGAGAATGCTCTTCCTTCCAGCCGACTGGGCCTGGGCTCTTCCCCAAGAAGCACGATCTTGTGCTCGTGGTAATCTTATTTCGTTTTAATGGTCGTGCTGGCGATGACGGAAGTGCTGTTTGATCCCGGTCTCGTCCTGCTTGTGGTCTCTTTCTCGTCATGGTTCTGCCACCAACGTGGTCCGGGTTCACAACCACACTACCAGGATGATGATAGCTTCTTCTGTGTATACTTCTACTTGTAGGAGCACCAAGAAAGCCACCTGCATCATTATGACCATCATGTTCTAATAGTGCTGATCCTCCAGCAGCACTCTCCTTTGTACCAGGACGAGGAGGCGAAAGAGTAGTACATCTTGCATGATCATCTCGCTCACCATCGTTGTTTTCCCCGACAAAATGGCTCAGTAAGGGGTGATCGGAGGTGCTTGTTGATACCGAAGAAGAAGAATAGGTTCCTGCAGCACCATCTCCAGACCTGCTGGGACCTGAGGGCGTCGAGCGCTGCGACGACGCCGGAACTCGATCATGCGGGAGGAGAAGTGGAAGAAGGTAACCCCTCCTGCTGGTCCCGTTATGACCATAATCATACCTTGTGCAAGGAGGTATACTTGAATCTTCACAAGAACTCATGACGATGATTCTTCTTATGATGACTGGTGGCTCTTGTTGTTGTTGTTGCGGCGGGTGGCAGATGCTTCACTAGGGGCCGCCTTCAGTAGCAGTTGAAGAATGAGAATACTGGTGTTACAACACTTGTCTCTCTAGTGTAAAATAAGGAACAATGATAAAAGGCGTGAGCTTCCTCCTTCCTGGTGGTGTTGCTATAGCAACTTGTTGTGACTCTCCTGGTCCTTCTTGTGCTTCTTCTTCGTCTTTGATGTTCGTAGTAGTTGTGAGCCGCAGGTCGTCGGCGGGAAAGGCTTCTTTCCCCTCTTCCTTGTTGCAAGGCGGGCGGCGTTCCTCCTGCTGCTAACAAGGAGGAGGATGATCCTTGTGTTTGCTTGCTTGAACGAGGAAGAAAGAGCAGCAACAAGAAGAAACAAGACCGTGGAACTATTGTGCCGATGCTGTTCTTCCGCGGTATATCCAGAGCACACTGGGAGGAGGATCCAAATCAAGGAGAACACAATCAGAACGCGGACAACTTCCGGTACTACCGTACTCCGTCAGTTGCAGCCGTCGTAGTAGTAGTGTAATGTGCCCCGGCCTTGCAGTGAACCTTTGGTCCTGTTGGCACTTCTGATCATGGGAATTTCCAATATCTTTTTTTTACACCATAGTCAACTATTGGCAATATTTTTATTTATGAGCGCTCGAATAGGAAGACCGATCATCGACTTAAAGATGAGACAACATCGAGCATCGCAAATTATTTTTTCGATAATCTTTCCTACTTTCCTACCGGTAGTAGTATGACCTGGTGCGGCGGACTAGAGTTGCGCTCATTAATGCGCGCGATTGCTAGCTTTTCATTGTGATAAGTATGATACTTTACTGTTAACTAAATGTAAGTACATACTGTTTTGAATGCAAACATTCCCCACGTATCGACATGCAGACGTACACGTTTGGGGACCGCACGAGGACGGCAAAAAGGCGAAACCGTGGTCGGGGCAGATGCGTCGACGATGGGAAGAGGCGATACGAGGTAGGGTTCACACCGCGTCATCGAGCGACAAAGCCTTTGTTCATTCATTCAGGCTAATCCAGGTGGCGAACTAGAGCATTGACTGAAAGTGGGAGTAATTATGGCTTCTCCATTCACCCCAGAACATGTAGCCGAGTGGGCATCCTTTGGCCCAAAACTCAAAGGCAAACCGACTCCTGAGCAACAAGTGGCGGCTCAGGAACGCAAACAAAAGTGCACTGAAATGAAGGCTCGTCTCGCTAAAGAACTGAATGACCCCGCTTGGACAGAAAAGAAGATCGAGAAAGAACTCGATCGGTTGGTCGAGGAGTCTGACAAGGGCACAGAAAGGCCAGAATACCTTGACGGTCCCAGTGGGACTCGTGACTTTTATCCCCCTGAAATGAAGGTCCAGAACTGGTTGTTTGATAATTTCCGCGAGACAGCCAAAATCTTTGGTTTCCAGGAATATGATGCCCCCGTTTTGGAGCATGTGAAACTCTATGAGCGCAAAGCAGGAGAAGAAATTGTGGATCAAATGTACAACTTCAAAGATAAGGAAGGCGACCATGTCACTCTGCGGCCAGAAATGACGCCAACATTGGCTCGTATGGTGCTCAACAAGACCAATCTACAAACAGGCGAAGTACGATTGACTCTGCCACTCAAATGGTTTTCTATCCCGCAATGTTGGCGATTCGAAACCACGCAACGGGGAAGAAAACGAGAGCACTACCAATGGAACATGGACATTGTCGGCGTAGATCACGTCCATGCTGAACTGGAACTTCTAGCAGCTGCTTGCTTCTTTTTCAGGCGTGTAGGTATTGGCTCTGATATCGTTGGAATCAAGGTCAATTCTCGTGCCGTACTCGAGGCGGTGCTTGCCAAGCATGGTATCAAGAAAGGAGAGAAGGACAAAGACGGAGGAGATATTTTTGCAAAGGCATGCGTCATTATTGACAAACTTGACAAGATTGGAGGTCCTGCGGTAACTGAAATGCTTGGTGCCATTGGCGTCAGCGCGGAGTCCGCTGCAGATATTTTAAAGGCCCTCGAAGCTCCTACTGTCGAAGCTCTTACGGAACACATCGGCGAGGAATCGGAAGCAGTCGACCAGGTCAAGAGGCTCTTTCAGTTGGCGAAAGACTATGGTATTGACGATTACATCATCTTTGATGCCAGCGTTGTTCGTGGACTTGCATACTACACCGGTGTTGTTTGGGAGGCATTCGATCGTCGCGGGGAACTTCGAGCAATCATGGGAGGTGGTCGATATGATCGCCTCTTGGAATTGTACGGAGGAGAAAAGTGTCAGATCCCATGTGTTGGCTTTGGATTTGGTGACTGCGTTATTATGGAATTGCTACGAGAATGTGGCAAGGTTCCAGAGTTTCAAGGTTCGGGTGTTGACTATGTGGTCTGTGCCTTAAGCCCCGATCTTTATGGAGCGGCCGCAAACATTTCGGCAAAGCTTCGTGCCTGTGGATGGAGCGTCGATCTGATGCCAACGCCCAAGAAGAAGGTCGCCGCAAGTTTCAAGCATGCTGATCAGGCTGGAGCCCGAAGAATGGTGTTTGTGGCACCCGATGAAATCGCAAGAGGAGTTGTGCGCATCAAGGACCTGCGAACCAAGGACAAGAATGGAGAATCGATTCAAGTCGATTGTCCACTGGATGAAATCCACACCGTTGACGATCTTGTGGCAAAGGCGGCGTCTAGTTAGGCCGGGCTGCACAAGCTTGGGCGCGGCTTGCATGAACGTAAACTAGATTCTAAGCGGTCATTCTTAGCTATTTGGTGTCGCCTGTCCATTCATCAATGCCGAGCAATCGTCTGCCGAGTGGCGGCAGTGATTTGAACAGAGACTCAACGTCAATTCTATCCTTATAGTTTTCGTCGATTTGGTTCCATTGATCTCTCGAGGGCTTGCCGTGCAAAAGGTCGGAAAGCTGATTCTTCACATATACTCGATTCAGCTCAACGTCCGGCAAGAATGAGCAATATACGACGCATCGTGGATGTTTTCCGACATGCTTATAGGCGTTAGCATGGGGAATGCGATTGTCCCAAAACACAGCGCTCCCTGCTTTGACAGGAACATGTCTCACTCGATCCATGATGTCTCTGTCTTCCTTTGGGCGAACGTGGGTGTATTGGCCTACACAAGGGGCGGTTGTTTGAGCCTCAGTTATTGAGCCACCCACATCTCGTTGTGAAATAATAGTTGGCGGGCGATGACTTGCCCAGTCTTCAAATTCACGGTGAAACCCTCGCGCTGCTTCAAAACCGCCAGTGCTGGGTTCCAAGTTATCCGTCAATGAGACAAAGCATTGGATCGGACGCCATTTGGCAGAGTCGGTATACATGGAATGTGGACAGCAGTCCAAGTGAGGTGTCAGCGATCGTTGTAAAGCACGCGCTTTCTTTTTTCTTTCGGGATGAAGCTTTTCTCCAATGGTCTGTGCTACACCAGATGGAAGACGGTAGCCAATGCGGTCAATGTACACGAATCCTTTGTTGTAATCAAAGCAGCCAAAGGGATGCCAGCGATAAGCCTCTTCTGGAGGAAGTGTCTCTTTTGATTCTCCATTGTGACAATAGGCGGAAGCCCATAACTCCTGCGTCATGGCAAATAGCCTGGGGCTGGTGGCAATTTCCATCTTCCAAGGTTCGTAAAACACATCCAGCACCCCACCACTTCCATTGGTCGAGCTTAGTTTCGAAAAGGCTCTCGCCGACTCTTCATCGTCGACGGAGAGCGATCTCACTCCAAAACGTTTCAACGTATTGTTGAGACCCTCCAGGGACCTAGAGACCTCGTCGGGCGACAGCACGTCGTCCACTACCAGCACGCCATCGTCAAGGAATTGTTGGATTTGCTCGTCGCTGAGAATACTCGGGTGCTCCTCTTGATCCATCGACACCATCCGCCGTACAGACTGTCAGCATGCAAGATAGCTCCTCTTTGATTCCAGCTGGTAAAATGATTTCTGGGAGGAGCTGTTCCACTTGCGGATGGTGTGTAGTGGCAGCAGTGGGACGATGTGTCGTGGTCACGCTCGGTATGAGGGTTGACCCATCCTTTCCCCACCCAAAATCACCGCACGGGTTGGGCGAATAAGCCTTGACAGGTTTGATATTGACGGAAGCACGCAACAATTTGCGTTTGAAGTCCCCTTGAACCAATTCGGGGGCGTTAGGCTGCGACGTCCGCGCAACAAAGATACCTTCTACAACTTTTGAACATAATGGTAATACACAGACCAATGAAGGAACACGATCACTGTCACTTAGCACGTACAATCATTAAAAAATAGACTGGCTTGCCAATAGCTTACAGCAATGGCCTAGAATCCGATCAGCACTAGAATGTACCGAGTCAACTGCTCGTAGAGAGGGTAGGAAATTTAACATGAATCCTCCGGTGCTTCGGTGGCTTCATCGTTATGGTTAGTAGAAGACGGCTCCTCTTCATTGATTGGAGTGGTGCGCGGCCAAAAGCCACCATTGTCCACCAAATCCAAAGCTTCTGAAACACTCGTAGCATCTGCCTTGCGGATCTTGTGAATACTGTCGAAAATACCATTGCCGATAAAGCTGGCTTTGTGCGCCAGAAAGCAGGCAACATTCACGGCCTTCTCCATGTGAAGACTTTCCACCTTTTT
>Ga0315298_1010485_pt1 | contig 11158 bp, 7 predicted proteins | sample WHS_1_MG_FD_203077 | JGI IMG/M metagenome (GOLD analysis project Ga0315298, IMG submission 203077) | Extremophilic microbial mat communities from Washburn Hot Springs, YNP, Wyoming, USA - WHS_1_MG | ecosystem: Environmental > Aquatic > Thermal springs > Hot (42-90C) | place: USA: Wyoming... | reverse complement strand
ATTGGCTTGATAAATCTTACTTACAACATGTTCCGCTATGAGCAAGTGCAAAGATTGAAATTATTTTGCTAACGTATATTATTGTTTATTAGTTAGTTATTTTGTTAGTTTTAGAAAAAAAATAGTGCGATTTGATGAAATAATTTGTAAAATTGCAATACTTTTTCAGCACAGATTCAAACGGGTTTTAATTTGTGATATGGGAAAGTGAAAAAAATGAATTTTTAGAACCCACCTATATTCATAAAATGACTAATAACTTAATAAATCACAAATTATGAAGAAAATATTTTTTATTTTATTGTTGAGTTTCTTTTTTGTTGAATATTCAATGCAGTCCATGATTGGAGCGAATAAAATTTCAACTTCAATGCTTTCTTCAACTTCGGGCAGTGTTAGAGTTATTGATAATGGCACTACTGTAACAATGGAGAATCAATTCGTTAATGTGACAATCACTAAAGAAAATGCTCAAATAACCTCCTTTTTTTTTAATGGTGAAAATATTTTATCTGGAGGTTATTCTGGAGGGAAGTTGTACTGGAGCTGGAACAGACCAAATTATCAAAATCCTTCCGGTTGTAGTTATCAGCTTACAGTGGATCCACAGAGCAATAATTACGATTACGCTGAAATAAAACTTCATATGTCTTGGAATAATGATATTACCACAGAAGCGGCACAAGATGTTGATATTTATTATGCTATAAAAGATGGGGTCTCAGGGCTTTATGCTACTGGAAAATTGAGTCATCCAGCTTCATATCCTTTAAATCCAGGTGGCGAATGGCGTATGGCTGGTTATGTTGGCACCCAATTTGATTGGATGGTTGTAGATAGTTCTCGTAACATGAGAATACCTCAATGGACTGCAACACAAGTTGCTGTTCCAGGTGCACCACAAGAAGTTACAAGAATCACTTCTCCTGAACCTTTTGTTAATCATTACGAGTGTAAATATGATTATAGTGCCGATTTTGGAGATACAGAGACTTGGGGATGGGTAAGTACAAGTCAAAATATAGGGATATGGATGACTGTTCCAAGTTTGGAATATTATCCCGGAGGGCCAATGAAACGTGAATTAATGTGCCATGCTGGTCCTGTCATATTGAATATGTTTGGAGGCACTCACTATGGAATGGGAGGAGATGGTGCTATTGCAAGTGGCGAAAAGTGGGAAAAAATTTATGGGCCATTCCTTATTTATTGTAACAAAGTCGCCCCTGATACTATTAACGTGCCAAAAGCTTTATGGGACGATGCAAAAGCGCAAACTAAATTGGAAAAAGCGAAATGGCCTTACAGTTGGTTCTCAGATTCAACTTATCTGAAAGCCAACCAACGAGGGTCAATCAAAGGCAAACTTGTTATCAATGATCCTACAGAACCTTCAACATCTGCTGCCAATATGTGGATTGGAGTGGCAATTCCCCCGTCATCTACTACTGGTCAAACTGATTTTCAAATGTGGTCTAAAAATTATCAATTCTGGATTAAAACGGATAGTGCTGGAAATTTCACAATTTCTAACGTTATACCTGGGGTTTATGATATGTACGCATTTGGACCAGGTGCAGCTGGACAAATGACCAAAAATGCCTTTGTAACAGTTACAGCTGGAAATATCACTAATTTAGGTACGGTAGAGTGGATTCCAAATCGCATTGCACCCACTGTTTGGGAAATCGGCATTCCTGATCGTACAGCTAAAGAATTCAAGCATGGCGATGACTATTGGGTTGGTGGCACATATCCCGATCCAAATTGGGCAAAATTTATGAATTACACTACTGAATTTCCAAATGGTGTAAACTATACAATTGGACAAAGCAATTGCTCTTCCGACTGGAATTATGCTCAACCTTATAATATAGTTGGAACCGCTCAAACATCAGCACCTGAATGGAAGGTAAATTTCAAATTAACATCACCTCCAACTGACGGTTCTCTTTCATCAGTTTACATTGCAGCGGCATCAGAGTATTATGCAGCTCTTATTGTAAAAGTTAATGGAGTTAACGTGTCAAACCCAAGTACCGGAAATTATTTATCAAATAATTCAGACGCACTTATACGTATGGGAATTCATGGGGCATTTTCTGATCTAAGAATTACATTTTCATCTAGTTTATTACATGCAGGAGACAATGTGATAAGTTTTACGGAAAGAAAATCAGGCGGTGATATTCAGTATGATTATTTGCGTTTAGAATCTCCTGGTACACAACTGGCAACAGCAGTATCGCCATCTCCAACTGTTTCTGATGTAATTCTATACCCAAATCCGGTTATGAATAGCTTAAACTTAAAATTAAGTTCTGAATCATCAAAGACACAAATACAGTTATTGTCAATTGACGGCAAGATTGTTTATCAAAAAAAATTAATTCAACCTGAAAATAATATTCACTTAAACCTTTCTTCTCTTAAGAGTGGAATATATTTGTTGAAATTGTCATTGGATAAATCAGAATCTTACTACAAAATTATAAAAGAATGAGAAAAGACTTTGCTAAATCCAATACACCTAATAGAAGTTGAAAAGCTTGTTATATAATATTGGAAAGGGTCTATTTTTATAACTATATGCGTGATCTGTTTCTAACTTGAGCTTCAGTTAGATTATGGCAATTCAGTTGATTTTGAGGTAATCGAGGTTCTCTTTTATTCGAAATAAAAAACCATCAAGATAAATTTTATAAAACCCAATTATTTGTCAATGAAAAATACAGTTATTGCTTTAATCTTATTGCAGACGTTAACTTTGTTCTCATTTGCTAACGCAAACAGTCCGGTTGCAACAACCGAAATAAAAGTAAAAGCTCTATTTGATAAGCTGACTATTAAAGTGCCTGATTTCAAGTATTATAAGAAATTTTTAATTACCGATTTCGGAGCTATTCTCGGTGACAAAGTTAAAACAACTCAGGCAATTGCACGAGCTATTGACCAAACCAATAAAATCGAAGGCGGTGTTGAGATTATCCCCAAAGGTGAATGGCTTATCGGACAAGTTCAATTGAAAAGCAATGTCAATCTGCATTTGATGAAAGGTGTAGTGCTGCTTTTCTCCGAAAAACCAGCCGACTATTTACCCGCAGTTCATTCATCGTGGGAAGGGTTGGAATGCTACAACTATTCCTCGTTGATTTATGCTTATCAGTGTAAAAACATTGCCATTACCGGGCAAGAAGAAATTAAAGCCAAGCTGGATGTTTGGAAAGCCTGGTATGCTCGTCCCCGTGCTCACATGAACAGTCTGAAAAGATTGCATTATTTATCGGTTGATAATGTGCCTGTTCAGGAGCGCATGATGGTGAATGACTCTGCCCATCTTCGCCCACAGTTTATTCAGATTAATCGCTGCGAAAATGTGCTGTTGGATGGCTTCAGGATTACAAATAGCCCTTTTTGGACCGTTCATCTTTATCTTTCAAAAGATATTGTGGTGAGAAATTTAAACATTTATGCACACGGTCACAATAATGATGGTTTAGATCCGGAAATGAGCCAAAACGTATTGGTTGAAAATTGCGTTTTTGATCAGGGAGACGATGCTATTGCCGTTAAATCGGGCAGAAACCCGGAAGGTTGGCGTTCTAAAACGCCTTCAAAGAATATTGTGATACGAAACTGTACCGTAAAAAACGGTCATGAGTTATTGGCTATCGGAAGTGAATTGTCAGGTGGTATCGAAAATATTTATATGAATAACTGCATTGTTTAAGATGGTGCTAAAATGTTTAATTTGGTATTTATTAAAACCAATGAGCGGATGGGTGGATACGTTAAAAACATTTACGTCACTAATATAAAAGCAGGAAAGATTGATAATGGAATTCTTGGAATTGAAACTGATGTATTGTATCAATGGAAAGATCTGGTACCGACAATTGAACGAAGACTGACTCCGATAAAAGATATCTATCTTGAAAATATCAAAGCCAAAAACGTAAAGGTCATTTCCAGAATTTTAGGACAGAAAGAACTACCTGTAGAAAATGCATTTTAAAAAAATGTTATAGCAGATACTATCAGGGGAGATCAAAAATATATTCAGGAGAATGTAATCAAATATATATAATAAAAGCAATAATTATCAAATTAGAATAAATAAAAGAAATATAAAACTTATATGATCACTAAAGCTAACCAAAAACAAGGAAAACAGTATCACTTTTTGAGAATAGAATTCAATAAACGATATAAGTATGAAACACAGAACAATAATTGCATATAAATAGCCGATCGTACTTTCTGTATGAGAGTATGATATTTTATTCACAACATTATAAAAATACACAAGACAAGGGTTAATATATTTTTTAATTATAATAATATTTAATTATGAAAAATAAAACATACATCGCAATGTTTTTGTTAAGCGCATTTGGCATAGTTAATGCACAAAACAAAGCATGGAAATTTGAATTTGGCCATGAACCGGCACACAAAGGTTTTGTAGGAGTAGATGCTTCAACAACTTATTCAGATCAATTAGGTTATGGCTTTGACCTTAATACACACCCCAAAAATTTTTCTTTTAGAGGTAAGATGTTTCATGGAGAAGGTGTTGAAGATACTACTTCATTTTTCTTTTCAGTAGCTTTGCCCGAAGGAAATTATGATGTAAAAGTGTGGTTTGCAGGGTCAAATACCCCTTCCAGTACGACTGTTAAAGCAGAATCACGTCGATTAATGTTATTGCATGTCACTACAGCTGTAGGACTACTTTCTTCTCGAACGTTCTCTGTTAATATTCGCAACAGTAAGATTAACGACACTTTATCGGTAAAATTGAAGCCGCGTGAAATTGGCAAATTAGATTGGGACAATAAATTGACATTAGAATTTGGGGGCAAACATCCGGCAATTGTAGCCATTGAAATAACGCAAAATAACACAGAGCCAACTGCATTTATTTTTGGAGATTCTACGGTGACCGACCAATCGATGGAACCTTGGACCGGATGGGGGCAAATGCTTCCGCTGTTTTTTAATCAGGGAATTGCTTTTGCCAATTATGCAGCATCCGGTGAAGCAGGAAACACCTTTATATCTGCCCAAAGATTAGCCAAAGCGCTTACTCAAATGAAACGAGGCGACTATGTCTTTATACAATTTGGCCATAATGATCAGAAACAGCATTTTCCCGGGTCAGGCGCTTATGGATCGTACAAAAAATCGCTTATCACTATTATTCAGGCAGTGCGCAAAAAAGGCGCAATACCTGTCATGGTTACTTCTATGAATCGCCGATCTTTTGATACGAATGGCAAAATTATTAATTCTTTAGGTGATTTTCCTGAAGCGGCGCGTCAAACAGCAAAGGAGGAACATGTGCCATTGATCGATCTGAATGCCATGAGTAAAATATTATACGAAGCATGGGGACAAGAAGGTTCTGTAAAAGCATTTGTGCATTATCCAGCAGGTACATTCCCAGGACAAACTACGGCTTTAGCAGACAATACTCATTTTAACGCATACGGCGCATACGAATTAGCGAAATGTGTAATTGACGGTTGTATTCAACAAAAACTAGGATTAGTTAAGTTCTTACGAGCTAATTACAAACCATTTAATCCTGCTCATCCGGATTTATTTAAAACTTTTTCTGTTCCTCAAAGCCCATTTATTTCACTGGTAAAACCATTAGGAAATTAATCCTGATATTATATCCATTGTGTAAAAAAGTAAAAATTATCTGATGAAATAATTATTTTAAATCACTATTGACCGACAAAAAAAATAAATAAGAAGAATTACTCTCAGTAGATTTCACTCTCATGTTGTACATTGTTTTACAAAAAAAATAGCAACATGAGCATAAGTATAGAAATAAAATGAATCGAATAGCCAATTTAAAAACAAATTATCAATTTGATTGATGAAATTAACCTAACTGGAATATATCAAAACCAGATACAACCCTCAACTGACAGGACAGCTAAAGCTAAATATTTAGGGTGAGGTCATTTTTTTTGAGAAAGAGAAACCATAATAACTATTGATTATCTGATGTTTATAAAATAATATTACAAAAGCTTTTTTTAGTCGGAAAAGTGACTTAAAAATTTAAATATCATTCAATATGAGAATCAAACACATTCTTATACTTATATTTTTGCAATTTTGCATGATTTCATTTGCTTCCGAAACTTCTGTTGCCGGATTTTATCAGTTGGCAGGCAGTGGACGACAAGTGTATAACTTTAATCTCGGATGGAGATTTTACAGGGGCGATGTAAAAGATGCCGATAAAACGAAATTCGATGACTCGGCATGGGAAGTGGTGGCAACTCCTCACACGGTAGAACTAATGCCTGCTGAAGCCAGCGGTTGTCGTAATTATCAGGGTATTGCCTGGTATCGGAAACGATTTGTGGTGCCTGCCGATGCCAAGGGAAAAGACGTTTTCATCCATTTTGAAGCCATTATGGGTAAGCAAAAAATTTATTTGAATGGAAAATTAATGAAAGAACATTTTGGAGGGTACTTACCGATAACAATAAACTTAACAACCAATGGAGCGCAGGCCGGCGATACCTGCCAATTGGCGGTAATGGTCGATAACAGCGATGATAAATCCTATCCTCCCGGCAAACCGCAATACATGCTCGATTTTGCCTATCATGGAGGCATTTACCGCGATGTGTGGATGATTTGTAAAAATAAAATAGCCATAACCGATGCCATCGAGGCAGGTGAAACAGCGGGTGGAGGAGTGTTTGTGCATTACGATAATATTAGTGCTAAAAGTGCTGATGTATTTGTCAATACGGAATTGAAAAATAGCGGGTCAAAAGCAAAGACTGTTACGTTGGAAACTTCACTTGTTGATCCCAAGGGGAATATTGTAAGGAAAATAAACAGTAGAATATTCTTGAAACCAAATGAATCGAAAACGGTGAAACAGAAAACAACCGTTGTTCATCCAAAACTTTGGTCGCCCGAAACGCCTGATTTATACCGTGTCAATTTGCTGGTTAAAGCCGGTAAACAGGCTTTGGATGGGGGAACAGTACGCGTAGGAATACGTAAAGCCGAGTTTCGTGGCAAGGATGGCTTCTTTCTAAACGGTAAACCTTACGGACAATTAATTGGTGGAAACCACCATCAGGATTTTGCATACGTGGGCAATGCCGTACCTAATTCGCAGCAATGGCGCGATGTAAAACGCTTGCGCGATGCCGGTTGCGTGATTGTCCGCACGGCCCATTATCCCCAGGATCCGGCTTTTATGGATGCCTGTGATGAGTTGGGAATGTTCATTATTGTGGCTACTCCCGGTTGGCAATTTTGGAATAAAGACCCTGAATTTGAACAACGAGTTTATCAAAATACCAAAGATATTATTCGTCGCGACCGCAATCATCCTTCTGTTCTTCTATGGGAACCAATTCTAAACGAAACCCGTTTTCCGAAAGAATTCTCGCTTAATTCCCTGAAAATTACGAAAGATGAATTTCCGTATCCGGGAGCGCCGGGTGCAGCTGCCGATTTACATTCGGCAGGTGTGGCGGATAATTACGATGTGGTTTACGGCTGGCCAACCGACGAAGGCAAGGCGAAACAATCTATTTTTACCCGGGAATTTGGCGAAAATGTAGACGATTGGTACGCGCATAATGGGAATAATCGCGCAAGCCGCAGTTGGGGCGAACGCCCCATGTTGGTGCAAGCTTTGTCTCTGGCACAGTCGTACGACGCGATGTTCCACACCACCGTACAATTTGTTGGCGGTGCGCAATGGCATCCGTTCGATCACCAGCGCGGTTATCATCCCGATCCGTACTGGGGTGGGATTTTCGATGCGTTCCGTCAGCCGAAATACGCTTATTACATGTTCAAAAGTCAGGTGAATCCGGCATTGAAAGTTCCAAACGTGGAAACTGGTCCGATGGTTTATGTGGTCAATGAAATGACACCTTTTTCGGATGCGAATGTAACCGTTTTCAGCAATTGCGATTCGGTGCGGCTCACTGCTTATGAAGGAAAATCGTGGACAAAACCCGTAGTTCATGCCAAAGGACATATCCCTTATGCACCTGTTACTTTCGAAAATGTATATAATTTTTGGGAGGCGCGCGATTATTCGTACAGGCTTAAAGACTGGCAAAAAGTGAGCTTTCTGGCCGAAGGAATTATCAACGGAAAAGTGGTTTGCAGTGAAAAGAAAATACCTTCGCGCAGGTCAACTAAAATCCGATTGTACATCGACAGTCTGGGGAAACCGCTTGTGGCAGATGGTTCTGATTTTATCGTTGTGATGGCTAAAATTACCGATGATAATGGCAATGTGCGTCGGCTGGCAAAAGACAATATCGTGTTCACGGTGGAAGGTGAAGGCGAAATTATTGGTGACCAGACCATAAATGCCAATCCTCGTGCCGTGGAATGGGGCTCGGCTCCGGTGTTGATCCGTTCAACTAACAAAGCCGGTAAAATAAAAGTGAAAGCACGTGTGCAATTTGAAGGAACACAAACACCGACTTCAGCCGAAATTGAATTTGAAAGTGTCCCAGCTGATGTGCCTTTTAATTTTATCGAACAACATCAGACTTTAGTTAAAAAAGTCGAAGATTCTACTTCCATAAAAGTGAAACTTAATGATGAACAAAAACAAAAGCTGTTGGATGAAGTGGAAAAGCAACAAACTGATTTCTGCGAAAAGATACAAAATAATTGATATCTTTATAAAAAATGGATTTCCAAAATTTATCAATACTATAAGCTAGCATTTTAATTACGTTCACTTCCAATCTTTTTGAAAAATTATTTTGCTTAAGACATAGGTAAGTCTCTTTTTGAAAAAGAGAAAATATAAAAAATAATGATTTATTATCAGATGATTATCGAATAATATTACGAAAATTACCTTTTTTTCGAATATAAGTGATTTTAAATACAACTATCAAATTAACAGTATCATTCCTTTTAGCAATAATTTATATGCTCATTTCATCATAAAAGCCGAGCATAAATAACAAAATATCAATATGCAAAATCTCATTTTTAAAACCATATTCATTATATTTTGGTTGATATCAACAAATTTGTTTCCTCAATCATTACCTCAATTAACTTTACATTTAGATCAACCTGGGGTTAATGTCAGTCCAACCTTATACGGATTAATGACAGAAGAAATTAATCACTCTTATGATGGAGGTTTATATGCTGAATTAATTAGAAATCGAATCTTTAAAGACAATGCCATAACTCCTGATTATTGGACTTTGATTCAAGAAAATGGCGCTAAGGGTAAAATTTCTTTAGATCATAATCAAAAAATAAACAATGCTTTAACAGTTTGTTTACGGGTTGACATTGAAAATTGTGGAAAACGCATTGGGATTTCCAATGATGGTTATTGGGGCATACCCGTAATGCCAAATACAACTTATAAAGGTAGTTTTTATGTCAAATCATCAGGATCAGAAAATAAAACATTATCTGTAGAAATTGAAAGCATTGACGGAAAAATTGTTTATGCAAGCAGAAAAATATCAGGAGTTAGTGATAAATGGCAGAAATTTCATTTTACTTTGACAACCCCATCTGATTTTCAATCCACAGCAAATGCAAAATTTGTCATTTTAGCCAATAAGAAAGGTATTTATTGGTTTAATCTGGTATCGCTTTTTCCACCAACTTATCATAACAGACTAAACGGAAATCGACCCGACATAATGGAAATGCTGGCTGCCATGAAGCCAAAATTTCTACGCTTTCCCGGCGGAAACTATTTAGAAGGGAACACCTTTTCGTCACGCTTTGAGTGGAAGAAAACCATTAACAGCATAGCTGATCGTCCAGGACATATGAGCCCCTGGGGCTATCGCTCAACAGATGGTATGGGTCTTCTAGAGTTTCTTGAATGGTGCGAAGATTTGAATATGCAACCCGTGCTGGCAATCTTTGCTGGTTATACTCTAAACAAAGATTATTTAGAATCTGGTGCATTTCTGAAACCATTTGTAGATGATGCACTTGACGAAATTCAATATATAACGGGCGATATAACAACAAAATGGGGAGCAGAACGAGCAAAAGACGGACATCCACAACCTTTCTCCCTAAATTATGTGGAAATAGGCAATGAAGATGGATTTGATCTTTCGGACAGCTATGCACAACGTTATCTTCAGTTTTATGATGCCATTAAAGCGAAGTATCCCCATTTGCATATTATCTCTACAGTTGGAGGCAGAGATCCTTTGGGTCGTAGGATTACTGTTCCTTCACGCAACTTAGAAATAGTAGATGAGCATTATTATCGTTCTGCTTCCCAAATGGAATCAAATACTTTTCAATTTGACAGTTATAGTCGTAAAGGTCCGAAAGTGATTGTTGGAGAATGGGCAACAAGAGAAGGCTTTCCTACTACAAATATGAATGCAGCTCTTGGAGATGCTGCATGGATGACAGGAATGGAGCGTAATTCTGATTTAGTTATCATGGCCTCTTATGCACCTCTATTCGTGAATGTAAATCCAGAAGCTATGCAATGGAAATCAGACCTCTTGGGTTATAATGCTTTGAAATGTTACGGATCACCTTCTTATTATGCTCAAACAATGTTTAGCAACAATATTGGAAACAAAGTGGTGCCAATAACAGGAGATTATATACCTACGCAAATTCAGAAACTTACAGCAAAAGATTCTTTGAATGGATTAACACCTAAAGAAATTCCAGCACTATTTTATGTAGCAACACGCGATACTTCTTCCGGAATGATTTATTTAAAAATTGTCAACACTTTGAATTCACAACAAAAAATAATAATTCATTTTGAAGGGAAGTCTAAAATAATCCCTACTGGTGAATCTATTGTGCTAAATGCAAATAGTCCTGAACAAACCAATTCAATCAATAATCCGGATAATATAATCCCTCATACTATGATCATAAAAAATATTGGTAAGAAATTTAATCAAATACTTCCTGCATACTCTATCACCGTAATGAGAATCAAAACTCGATAACAAAAAATTTGTTTTAATAAGTATTTATATTTCAATTATATATATATATATATATACACTAGCAATAGTGCGTTAAAAGTATAGTTAAATAATTGTAAATCAATGTATTAAGTGATGTTTTTATTTGGTTAATTCCATGAAAATCAGTAACTTTAAAGATT
>Ga0315298_1010484_pt1 | contig 11158 bp, 10 predicted proteins | sample WHS_1_MG_FD_203077 | JGI IMG/M metagenome (GOLD analysis project Ga0315298, IMG submission 203077) | Extremophilic microbial mat communities from Washburn Hot Springs, YNP, Wyoming, USA - WHS_1_MG | ecosystem: Environmental > Aquatic > Thermal springs > Hot (42-90C) | place: USA: Wyoming... | reverse complement strand
ATGTGGATATGCAAGCTTAAACACATACGGGAAACCATACCGTTTCCAAGAACTATAACTAGGATATACCCATAAATTGCACAGAACAGCTGGATTACAAGTTTACATATGCTTCTGTTAATCATCGCAAATAGACAGATAGCTATAAATATTTGTTTCGTCTATTTACATTTTGGCGGTTGAAATGGCAAGGGTTGAAAACTTCCTTAAAACTTTCAGTTCACCGAGCACTGTTAGGGTTTACCGTTGGGTTTTAGCCGAGTTCTTCAAAAGCGTTTACGGAGGAGACGAAGGCCGCCTTGAGGAGCATGCTGAGCGATATTTCATGGAGCAGCGCAATTTTGAAGATGACATTCTAAGCTTCCTTGCAGCCGTGAAGGATAAGCCTCCTAAAACCGTGAAGCTTGCTTTAAGCACGGTGCGCACTTTTCTGGTTGAAAACGATGTGGAGCTTCCTGAAAAGTTTTGGCGCCGCCTGCGCAGACGCGTTAAGGGAGCAAGAGCCCTCACGATGGATAAGGTTCCAAGCAACGCGGAGCTGAGGCAGATAATAATGCACATGCCAATCCACGGCAAAGCACTTTTTCTGGCTTTAGCTTCAAGTGGAATGCGAATAGGCGAATGCCTCCAGCTTAAGCTAGGCGACATAGATTTGGAAGCGGATCCTCCACGAGTGAACATTCGAGGCGAATACACTAAGACGGGCAACCCCAGAGTAGCCTTCATAAGCCGTGAAGCGGCTGAAGCCTTAAGGGAGTGGCTGAAGGTTCGCAGCCAATACTTATTAAGTGCAGCTGGAAAAAGCCACAGGTACGCTAAGGCAAAAGATGATCAAAGGCTTTTCCCATTTGAGAACGTGACTGCCTACATGGTTTGGCGCAACGCACTTAAAAAATCAGGCTACCAGGGCAGAGACGCAAGCACAAAAAGGCATGTTGTTCACCCCCATGTGCTACGCAAGTTTTTCCGAACTAAAATGGGAAGCGTCATCCCTGTGGATGTTACAGAAGCCATTATGGGACATGAAGGCTATCTAACAGAGGTTTATAGACGCTATAGTTTAGAAGATTTAGCGCGCTTCTACAGGCAAGGCGAGGCCTCCGTCACAGTTTTTGCCCTGGAAGACGTAAGCCGACTGCATGAGGAGCTACAGCAGCAACGCGAGCAACTTCAAGCCATAGTCAACGGCTTAGCACGCGAGAACATGGAGTTGCGTGAACGCGTCAAAACCGTGGAAAAGGAAATCGTTGAGCTCAAACGTGCGTTTGAGGAGCTCCGAGAAACACACTTAAAGGCAACGTCTAAATTAGCTCCGGACGCATCGTAGGTGTAAACCAGACCCTTTTCTTTTCACCTTTATAATTTAAGGACTGAAGTTAAAGCGAAAAAGTCAGGAAATCAACTATGAGTGAGGGCTAAAGTGTTCAAGGCTAAACTTCTGTTAGATAACCTTCGTGTCCCATTAAGGCTTCTGTAACGTCAACAGGTATGATAGTAGCCATTTTTGTTCTGAAAAACTTTCTTAAAACGTGTGGGTGAATTGTGAACCTTTCTAGGTGCGTGTGCGGCTTTGTTTCGTAAGCTTTAATAGCGTGTTGCAAGTAATTTTCTGTTACCTTTTAGCTGTTAGAATGGGTTCTGTTATGTACTTTATTACGGAGAAGGGTGAGCTTCTTTTGGAAAGGCTTAAGGAATGTTGATGTCTTGGTCTTTTCAGATGGGGAGGAGCCCTTCGCAGTTATGCTGAAGCCGGCTTTAGCAAATTCTTTAACGAGTTCAATTTGGTGATTTTGCATGAACTCTTCAAGAGTTTCTTTCTGGCGTTGCCAACTGTACTTGTGGCTTGTGAAGTTGCTCCAAAACTGTGGATACCTCCTCTGGACAAGTTCCAGCAAAAGCTTACGTTGCAGAGTCGAAAGGCCCCCAAGCTCCAAGCCTAAAGCTTCAGAGAGCATATGCTCAGCCTCCAACCACAAGTTAGCGGTTCTTGAAAAAGGATATAAAAAGGCAACGGCGAAACAAACTCTGCGAAGAGTAGAGAGATAAGTTAAAGTAAAGAGAGCCTTTTTAATAATATTTGAATAGTCGGGAGAAAATCCAAAAAAGGGAGAAAAGCCATTAAGGAGAATTCTTTTTTCTAGGTAAGGACTCGTTTTGGATATGTTCCTTTATGATGCCCATCTGTATTAGAAGGTAAATTGTTGCGCTTCTCATCAGTTCAGCTTTGCTCTGATAGATTCCAGACTCCACTATCTTATCTAATAGTTTATTCAACTTCTCATCTATAGTCACTCTTAATTCTACCATTTTACCCACTATATATCCATTGGAATTGTCTATCTTGTGTAGTTTGGAAAAGATAATAAGCAATCTGCACATTAAATATCCATTAAAGTGGATAATTAATGACTAAGAAGGCACACAAGCTAACGTGGGGTGAAAACATGGTGAAGAAAGCCCACATTTCTGTACGTTTGGTTCCAGAAGCGTCTAAAGTTGCAAATGAAAAGCTGAAAGCCGAGATAGAGAAGGAAATCAAGAAGGCAATTTTCACGGTTCCATGGGCCAGCGAGCTGTTGTCCGTTGAAATTGAAGAGTAGCTATACTTGTGGAATGCTTACCTTCCCTTTTTTCTCATGGGGTAAAAACTTTTGCATCTGCCGTTTCAAGGGTTTCTGCAACACTCACCCCTAGCGCGAAATTTATTACAAGAATATGATTCTTCATTTGTATTCACCTTCAAATATTTGGAGGTGAATAGAAGTATCCTATTGTTTTCGGTTTTATTCTGTTTCCAAAAATGGGCGCTATGCTGACTTCTTTAGCTTTGTATTTTATTTTTGGTTCTCTGTTAAGAACGAGTTCTCCATTTATTGGAAATTGTATGATGTGGGCTCGTAACATGCTTGTTGAATCAACCAGAATTTTACGTATGTATCTGGCTGTTTCTTCTCCTGCCAGCAGAGCTTCTTCGAGCCCTGTTACTGCGATTTTTTGGTTAATGGTTTGTCTCCCACGTAGTCTTCTAAGGAATTCTATAATGCTTATCTTATCTTCTATTTCTTCAAATCCTTTTCCTATCAATTTTCTCTCGATCAGATTATATCCTACTTCCATGAGTTGCAGGTCTTTCATTAAACTTCACCAATAAACTCTTCAAGTGTTGTGGGTTTTACTTTTTTAGGTATCGTAGTTGCCACTCCTGCTATCTTTGCGTAAATCTCGTCCCCTGTCTTTTTGTATATTAGTTCAGAAACTTTTTTGACATCTTCTCCCCCATATTCTGAGAGATATTTGAGTATGGGTTTTCCTTCAGCGTAAACTATGTATATAAGATGGACTTTGTCTATTGTCAAGAGAACTTCTCCTTTTCTGATTTTTTCTTCTATGTACGGCTTTCTTTCTTGAGGATTCAAAATCTTGACAGTATTTCCAGCTTTCTCTATCAAGTTCTCCTTCATAAATGCGTCTATTTCCATTCCTCCCTTGCTCAATCTCTTGTGTAATGCGTCATAGCCGATGCTGTCTAATCCAGCAAGATAACTACAATATATTTTCGTCATTTCATCAATTGTTCCGGGTAATGCTTCAATATCCTTAATCTTGAGGAGCGAGTCAATTATGTCATCTATGTTGCTCACAGCTTCTTCAACCTTCACTCGATTACCATCTTTGAATATGTCTGGGTAATGCCTCGAAAAGAGCTCAAGACATTTGCCCATGGTGACAACGAACATGTCCTCATCCCTCAAATCTCTATCAGAAAGCCATAATCTTTCAAGGACTTCTCTTGCCCTCTCATGAATTCTGTCCTTTAATGTTTCCCAGCTTATCCTCTCAGGTTCTTCAAAAGTCTTTTCGCAAACTATGATTATGTCGTACCGGATGCCTCCGCCATGCACGCCACTCCTCCCCTCGGACCTAACAGGGTATATTGCTGAAATTACAAAACGTGACCAGCCTTCTTCACGAGCTTCAAGTATCGCCCTAAGTGTAGCTGCCCATGCCTCGCTTCTTTCATGATGAAAAGTGAAAACCATTAATCCGTCGTCTTTGAGGGCTCTGTTGCATTCTTTGAATACGTTGGTCAAACCTTTTAGGAAAAACTCATCATTCTTATTTTGCACAAGATTCTTTATGATTTCTCTTGAACGTGGCGAATATTCTCCTTGATAGCACTCATATCTATCTTTGAGAGCTAATCTTTGCCAAACGTAGAAGAAGTCTGATATTTCGGAATACATTACATTGTCGTAATAGGGAGGATCTGTGATGACCGCATCAATGGATTTATCTGGTATAAATGAAAGGTCTTCAGATGTTTGAGCTTTTAATAGTACATCAGTCTTTCTTTTCAAGATTTCACCGAAATCCTTACCCAAATAACTTTTCAAATCATGCCCAACTGTGACTTTTTCCGACTTGCCATTTTTAAGCATGACCTCATAAGGATAAAGCATGTAGTTTTTAGCTCGCAAAGTTTTCCTTATGTATCGCTTGAAGGATCCTCGTCCATATCGAGTTCCCCAAACGTTATTTTCAGTGGGAGCAGGCGGCGGCCAGTATGCATGAAAACCGCCTCCGAGCAAAGTAATTTTTTTAGTCTCGGGTTCATACCTGCAAAACATGTTATTTGCGCTTAAGCAGTCCGAGAATGTAAGAATCATAAATTCCCTTATGTTTTCGTCTTCTATCTTGAGAATCTCCGTCAAGAGCATGGAAAGACAAAGAAGTTGACGCTCGTTAAACATCTGATAGAAGTATTCGTATTGAAAGTTTTTGGCTTGTCTGGTATTATATCCATCTGGGATCTTTTGCTTTGGGATCAGAAGCTTATCTTTTCTCCGCTCGAATTCTTCTTTGGCCATCAAAAACAGCTTCTGATCATATTCATCGGCTTTCTTGTATCCTCTTTCGTCGCAATAGGGGCAATAGTACTCTATAGCGTACATCTCTGCTTTTGGAATTTTTCCTTCCCGCCTAACAGATCTTAAAACTTCACCTTTATCCCCGCATGGACAGAAATAGTGTTTTCCTTCAATGTACCCGTCAGATGGTGTAAATGTTCTTTCGCAATTTGGACAAGTAATTTCTTTGTTTATATCTTCCGTCTCAATTATTTCTTTGCATGAGGGACAGAAGACTACATGTAGCTTTTTGCTGAGAGACGCAATTCTGAAGGAGCTGAAAAGTGGAACTTGATTTCCACACCTAAGGCATCTGACTTTCTTTACCCAGAAAACGTACATCACGTCAGCTTGTTGGCCGCATTTTGGACAGAGGGTTTTATAATATTTCTTAATTTCGTCTGCCAGTCTGTCCTCAAGCTTATTAAATTCCTCTTTGAATCTGTCCAAATTTAAAGGTTCAACCTCTTTCTTTGTTATAAACCATGCAACAGGATGAATATCAATCCCGATAACCCTGCAACCCAGCTTTAAGGCCTCGATAACTGTGGTTCCACCACCCATAAATGGGTCAAGGATTATCTTCTCACGAAAATCCGTTTTTTGGTAAAATTTTCTCAAGAGCTCATTTTCGGAAATATCCAAGGGCGAGAATGTAGCCAATATTATCATTCTGAATATGCTGCTAAGTCTTCTTGCCCACCACTTGTGAATTTGATAGATGGGCTTCTTGGCATTTGCTTCTTTAAGGGCGACCTCGTTAAGCTTTTCGATCGGAAAATCTTTTGTTACGTAGCTCATACCCTCACCTTAATTTGAGGGACTATACACTCCATAAGAGACAAACCACCGTGAGCTACAACTTTACCATAGCCTTCAATAGGCCAGAAATATCTGCCTCGAACATAACAGTAGTTATCATCTATTAGAACATAACTTGTATCCGTGGGAAGTCTCCTTAGTCTCTCCAAATCCTTTTGTTCAGCCTCTGTTATCTTAACGTACCGACTCGACCCGAAAACTTGTTCTTTCAAAAACTTTCTATCACCTCCTGCCAAAGCCCAAACGGAATTGATCATTATGTAGCCATGATCAGAGGCTATTGTCACATCGGCGCCTTCAATCGTCCTCAGAATCTCGAGTAGCAAACATTTGGTTTTGTTATATGCCTCTGGAGGAGGGACTATTCTTGCGGCATGATGTAGAATCTCATCTGGATAGGAAACCCAAACTGGTAATTTAAAATCTATTTCAGAAGGAACCTTACCACTCTTGATTTCAGTGTATTTGATATCTGTAATTTCTCTAAACCGTTCTGTTGTAGACGGCAAGGCTGAGAAGCCATAGCTATACTCGACGATTTCGTAACCGTTTTCTTTCAAGTCTTTAAAGAGAAGATTTCCCTCCCTGATGCTCATACCATCAACAATGATTAAGGGGGTTTCAAGTTTGAAAGACGATTTTGTTATATGTTTGTAGAGGTAATCATATATCTCAAAAAAGACAGTGTTTAACTCCCGCTCAAACTCAGAAACAGCGTCTTCTTGCTTGAAGTATTCATCGGCGCCAGAATTTGTGTTCCATAACTCGACCAAAATCTTCCAAGTCTCTTTTACAGGGTTGTCAGATTCGACAAGTCGCCTAATGTAATCTTCACGCAACCTCAGCCTCAACCACAGCCTTAACACTACCTCCGCCTAAGGAGCGGGGCAGCTTGTCAATTAAATCGATAACTTCCTTCTTACTCATCGGACCTTCAATAACCAACTTCAGTTTAACATCAGGTACCTTAGGCTTCTTGATGTTCAAGGCATCAACAAAAGTATTAAATGACTTGAAATCTTCAAAGGAGCCACCAGAAAACTCCAATTCAATGCCTCTAATCTGCATGCCATCTGGCACCTTCCTCTCAACTTCAACGGATAAACTAAAAGGAGAGGAATGTTCAGATGTCTCAATCGTCTGTGATGGAGCTTTCCTTTCTTCCTCCTTTTCAATAGCCTCCTCAACCTTTGGTCCAATAAACTCTTCAAGAGGCTTCGGTATCTTTTCAGTAACCTCTTCAACCTTTCTTTCCGCAACCTTCTCTTTTTCAATAAACTCCTCTGGAGAAGGAACATACTTACTCAGAACAATTTTCATATCATCCTTGAAGGAAGGAAAAGACTCCGGCTTACGCATGCACTTGCCCTTGTATTCTATTACTATCTCATCTTGTCCATATAGTGATCTCAGAGCCTCTTCAAGAAGAGCCTCAACCACGATTATCGGCTTGCCTGGAGTAGCCTTAAAATCATACTTTATGTCCTCCAGCCTCAGCCCTTTATCCTTCCCTTCTAAATGCTTAAGAACTTCACCCCGAATTGTCTCAACATCATAGCTCGTTTTGACATTGGACCTTACTTCATCCAAATTGCATGGAACAAGTCGATACTTGATTTCTCCATTCTCGAATCCCGTAACCCTAACCCAATATCCATAAATATCAGAGATCTTCTCTTTCAAAGACCTGCTATCTCTGTCTCTAAGCTTGTCAAGTAGAGTTTTGTTCTCTCCTGAAACCTCATTCTCATACTGATCGCACAGACGAAGCCTTTCAGCTATAACCAAAAGGTCTTCATTCTTAGTTAGATCCCCGCTTTTCGGAATATACAGAATTAATCTGTTAGCAAATTTCTTGCCTCTGTAAAATTCATTGATTTCAGATTGATTCAAGGTTTTAAGTGACACAACGATTCTTATACGGTCAGTTTCGGTTTCTTCTATATCGTCGCTATACTCTTCGTCTGGGTAATATATGAGATAGGAAAGGTCTCTCCTCAACCTTGCTTTAATAATATTTAAGGCATCTTTGATCTTTCCTCTATCAATAGTTTCAAGAGCCTTATTCTGAATTAGCGTAACAATGTTTGCCTCATATCCAATAATATATTTGCTATCCCTGATCCAAACATGAGGTGCTATATTTGGTAAATCCAAAAGAACAGAATCGATGTCATTAATATTCATCCCTGGCCGAAGGGAACCTAAAACGACATCGTTTCTTGATGCTCCGACACTTCTGCCTTCGCCAAATGAATAAAGCAAAATAGTATTCAATAGGCTTCTTACGGCATCTTTTCCTATGGCCTCCGCATCCTTCTGTGCATTTTCAGCAAGAATCCTGTCAAGTGATAACAGATCTCCTTCACTCATATCAATATCAGATGTCAAAAGCAAATCGACATCTCTGTTTTTCTTTGCAATGACTGATGCTAACAAGCAAAGAACGCCTCGTGTGTTCTGGTAATTAGGTGAGCTACTATACCTGGTCAATAAAGTGTCTATAAGTTCAGGATGCATTGGATATAACTCGACCATTCGATGCTCATAAGATGGTGGATTTAATATCTCAACTTCAGCATCGTGGTAATGTTTCATGTACGTGCTCGTAATCTTTGAGGCAACCTTTTTATCAATATCCTCGTAAAGCCTGAACAGGATGATTTTGTGTCTGTCCTTTGACAGCGTCAAGTTCACACGATAAGGTTCCACTCGGTCTATTCTTGCTAAGACTTCACCGACTTCGCCATATAAAGCGCAGAATACAAACAACTTGGACTTTTCTTCACAAGCGACCTCAGCCAGTACTTGCAGAAAATTTAGATTATTATCCTTGTCTTTGACCCCTCTATACCAACTTTCAACCTCGTCCATTATGATGATAGTAACTCCTTTATCTGCTAATGCCTTCTTAAGGAGACCACTCCCAGGAAAAGTTGTAACTTTTTTTAACAGATCTTCTCTGCCCAGACCTTGGAAAATGGGTTCCCAAAGGTAATTCGGCGGGTAATCCATCAAGGAAAAAGCCAAAACAGTAGCACCTTCTGGTAAATCCAGGCCTATTTTGTTATCCTTAAGCCATTTTTCTCCAATATCTGGATCTTTGAACAAATGATACAGGAGACATAGGATACGGCTCTTGCCCGTACCGTAACCACCCATTATTTCAAAGAAACCAGTTTTCTTATTTCCTTTGAGTTTTCCATCTATTGCCTCTAACAGATTTCTTATTTCAACAGAAGGATAAGTTCTGCCAAAAATGTATTGAGGGCTCTCCTCTTTTCCATGTTCAAAGATGCCTCTTAAACTATCCCAGCCATGGATGTCGCCTTTTATCACTTCTTCTCTGAGTTTGACTACATCAGCTATTTTCATGAAACCACCCTAAAAATAACGAAATATTTCCGTTGAGCGCTTGAGATAAAGTAATGACGTTTGCCCATTAATCTTTTTTCATTTACCCATTCGTGAATTTTCTTTTCAGCTTCTTTTTCGACTTGCTTTTCTGTGCTCTTCTTCCAAATATTTATCATATTTTTCCAATTCCTCCTCAATTTGTGTTTGGATAAAGTCTGACGCACTATGGTAGGGTGTGTTCATCTCTTTGACGGCAACCTCCAGAAAATGTATATCCGCCCAGAGTTTTTGTACCTAATGTCGCTTCTGGAGAGCGCCAAAGACATCAGCACCTTTTGCGCTGTCTTATGAGTTATTTTCAAAGATTTAGCAATCTCATTTGGTGTAACAGGCTCGTCAGTCAACATCTCATAGATTATTTCTTCATATTTGCTGGGCATAGGTCTATCAACAAGTAACTTTTATAGTACCATATATATAAGCATTTATTTCCTGATTTATGTGTTCCATTAGCCTTGTGTATCATGCGCGCCTATGAGAAAGCTGCATATAAAGTTTACCACCCCTACCCATAATGAATACACACTCACACATTCATTATGAAGGGGGTCATGGGGGAAGAATCTTCCCCCATCATAAACCTAAGCGTTAAACCTTACAGGTCACCTCCAAAGCTTAAATCCCCCTTCAAAACGAAGGGCACGCGCCTATACGCCCAGGAAAAGGGCACTATGGCTCCGCCACCAGGCACCCTCATTCGCGCGCACGTCCACATGCGAGACAGCGCAGTCACGAGGAGTTATGCAAAGCCTGACCGTGAGGAAAAGCCCTGTAAGGCCTACGATTCTTCAAAACAGAATAACAGCATAACGCAAGCCTACGGGCAGTGGCAACCAAAGCAACCTTCCTACCCCTACGCTCAGCAATCCTATGGTAAGAGCGGCTAATAGACGTATCATATTTAACATGGGTCATGGCAGCCTCAAACAAGGCCCATCTAAGCCATGGATTACCCTCATGGGTTATGCCACCATGCCTAGTAACGCCTCCACTACTATATGTTGAGGGAACAATGCCTATAAAACTGCAGTAGTGCTCACCATTACTGAAACGGTTAACGTCGCCAGTCTCAGCCTTAACAAGCAAAGCCGTATAATAGCCTATCCCAGGAATAGTCATTAATAGGCGTACATCCTCGTCCAAGCCAGCCATACGCCTAAGATCAAGGCTTAAACGGCGGATCTCACCGTTAAAAGCCATGATCAAACGCAAATAACAGTTTATGGGCTCTAATCCCAAGCTTTCAAGCCAGTCGACACCCTTACGAGTGAAAAGCCCCAATCCTTCAGGAGGCTTCAATCCTTCATAAGCCAAAACAATGCGTATCTTTGCCATAAGCTTGGCTCTCTGCCTCACAAGGAAGGCTCTACGCCTAACTTTTTCTCGTAAAGCCGCAATGTCAGGAGGAGGCATATGACTCTGCGGCAAGGCGTCAAGCCTCACAAGCTCAGCAATAGCCTTGCTGTCCACTTTATCGCTTTTAATCCTTGCCTCAGCTATATAGCGTGTCTTCTTAGGATGGCCAACCTCAACCCAAAACCCCCTATCAACTAAAGCACGGTAAAGGGGAACAACGTAGGTTGAGGACTCCAAACCTATCTTTAAAACATTAAAATTTTCAAGGAAACTTGGAACGTGTTCATTCGGCAGCTTCCTCTGAACGGCAACTCGACCATCCTGGTCGAGAACAGTAACGAAAGTACTATCCTTGTGCACATCCAAACCAACATAGGCGCTCATAACATGGCTAGAGCGCCCCAAACATTTATCCTTTCTCATACCATTCGCGCGCATGTCTTCTTTGTTAAGGCCGAACCTTTCTATGATGAGTTCTGAGGGGTTCCAGCCGGTTGCCCTGCTTAAGTCGCGGAGGCCATTGCGGAATGTTTTTGTGATCTTGAGGCCTGCGATGTCGTGGTCGTAGAAGAGGAGGAGGACAGGCTTTAACCCCCTTCTTTCAGCTTCCATGCTTAGCTTCGCTATGTAATACCTTAGGTGGATGGGATACCATC
>Ga0315298_1010483_pt1 | contig 11159 bp, 10 predicted proteins | sample WHS_1_MG_FD_203077 | JGI IMG/M metagenome (GOLD analysis project Ga0315298, IMG submission 203077) | Extremophilic microbial mat communities from Washburn Hot Springs, YNP, Wyoming, USA - WHS_1_MG | ecosystem: Environmental > Aquatic > Thermal springs > Hot (42-90C) | place: USA: Wyoming... | reverse complement strand
GACGGCCCGGACCGGCCATCGTGTCCGGATCGTTCGGGGACATCAGCAAGGCATCCTTTTCGTGTTCGAGCAAGTCGGGTATACCGGCAACATGGCCCTAACCCTTGCATAGCCCCCGTGATGCCCACGCGACTGTAAGCCATTGATCCCTGCTTCGATCTTGGACTTGGTGCAGCGAGCGCGTAGTGGAGAGGGGTGCAGTGCTTTCGGGGGTGCCTGTCCCCAAAGTGGAGTTGAGAATAAGCGGTTTTGAATCAATGAGTTGTAGGTCTTTGACGACACCAACGGTCTGCTGTGATGGCGGGATGGGCCGTTGCGCAGGCCGAAGAAATCCCGTGGCACGGAGTTTTCCCCCGCGCCTCTGGAGAAGGGGGGGGGGACTGATTCGGAGTCCAGAACGAGGTCCGAACGCTCAGACAATCCGGCATCCCTTCCAAGAGACTCAAACAACCCAGTGCCTTTGACATTGCCCGGGAAACCGGGCGCCGATGCGCGATGCTCAGCGCACTCCCGGAAAGCGCCCGGGCTCGCAAGTTCCCGCATCTAAACTGAGCGTCCTAAATAATTGCGCATAGACGGTGGAGGGTTTCGTTTTCGCGCTCCCATTGCTGGAACTGGTGTTCGACGTCCTCCACCACGTCCGTGAGCAAGGGGAAATAGCGGTTGTGCACATGCGGCAGCGAGAGCCATGCTGCTGCTGCTGCTGGAGGTGCGCCTCGTCCAGCGCCCACAATTCCACTCCCGGATCGGCCATCAGCGTTTGGAGTTCTCTTGTCCGCGCGCTGACGTTCCGGGTCGGCACGCGCGATTTCCGGCCTGGGCTTGCGCAGCCGGAAGCCCCGGGGCCTGGAACAGGCGCTGACACTGGCGCACGCCCAACGGGACACCCCACTCCTGATCCAGACATGCCGCCAAGGCCTTGCCATCCCACAGATTCGCCGACGAGCCGGCCGCTTCCGGCGGGCGGCGCAAGGCGCCTCCCACGATCTGGAGTTGCTCGTCGGTCAACCGGCACGGTCTCCCCGGCCGCACCCCTTCCTGCAGACCCGCAAGCCCCACCCGCTCGAAGGACCGCACCCAATACTCGACCGTACGGGGAGCGTCCCCCAGCATCACCGCGGCCTGCCGGCAGCTCATCCCTTGAGCGACCAGCAGCACACCGTACAGACGGTGATCGTAACGCGCTTCCTCCGATCGGCGGATTTCGTCCTGGTGCGCCAGGACCACCATGGGCGCATCTGGAACCGTCAAAGGTCTCATAAAAACGGCTCCTATCCGAAGAGTGTAATAACAACTCAGGCCCTTTGGATGCTTGAAGTTGCGAGCCAGCGCGGATTCCGTGAGAGAGCCCGGCACCGCGTATCCGCGCCCGCCAACCCGGGGAATGTCGACGGTGCTGGCTTCTTTGATCCTCTGGGAAGGAATGGCGGATTGTCGGAGCGGTCGGAACCCGCTCCGGGAACCGAATCGGTCCCCGGTTCTCTGGAGTCCAACGAAACCGGGCATGCAAAGGGGTGTCGGCTCGCGCACGGGCGCATTCCCGCCCTCACGGCAGACCCGTTGTGCTGCGGCGAACCCACAACTCATTGATGGAAAAGCGCTTATCTCCAATTACACTTTTGGGACAGGAACCATAAAAACAATGAGAAGGTCTCACCTGCCATTACACTCTTTGGACAGGCGCCTAAAGAAAGAATCTCATCCGACCGATGAGTACTAGCGACCGATGAGTACTAGCATGAAAACGATAACTGCTCTTCTCGCTCTGTCCGTTGCGGTCTTCTCTCCCACTATGCGAGGTTGGGCCCTCGACAATGCCGGTTCCGCTGCCACGTCTGCAGGCCTTGCTGTTAGTGTGAGAGATTACGGCGCCACAGGTAACGGGACCACTGACGACACCGCGGCCATCCAAGCTGCCATCGACACGTCGCGTGTCGTATACTTCCCACCTGGAGTATATAGATTTACTTCCACCTTAAGATTACGCGACAATACGGTGCTGTATGGGGATGCACCTGAGAGTAAGATCACAGCCTTAGCGTACTGGGGGCCGCGAGGCACCGCAGTCTCGGTAACTGATCTTAGCCAAGTGACGATACGCGACTTGCGTATAGAAGGGATCGGAAGAGCGTCAATTGGTATTGACGCGACTAATCTCGTGTGGTTTCTCCACTTGCGGGGACTGATAGTGACAGGTTTCGACACTGCTCTGAAGTTGAGACGCAATCAGCAAGTCAGAATCACACAATGCACGTTTTTTGCTAACACCAAGTCAATTGAAGCGGACTGGGTAAACACAATTCAATTCAACGAATCCTCAATTTTTGATATCTATGGAGTAGGCATCATAGTCGGTGGGGCAGCGGGCCCTGTCCATGTCATGTCCATCCGGGATAGCAGTATTGAAAATTCAGGGCATCTCGGGGCTGTTGGCATTTCGATCGTTAGCGGGAGAGCGATCGCCATCGACAATGTCTACTTCGAGATTGACAGTTCGTCCGGGCCCGCTATTCAGGTGCCCCCAGGCGCGTCCATGGCCAAGTCCATAGGAATCTATAACTCCTACGTGGGCGCTGATCTAGCCTCATATGCTATATTCATTGACCGCCACGATGCGACGCTTACTGTATCAAATAGTTCGTTTCTGGGCCTCCGTCGGCCTGGAGCCGCGATTCGCAACATCACGGTGGGTTCGCTGACCTTATCGGGCAACGAGAGCACATTTCAGGACGGAGGTGTGGCGCCTGTGGTAGACAACCGTGCAAATACGGTGGCGCTTACGCCCTTCTAGCCGTCTAATGTAACCAAGTTCTTTCTGAAAGTATCAAGTTGTTAACTTGTCGCGGATGATCTCTTCAAAGAACTCCCGTCCCCGTGGATTGCGCGGCTGTTCTCCCGACTGGAGGCACGCGTCTTCCGTCCCGCCATGACGCCGTTCTGCCCTTTCCGCTACGCATACGACGGGAAACCGTTGTCCAGCGCCTCATAGCCGATTCCCCGCTGCCTGCGCCACCCCGATGAAGGCGATCTCGTCCCGCACCCCGCGCTGCCGGCGTATTTGGTAGGCCACATCGTCCTTCCGTTCCTTATGGTCAAACTGGTAGATTGGAATCTCGTCGCGCTCGGCCTCGGTCTCGACCGCCCCCGAAGCTTCTTGGTGACTTGTCCCAATACTACCGGCGACGGGATGGGTTTACCCAACTGCTCTCGCATGAAGGTCACCAGCCCGCCCGACGTCGCCAGCTTCCCGATGTACCCATTCAGGTACAATCGGTCCAGGCATTCCACTTCCAACGTGACATGTCCGCTCAGCAGTTCAGGAATGGTCGGCATGCCCGAGATTCTACGGAATCCCGAGGCTGTTTGCTTGTCGGTTTGAGGTCGAAGATCTCGCTAGTGGGTGGCCGAGCCATACGGATAGGCACGTGCTGCGCTCTTCGCCCGCAAAGAACAAGGAGCAACGATTCAGGCTGCAGTTCCTTCCTAACCAATCGCTGTTCATGCGGCCCTTAGGGACCGACGCTCACCTTCCGAGCACCGCTCTCCGTCGATCCGAGCTCCTGACCCTTTGTACTCGTCCGGACCGCGGCGGCAGCCGTAGCCCTGTCACGAGATGTCCCACGGCGACACCGCAGCCGGGGCGCCATTGCGTCAACAACTGCCAGGCCCAGCAGGGGCAAGAAAGAACTCAATGTGAACAAGACGTGTCCCGCAATCGGTCCTTCCACAAGAAAAACGAGTCTCGTTACCAAGATTCCGTAGCCGATCGTCATGAGCGGCGCCTCTGTCGTGCAGAGTAGAAGATACCCGACCTTCATAACGCGCCCGACGAGCGCGAACCCGACCACCACACCAATTAGATGCCAATTGAGAAACAACTCTCCGACAAGTGACGTAGCAAACGAGGTCGTAGAATAGCACCATGGCTCCAGAAACGTTCGAGCAAACGAGTATCCGAATGCAAGCGGCTTGCTTGGCCATACGCGGCGTGGAATCCAGAAATATAACAACTCTGACAGCGTTCCGCCCAGTCGCAACTCGTTGCCCCCCCCCCGTTGTACACGGTCCAGAATGATTAGCAACATGTCGCAGTGATAAGACCTGTTGAGGATTGGCTCGATGATGCGCCAAGTCGCCTCCTCCGCGCTCGCGTCCAACGTTGTCCAGCGGTCGACTTCAACGCCATACGAGCGATACTGGAAAAGAAAAAAAGTGACGATAAGGCCGATCGCGCCTGCCGCTATAGCCTGCGCGAATGACAGGCGGCGGACCCGATAGTGGACAGCGATAACCACAACGAGCGCACTCTCGATGATGATTCCCTTGTGCCCACCGATTGAGAACCACAGCAGAAGGGCGCACACATTCATTAGTACTGCCGTTGTACGGGCCAGTGGCCTTCTGCTGAGAACGCCGAGAGCGAGACCTACGGTTGCAAAGTGTTTCAGCATCGTGACGTGGTAGAGCCCCTCATCCATTAGCGCTGCTGCCACAGCGGCTGGGTTATGGCCCAGAACGACTGGCAGGTGCAGGTGTCTGCGGAACCACCAGAACGAGACAAACGCGACCGTCGCGCAGAAAAGCGAATAGCCAACACGCGCTCCTTCGCCGGCACAGCGGTCAGCGATCGCTCTTCGACGAAGTGCTTGCGCCATCGACTGGCTAACTCGGTCAAGCCGGCCATAGTATCCGAGGTATAGGCCAGCAAGGGCAAGTGCAGTCAGAATGTATGCGAGCGCTAATAGCTGTTCATTTTCGACCGGAGCGTTGAAGCGGTTGGGGACAACTTCGCCCTGGAGAGCCAACCCGCGGATGCCGATGCCAAACGCAACGTAGCCCACGAACGGATACAGGATGTGAAAGGGGTCTCTCACGCGGTGCGCTACGAAAGGCCATGCGCACATCACACCAAGCGTCGTGAGGGCGAGGTAGGGTGGAGAAATGAATGACGATATACCGGTCATACGCGCGCTAGCGATTTATCGTAGGGTCAGAACGCATGACCTTGGGCCAACGGGAGGGCTCGGGACCTATCGTTCGCAATGGCGGGCCCTTGCTCCCTCGTGAAGAACCCGAATAGTGGTCGACGGCGTCTCGTGATTATCTTCGCTACCTTCGCTTCCGAAGCATATCTGGCGTGCTTTCTCCTGGCCCAAGCCTGTGGTGCGACGGCGGGCGGCTCACTCCCGATCGATCGCGAGGGCTGAAGGACTCGCAGCAGGGTGCCTTGACCACCGCTCCTACGCTGCTGGGCCATCCAGCCGCTCACGATGGCCGGGAATATTAATAACATCACCTAACATGTCGGAGACCTCTTCACGTATTTCCGCCTGGAAGCGGGCAGCACCCAGGCGCAGCGCCAACGGCTTAAGGGCGTCCAGGACGGCCTCTTGGCGTTCAGGGTGTTCGAGCATATTGGTAACCTTGGTGAGAGCATCGCGAACGTCTTCAAATAGCAGTTCGCCCCGGTGTCCTACGATCTCGCGTTGGCCTCCGGAGTTGTGGACGAATGTGAGCATTCCTGCGGCGACCATCTCGGCCGGTGCCATCCCAAAGTGCTCGTTGCGGCGGAAGTGCAGGCCATAGCGTGAACTACATAACAGACGGGTGAGCTCGCGGCGTGACATGGACTCATGAACAATCACGTGTTTGCGCACTCTTGCGAGTCGACGAAGGTGGCTTGCGTAGGATCCGGAGCCATTGCCGACGATGTGCAGGCACATGTGCTGATAGCGGCTCCGAAGCTCGTCCACGAGTGCAATTGCCTCCTCAAAGGCTTTGTCAGCGCGAAATTGTCCGACGCAAACGAAAGCTGGTTCGCGCTGGGAGAATGGCAGGGAAGGGACACCGGGCGCTAGAACGACCGGCGGGTAAACTACTTTAGGCCGGAGTCCATACACTTCTAAGAACAGAGTGGCGGTCCAGCCTGAGTTGGCCAAGTAGCGCGCATTACAGTCTGTACGACCGACCCCTCCCGGCATAATCGATCGGAAAATATAGTGGTTTGCTAGGCGGCACCAGCTCGCTGGGGGACTGTATAGGCGTCGAATTGCCTGGGGGTGCCTGACTGGACAGTGCATGTACTGTATATTTGGAGCCGGAATCTGAACCTCGTTGACAGCGGCGATTGTCAGGTCGAACGCGTGGGCTAGGGGCCGGAACGCTCTCACTGCGTGAGCGAGTCGAATCGACTTTAGCGCTGAAGGGCTTAGCCGGTTCAGCCATCTTGGAACTGGTATTCTTAACAAACCGACCGATTGTTCGGCCAGGGATGTCCCGTACAGATAATCCAAGTCAACGAGCGCCGCATCCTGAGCCGGCGTTGCGAGCGTCACGTCAAAATCCTCGCAGAGTGCCTGTACAATCCAGGCCGCGACGCTGACTGCTCCCGCGGGCTTGCCAACGATGGAGGGGCTCAGGACGCAAATCCGCCTGCGACGTGATACTTCAGAGGGCTTCATATTCTCTCCGTGTCAACACTGTCAACACAAACCGCGGGATAAACCCGTTGCAGCCTGGACGTAACACGCCGCCCAAACAGGACCAAACAAGTCTATGTAGGCACCTTACGGCTCGTGACAACTACCGGTATGCCTGAAAATCGGCGCTCATCACACGCACATATTAATGAGGCAGCCCTGCGCACGGCCCCTCGCTAGTGTCCTGAGTTAGAAAGGCGTTTACAAAGTCGCTCGACCTTACCGAGAATCAGATCTGCGTCCGCAGTCCACACAAAGGCCTTGGGCTTCCGGTTGCGCTGGTCCAGATAATCGAGCATGGCTTTCTCCAAAGCTCGAACCGCCGTGTGGCTTCCCCTACGGACACATCGCTCAGTCACTTCTCCGAACAGTCGCTCCACCAGGCTCAGCCAACTCCCACTGGTCGGTGTGAAGTGAACGTGGTAGCGCGGGTGACGCGCCAACCACCCTCGCACCTTCTCCACTTTGTGCGTGCCGTATTGCAGCCCGAAAGCATGCCAGATCCGTACAATCGCCGTCTGCGAGAGACCGGTCTTTTCGGCCATCAGGCGAGTGCTCCAGTGGGTGCTGTTGGCCGGCATCGATTCCAAAGTCTTGGTCACGACTTCTTCGACCTGACGATCGGTGATCTTGCGGGGAGCGCCGACCCGCGACTCATCCAACAGCCCATCCAGCCGAAATTGCCGAAACCGCTCGCGCCACTTACCGACCGTTCCGCCGGTGACGTGCAGTTTCTGGGCCACCGTGGAGTTGCTCAGCCCCTGCGCACAACCGAGCACGATCCGGGCCCGCATCGCCATGGCCTGAGCCGATTTCGGACGAAGCGCAATCATCCGTAACTTGTCACGTTCCTCATCGGTGATTTCCAGAGCTCTCTTGAGTCGCCCGGTCCGCATACCCAAGTATGACCGCTCGGCCATACTTATGCAACCTATTTCTAACTCAGGACACTAGCTAGCCGACAGGGAAAAAACGTATCTCATAGTGTCCTTTTAGTGATATCGCTTTCCGTCTAGGCCACGGACTCCGTCAGCGATTGCCATGGCGAGAGCGCGATTGAAGGTCATGAGACTGCGGCGCTTAAGGAGATTGCCAAGTAACCCATGCACCATAACAAACAGTACTGTCAGGAGCGTGCCTACTCTTGAGTCAACACAGCGTGAAAGCAATATGCGGTTTCGCCAATGGTAGTAGAACCGCCACGGTGGGATTGCGGTCTTGGCTGCGATCCCGCGAATCGCGTCCAAATGGGTGACGATGGCCTTCGGGATCAGAAACGCTGAATAGCAGCGGGTAATTCGATAAGTAAACTCAGTGTCATCCCATGTGATGAAGTATCGCGGGTTGGGTAGCCCAACCTTCTGAATTGCAGAGCGATTAATCAGCGGTCCAACAAATCCGTTGCCCTCGATCAAACAGGCGTCCGAACGAGGCAGATCGCGCTTAAGCCATGAGTCAGTGCGAATCTGATGAACAAATGGGTACGACCGGAATCTCTTGTGGTGATATATTTCATAGCTGCCGTCAGCCGCCATCACTAACGGAGCAAGGAAGCCTACGTTTGGAGTGGTGCATCCCAGTAAGGGCGTTGGGTGGGCAGTCGCTCCTTCGTTGGTATTCGATTGTGCTGTATCATGCTCAATGGTAGTCGGCGCAGGCCGTAGTGTGGCGGAGCGATTGATGTGGGAAACAAGTGTTTTCAGCGCATGATGGCTAGGAATGCAGTCGTCATCCATCGCCCAGATCCAGTCGTAGCCCGCTTCGTATGCGCGCTTTATGCCATGGTGGAAGCCGCCCGCGCCGCCGGTGTTCTCCGGGAGCCGCTCGTAAATGATGCGACCTGTGTACCGTTTGGCAATCATTTCAGAGGTGCCGTCGGTGGAGGCGTTGTCGATAACGTAGATGGCGTCCACAGGGCGGGTCTGCGCCAGCAAGGCGTCGAGGCACTGAGCCAGGAGCTCCCTGCGGTTGCAGGTGACGACTACGGCGGCGACGGTCTCGATCCTCTCCGCAGCTGGGACTGGAAAATTCAAAGCATCGTGCGTCATGTTTGAACCTCCGCCACGGCCCCAGTGCGCCTGAAAACCAGGGATCTCAGGTTTTCAAGCTCAGCCGGTCCGACTTCCGGATGCGGTGGGGCGTCCAGACCCAAGCTTGCGTACTTCCTTTTGCCCAGAGTGTGGACGGGAAGAAGGTCCACCCTCGGTAGCCGGTTCTCAAGAATGAAGGAGATGAGTCTGGAGATGTGCGAGTTGAGCATCGTATACGGCTTCACCACTGGCATCCGGAACTGAATTCGCGCCGCACGCGCAACGAGGAAGTCGACGTTATGAAGGTATAGATTGAGATCGCCACCAATAACTTCTTTGCAGACTGCCGGGTCCAGGATCTTGATGTCCACAAGGAAGAGATCGACCAAGGGGATAGTTTCCCGTAGCACAGCCGGTTGGACAAAGAGTGATGTCTCTACCGTGCAATTGAGCCCTACGGCCTTCAGCGCGCCGAGTAGCTCAACAATCCCTGAATGCGCCAGCGGTTCCCCTCCTGAGAGTGTGACGCCCCCGCCGCTGGCGTCATAGTAGGGTCTATCCTTGAGGACTTTGTCCACAAGCGTATCTCGCTCCACCCACCGCCCATAAGTGCCTCTGGTACCACTGCCAGCATCAGCAGTACATGACGGTGGCATGATATACGGCTCGGGTTCCCACCGGATGGTCTCCGGGTTGCAGCACCAGGGGCAGTGCAAGGTGCAGCCCTTGAGGAACACCGTCGTCCGGATGCCTGGGCCGTCGTGCAGAGAAAAGCGCTGAATATCAGTAATAAGAAACCGCAAGACGCTGTGCTTTCTCAACCAGGTAATCCTGGTATTCGGGTGGGAGATCCTTGAAGTAAGCGCTGAATCCCCAGACGCGAACAATCAAGGTGGAACATGCTGCGGGGTTCCGTCGGGCCTCGATCAACGCCGCGCAGTCCAGTGCCGATACCTGCAGTTGCATGCCACCCTGCGCGACGAATGCCTTGGCAAATGCCCGGAACGCGCTGAGGTGGCTGTGCAGCGTGCCCTGGTCGATCACAAGATCCGTCACGGCGCCATTGAAAGCCTGCTGATAGTCGAGTGAGGAGGCGAAGTTGCCGAGCGCCGTGTAAGAAGTCTGTGGGGATCTGGGGAGAGGAGCGATGTGGGCGCCGAATGGCTCGGCGGCCCGTCGCCCATCGGCCGTGGCCGAAAAACAGGAGCCGAGCGTGACGTACCCTGGGGAACTCAGGCCGAACTTCACTTTCCCACCTAGGAAGTTCCTGAAATCGGAGAGCGCCTCAAACACAGTTCCGATCAGGACGTTACACATATTGATGCTCTCAGGGTCATCGCGTCCAAATTTCGGCCCACTGCTACGCAGGTCAGCGAGCAAAGCCTCGTCGTCAGAAAAGTTCCTCTTGAGAGCACCTTTCAGCGTGTCCAGAGGCATTCTGCTCTCGTCGTAAATCAGGCGCCGTATGTTCAATAAAGCGTTGACAGCGTTGCCAAGGGCCACGGAGAGCAGGCCGAAGTGGTTGTAGTCCGCTCCGCCGTCAGCAATGTCTTTGTGTCTCTTCACACAGTGTCTCGTGAGAAGGCTCAGGAGCGGCGCGGGTTCGAAGCGCACCGTGCTCAGATCCTCGGCGATGCGACGGACGTGTGCTCGCAAGTGGCGCAAATAGGAGTTCATGAAGCTTGTGAACTCCGTCGTATTCTCGGCTCTATCGGGATCGCTCCCGAGCGTCTTTTCCATGGCCTCCAGGAAATTGATGGTAGACAGGTTGTTCTGGTCGAGAGACCTTCCAGGGATCAGCGGCTCCCAGCAGGCGGAGACGCCGTAGTCGAAGGCATCGTCTCGCGAGTAGCCGAAGCGCTCTAAGGCAGCGGTGACGACCGCGTCATTGGTCAGGAGTAAGGGCAAGCCAGCCTTGGCCAATTCGATGGCCTTGGTGAGTTGCTTCTCCGGAGTGCCCGAGTGGACGCGGAAAACGGGCTTCGGGTCGGGGAATGTCAACTCGCGAATCGCATCCAGAAATAGATTTGTCAAATCGTTACCTGCGTCTGAGCCGTCTGGGCGAACACCTCCCAGAACGATGGCTTGACCGGTATCGCCTGGAAGGACGTCACTCTTGAAGTGGTACCCCTCGTGGATGGTCCGCACGAACGCCTTGATAAGCAGAAACGCCTTATCGACGTTCAAAGCGCCCGTCTGGACGTCGTGTTCGTAATACGGAAACAGCGTCTGGTCCAGACGCCCGAGACCAATAAGGCGGTACCCAGACGTCCACAGGAGCGAGTTCACAATCAGATAGCTTTGCAGGGCTTCCCGAAGGGTCCGGGCAGGCTTGTCGGGCACATGTTGGAGTGTGTCCAGCACTTCGTGGGTAAGGTGGCCTGCGCTCTTGCGGCCGGCTTCTCTCTCCAACACCCAGCAGCAGCGGGACTGGTAGAGTCGAATGCCATCGCAGACATCCAACAGCGAGTGCAGGAAGGCTTTCTCTCCCACGCTCAGGCTATCATCTCGCAATTCACACTCCACGTCTTCCCTAATGCCTGAGACCCCACGTCTTAGTACTTCGGCGTAATCTGGCACGAGATTCCCGATGCGTCTTCGAGCCTTGCTGCGCAGGCCGATCGGCATCAGAAAGAAATCAGGGCAGTAG
>Ga0315298_1010481_pt1 | contig 11160 bp, 6 predicted proteins | sample WHS_1_MG_FD_203077 | JGI IMG/M metagenome (GOLD analysis project Ga0315298, IMG submission 203077) | Extremophilic microbial mat communities from Washburn Hot Springs, YNP, Wyoming, USA - WHS_1_MG | ecosystem: Environmental > Aquatic > Thermal springs > Hot (42-90C) | place: USA: Wyoming... | reverse complement strand
GGCAAAAGGCGGTATTGGCAAAAGTAATGGTTCCATCCGGAACAAAACGGCAGATCATTTCCAGCTGGTCTTCTACCACCGCACGATATTTTCTTTCACTTTCCTTAAGGGCTTCTTCCAGATTTTTGCGTCTGGTGATATCCTGTAAAATGAGATTGAAGCCTGTCAGTTTATCCTCATAGACCAACTGTGAGGGGGTAGTACTGCACCAGATTATCCCCCCATCTTTGTGTTTCAGGCGAAATTCCAGTGTAGAATCGGGATCAGCATCATGGAGCGTGTGGCTGAAGGCATCCAGCAGAATAGAGGCATCATCTTCATGTAAACAGTCAATAAATAGTTTACCCAGCAATTCCTCGCGTACATAGCCGGTCATTCTGCAAAAAGTTTGATTCACATAGTTAATTCGTCCGGATATATCGACGGTTACCATACCTGCACCTGCCGTCTCTATTAAGCGCCTGTACTTGGTTTCACTTTCTTTCAGCGCTTCTTCAATATGTTTTCGCTCCGTGATATCACGACCGATGCCAACTGCATATTCTTTTCCGTTTACCAGTATATAATTAAGCGTCATTTCCACCGGAAAAATGTCGCCTTCTTTGCTCCGTTGCATCGTCTCAATACGCATAGAACCCGAACTTCGCAGCTTTTTTAGAATAGCCTGCCAGGCAGACATATCATATATAACATCTATGTCATACATCTTCATATTCATCATTTCCTGTTGAGAAAAGCCAACCGATCGGCAGGCGGCATAATTAACCGCTACAATATTTATATCCGAGTTAAATATGTAAATAAAATCAATCGAACGCATAATCATGTTCAGTAAAGAGGGGGGTATTTGCAGGTTCATTTCCGCAGCAGGAGGCATAACGACATACGGCGATATTTTGAGGCTCAGCCTCGTATCCCGATTTCGCCCGTCGGAAATCCTATCCTGCTCTAATGGTTCCTTTTCTCTGCTCATAAAAAAACAAGCACAGCTTGATACCCGATATCAAAAGCTGTGCTTTCTCCCGACTAATCAGTAGCAATTTATTTCCTGTAGCTACCCTCTAAACTATCTCATATTTATCAGTCACTTAAAAACCATTTTAAACGATTTATTCATATGATTCAATAGTCCGTATGCATTCAGTTGCTGTCGGACACTTTCCTTCTTATCAGTTAACTAAAATCCTGCTCCAAATACTTTTCAGGTGTGAGATAACCCGGTGGTTGATGAGGGCGCAGGGTACGGTGAAATATCAAAGTGGCGACAGGTCTTTCTGGCATTGTGACCATTAGCTTCATAGTAATCAAACCATTTAACCCGTCTCTGCGCTTCTCGGGAAATATCCGCTGTACGTCTTGCTAATCTGATAACCCCGGGTATTAGACCTTCATAATGACACTATTATAAGTGTCCGATATCTATCTGAACCAGCTTAGATGGCAGGGGGCTGTTTCAGAAAATCTGATAGTTTCAGCATTCTCTGAAACGGGCGTTCGGAACACCAAAGCAGGGGACTGAGTGGTATTACGCCAAGAACCTGAACAGATGGTACCTATTGTTAACTTAGGTTAGTTCTTTTAAATCAGTGGAGCTGGTATATCAATATATAGAACTTTCTATACCTCTTTTAACTTTTTTGATTTAGTTCGAATCCATTGTGGTGGGGCATTATGGACAGCTCACGAACTCCTGTTTGAGAGTAAAAAGTTGATTCCAGTGCTCCAAAAATTGCTCTCGCCGTAAATAACTTAGGGTAAGATTATGAAAACTTACTCACTGAATGTACAATTAAGAATATGCACGCATTAAAACGGAGGGGGTGCTATGGAAGTAATGATAATAACCCTAATTGTGGTGGTAGCAGTTTTCATCGTGCTTGCAGCTACTGTGGTAGCATCCAGTGGTATCTACTTGCCGAAAAAATACTATGATGCCTGGAAGCCGGAATATCACAAACAGTTCAGCGATGCGCGGTTACAGGTGATAGCGCACGGGTTACTGGCTGCCAATGCGCATAATATGCAGGCCTGGAAGATTGTTCTGGATGATAGCGATAAGAATGGTTTTTGGCTGTATATTAATACGGACAGACTGACGCCCCAGGTGGATCCTTATTCCCGCCAGATAACTGTCAGCCAGGGGACTTTCCTCGAATACGTGACCGTAGCATCGGAAAAGCTTGGCTACCAGGCTGATATTGCTCTTTTCCCAAAAGGTGAGTTTGATGATAAAGGCAGTATCGAAAGTATCAAGAATAAACCTGTTGCCAAAGTGACCCTTAAACCAGTTACGCCGGCGGCAAACTCCATTTACAGCATGATGTTCCTCACAGATACCGTGCGGGTTGCTTACCAGCCTGATAAACTGCCCGCCGACCTGGTCAGCCAAATGGAGTCGCTTAGCAGTGTAAAGATTGTTGTTTACCAGGATGACGCTTCTTTTGACTTCCCTTGCGGGCACCACTAAGCCTCGTAGCCTTTAAGGTTACGAAGCCCCAAAGCGACCATTACTGGCTGTCGGCAGAGCCTCCAACAGATGCTTCACATATTCGTACTGCATTCCCATACCAACGAAATAGGTAGGCAACTGAGCTTTGGGAACACGAGTCACAAAATACCGCTCGACCAGGTCCGGGTTGACGGCGGAGATGAATTTCTTAAGCGCTAAGCTTCTGTGCTTGGGCATTGCCGTTCTCCAAAACTTTCCGAAAGAGCTTGCCGATGTGCTCGGGGTCCTCAGCGAAAAAGATGTTGTGCTCCTCGAATTCCTCTTGTGAATGCTGTCCCGTGCCGAAAGTCTTTCTCGTTTCCTCGTAGGATCCCGAGGCAACAATAAAGGAGTTCAGATGCACCTGCCATTGCACACACTGCAATGTTGATTCTAAAGCCTTCAGGCTTTCGTGCAACCTCACCTTCGGGTCGTTAAAACCGCCTCGTGCCATGCGCAGTCCGTGAGGGTCTATAAAGGTTACTCTTTGCTGGTTGTCATAAATCAACCACAGGATAAAGTCAGGATAGAATGCCTCACCCTCACCTGCCTCAAAGAAGCCAATCCCTCTACCCCGGGTGAGGTTTCTCAGCAGGAAGACCTGTTTACCTTCAAACTTTGCTTTATGAGTCTGCAAGTAGTTGCGTAAGTCACGGACAAACTTGGCCTCCCCCTCGTTCAAGGCCGGAGGTGTTGCCTCCATTAATTCCTGTTTGTCTGTGACCAGCAAAGGCTGATAGAGGTGACGATCAAAATGAATATTGGGGAAATTATCTATGTCCCTCTTGTAAATCTCTTCGGCACGGCTAACCAGTTCCCGCACCTGCTCCAGGAAACCCTTGTTGGCGGTCTTCACGCGAAGCGTATAACCGCCGAATTTCAGGTTTGGATCATCGGTTGTTAGCGCCGCCAGCTCCATGTTGTCCTGTTCCCATGCCCGACGTCTGCGGTCATAAAAAGCAGCCACGTATTTCCGCAGAACCGCGATGGCGATGTCCTCTACCCTGCGAACCTCCGGGTATCCAAGTGGCGGTAACTGTCCATCGGGGCAAAGTACGGCATAGTTGCCTTTCTGGAGAATCTCTCGCAGGCTTGTTTCCGTAAAGCTCAAATTATGGAAGTCTTTGAGCCTCTTGAATGCGAGGAGGTCGAAGTAGATGCGATGCCAGTCAAATAGCGGCACGTACTGGCGCAGCAAAGGTGCCCTGTCCACGCCACCCATCTTCTCCATCGCCTCTGTTTCGGTTGCCCCCGATCTTGCCAGCTCTAAACGGGGAAGCAAATCCAGAATTACCTTCAGGCTGTCGTCTACCTCCAGCACGACCCCCTTGTTATCTTCAAATCGCTCCCCTTCGGAAAGGCGGAGCACCTGTAGACCGGGCTTTAAAAAGTCCTCTTGAACCTGAATGGGCAAATGGATTTCCTCAAACTCAGTCTCAATGCCCTCCTGCTTCAGATACTCGCGGAACTGGGCCATGTAATTGGCGCGCACTCCGAAGACGTTGAGGGTTTCCAGCAGGCGGATATTCGGTCCTGCGCCGTCAGGTTCAAGGGCACTACTCCGTTTAAGCGATAAGCCTTTCCCCCACAGCCGGACGCCACGTCCAAAAAGCTGGATGATCTGCGCCCCTTCGCCCTTGCCTATGTTCATCAGCCCCATACTGGAAACGCGGAAGCTGTCCCAGCCTTCCATGAATTTGCGAGAACCGATGAGCACGTTGACTGGCGAACCCGGTTCTTTGATACGGGTAAATAGTGAGCCAGTGATATTCTCATCTTCACGCACGATGTTTCTGGCCTCGAGAAGCTTCATCAACCCGGCCACATCGCCGATATTTATGACGCCGAAATAGGGACTATCTGCCCCTGCCCGCAGCCCGATCTCACCTGTTGCAGCCTTTAGTTCGACTGCCCGGACTCTTTCACCTGCCTGGGCAGAGAAGACCCGCCTCACCACGTCCTCGTAGATGTCTGCTGGGCTTAAGCCTTTCCCCTTCAGGTAGGGAAACAGGCCGATGAATATGTCCTCGTCCCGGCGGTTCTTCAGCCCCGTTTCGCCCCGAAGCACCTTGTCTATCCGCCCAGTCCACTCACTTCGCCGACGCAGAAAACCGTCGAAGAAGGCCACAATCTGCTCTACGTCGGTCAAAGCTTCCTTATCCTCCTGGGACTTTCCGCCGGTGACGGTATGCCCCACGAACACCCAGAGCGGCTTCTCCAGGTTATAGGGGCGAAAGCTCTCCCGGTGCTCCTCATACAGCAGATATTGCTCGTAGAAGGACAGCAGGTTGCCCAGCAGCATCCAGTCGCTAAAGGTGTCAGTCTCGTCCTTCAGGTTGGTAATCCAGTAGTCCTTGCCATATCCATCGTGGTAAAAATGGGGATATGAGTAATCGAACAGGATGGCTTTGGAATACTCCTCCAGAAGCCCCGGCCGTTTTTCTCCGCTGGCGCCGTTGACGATCTGGCCGAAGGTGGCGCTGTATTCGAAGGTGAAACCCCGCTCTGCCAGGCGGCGGCGAAGCTCCCGCCATACCTCGCCGCTGGCGCCCCGATGCCCCTCGTCAACAAAGAGCAGGTTGTTGGGACCGAAGGCGTCCACCTCTACGGTCAGACCGCCGCCCCGTTTGGTCTCGGTCAGCTTGGTAATCTCGATAACCGTCAGCGGGCTATCGCTATCAAACAGACTCGTGCTGCCGGCCTCGCCATAATGTTTGGCGGCGATACCACTCTTACGCAACTCATCCAGATGTTGCCGGGACAGACCTTCGTTCGGGGTGACAAGCAGGACATTCTGGTGGTGCGCCTTCCCCTGGCAGTAATGCAGGTATTGCCACAGGTTGATATGCATCACCAGGGTCTTGCCGCTCCCCGTGGCCATCCAGAAGGCGAGCTTGCCCAGATCGGCATCGATAAAGGACTGGTAGCGGGGTATCGCAGGGGACAGCCTGCCGTTCTCCCGGCCAACGAACTCATTCAATTCAGAGAGAAGAGATGCCCGGTCGTTAAACAAACGGTCCAAATAAATCTCGGTAAATAAGACGGCAAGATACTGGAAGTATTTTAATTGGACCGGTGGAGTGCGGAAGCAGTTAAGCTGTTCCACGTACCCCTTGATGCGCAGGTCATAGGTAGCGAGCTGGTCCGGAGCAAACTGTAACTTGGGTAAAGCTTCCAGAGCCCGGAAGAAATAACTGTGTCCGTCTTCTGCCCATCCTGCGCGCTCTATATGACCACCCAGCCTGAAATACTGACGTAAATCTCCGAAATCCTCAAAACCAAACAACCTGCAGAGGTAGCGGTTGAGAATTAGGCGGTCCTGCAGCAAGGGTAGCTGGTTGACGCTACCTGTGGAATATCCGATTCCCTTTCCGCTTTTTATTTTGGCCATGCTGATTACACTCCCACCGGGGCAAACATCAGCCGGTGGAACTCCGGCTCGATGGCTTCAGCATCCTTCACGAAGCAGGCGCCGTTTACCAGCAGGCGGTCCGGCTTTGCCTCACCAAGCAGGGCAGGCAATACCGTCTTCTCGATGAAGGCTTTGTCCTTCGTCAGCGCCTTCTCGTTATCTTCCAGCCCGAGCACCGAGCGCCAGACGATAGCCGTTCGTTTACCGATCTTCTGCCCCAGAACCGCCCGGTAGAGGCGCCCGCCGTTCTTAAACGTCTTTAGCTTCTTTATTTGAATTCCCAGCAGGTAGTTGAAGGTCTCCACCAGGTCCACCGGCCGCTCTACGATTTCATCCCCCTCCTGGACTTTCAGCTTGTAGGCGAAGGGGTCTTTGAACATGTCCAGGTTGAGCAGGCTGGCGCTGCCCTGCGTCTCAAAGTCAAGCATGTATTTGAGCAAATATTCATCGCGAAATAGCTCCAGCATCTTTTGCCCCTCCGCCGCCCGGGGCAGCTCCAGGTTGTGCAGGGTATCCTCGTATTGCTCCAGGTACTGGTATTTGAGCATATGGCTGATGCCCGGACCTCCCTGGGGCTTGCCGTCCTTCCACTTCTCGCAGAAGACCACCTTCTTGATGCGGGGCAACATCACCGTCTCAAACCAGTCGCCTATCTCCACCATGATGTATTTGCGATTGCCCCCGTCCTGCCGATTGAGGTTGATGACCGCGTGGGCAGTGGTGCCCGAGCCGGCAAAGAAATCAAGTATCAAGTCTTGCGTTTGTTCCTGCCAACTCACAAGTTGGATTAGGCGTTCGGCCAAACGCGATGGCTTCGCTGTATCGAACACTTTCTTGCCGAACATTGCCTGAATCTCTTTGGTGCCATCCGCCGAGGTACCGACGTCGTTAAGCAGATTGCTTGGCACCGAGGTGACTGTCTCGCCTTCTCTTATCTTTCGGTACACTGTGATTTCGCCATTTGCCTCATCTCGGACGAAGTCCAAATCGTCTTCTTGAAGCATTCTCATGACTTTGTCATAGCTGAAGCGCCAAGTACCTTCGGTGCCGTCGGGCCGCGTCGGGTACACGTCAATGCCAAATGGCGTTGGGATAGGGAAATAAAGAGTCGGCCTTTCTGCTCGGGTGTCATGCTGTCCCCCCCACTGGCGCAGGAGTTCCCGTCTGTACCGCCCCTTTTTGTCCACATAGGGACAGTTCTCAATTACTCTCTGGACTGGTCTTAACGACACTTCGCTCAAATGTTTGGCTAGGCTCTCAACATTCTCATGAGCAATTTGCATCATGGTGCCTGTACCACCTTTACCAGCTCGACCTAACCACACCATTGGTGCAAGATAGTTTTCCTCACCGAACACATTCGCCAGGAGCGACGACAAGCGAGACTGCTCATTTTCATCTATGTTGGTGAAGAAAACGGCATCCGTCCTCATGAGCGCCCGCGCTGCAATACAGCGGTCGGCCATCATGCTTAGCCACGAGGAGTGCTGATAGCGATCCTTGTAGATGAACTCATCGTGGCCGGTATTATACGGGGGGTCAATGTAGATGCACTTGACCTTCTCCCGGTACTTCTCCAGAAGCAGGTTGAGCGCCTGCCAGTTTTCGCTCTTGATAAGCAGGCCGTCCAGGGCTTCGTCCAGGTCGCCAAAGTGGGCAAGGAGGCGCCATTTGAATTCCTCGGGGAAATGGTGTGTGTCCATCATCAGGGTGGGGTTGGCTTTTAGAAACTCCTTGTTCAAGCCCGTGTTCATGAGCGGCTTGTCCTTCATCAAATCGTCCAGGGCATAGAGTTGCCGCCATTCGGCTAACTGCGCCTCGTTTGCCAGCACCTCGTCCCATAGCTCCTCGGGCACCCGGTCAATTGTCAGGCAGTACTCGGTGCGGAGGACAAACTTTCTCTTCTCCCAGAGTTTTTTCTGGAAGTCCTCCACCTGGGCGAGGAAGTCAATGATGGCCTCCGCCACCTGGCGCACCACCCGTCCCCGCTGAACATGCTGCCTCAGGTCTTCTTCTCCGCCAGCAATGAGCTCATCCAGCAGGAGCACTTCGTTCTTGATAAAGAAGTCCAGCTCCCGACGCAGGAAGCTTCGCAGGTCCTTGTGGATGAAAAAGTCGGCAGTGTTCTTGCGGGTGAAGCTGGTAAGATGCTTGAGAAGCAGCGACCGACCATTCGTGCCCTCCGGCCTGGCCAGTGCTACTTTAAGGCTGGCGTCTGCCACCAACTCAAGAATGCCCTTCTCTGCCTGCTGGTTCAGGCCGTCTTGCGGCTTCTGCTGCTCGGTCTTGCCGTGCTCCTTCTCTTCGGTCTCGGTCAGGGGGCGGTATTCAAAGATAATTGACAGTGCCTTTGCCTGCTCATTCCAGGTTACGGGTGAGTCCTGAGCCAGCACAAAGTAGCGTTTCTTGCCGCCGTTGCCATTCTGCTCCGGAGCTACATTCCTCAGCTCAAAGGAGACTGTGTAGTCGCTCACCTTAAAACGGTAAGCCTTGAAGCGGTCACCTGTTTTGACATAGTACTGGTCGCGGTTTGCCCAGTAGAGCATAACTTCTTCGCCGTTATATGGGATGGCATAGGTCTCGTGGCGCCCGTAGCGCCGCTTGGAGATGAAGTCCCCGTCCTCATAGTAGCGAGAGAAAAAGGTGTAGAGGTCGTTGTAAATGCGCGTCTTAAGCTCATCAGCAACCTCGTACCGGGCGCTCTTTTCCATCAATAGCAGGTATTGCTGTCCCAGCTTTGTTTTGTGGTAGTTGCGGAGTTGGCCGCTTTCATCTATCGCTTGCTCGCCCAGGTTTTTGACTATCTCCTGCCGGGTCTGCTCCAACTCTTGCTCAACCACTGCTTTATCCGCCGCTGCGTACTGGGCAAACGCTTGATCGACAACCTGTGGCAGGCGCTCAGTGATGAAAGCCTCTACCTGGCTGCGCTTGTAGTTGAGGATACGGTAGATGCCGAAATCCAGGTCGGCGCAATCAAATTGAAAGAGCGTGCGAAGCAAATCCTGGAACTTCTTTAGGTTATTATTGTTCATGATTGCCCCCGACGAGTGTATGACTGTGTAACTACTGTCTGCTCTTCCATCCATTCGTCTATCTTTTCCCTCTTGAACCGCCAGCGGGCCCCGACTTTAGATGCAGGAATTTTTCCCTGCTGAGCAAGGTGATAAATCTGGTCAGGGCTTAACTGGAGATACTCGGCGACTTCTTTGACGGTTAGCCATTTTTCGTTCATTAGTTCTCTCCCCGCAGGATGATATAAGGCCTCCTCCAAAACCACCTAAGCTATCCTAATCCTTCCGAAAACAATAGTCAATGTCGTGTACTTGTTCAGTTGATGGCGGACACTTTCCTCCTTATCAGTTTAATAAAATTCTGCTCTAAATACTTTTCAGGTGTGAGATAACCCGGTGGTTGATGAGGGCGCAGGGTTACGAGATATTTTTTAATTTTCATGCCGGCAAGGTTTTCTATTATAATTTAGACCATTATGCCGAATGCTTTTTATTTAACAGATAAATTTTCAGGCGAATATCAGATAAAGGAGATAAACATATGAGCCCCAGAAAATACGTTATTATCGGTGGAGGAGCATGCGGACCTAAAACGGCGGCCCGTGCACGACGTCTGGATACGGAAGCAAAGATTACTATGATTCAGGATGAAGCACTGATTTCTTATGCCGGCTGCGGCATACCCTATTACATATCGGGTGAAGTTAAGTCGAGAAGGGAACTACTGGTAAGAAGCGTCAATGCGTTTAAGAAGATTTACAATGTAGATGTATTAATAAATACACGTGTGGACAGCATCGATCGGTCAGCTCACCGGATTAATGTAACAGACCTGAAAGACGGCAACACTTATTCGATTGATTACGATAAACTGGTAATCGCTACCGGCGCCTATCCCGTAGTGCCACCGCTGGAAGGCATAAATCTTAAAGGTGTACATGTTGTAAAAAGAATTCCCGATGCCGATGAGATCATACAACTGATCAACGAATCCACATCGAAAAAAGCGGTTATCGTAGGCGCCGGGCTTATCGGTGTGGAGATGTCCGAAGCTTTAACGGCCAGGGGATTTGAGGTTACCGTAGTGGAAGCCCTGGACAGGGTTCTTCCCGGAATCCTCGATCCGGAAATATCAGACATCCTGGCAAAACATATGCAGAGCAAGGGTGTCACACTCAGACTGAATCAGAAAATCACCCGTTTCGAGGGAATTGATGGAAGATTGCAGGGTGCGATTACCGATGGGGAAAAGATCCCGGCAGATATTGCGATCGTGGCCATCGGCGTCAGGCCCGATTCAAAGCTGGCAAAATCAGCCGGACTTGAGATCGGCAGGTACGGTGATATCGAAGTTAATGAATATCTACAAACCAGTGATCCCGATATCTATGCGGGTGGCGATTGCGTGGCAAATGTTAATTTGATTACCGGCGAAAAGGTCTTCGTCCCCATGGGCTCCACCGCCAATAAACACGGCCGCGTCATCGCCGCCAATATCATTGGAGGCAAGCTAAAATTCCCGGGCATCGTCTCAACTGCCTGCGTGAAAGTATTCGATTTTAACGTAGGACGTGTCGGTCTGGGGGAAAAACAGGCCGCAGAAGCAGGCTTTAATGCGGTCTCAGCCATGATACCGGGACCGGATAAGCCCGGCTATTACCCGGGCAGCAGCGAGATAATCATCAAGCTGATCATGGATACTAAAACCCACCGGATAATCGGCGGGCAGGGGATCGGACCCGGGGACGTTATCAAACGCATCGATGTACTTGCCACCGGGATCACCATGGGCATAACGGCTGAGATGCTGGCAGACATCGACCTCGCCTATGCACCACCCTATAACAATGCCATGGATGTAATCCATCATACCGCAAGTCTGCTTCTCAATAAGCTGGAGGGGCGTACTCAGGGTGTGAAACCCTCGGAAGTAAAAGAAAAACTCGATAAAAAAGAGGACTTCGTCCTGCTGGACGTGAGAAGCAAACCTGAATGGGACAGCGTCAGAATAGAATCACCGCAGACCGTATTCCTTCCCCAGCCTTCGCTTCTGGATGAAAAGGATAAACTGCCTCAGGATAAGGAAATCATCACACTGTGTCTCAGGGGCGTGCGTGCCTATCAGTGTGCTTGCTTGTTAAAGGGCAACGGGTTTAAAGACGTCAAATTCATGGAAGGCAGTCTCATGTGCTGGTGCGATGAGCTCTGGGGAGAGCCCGTACTATAAATTGTCTGGCAGAGACTCCGCC
>Ga0315298_1010480_pt1 | contig 11160 bp, 13 predicted proteins | sample WHS_1_MG_FD_203077 | JGI IMG/M metagenome (GOLD analysis project Ga0315298, IMG submission 203077) | Extremophilic microbial mat communities from Washburn Hot Springs, YNP, Wyoming, USA - WHS_1_MG | ecosystem: Environmental > Aquatic > Thermal springs > Hot (42-90C) | place: USA: Wyoming... | reverse complement strand
TTGGTGGAAAAAGCAAGCAAAAGTTAAAGAAATTTGGTGAGATAGACTTTAAAAAATCAATTGAATTTAAAAATTTTAGGAAGGGAGGATAAAAATGAATAAAATTAAAAAGTTTAGTTTAATTGTAATTTTAATTGCCTTTGTAGTTGCAAGTTTGTTTGCAGGCAGGATCCTTGCAGTAGGTAAGATCTCTTCTCAAGAACTTATCTCAAACTCGTTTCTGATCAATAATAAAAGAATATTTTCAAAGCTTAAGGAGGTCCCTCAAGTTTATGCTGAGATTTTTTCGCTATCCAAGATTTACGCTGGAGTTGCAGAGCTATCTAAAGTGTATGATGAAGTTTTAAAATCCACTAAAACATCAAACATAAATGTTCCCGAAAAAGAAAGCTCAGAAGACAATACAAAAATTCCTCTGTCTCCAGACTGGTACTCTTACATTCCAGTTAGTGGCTCAATTGGTCCAGGGGATGAAGTGTTTTACGGCCCTTATTCAAATAGTGATTGGATGCGTGTTTCCATTAGTTGGACACCAATTGGCTACTCCCTTACTGCAGGAATATATGATTCAACCAACAACACAAACATTATAAGTTATTCGTCAGCAAGTGGTACTATTACCATCTCTTCGAATTTGGATACTGCTCATACATATATCGTATGGATATTTAATAACTCAAATACAACTATTTCTTACTCAGGACAAATTACTCTTTCAATAAAATAAAATTCAAATTTAGGAGGATTAAAAATGAAGAAATTAATTTTACTTGCATTAGTTATCACTATCGCAGGTTGCGTTGGTTTTGTAAAAACTGTTAATTCCTTTAGCGGGCAGAGTATAAAAGTTGCAGGAGAAGGTTTAAACCTTGTGGAAGTTCCAGAATTTTCTCCTGTTGAAGAGAATCTAAAGAACCTATCCAATGTTGTTATTTATCAAATGGTAGACCTAAAAGAATTTGAAGAATTTGTTAACTCTCCCAATAGGTCACCTTATGCGTATGTTGTTGGCGTAGATATGGTTGCAATGAAGAAAGCAGAATCTGAAAGAAAAAGCCCCAACGAACCCCTCAGAATAAAATTCGAAAAAGTTTCCAATCCCCTTATAGAGCCAAATGTGTGGCATATTGATGTCCCTATCAGTGGTGCAAATCTTCAGCCAGGATATGGCGATCCATTCGGTCCTTACTCTGGCTATATCTATGTGTCAATTTCTCTATCATGGTCGCCCTCTTCTCAACCAGTTGATGTTGGTATCCAGTATACCGATTCGAATACTATAATTGCTCATAGGCTTACAGGAGGTTCTTCTTCAACAGGGTTTAATGTAGATCCAACAAAGTCCTTCTATGTGCGGGTTGTTAATCCCGATTCTAACAGTACTAATATCTCCTCTTATCAGGGAATAATTAGCCTCTGGGCTCAGTAAATTAGAGCAGTGCAGGGCTTGTATAGGAAAGCCCTGCACTCTTTCGTTTTTTAATTTAGGTGGTATAATGAGTTGCATTGATGGATGAACATGAACTCATTAAAAAGGCTATAAAAGATAGAGAAGCCTTTGGAAAGATTGTGGATATTTACTACAAGGATGTCTTTAAATATATCTACAGAAGGACACTTGATAAAGAGATTACCAAAGACCTTACACAGGAAACATTCCTTAATGCGCTTAAGTATTTGCATACATATAGAGAAGAGAGTCCCATTCTCTTCTGGCTTTTTGGTATTGCAACAAATGTTGTAAATTTACACTACAGGAAAGAAATAGATGAGAGAAAGTTTTTTGAGAAATATGAAAATGCTCATTCTAAAAATAGTGATTCCCTTGATGATGATATCGACTTTAAGTTTATACATAGATATATAACTACCCTTCCAGAAATAGAACAGGTTGTCTTGACGCTTTTCTTTTTTGAAAATAGAACATTTCAAGATATTGCCCTAATCCTTAATCGAAGTGTAAATTCTATAAGAAAAACATATTACAGGGGTTTAAAAAATTTAAAAAGAAAACTTGAAAATGATGGGTACAAATTTTGAAAATGTTGTATCTAATATATAGAGGTGATAAAAATGTGGAGAGAAGACAATAAAGATATAGAAAAAATGGAAAAGATACTTAAAAGTATACATATTGAAGATATACCTTCTGAAGAGATAGAAAAATACAAAAACGAATTTAAAACACATCTGAATGAAAATTTTGAAAAAGTCGCTTCTCAAAAAGGAAGAATCCGAGTTTTCAAGATGAATTTTGCTTATGGAATAGTTGCAGTTGTTTTAATTCTCTTCGCCTTTTCATTTGTATATACAAGACCCTATTTTGTTAAGTTAGCGGTGGCAAAAGTCATTGAAAATAAACTTGGCTATAAAGTTTCTCTAAAGGATATTATTGTAAATGACGGTGTTGGTATTGTTATATACAATCTTGATGAGATTACAGTAGATATCTTAAATAAAAGCATTGAAACTAACAGCCCAATTCAATACGAACTCTCAAATGAAGAAAAGGAAAAGGCAGTTGAAATATTCAGAGATAGCAGAGAGGCAAAAAACTTTGTCCTTAATCCAGGGACTCCTCCTCAGGATGTGAGTAAAAATGACATTTTATCTGTAAAAGGTTTATTATTTCCAAAATCAAACAAGAAATTAATAGAAGTGATTACCACAGCATATAGTGCACCAGAAGAAGGCACTCAATCCCATAGCAATGCAGCATGTGTGAGAACATATGTGAGATTTCTCATTGATATTGATAGAAGGACAATTCAATATTAAGTCCTTTTATAAAGAATTTAAAAAAACATCTTGAAGTTTTAATAACACATCTTAACTGCATTTTGCCATCGAACTAATTACAGTTTTTCGTTTATAAATTTTTGTTTGGGAAAAAATTTCCAACAATTTTTCAAAAATTCATCAAAAATTGTGGGAATTTTTTCAGGGTTCCTGTATATAATGTTATCAGAGTGAAAACTCTCAGGAAGGAGATGGTGCAATATGAGAGTATTAAAAGCAGTAAGTAGCAAATCTTAAGCAGGACAGAGACCCGATGGTTAGGGAAGTGAGAGAACTGGAGAAAGACAAGAAAAGGATAAAGAAAGAAAAAACTTTTAGAAAAAGGAAAACAAAATAAAATTTATCCAAGAAGGTTAATATGAGAAAGTTAATCGACAAAGTTGTTGTTTTGGTTTCAGTAATGTTTATGCTTGTTGTATCAATAGTAGGTAACAGCTATGCTGCTTATGACAATAAATATCCCGACGGAATGATCCCCATAGATCAAGTTAATGAAACTTTCCTTAAGGAGTATGCTCTAAAACATATTCCAAAAGGCGCAAAACTCATAAGTGTTAAAGCAACTTTTGTATATTTTAATAACGACAAAGATGTTGTGAAACCTGTACCTGCAAAACCAATTCCTGGTTATCCTTCTTTAGAACCCCAATGGGGTTGGCCTTATTATTATATAACTAATGTAAGTGGGCCATATGAGGCTTGGGGTATACAATATGTTGCTAAAGTTGCAGGAGGACCTGGACCAACTACAATACATATGTCACAAAGCGCATCAATTTCAAATTCATTCAGCGCTAATGTAAATGTAAGTGCAGATGTTGTAAGTGCTGGGGTGGGATTTAATGTAACTGGAACTTATACTACTACTTTTGAATGTGATTTATCTATTCCTGCAGGTTGTTATGGGGCAATAGAAGCACACCCTATATATGATGTTTACTCTTACGATGTAATGTATAACCCAGCTTCGGGTAATCCTTATAAGGTAGGGAATGGTAGTGCAAGTAAAGCAGTTGGAGTTTTCTATTATAAATACACATGGAGATAATAAGGAGATAAAATTATGAATAAACGGGGTGCGGGCGTTGCTTTTTGTGCTATTTCTGCTTTCTTATTCTTTGCAAAGTACCTTTTTAAGGTTGCGCTTTATGCCCTTGAACACGGGAATTTTATGATAATGGTTGAGCGTGATTTTCTCGCCATTAATCTTACACTTAACATTTTTAATGCTCTTTCTGTAATTGCATTGATTATAGGTGGAGTTTATCTTATTTCTGCGGAAGTAGAAGAAAAGAAAAAACGGTGAAGGAAGTCACCACAAGCGTCCCAGAATAGGGCAGGATTTTCTCCTGCCTTAAAAGTTTTGTAAAATTATCCTTCCAAAACCTCTTTAATTGAGCGAATTGTGGTCAGGGTAAAATAATACCACCTCACCTTAAAAAATTGAGCTATATGAAACCGAATTGTTACCTCGCATAAGAAATCTATTCAAAAAACGCTCTAATTTCAACGAAAAATAAGTATAAAAACTACCTCTACTTCGTGTCTTAGGGGCATTTTTAGGCGTTTTAGAGGGTATTTTCCCAGGTACCAGGCCAATGAGATACCCAACACAAACTGTATGAAAACTGCAAAACTTGCATTTTTTAAAAAAGCACTAGAACCTTTTAGAGTGGCGAAAAATCGCTCAATTGAGTTATGAATTTAAGGTGATGAAATTCTGTGAGAATTTTTCAAAATTCTTTGAAAATCATGGAACTTTTTTCGGGGTTCTTGTATATATGTTTATAAGAGAGCAAAACTCTCAGGAAGGAGATGGTGCAATATGAGAGTGAGTGTGCGTTAAGAGTAAGAAGTAAAAAATCTTAAGAGGGGCAAAGACCTCGTAGAGTAGGGAGGTGAGAGAGTTGGAGGAAGACAAGAAAAGGAAAAAGAAAATATTTCAGACAGAAAAGATGAACAAAAAATTTATACAAGGAGGATAAAATGAAGAATTAGGATTTTAGTAATTTTAGTATTAATTGCTTTAATGCTAAGCATAAGTCTATATGCGAAGGTTCCTGGTTCGGTTGTAAATGCGACAACTAACGGAGACTACTATGATGAAGAAAAAGAGAATAATGATTCAATTAGCGCAGCTAATAGCACGCCTAATATAATTACTTCTGAGAGAGTAATGATTGGTAGATTTACCTCTACCTCGGACAATTATGATTATTATAAAGTTTATATAAGTTCGAATAACAGTATCTATATACAATTATCCGGGATCCCCGGCGGATGCGATTACGATTTATATTTGTACGATCAAAACGGCAGTTTAATTTCCTCTTCTTTAAATTCTGCTGATGTTGGAGAGTGGATAGAAACCTCGATAAATACATCTGGCTATTACTATATTTGTGTGAAACGTTACAGTGGCTACAGTAATTTTTATTACAGGTTGTATACTGAAGTGAATGGTGTAAAGTTTAATCAATCTTTCTATATTAAGAATGTAAATAGTGACAATTGGATGTATTGGTTAGGGCGTGACCACACTAATAGTGTTTCCGGTCTTGTTTTTTTAAGCTTTGGAGCAGCGGTAAAAATAAACAACGATTACGGAATACGCGACTTAGGAGGGAACTACGCAAATATGTCAAGAGTGAAGACAGCTGTTGAAAAATTTATCCAGGGCTATAATGATAATCCAAAACATACGGCAGATATTAGATTAATAGTGGCAATTAATAACCGCCCACCGCAGAACTACAAATTACCAGATAATAATGATGAGTACTTTAAGCACGGAGCATACTTTAAAAACATGATTAATTCTATTTCTCCTTCCGGGCATGTAAAGGAAATTAATGGAGGGATTGATGCAGAATTAGATTGGAATACACCTACTCTTACAAAAGCTTGGGTAGACGGCTTTAGTAAGACTGGTAATTTTAAATGGCTTTATAATTTTGGAGACCACGCTGGTAGAACAGATGACTTTTCAGGTGAAACGGATCCAAGTTTCAATAATAATTGGCGAGCAAGTGATGTATACTATATTTCTTACGGGAATACTGCAAGTCTTTGCACACCGGAGATTTATTCGCAAGGCTGTGCACAGGAGTGGGTTTACCAAAAGAAATGGTCTCTTCTACATGGATATGGTCAGTATTATGAAGGACTCTTAAGCACAAATGGATTTGATGGTTACTATAGGAACCAGGAATCATACAGTGCTTTCTATAACTTTCTTCAACAGCAAGGTTATGGTGAAGCATTAGAAAATAGAACTTGGATCGCTTTAACATGGCCGGCACAGCCATAAAAATAGTACAAGGAGGTTAAAGATGAAACATAAACAATATTTATTGTTATTTGTAATATTTATGGTAGTATTTTTAATTTCCTCTGTGGTTTTAGGTAAAAACGAACCGTTTAGAAAATGCAATGAGTTAATCCATCTTGAGAAGATAAGAGAAGCGTATGAGAAAAAAGGACAAAAAGTCCCTGAAGATATATTAAAAAAGATAGAATTTGCGATAGAGTATAGTAAAATTTCTACTAAAGATGTTGAAAGATGTGAGCAGGAGATAAAAGAGAAAGAAGCTATGATGGCAAAAGAACCAAAGGACGAAAAAGGAAATCCTATTTTGCTTCACCCGTGGGGTGACTTTGTACCAAATCCATTTGAAGAACCTACGCCTCACCCCAAGGAAGACGTCGGAATTTTCAAAGATAAAGAAGCCGCTATGACTTATTTTCCACCACACTCTGTTGAAATTGAGACATATAATTTTGTAACTGTAGCTGTTACGCCCTATGATACCTTTATCAGTGGCAATAAAAAATGTGATGAAAATACTGGCGTTATATATCATATAGGTATGCGGCGTGGTGGAGAACTTATAGAAGAACTTAGCGAATATCCCGAAAAGGGGCAAATTGTTTTCGAGTCATTGAAAAACGATAATGGTATCGTGATATTCAGCTACGGTAATGGACAAAAAGGTTATTTCGATGTGAAGAAAAATCTGGCAATCTTCGAGGAATATCATACACCATGAACATATTGCAAGCAACTTGCCAAATGAAAAGAGGCGCCTTTGATAAACAATGGATTTTAATGTCAAAGGCTCCTCCTTTTTATATTTTTAGGAGGGACAGAAGATGATGAAAAGGTGGGTAATAATAATTTTACTGCTTTCAATGGTTTTTTATCCGGGGTGTAGAAGAACGTTATCATTAGGCCAAATTATATGGAAATATGAGATAGGGGATGCGTTATCTTCTATTATATCCTATAATGGAAAACTATTTATTGGCTCAGAGAATGGTTATATTTATTGCCTCGATGAGGATACAGGAAACCTTGTCTTTAAATACGAAGCTCGGGGGACTGTTTGGTCTCTTTCGGGAGTTTATAATGGAAAATTATATATAGGGGGATGGAACCATATTTATTGTATTGATGCAGAGAAAGGAAGTCTTATATTTGACATCAAAACAGAAGGAGATATTTACTCTACACCTCAGGTATATGATAGCTTCGTTTACGCAGGCTCGACTGATGGCTCTCTATATTGCCTAGATAGAAACACAGGGGCTCTTATATGGAAAAACCAACCATTCAGAAGTATTGCACCTCGAGAAAGAGGCATTTATTCCTCTCCTGCCGTTGATAATGGAAAATTATATGTAGGGGCAGATGATGGATATGTGTACTGTCTTGATTATAAGACAGGAAAACTTTTATGGAAATATAAAGCATTTGGAGAGATACGTTCTCCATTAGAGGTTGACAGCGGAAAAGCCTATGTAGGTTCTCTCGATGGTAACATTTATTGTCTCAACGGAAATACTGGAGAACTCGTATGGAAATATAAGACAGAAGGAGGTATCCAATCAACTCCTATTATATACAATGACAATTTATACATAGGGACTGATGGCTGCTATGTTTATTGTCTGAATAAAAATACCGGAAAACTTATATGGAAGTATAAAACAAAAGGACAAATCCAGCACTCCTTAGTTATCGATAATGGAAAACTATATACAGGTGACACAGATTGTTATCTTTACTGTCTCAACGAGAATACAGGGAAACTAATATGGAAGCATAAAACGGATAATTGGGCTGCTTATTCCCTTAAAATCCACAAACAAAAAATATATATAGAGTCGAGCAATGGTTACTGTTACTGTCTTCTGATAAACGATAAATAAATTAAGCCGTTAAAAATATTTTAAAATCATGGAACTTTTTTCAGGGTACTTGTATCTTATATTATGAGAGTAAAACTCTCAGGAAGGAGATGGTGCAATATAAGAGTAAATGTATTAAAAGAAGTAAGCAGTAAATTTTAGGCGGGGATAAAGACCTCGCGGAGTTAGAGGTAAGAGATTTGGAGAGATATGCAGAAAGGACAAAGAAAGGGAAAACTTTTATAAAAGACAAATGAAATTAAAATTTACATAAGGAGGCATTAAAATTATGAGCAATTCATCTTCAAAAGTCTGGACTACAGTTGTGATAGTTCTGTTAATTGTTGCGCTTACAACTTCCCTCTGGTTCAATGTATACTTTTACCGTTACTATTACGATAATCAGAGAATATCCCAAGATGTAGCACGAGGGCTTACAAATATGGTAAGGACAAATTTACGCACGCTATTAGAATCACTGAATGAAGCAAAAAGCAATAATTGGAATGATTTATCGGGAAAGGTTTCGTGGATATTATATGTTACAGACTCAGAAGTAACATATCTATCAAATGGTGTTAGCCTTCTTATAAATGACAGAACGTGGCAGCAAAATATAAAACCAACACTTTACGCATTTTGGAACTATTTTCATAACGATGTGGACAGTATTTTTCTTGAGGAGCAAAAACAACGAGATGGCAAACCTGTAGATACAAAAAAGTTAGAAGAAATACGCTTGAGACTTGAAAAAGCAAATTTTCCAGAGCAAGACAATCTCAATTTGGATGAGACCAAAAAAGCAATGGAACGATATATGGGGCTTTTTGAAAATAAATAATGTTTTAATTTGTTGAGTTAATAAAAACATTTTAAAAGGCTGTTTCTTAAATTTTTATAAATCCTTAGAATTTTGCGTTTAGAGAGGCAAATTTTTGTTCGCAGGTACTTTAACCCATTTTGAGGTAAAATTGACGCTCTACGACGCTTTAAATGCACGGTTTAAAGCAAGCATTAATGCGGTCTCTACGAAAATATGCGGTGTTTGAGGGTATGGTTTTTGTACAAATAAAATTTGAAAATGTGATAAAATCTTGCCTTTTTAAGATTGCACTTAAGATTTAATTTAAGGTTAAATTTTCTAAGTTCACAAATTAAAAAGGAGGGCTTTCGCCCCCCTAAAGTATTGCCTATCCCTGTCTTTGCCCGAGTTCTTTGTCGAGCATATAGAGAGCCTGTCCCTGTTCTCCAATAAGTTTTAGTTTCTGGACAATTTCGTAAGTCTGTGCCTCTTCTTCAACCTGCTCATCTATAAACCAGTTAAGAAGATTTTGTGTAGCAAAGTCATTTTCTTCAACTGCAACTTTCATAATCTTTTCAATTGATTCAGTGATAAATCTCTCGTGGTTGTATGCTTCCTCAAATGCATCAAGTGCTCCATTCCATTCTTTCTTTGGCTCTGGAACTGCCTTTAAGAAAACTCTTCCGCCTCTTTCGTTTAAGTAGGAGATAAATTTCTCTGCATGCTTCAACTCTTCCTTATACTGCACAAAGAACCATTTCGCAATGCCTTTTAAATTCTTGCTTTCAAAATACATACCCATTGCAAGGTATAGATACGCAGAGAAAAACTCTCTTGAAATTTGTTCGTTTATAGCATCCTGAATTCTTTCTTTAATCATATAAATCACCTTTCTTTAAAATTTCTTTGCCCATAGGCCATGCTTGTTGCAATAAGCCCTAACTTCAACAAGATCTTCGACAGACCAACCTATATGAGCTTGAGGGGCTTCGCCTGGCTTGAGCATAATTTTTACGACTTTCCCGTCTTTCTTGAACGCTTCAATCCACTCAATGTAGTGATCTTGCTCCATTGGGTGTGGAACAGAACCAACCTTTATGAGAGTGCCATGATCCATTTTTTCAACAACAGGGATGTGCTTTTCCTGCCCTGCTTCGCTTTCAGAGACTTTCTCGCCGATTTTAACCATTGGTTGTCCACAGCAAACAAGGGTTCCTTTCCCTTCGTGAACAACCTCGACAATGTTTCCACAAATTTCACACTTATAAATATCAAATACTTGAGTCATCTTACACCTCCATTAGATTAAAGTTTAACTGGTTCACTTTCCCACAGACCGTGAATGTTGCAGTAGGAAAGAGCATAAAGTTCACCCGGGACATCGAGTTTTGCAGTAAATGTAACATCAGGCTCAGCGTAAACGCCACTTGAGTTTGCACCATTTGTTGAAGCGCCATGTGCATCAAAAGTGAATCGTGTAACAAGATAAGGAAATTTTCCATCGTCAGGCTTAAAATAGACCTCGATAAAACTTATGTGGTGTTCGGTTGTGTTTGGATGTGGAATCTCCTTTCCAACAGAAACCCTTATTCGAACTTTCTCTCCATGCTCAAGTACTTCAACTACAGGAACATGCTTCTCTTTCTTAAAATCATTTGCTTGAATTAGGTCTTTTAGTGCCATAGCCTACCTCCTTATTTTTAATTATTTTAAACTACACTAAATTATACTACAAAAGTCATAAAATTCCAAGTTTTTTATGCGCATCTTCAATTTTATCTGCAAGTGCCTTCAGTCTTTCAATATCTTTGTCTTTTGGAAGTCCTTTTATCTCAATCTCATCAAGTAACTCTGCCTTTAAATTTCCAATATGGTCTTTCACCCATTTCACTGTCATTCCGCCCCAGCCATAGGATGTAATAACGGCAGCGTATTTTACCTTCGGCCTTATTGCGTTTGCAAAGTAAGTTATATTTGCACCGAGTGGATGTGGTCCTGTAAGCACCGTGGGGAATGCAAAAACAACAGTTGCAGCATCAACAAGGGAAATTGCAATCTCTCCAATATCAGCAGAAACAAGATTGAACGGAACAACTTTAATTCCTTTCTCAACAAGTGCATTGTAAAGGACTTCAACTGCAACTTTTGTGCTTCCATGCATGGACGCATAAAGGATTAAAACAGTGTTAGAAACCTTATCAGAAATCCAATCAGAGTAGGCGTTAACGATGAACTTTGGGTCATTCCACATAGGACCATGGCTTGGTGCAATAATCTCGAAATCAAACTTGCTTATCTTATTTATGTTGCTCTTGATGAAACTTCTAAAGGGCATCATTATTTCTGCATAGTATCTTTTTGCACCTTCA
>Ga0315298_1010479_pt1 | contig 11161 bp, 8 predicted proteins | sample WHS_1_MG_FD_203077 | JGI IMG/M metagenome (GOLD analysis project Ga0315298, IMG submission 203077) | Extremophilic microbial mat communities from Washburn Hot Springs, YNP, Wyoming, USA - WHS_1_MG | ecosystem: Environmental > Aquatic > Thermal springs > Hot (42-90C) | place: USA: Wyoming... | reverse complement strand
AAGAAACGGATTAATCGAAATTACCAACATAGCAAAGAAGGGATTTAATTTATATGATTTAGTAGATGGACAAGAGTCTAAGTTGATCAAAATTGATCATAAAATTTTTGCTGAAGTGACTAATATATCCCCTTTGTCTTCAAAAGAATTTAAAGTGATAAAAAGTTATCTTAAAGAAAAAAAGCCAGATAGAGGAATTGCTTTTGAAGATAAAAACAAATTAGGGCTAAAGAATAACAAAATAACTCTTGTTTTAGATAGACAAAATGGTAATTTTTTAAGTTTAAGAAAAAATAAGAGTCAAGAATTAATAGATACTCAATCAGAACTCGGCTTTTGCAAATACCTATATAGCATATATTCAAAAGAAGAGATTGAAAAATATCTAAGTGATTATTGCTATGATAGAGAAAAATGTATTGATTGGTATCCAAAAGACTTTGGAAAACCAGGATATCCTGATATTGTTCACAAAGATTTCGAAGGCAAATTTAAATCTGCACGCATTGAAAATTATCCTCATTATGGTCAAATAAAGATAGAATACGAAAATCAAAATGAAAGTGTCCATAAGTTTGGAAATGGAGTAAAAATAATTCTGAAGATTATTTTATTTGAAGATAGTGATTATTTAGATATAGAACTGAATATTAACCATAAAGAACCAACGTTCTTTTTAGAAGGAGGGTATCTTATTTTCTCACTTAATTTAAAAAAGCCTAAATTTGCAGTGAATAAAACCGGCAGTGTTGTTGATCCTACAATTGATATAGCGAAAGATGCTAATCATGTTTTATATAGTTGCGAAAATTGGGTAGATATTTATGATGAAGAAAACGGATTACTTTTTATCACTTACGATGCGCCACTTTTGTCAATTGGTGAACCAGGAATAGAAAGGTATTCTAAAGACTATGTTCCAAAAAAGTCAGTAGTGTTTTTTAACCTTTTTAATAACCAATGGGGCACTAATTTCCCCCAATGGATAGAAGGTAATTTTAAATATAAATTTAGGATAATTCCTCATGATGGAAATTGGAAAGATGCAAAAGTTTGGAAAAGAACAAGTGATTCTTTAATTCCACTCGTAAAACTTTCTAAATCATTTGTAAAAAATAGAAATATTTTAAAAAGAGATCTTGATGATGATATCGAAATAGTTAATTTTAAAATTGCCGAACAAGGGGAAAATTATATACTGAGATTAAGAGAAATTTCTGGTGAGAATAGAAAAGAAGAATTTGAATTTGATAAGGAAATAAAAACATTATATTGTTGTGACTTACTTGAAAGACTTCTATATGAGATACCATTAAAAAACAGCAAGAATTGCAAATTTGCAAAGATAGAGTTAAAACCATTTGAGATAAAAACATTAATGTTAATATTTTAGTGATATATTTAAATCAACAAAAGCAAGAGTAAATCAACGTAAAACTTAGAAAATGATTTGTATTTTTCATAAATTACTTAAATCCGTATAAAACAATCAAAAATGCCAGAAAAACGCATTTGTAATTAGGAGAAGGATGTGTTATTATTTTTCGAAATCGATTTCGTGGGAGTCAAGAATATGGATTATTTAAAGTTAAATGATATCGCAGAAAAACTTCATATATCTCCTAGTTCAGTGTCAAAAGCTCTAAATGGAAAATTTGACGTGAGTGATAAAACCCGCAATGAAGTCTTGAAAATCGCTAAGGAATTGGGATATATTCCCAATAAAGCCGCTACATCTTTGAGAAAACAAAAAACGTATATTGTTGGAGTCATAGTTGAAGATAATTCAAACCCATTTTGGTCGGAAGTTTTAAGATGGATAGAAAAAGCACTTAGGGAAAAAGGTTATCATATTTTATTTGTCAATACCAATAGGGATTACAAAAATGAGGTTGAGGCCATAGAAATTTTTCTTCAACGGAGAGTAGATGGATTGTTGATAGTTCCAACAGAGGCAAGTTATGAAGATTTAATAGATTTAAGCGGTAAAAATGTAAAGCTTGTAGTGATGGGTAGAGATATTAAGAATAGCAAATTAAATGTTTCTATGACTTATACAGATGACGTTTATGGAGGTTACATTGCCACTAAATACCTTATAGAGAAAGGATGCAAACAAATAATCTTCATAGGAGCTCAAGAATATAACTCATCATCCAAACTAAGATTCGAAGGATATAAAATGGCATTGAAGGAAGCAGGATTAGCAATAGATGATTCTCTAATAAAATTCAACAATGATCTTCAAGGTTCTTTTTTGCTTGAAGTTGAAAAAAGTTACAATTGTTTGTTATCCATTGTAAAAAGTGGTGTACATTTTGATGGTATTTTTTCATATAACGATGTTATGGCATTTGGAGTTTTAAATGCTTTAAATGAGTTGCGAATCTCTGTACCTAAAGATGTAAGAGTTATTGGATATGACGATATTTTATATTCTTCCATAGTATCTCCAAAATTGACGACTGTTAGAACAGATAAAAAACTATTAGGAGAAACGGCGGTGAAGTTATTATTTGATTCTGATATCAAAAGAGTCTCACTGAAAGGGAAAATTGTGATTAGGGAAACGTGTTAATTTTTAAATTTAATAAAGATTTTGTTGGAAGTGATCGAATAAAAATTATTTTATCTTCAAGAAAATTTTACTAAAAAGTTTTGAAAGGAGATTTTAATATGGTAAAAGTAGGTGTTGTTGGTTATGGAACGGTTGGACAAAGGTTAGCAGACGGAGTGGCTCTTCAAAAAGATATGGAACTTGTTGGCGTAGCGGATATTGAACCCACACTTGCAATTCTTGCACTCAAGGAAAAGGGTATGCCGTATAATCTTTATCTCGCTGCTCCAGAGAACAAAAGCAAATTTGATAAATATGGGATACCTATATCTGGTTCCCTTGAAGATCTTATCAAAAAGGTGGATATCATCTTAGATGCCGCAAGTGCAGGCGTTGGAGAAAAGAACAAAATTTTATACCAAAAATATAACAAAAAAGCTATTTTTCAAGGTGGAGAAAAAACCAGCGTTGCCGATGTTTTTTTTCATGGTTATGCCAATTATGAAAAAGGCATAGGAAAACAATTTTTGAAATTAACTTCCTGTAATACCACAGGCGTTATTCGCTCTGTTGATTGCCTTGATAGAGGTATAGGCATTTCAAATGTTATCATGACAATAATACGCCGTATAGCAGATCCGGGGGACTATCATAGAGGTCTTACAAATGCATTGAGAGTCGATCCTGTGCCCAGCCATCAAGCCACTGATCTCATGCTTGTCATGCCACATATTAAAGCTACTGGCGTTCTTGTACATACTCCTGTTACTCATGGACATATTATTACTATTGTAGCAACACCAAAAAGAAAAACTACTAAAGAAGAAGTATTGGAACTTTTTAAAGCACATCCAAGAATTAGGGTAGTACGTATCGCCGATGGCTTTTTAGGTAATGCTTCTATGTTTAAATATGCGAGAGATCTGGGAAATTTAAGAGGAGATATGTATGAAATAGCAGTTTTTGAGGAAACTGTGACAGTTTTTGAAGATCAAATTGTATATGCAATAAATGTTCCACAAGAAGCTGTTGTTACACCAGAAAATATAGATGGTATTCGAGCAGCTATGCAGATGCAAACAGATCGTTTAGAGGCAGTAGGACTCACCAATAAGTACCTAAAAATTGGGGGACATTAGAATGTCAGAAGTTAATATAGGTATAAATACAATAGATGATTTTGATTTTGACAATAAAACTGTTATCTTGAGAATAGACATAAATTCGCCTATAGATCCAAAGACTAAGAAAATCACAAACGAGAATAGAATAAGTAAAAGTGTATCAACGATAAGGGAATTATTAGAAAAGGGATCTAAACTTGCAATACTTGCTCACCAAGGAGATACTCTCGATTATTATAACTTAATTCCCTTAGAAGAGCATGCGCAAAAATTATCAGAAAAGTTAAAAAGAGAAATTAGATATATAGATGATGTTGCAGGTCCTGCAGCTCAAGAAAACGTGAGATCTTTAAAGCGTGGTGAAGCTGTATTACTTGGAAATGTGAGGTATCTTACGGAAGAAGTTTCTACCTTTGAAGATGTTGTAAAACTCAACCCAGAAGAAATGCTAAACACTTATTTAATAAGGCATTTGGCTCCTTTAGGAAATTATTACGTTAACGATGCTTTTTCTGCAGCTCACAGAAACTCTCCATCTATGGTAGCATTTGAAGAATTGCTACCTTCCGCAGGAGGAAAGCAATTAATTGCTGAAGTAGAAGCTTTAACAAAAGTTACTCAAAATCCCAAAAGGCCTTCTATATTTGTTCTTGGCGGTCTTAAGATTTCAGATGCTTTCAGTATGATGAAAAAAGCTTTAGAAAGTAATTCAGCGGATAAAATTCTTACATGTGGAGTAACAGGGATAATAATGTTGATGTCTCAAGGGAAAAAATTTGGTAAAAATCAAGAAAAATTCATACATGACAGGTCACTTGATGTTTTTTTAAATCCGGCAAAAGAACTTATATCAAAATTTGGCGATCACTTTATAAATCCTGTTGATTTTGCATACGAAAAAAACGGTCAACGTTATGAATGTGAAATTGAAGATCTTCCCATAGATGAAGCAATTTTCCTTGATATAGGATCAAAAACAATAGGACTTTTCAAAAAGGAAATTGCTATGGCAGAAACAATCATTGTAAATGGGCCTCCAGGAGTATATGAAAATAAGTTATTTGAAATGGGTACAAAAGAGATCTGGAATGCCATAGCAAATGCTAAGGGTTATAGCGTAATAGGAGGAGGAGATAGCGTTAGTGCAGCTCAGAAACTTGTACAAAATGCTGAATCCAAATTTGGTTACATCTCAACGGCAGGTGGAGCTATGATAAGGTTCCTTTCTGGAGTAGAACTTCCTCTTCTTAAAGCACTAAAAAAAGCATACTTAAAATGGAAGTGAATATATGTTTACAAAGACTGAAGTATTGGAACTTAAAGAGTTTGCTAAAAAAATAAGAATAGAAACTCTCAGAGAATTTGGCAGCATCGGTTCAGGTCATATCGGTGGTTCTATGTCTATCGCTGATCTATTGGCAGTTTTGTATGGTAAGGTAATGAAAATAAATCCCCAAGATCCACAGTGGGAAGATCGCGATTGGTTAATTCTTTCAAAAGGGCATGCTGGACCGTCACTATATGCCACGTTAGCATTGAAAGGTTTTTTCCCCAAAGAGTGGCTTTACACCTTGAATAAAGGTGGGACAAGACTACCAAGTCATTGTAACAGACTGCTTACCCCAGGTGTTGACATGTCTACAGGTACTTTGGGTCAAGGTATATCAGTTGGATTAGGCATTGCCAAAGGTTTAAAATTGAACAACAAAAACAATTTTGTTTATGTCATTGTAGGAGACGGAGAATCTCAAGAAGGTCAGATTTGGGAATCAGCTCTTTTTGGTGGAAATGCTAAATTTGATAATTTGATTGTATTTGTAGATTATAATAAGCAACAATTGGATGGTTATGTTGACAATATAAATCCTCTTGGAAATCTTGGAAAGAAGTGGGAAGCATTTGGATGGGATGTTCAAGAGATCGATGGCCATAACGTTGAAGAAATTTATATTGCCATTAAAAATGCGAAAGCAGTTAAAGATAAAAGTCACATTATTATCATGAATACTATAAAGGGAAAAGGATGTAATTTTGCTGAAGGTGTAGAACTAAATCACCATATGACCTTTTCCATGGAACAAATAAACAGTGCTATTAAGGAACTTGAAAAATCCAATATTTAACTACGAGGTGACATATTTTGCCAATTAGATCAAATGACTTACAGATAGATAAAATGGAAATGAGAAATGCCTACATCGATAAACTTATAAAACTTGCTGAAAAAGATGACAAAATATTTGTATTAGATGCGGATCTTATGCACTCAAATAATACATATAAGTTTAAGGAACGATTTCCAGATAGAACAATAAATGTCGGAATTCAAGAAGCCAATATGATAGGAATGGCAGCCGGGCTTTCATTAGTTGGGAAAATTCCTTTTGCTCATACTTTCACATGTTTCGCTGCAAGAAGAGATTTGGATCAATTATATCTTTCTGTTGCTTATGCCGAACTAAATGTAAAATTATTTGCCACTGATCCAGGTATAGCTGCCACTTACAATGGCGGATCGCATATGTCATTTGAGGACATAGGTATAATGAGAACCATTCCATCGATGACTATCGTTGAACCAGTAGACAGTACAATGATGGAGTCTATTGTTGAACAGATAACTTATACTTATGGACCTTTTTATGTGCGTTTATTTAGAAAGAATCCTGTAAAAATATACGAAGATGGAGAAACATTCAAGATAGGAAAAGGCATAATCTTGAAGGAAGGATCGGACGTAACAATCATTTCAACAGGCATTATGGTAGCGGAATCACTAAAAGCATCTGCTTTACTTGAGAAAGATGGAATATCTGCAAGAGTAGTCAACATATTTACAATAAAGCCAATAGACAAAGATTTAATTATAAAATGTGCTGAAGAAACAGGATCAATTGTTACAGCCGAAAATAGCAACATAATAAACGGTTTAGGATCAGCGGTTGCAGAAGTCCTGATTGAAAACAAACCTGTTCCAATGGAAAGAATTGGAATACAAGATTTATTTGGCGAAGTTGGGGACATGGAATATTTAATGAAAAGATATCATTTAACAGCGGATGATATAGTAGAAAGTGTAAAAAAAGTACTTATCAGAAAGAAGATGAAATAAAATGAAAAAATATAAAATCGCCGTCTTACCTGGCGATGGAATAGGTAAAGAAATAATAGAAGAAGGTGTAAAGGTAATTGAAGTTGCAAGCGAAATTAGCTGTGATTTTAGAATAGACTACACGCGTTTACCATGGAGTTGCGAATTGTACAAAGAAACAAAGAAAATGATGCCGGATGATGGTTTGAAGATTCTTGCAGATCATGATGCTATATACTTAGGGGCAATTGGTTTTCCAGGCGTACCGGATCACGTATCTTTATGGGGATTACTATTGCCTATAAGATTTGAGTTTGATCAATATATAAATTTTAGACCTGTAAAATTATTAAAGGGATTGAAAGGTCCTTTAAGAAAAGTACCTGAAGATTTAGATTTTGTTGTAATCAGAGAAAACACAGAAGGTGAATATGCTGGATCGGGAGGACGTTTGTACAAGGGCACTCCTAATGAAGTTGCTGTTCAGACTTCTATTTTCACCAGAAAGGGAACAGAACGTGTTATAAGATATGCCTTTGAACTTGCAAGAAAAAGAAGAAAAAATCTTACATCTATAACAAAGTCAAATGCCCTTAATTACAGTATGGTATTTTGGGATGAAGTTTTTGAGGAAATATTGAAAGATTATCCAGATGTGAATAGTAGGCACATGCATGTAGACGCAGCATCAGCGAATTTCATATTACATCCAGAATATTTTGACGTCGTTGTCGCTTCAAACCTTTTTGGAGATATATTAACTGATTTAGGGGCTGCTATTCAAGGAGGTATAGGAATGGCACCAGGTGGAAATATAAATCCAGAGCACAAATATCCATCCATGTTTGAACCCATCGGTGGATCTGCGCCGGATATTGCAGGAAAAGGAATAGCAAATCCAATAGGTGCTATCTGGGCTGCTTCTATGATGCTTGATTTTTTGGGAGAGAGTGAGAGTGCTCAACTCATATTTAATGCTATTTGCAAGGTTGTAGAAGAAGGTAAATATCTTACACCAGATGTCGGTGGAAACTCTAAAACTCAAGAAGTAGGGGAAGCAATAAGAAAAAAAATGAAGGAAATGTCAAAGTGATATATAAGGAAAGAGGCTGTTGATATGTTTTTATTGAAATCAAAAGGGCTTAAAAATGGTTATAACCTGATAATCTCTGAATCGAAAAAATCAGAAAATACTACGATGATGAACTTCGGAATTTTACAACTTGAAACAGGACAAAGTTATGAAAATTCTGCCGATGAAGAGCGAGTGTTTTTGCTACTTAAAGGGCAAATAGAATTTCTTTTTGGTAAAGAAAAAAGAAAAGTAAGCAGAAATTCTTATTTTGATGAAAGCCCAATATGTCTTCATGCTCCTCAAAAAACAGAGGTTAAGATAATATCTAATACAAATTCAGAGATAGTCCTTATAAGCACTCAAAACGACAAATTTTTCGAACCGACACTGTATGATGATGTTGAAAATGAATATCGAGGAAAAGGTACTATGCAGGAAACATCTACACGCATAGTAAGAACGATTTTCGACAAGAACAAATCTCCAAAATCGAATATGGTTCTTGGAGAAGTTGTGAATTATCCAGGTAAATGGTCAAGTTATCCTCCTCATCATCATCCTCAACCAGAAATATACCATTATCGATTTTTCCCGCAGCAGGGTTTCGGCCTTGCATTGCTGGGAAATGAAGCGATAAAAGTAGAAAATGGAGACACATTAAAAATATTAAATGATAAGGTACATCCACATACCGCAGCGCCGGGCTATGTTATGTATTACATATGGGTTATAAGGCATCTTGAGGAAAATTCTTATATAAATCCTGTCTTTGTTCCGGAACATAAATGGGTTATGGAAAGTGAAGCGCTAATTTGGCCAGAAAGGAAGGATGTTCAATGACAAAATTTATAAAATTAACGACCGCTCAAGCCTTGTTAAAATTTTTAGATATGCAATATGTTGAAATCGATGGGATAGAAAATAAATTTGTTAAAGGTATTTACGGAATATTCGGTCATGGGAATGTTCTTGGCATTGGTGAAGGTCTTGAAAACATGAAGGGACTTTCATTGAAATACATTCAGGCACATAATGAACAAGGAGCTGTTCATGCCGCTACTGCTTATGCGAAGCAAAAAAACAGGTTAGAGATATTTGCGTGTACAAGTTCAATAGGACCTGGAGCATTGAACATGATTACAGGTGCGGCAACTGCAACTGTAAATAGAATTCCTGTGTTATTACTTCCTGGTGATACATTTAGTGATAGACAACCTGACCCTGTTCTTCAACAAATTGAGATGCCGTGGAATTATAGAATTACAGTAAATGATGCATTCAAAGCTGTTAGCAAATACTGGGATAGAGTTGAAAGGCCAGCGCAACTTATAAGTGCAGTTTTAAATGCCATGAGAGTATTAACAGATCCAGTTGAAACAGGAGCAGTAGTTATTGCCCTTCCTCAAGATGTACAAGGAGAAAGTTACGACTTTCCAACAGATTTTTTTGAGAAAAGAGTTTATCATATAGAAAGAAAAACGCCATCCGATCGATCTTTGAAAGAAGCTGCTAACTTGATTTTTGAAAGTAAAAAACCTCTTTTAATTGCAGGAGGGGGAGTACACTACTCTTTTGCCATTGAAGAATTGAGAGAATTCTCTAAAAACTTTAATATACCTGTTGCGTTTACTCAAGCGGGTAAAGGAGCAATAGATTGGTCTTTCCAATTTAATGTCGGTGGAATAGGTACAACGGGCACGAAAATTGCAAATGAACTGGCAAAAGAATCAGATCTCGTGATTGCTGTTGGAACAAGACTTATGGATTTCACAACGGCTTCAAAAACTGTATTTCAAAACCCGAATATCAAAATATTAAACATAAACATTAACTCATTCGATGGTCTGAAAATGAATTCCATATTTTTAAATTCAGATGCAAAAATCGCTTTAGATAGTTTGAATAATATTTTAAAGAACAGAAAATATATTAGTACTTATACGCCAGAATACATAAGTAACATTAAAGAAGAATGGAATAAAGAAGTTGACAAACTTTATTCTTTAGGATCAGCAGATAAGGATATGATAATACAAACAACTGCATTGGGGGTAATAAATGAATTTCTTGGAGAAAATGACATTATCGTCGCAGCTGCTGGTAGTTTGCCAGGAGATTTACATAGATTATGGCGAAATAAGGGAATAAAAACATATCATCTTGAATATGGATTTTCTTGCATGGGTTATGAAATTGCAGGTGCTTTCGGCGTTAAGATGGCGGAACCAACAAAGGAAATTTATGCATTGTTAAGTGATGGGAGTTTCTTAATGCTCAATTCTGAATTGATAACAAGTCTTCAAGAATCCATCAAAATAAACATTATTATCTTTGATAACGGTGGTTTTCAAAGTATTAATGCTCTTCAAAAAGAGCATGGAAGTGAAAAGGGCTTTGGAAATGAGTTAAGGTATAGATCTAACAAATCGGGGAAATTGGATGGAGACTATTTAAAAATAGACTTTGCTGGAGTTGCTCATAGTTTGGGGTTAAAAAGTTTTACCGTGAAAACAGTTGACGAACTAAAAGCAGCACTTTCACAATCTCGCAAAGAGAAAGTAAGCACTTTGATAGACATAAAGATAGAGCCAGGTACTCAATCAGGCGGATATAATTCTTGGTGGAGAGTAGGCGTTGCGGAAATCTCTGAAAGTGAAAAAGTAATGGAAGCTTACAAAAAGGATCATGAGTATTTCTTAAAGAACGCTAAAAAATTTTGAGAAAGGGGATATAAGAGATGATAAGCCCAAGGGATGTGAAACTTGGAATAGCACCAATAGGGTGGACGAATGATGATATGCCAGAATTAGGGGGAGATATTCCTTTTGAGCAAAGCATAGATGAAATGGCTTTAGCTGAATTTGAAGGATGTGAAGTTGGAAACAAATTTCCACGGGATATAGAAACTCTAAAGAAAGCATTAAAGTTGAGAAATTTGCAAATTGCAAGTGCATGGTTTAGTAGTTTTTTCACAACAAAAGAGAAGAAAGAAACTATTGACAAATTTATAAAGCATCGCGATTTTCTCTATGAAATGGGAGCAAAAGTTATAGTTGTATCTGAAAGTGGTAAATCAGTTCAAGGAGAAATAAACACTCCTTTACATAGCAAAAAACCAGTTTTTGATGACAAAGATTGGGCCAAACTTGTTAATGGATTACATGAACTTGGAAAACTTGCCAAAGACAAAGATATGAAGATTGTATATCATCATCATATGGGAACAGGGGTACAAACGTTTGAGGAAATTGTAAAATTGATGGAACTTACGGATCCAAACTTAGTTTATCTTCTTGTAGATACAGGCCATATAG
>Ga0315298_1010478_pt1 | contig 11161 bp, 9 predicted proteins | sample WHS_1_MG_FD_203077 | JGI IMG/M metagenome (GOLD analysis project Ga0315298, IMG submission 203077) | Extremophilic microbial mat communities from Washburn Hot Springs, YNP, Wyoming, USA - WHS_1_MG | ecosystem: Environmental > Aquatic > Thermal springs > Hot (42-90C) | place: USA: Wyoming... | reverse complement strand
CCAGGAGGCGGACAGCCTCGGTTGCTCTCCGGGTGCTGTGTCCCTTCGGGCACAGCACCCGCCCCACCCCACTGGCTGCCACTCCTGGTTCACCCCCAGGTGTCGCCGGCCCTCAGCGGCGCGATGTGAATGATCGGAGCCAAGGGAGCATGCGACTGACAGGAGGAATTGGCTGCGATGATAGCATATCCCGGTCTCATGCGCAAGTTTCAAAGCATGTGGATTGCGCCCTCCACCCTGCCGGGCTCCACCACCAGCAGCCCGGCCGAGGGCCGGATGCCCAACCGCGGCCGCCCTCCCAAGCCTGGGTTGAAGTAGTAGACTCCATCCTCCCACCCGGCCTGCGCCCGGTGGGTGTGGCCATATACCACGATGTCGGGCTGCACGCGCCTGAGGATGGCTGCCAGCGTCGGCTCGGCCCACAACACCTTGCCGCCCCGGTGGACGAGCAGCAGCCGGTGCCCCTCCACCTCCATATCGAGCCAGGAGGGGTAGTCGGCGGCCAGGAGCCCTCCATCGACATTGCCGTGCACAGCGCTGACGGGTGCGATCTCCTCGAGGGCTGCAATGACGCTCGGCGAGCCGATATCTCCCGCGTGGAGTATCGCATCTACTCCCTTGAAGAGCCTCTTGAGCTCGGGACGAAGGCAGCCATGCGTATCCGATACGACACCAAAGAGCATCATCTCCTCCTCGGCGGCACGTCCACGTCGAGCACCCGGTAACCGAAAGCATTGATGATCTCCGTTTGCCGGTACGTCGAGCGCCAGTGCGCATCGCGGCCATAGAGGTGCACGTGCCCGTGGATCAGGTAACGCGGAGCGAAGCGATCCATAAAGGGCACCAGGCTCGGAAAGCCCTGGTGGCAGGGATCGGGCTGATCGTGGATGCCGCGGGGCGGCGCGTGGGTCACCAGAATGTCGAGGTAGCGGCCGGTACGCAGCCGGTTGAGGGCCAGGCGGGGCCACATGCGCCAGATGCGCCAGCGCAGCTCGCGGTCAGTGTACTGGTAGGGCCCCGGTTTGTAGCGCTGCGAGCCCTCCAGCCCGGCGATCAGAAGGCCCTTGCACTCCACCACCCGTCCGTTCAGGTCCACACAGCCCTGGGGCAGCGCCGGCTGGATGCCCTCCTCGGTCTGCACCCACTGTCGGTCGTGGTTGCCCCGCACGAAGAGCAACGGCACGCCCAACAGCGTCACAATGTACTCAAGGTAGTCGTAGGGCAGGTCTCCACAGGAAAGCACCAGCTCGACATCCCCAAAGTACTTGTGGATGTTTGGCCCATAGATCAGTTCGCTGACCTTGTCGGCAACCACCAGAATCCTCAATTGGGGACCTCGCCTTTCCAGGGTGACTCATTATACCCGCTCTGCTTGCCTCGTGCCAACAGGAACCTGGCCGCCGGCCCATGTTCCTCACGCCGTCCGCTTGTGGCACGCCGCTTGCTGGCGTCTGCAGCGGCGCCAGCCCTCCATGCCTGGGGTGCAGCTGGGTTATGGGCTGCGCGGCCGCCCAGCCCTAACCCAGCAAGAAGGTATTGCACCGGGGTTCGTGCGAAGCGTGAAAGCTGGTCACCAGCGGAGTGCATCCGGCTGCTGGCATACAGGCTTGCCCCAAACTGAACTGCACCCCAGCAGGCAGCAGGGCGCTCGACTTGACGAACAAGGGCAATTGCGCTAGAATCGCACAGCCTTTGTGATGGCAGAGGCCGGGAGGGACATGTGGTCCCTCCTCTTTTGTGCGTTCTGCCAACAGGGAGAGGCAGCGGACTCTTTCCGTTTGCCAGCCAGGCGGCGGCCCGCCGGTCCTTTGCCTGGCCCTGGTCCCCTTGCAGCCAAGGTGGCGGGGGCAATTCCTCCCCGGCGCCGAGTTTCCTAGAAGAGAGGACGTTGTCATTATGGAGCAGATCACCCTCAGCGCTCAGCTCCGGACCGTGACTGGCAAGCAGGTGCGCCAACTGCGCCGCGAGGGCTTGATCCCGGCGGTTGTGTACGGCCACCACACGGCGCCGATGGCCCTGCAGATCGAAGAGCGGGCCCTGCGGCATGTGCTGCAGCGGGTCGGCGGCAACCAGCTCATCCGCCTGCAGGTTGGTGAGAGCGAGACTCCCCATATGGTGCTGGTGCGCGAAGTGCAACGCGAGCCCATCAAGCGGCGATTGCTTCATGTCGACCTCTATGAGGTCGTCATGACCGAGCGCATCCGCGCCGAAATCCCGGTCGTCTTCGTGGGCACCTCACCAGTCGTCAAGCGGGGCGAAGGCCTGCTCTACCACGGCATCGAGGCGGTCGAGGTCGAGTGCTTGCCTGCAGACCTTCTTAGCCACATCGAGGTTGACGTCAGCAAGCTCACTGAGATCGACCAGGAGATCACCGTGGGCGACCTGCAGCTGGGCGACAAGTATGAGATTCTGAGCGATCCCAACGAGGTGCTGGCGCGGGTCATCCCGGTGGAAGAGGAAGCCGTCGAAGAGGCCGCGCCACAGGCCGAGGCTGAGGTCGAGGTCGTCAGCCGCAAGGCCGAAGAGGCCGAAGAGAAGGAAGAGTAACCTTTCCGACTCTGGCACTGCAGGGTGGGACGGCGCACCTTTGCCGTCCCATTCTGCGTGCTTGACGGTCGGTTATGCCTGCGCTATAATACGTCATCTCGCCCCCATCGTCTAGAGGCCTAGGACACAGCCCTTTCAAGGCTGCGACAGGGGTTCGAATCCCCTTGGGGGCACCACACAGGTGGCCCTGCGAGGCTTCACAACCTCGCAGGGCCGCTTCGCATTTGCAGACGGGCTCCGTCTGCCACGGGCGTGGCATCGGGGAGTGCAGGCGACCTGCGATGGCCGTTAGCGCAACAGGCCCAAGCCGCTCAGCCTCACCGTCTGCACACCCCACGGCCTGAGGGGCACGCGCCGGGCGGCCAACGGCTCGCCGCCCCTGAGCTGCAGGTCCACCGCCTCTATGCCGACCTCTGCCACCGTGGAGAACTCTGCCTTCAGAGCAGCCTCGCTCGCATTCCACAGCCGCGCGTATGCGGAACCGCCCCGCACCCAGAACGCGCTGAGCTGCGCCGCCTCGGGCTGCACGGCCAGGAGGCTGCCCAGCCCCGGCCGGTCGCCTGCCACCGGCCTGCCAAGCGCCACCAGCGGAGGCAGGGCCAGCGCCTCAGCGATGGCCTCCAGCCGTCGGCAATAGGGCAGGAGGGCATAGCGAAAAGTGTGGGGCCCGCGCATGATGGTCCAGGGCGCCTGCCCCGCCCTCACCGAGTCAGCCGAGGCGTACATGTAGCCTCGGGGCGACCATGCCAACACCCGCCGGAGGAGCCCGGCCGTTGGGTCATATGCGTAGCCACGCGCGCCACGGTCTGCGAGGGCCAGCCCCGCCCCGTCGCGCTCTACGCCCACCCAACCCACGCCCCCGAACTGTGCCAGCCCAGTCCTCGCCGCCACGAAGGGCGCACCGCGCAGCACCTGGCCCGGCCCAGTTGCAAAGCAGGCACACAGCTTGCGTGCGTCGTCGGCATAGTAGCCGTCGCCATCCTCCGGCTGCGGGCCGAAGGGCACGCCGGCGCCGAAATCGATACGCACGGCGACGTCGATCCGTGGCAAGAGGTGCCACAGGGTCACTTCCTGCAGGAAGGGCAGCGGGCCGAGGGTGCCGCGCACCAGCCAGCGCGTGAACACCGGGCCCTGCCCCACCTGCTGCACATCCTGCACGCCAGCCCGCGAATCCCACCACTCTCCAGCACACCAGGCGCTCAGGTTGGCGCCACGCTCCACCACTGCCTGCCCGCCCATCCTGACGGTCAGCGTGCCGTCGCTGCCCACCTCCGCATCATACAAGAGGTTATGGAAGGGAGCCGGCACGCCCGCGGGCTCGGATGAAGGCAACGGGCCTTCCCGGAGATCAAAAAGGCGCCAGCCCAACGCCGGCAAATCGCAGACAAAGACCGTGTCGTCGCCATCAGCCTGCGCCGCCAGGAAGCGCTCGCCGTCAAAGACATGGCCACGCGCCGGCAGCCGCACCACTGCCGGCCGCGGTTTTGCTTCCGGGTTGAACACCAGCGCGGCCCGGCCCTGGCACCATGTCGCGTCGACTCTTGTTAGTAGGCCCCCCAGTGCCTCGCGCACCACTGACCCGGCCGTCGCCGCGGCCTGCGCGCAGAGGTCACACCCCACCTCCGACATCGGCTTGCCATGCCGTCGCGACAGCCACGGCCCGCACACCTGCAGGTCATGGTGCTGCGCCAAGAGGAGCTGTTCCCAGGCCCCCCGCAGCCGTGCCTCCTGGCTCTCAGCGCCCAAGGCCCAGGCGAGGGCATCGGCGCGCTCAGCCGCCAAGAGGGCAGCCTCTGCCCCGCCCACCGCTGCTGGCAGCGCGTCGGCTCCCAGCCCCCAGGGCAGCGTCAGGGTCAAACCATCGGCCAGGTTCCAGGCTTCCACATCCTCGGCCGCCCGGCCCGCCAGCGTCTCCTGAGCATAGGCCCTGAGAGTCGTCAGGCGCAAGTTGGGTTCGGCCGCCAGGGCAGCGGCCTGCGGCGTGGGAGCATGGGGCGGCGCCAGGTCCTCCAACTTGGACAGCAGGCAAGGCTCGGTACCACTCTCGGCCGCTCTGCAGGCCAAGCGACGGAGGGTTGCCTGCTCCCACCGGCTGATGTGTGCGCCGGTGATGTTCCCACGTACCGCGCCTGGCTGCACATGCCGGCGCGTGGCATAATCCATCCACGAGTGGCGCGGCACGGCGAGCACCCACGAGCCATCGGGTCCCATCCAGCGCACCAGCGGCGCATCGCAGGCCGGCTCGCAGCCAAAGGGCGCCCAGTGGGTGCGAAGGAGCACCACGGAGAAGCCAAAGCCAGCCAGCAGCTGGGGCAGCTGGGCGGTGAAACATGGTTCCTGGCAGGCATAGGCTTGCACAGGCGCTCCCAGCGCGTGCTGCGTGGCCTCGAGGCCCAGGGAGAGCTGGCGAACGGCAGCCTCGCCGCTCAGAGTATCCAGAAACGGCTGGGCATAGGTGCCATTCACCAGCTCGACGGTGCCCGCTGCCACCGCCCGCGCCAGCCGCTCCAGCGCCTGTGGCTGGCGCAATGCCATCTGCTGACAGGTGTAGCCATCCAGCTCCAACACTGCCGGCAGCCCGAGTTCGAGGGCACGCTCTACCACCACCTCGCCGATCGCAGGCCACAAGACCGCCTGCCACAACCCGCCCTTGGCGAGCACGATCCAATCCCAGAAGGCAATGCCACCGTGGAAGCCATCGAGCAGGTAGAGCTTCTTGCCATCCGGCGGCGATGCTCCGGCCACCCCGCGCCAGGCCTGTCGGTCACAGGCAAGCTGGCGCCGCGCTTGCCAGGCCGACAGCGTCCCGAGCAGTGCCCGCACCAGACCCGATGGCACCCAAGGCGAGGCGATCAGCCGCAGGAACACACTCGAGGCATCCATCACCCCATCCTTTGCACTCGGCCGTCCAGGCGCGCTCGGCGCGCCGCCGCGGCATGGCGATTGCTGAAGAGATCAGAGGCGCGCCGAGCGGCACCGTCGGGCATCTCGCCCGGGCGGCGCTGGCGCACCATGCCAAGGAGGTGAACCACGATGCTGCGTTGGCGCGTGCTGCTGGCCGTAACCCTGTTGCTCCTGGTGGTGGCCCAGCCAGTGCTGCGCCGAGGCAACGTGGGGAGCTGGATCGTTTTCGGCCACGACGGGGCCTTGTCGAGTGGCCAAGAGCTCGAGGGACACCTGATCGTCTTGGGAGGCGACGCCATCGTTGGCCGCGAGGCCACGGTCCACGGCGATGTCGTCTCTCTGGGCGGCTCGCTGCACATCGCTGGCCGCGTCGACGGCCAGGCCTATGCCCCCGGCGGCAAGGTCCTCCTTGCCGATACGGCGTCGGTGGCAGGCGACGTCCTCGTCTCAGGGAGCGTGCTGCGCCAACCGGGCGCTATCGTTGGCGGCGAGGTCATGAGCGCCCACGAGAGCCCCCCATCGTTCAGCCGGTGGCGTCAGTACTGCCTGCTCAGCCTGCCAGGCCTGTGGTTCGGGTGGCCGTGGGGCGTAGGCCTGGCCGGAAACCTGCTGGTCTGGTCGCTGCAGGTGCTCCTGGGCACCCTCGCCGTGGTGACACTGGGCATCCTGGTCATGCTAGTAGCGCCAGACCCAGTCGAGAGGGCAAGCCATGCCCTGAGCCACTGCCCGCGCCAGAGCATTGGCGCGGGCGTGCTGGCCTGGCTCCTTGCTATCGTTGGCACACCGCTGCTCATCTCCACGGTCATCGGCATCCCCGTCGCCGCAGCCATTGTCGCGCTTGTCGCCGCCGGGCTCCTCTTCGCCTGGGTTCCGGCTGGGTTGGCTATCGGCAAACGTGCCCTGAAGGGCCGGGCTCACCGCCAGCCCTTGCTAGCGGCTACCGTGGGCCTGGCCACCCTCGCCGTGCTGACCAGCGTCCCCTGCGTCAGCTTTGTAGTCATCGGCGCCATCGCGCTGTGGGGACTGGGCGCCGTGCTCGTGACCCGGTTCGGGACTGTGCCCTACGAGCGCCCGTCAAGTCCCTTCCATTAGCTGCCCCTAGCCCGCGGCCGACGCATGGCTCACGTACAGCATCTGAGTCGGATAGGCGAAGGCAATTCCCTCCTCCGCAAAGCGCCGAAAGATCGCCAGGTTAATCGCCTGTTGTGTGTCCATGTACAGCGTGTAGCTGGGGTCCAGCACAAAGTAGACGGCCTCGAACTTGAGGGCATACTCGCCATAGCTTGCAAAGTGGGCCCGCTCGAAGCGCGTGTGAGCCTGGGCCTCGATGATCTCGCGGAGAATGGCCGGGATGCGCTCGAGCTTTTCATACGGCGTGCGGTAGCTCACGTTCAGGGTGAAGGCGACCCGCCGTTCCTGCATGCGGCGATAGTTGCGGATGCGGCTGCTCAGTAGGTCGTTGTTGGCAATGATCAGTTGCTCACCCGAAAGGCTGCGCACCCGGGTCGTCTTCAGCCCGATGTGCTCCACAGTGCCTGAGTGCTCGCCCACCACGATAAAGTCGCCAATAGTGAACGGCCGATCGAGGGCGATGGAAAGCGAGCCAAGGAGGTCGGCCAGGATGTTCTGCACCGCCAGGGCCACAGCAATGCCGCCCACGCCCAGGCTGGCAATGAGGCTGGTGACGTGCACGTTGGGCAGGTTGTCGAGGGCCAGGAGCACCACCAGCGAGTACAGCCCCACACGGGCAAAAAAGCCCACCACCCGCATGGTGCCCACATCTTCGCCCACATGCCGCTTCTGGTAGTGGGCCAGCCAGAAGCTGATGGCAGCGTCGCCCCAGATGGCAAACTGGATGAGCAAGGCAGCCAGCGCAATGGCGCCGGTCCAGGCAGTGACTGCTGGCGGCAGGCTGAGGACCAGCGACCCGGCATACACCGCCAGGATACCCAGCAGCCAGAAGCGGGTATGCGCCACGACGCCCCGCACGGCTTCGTCGAGAGCCTTCTTGGTCTTGAGCGCCCGTTGGCCCAGGCTCCTCAGGAGGATGTGCTGCACCAGCCACAGCGCCAGCAGGATGGGAAGGGTGAGGCAGAGGGCGTAGGCCCAGGTACGGAGAGAATTGCCGAGGAACGACCACTGCCAGAACAATTCTACCCTCTACTCCTTTCCGGAGGACAGGCTGGAGCAGGTCGGGCCGCACCTGGCAGAGAGCACGGCCCCGACTACCACCTGCGGAAGAGGCGCGAGGCCACCCGCACACCGTAGGGAAGGCAAGCCCCTTCCCGACACATTATACCGACAGCAGTATCGGGCCGCCAACTTGGCTGGTTGCAGGGGCATAGTTCAGTTTGGGGCAAGCCTGTATGCCAGCATTCGGCGTATGGTGTTGCCCCCCGCCCCCACGCGTGGGGGTGGGGGGCAGGGGAGATGGGTCTCATGCCTGTCCAGAACGCTGGCCGCTGGCTTGCCCCCAAACTGAACTACACCGGCTGCAGCGGTTGAGACCGTCGGTGCAACGAGGCGTGGACGGCCGACGATGCAACCCCTAACGCCCTGGTTAGATTGCTTCGCTCCACTCCGCTCGCAATGACGGGCCGGGGCCAGGCCCCAGAACCGTCAGGGCAGCGCCTTCCAGGCACCATCACGGTCGCCGGTCAGCTCGACGACCTGGTTGTCCATGGTGCGCAGGAACACCACGGGCGGCGGCGCCTCGACCAGCCGCCACTGGTACGTGGCGGTGTATGGCTTTTCCTCCGCCGTGGCCCAGCCCAGCCCGTTGCGCACATCGGCGTTGCTGCGCCACAGCTTGCCGAACCCCCGCTTGGGCTGGATCAGCCCTGCCGGAGCCACGATGCCGGGGTCGGTCTCAGGCTGGCCTTCCTGCCACGTATCGTCAAAGCGCGCCCAGTGGCCGTCGTTGTACAGCACGATGATCTGATTGGCCGCTGCCGCCGCGCTGCCCTTCCACTCTTTCAGCCACACCATGCGCCCGTTCTCGAAGGGTTGAAAGCCGGCCTGGCTGGTAAGGGGATCACCAGCCGGGCAGCCCGGACCGTTGGGGAAGAAGTAGCCGTAGCGGCATGGCCAATCGGCCTTGATCTCCTTCCTCGCAGTATGGCCCTGCCCATCGCTCGCCACCAAGACCATCGTCGGATAGGGCACGTAGGTCTGTGGCAGGTCGATGGTGGTCGTGCCGCTGGGCGGTACCTGCTTGGTCACAGGCGAGCTTGGCGACGTCCCACACGAGATGGTCACCGAGGTGGCACCCGCGGTCGCCCAGGTAAAGGTGGCGCGCCTGCCCGTGCCCACGTCGGCCAACGTGCAGGTGAAGGAGGTGATGGTGGGCCCCGCCGGTTTGGGTGTCGTTGAGGGCGCAGGCTTGGCAGCGAGCAAATCGGCCCCTGCGAAGAGCACGCTGTGCCAGTAGAGGCGGCCGTCGGCTCGCTGGGCGAGGATCAGGAAGGCGATGCTCTTGCCGTCGCGCCCCCAGCCTTGGCTCAGGATCACGCTCGCCACCTTCACACCCGGCCCCCACATCGTACGCGGGTCGGTGCCCTTGAGAATCCTAATCAGATCCGCCGCTGCAGGCTTTTCGAAGGTCAGCACGCCGTTGGCAGCCAGGTAGTCATTGGCCAGTTGCCGAGCAGCATCGGCAGGAGCCAGGCCGTTTCCCTCCGCCTGCCAGAAGGCGATGGTGAAGGGGTCGCCCATGAGCGCCGCCATCCGTCCCAGGTCGTGCTCAACGATGGCCTGCTCCACCGCAGCCTCGAAGGCCTCGGCGCTGAGGGTTGGTTCAGCCGTAGGCGTGGGCGTCGACGCTGCCGTCGGCGGCACGGCAGTAGCCAAAGGAGCGACGGTGCGGGTCGGAGCCGGTTTGGGGGCCGGCGTCGCAGTCGGCGGCGCGCCCTCCCGCCTGCAGGCCGCCAAGCCGAGCGCCACCAAAGCCACAACTACGGTCTGCAATGCCTTCTTCATCGAGAGCACCCCTTCTGCGGCGGTCACAAGAGCTGCCGGATTTCCCAATCTTCCGGAGATTGTACAACGCCCGGGGTGTGCGGTCAAACGACTGCATGGCCTGGCTTCCAATGCACAGCCGACAACAGCAGGCTGGGTTGCCAGTCTACGCCGATCCCAAACCTTGCTGCCCTCGCCCCGGGCAGTATGCCCTTGCCGCCTGCAACGCAGCCCGCACATTCTCCGGAGGGGTCGTCGGGCCAAGCGAGTGCCCGTTGCCAGAGCCGAGCCCCTTCCTGAAAGCGAGCGTACTCTCCCGGGCTGTACTGGTTCCAATGCTCCGTTTTCATCCCGAGTACTCCAGCCCCGGAAAGAACCAGTCTAGCCGCAAGTCAACCGGCTTGTCGTGTACGACGATATCCACCAGTGCCCGCAAGAGAGGCAGTTCATCTGGCGCGATGACTCCTCGCTCCGCCCACTTGGGCAACGCCTTGCCCATAGTACGCAGAATCTCGGCCGCCTCTAACGTCTCTCCGGCCATGATCTGACGTGCTTCGCTGAAACGGTAGCCTTGGCCCAGGAGCGTGCCGAGCCTCACTGTGCGCCCCCCCACGCTGGTCACATACAGGTCGCCTGCACCTGGCAGGCCGTACGCAAAAGCGGTGGTGGCGTGCATGACTTCGAGGATACGCGCCATCTCTGTGCAGCCCCGCGCAAAGAGGCCCGCAGCCAGGTTGTGCATGTGTGCGCCGGCTTGGTCGACTCCGCCCGCCTTCTCAAGAAGCCCCAATGCGAGCCCGACCCCCAGAGTGTACGCATTCTTGAGCGCCGCGCTCACTTCCAGGCCCACCAGGTCGGTCGTCGTCCACACATGGTAGTAAGGCGTGCGAAAGGCAGCAGCGAGCTGTTCGACCGCCGCCCGATCTCGCGAGCCAAAGACCACGCAACTCGGCCGCCGGCCAGCGAGCTCGCCAGCGATGCATGGCCCACCAATAGCGGCTAGCTTGACCTGCGAGCGAATGCCTTCGGGGAGCTCCTCGGCCAGCACATCCGGCAAGATAGCAAGATCGCCATTCTCTTTCGCCTCAAGGCCTTTCGTGACGGCGATAATCATCTGACCAGGCTGCAAGTGCGGGCCCAGCGCTCGTCCGATCCAATGCACGCCGAGCGAGTTCACGCCACTGACGATGATTTCGGCCCCAGCTATCGCCTCGTCGAGTTGCTCCGCATAGTACGCTTTGGTCCCCGGTGGCAGAGGCCGCCTCAGGCGCGGGTGGTAGCCATGCTCTATGCAGCTCTTGATCGTCTCGTCATCCAGCGGCGTGCCTACCAGGCGGACAGTGTGGCCGTTATCGGCCAGCGGATAAGCGGTCCCTGTGCCCATCAGGCCGGCACCAACAATCGTCACTATCGCCATCATGCCTCCTACAACGTATTCTCAAGACAGGTTCCGGTTCGGTTCGTCACCGTGCAGCTGGCGCGGGGAGCGGACATGAAAAAGGCCGCCAACGCGGCTACTCTCGCTCGCAGCTACCTATCCCCGCGCCACGGAACGGTCTCCCCCAGCTCGTGCTGGGGGCCGGTTGGCCAGCGAGTCCAGGGGGTCTCAACTCGAGCCGCTGCACTCTACCAACACCCTCGCTGCCTCTTCAGGCAGGCCCGAAGCTGGCGGCTGGCTGTGAGGGGGTCAGCAGCACAGGCAGAGGCCGTGCGATGGCCACCTCCTCCGTCGTCACCCTGCAGCGATAGGCCA
>Ga0315298_1010477_pt1 | contig 11162 bp, 6 predicted proteins | sample WHS_1_MG_FD_203077 | JGI IMG/M metagenome (GOLD analysis project Ga0315298, IMG submission 203077) | Extremophilic microbial mat communities from Washburn Hot Springs, YNP, Wyoming, USA - WHS_1_MG | ecosystem: Environmental > Aquatic > Thermal springs > Hot (42-90C) | place: USA: Wyoming... | reverse complement strand
CCTACAACTACACGCAGTGGAATCATTCGAACGCTGCCAGCATCTTTCGGAACGATATCACACACGTGAACTTCCAGTGGTCGCCGTACGATGTGTGGCACCAGATGGACGTCGCAAGCGGGGTTGGCGTTGACGCGCGGTAGGAGTTGTGGCTCGTTGTGAACGGACGGGGGACGCATCCGGTCTGCGTCCCCCGTCTTGTTTGGCGAGATCGAGTTCCCGGTGTCCGCCCCGACGATTGGGCGATCTACTCGCACAGGGAAAATCTGGCCTTCCGAAGTTGTCATGTTTCGAGTCATGCCGTTCCGAAGCGCTGTTAGATCTTACAGATGAAGTAGCGGAGGTCGCAGTAACCGCGAGCGCGCGGCTTGAGGGCGTTGATTGGGGCATTCATGGATTCGCTTAGTCGAGTGCTGACCTTACGGACGAAGTAGCGCTGCACGCCGAGGCGGGTGCTTTTCAAGGAGTCGGCAGGGCGCCTCGAAGGCCTGAAAGGCCCTTTCGCGCGGTGCGCGTTCCGGCCGTCGAGGCGGTCGCCGGCCAGTTCGAGAATCCGGTTCAAGGTACCGAGGCGGTGGTGCCATCGGAAGTCCGTGCGGTAGAATTGGTGGAAGTCCTGCTCGAGAAGAGGCGCCTTCTGAAGTGCCTCGTTGTTGGTGAGGAGTTCCTTCACGGTGCATCTGCTGGACCTCCCTGATTCTGAGATGTCTTTAGACAACGCCCCAGAATAGGATGAGCCATCACCAGATTCTATGTTTTACGGCCTCCTCCCCTGTCGTAAACCACAAGAAGTTGGGAAGACGCCATTAGTTATACGTCCCACGCGCTCGACACACGGAGTTCGTGCCTGGGGCGGCGGCGCATGGAGGACGGTTCTCAGTTCATCTCGTGGCCCCTCGACAACCCGCAGGGTAACGCCAGGGATGGCCCGCAGGGTGCCTGGCACATTCTCGACAATGCGGCAGGGGTGGACACGGACGTTCCCATCCCGTAATCTGGTGCCAGCGCCGGGGCCGCCGCGCTCTTGCGGCGGCCCCTGCAGTTGCGTTGGAAGGCCGCGCCCACGGGCCTCGGGTCAGAGGTCCACGGTACGAGCTTCGGCTGCGAGGAGAACCTCTCGTATCAGAAAGGTCGAAGTAGATGAGCGAACAGGAGTTGTTGATTGGCATCATCGGCGCAGGTGCGCGCGGAGTTCTTCTCGCGTTCCACGCGCACAAGCCGCGGATCGGTGTTCGTGTGGCGGCCGTGGCAGACCCCAATCCCGCCGCGTTCGCGCCGCTGAAAGAGCGCCTCGGCAAGCATCTCTTCTGTACCAGGGATTACCGGCAACTCCTCGAACGCGAGGAGATCGGCGCAGTGATCGTCTCGTCGCCCGACTTCCTTCACGAGGAGCACGCGGTCGCTGCGCTCGAGGCGGGCAAAGCGGTGTACCTCGAGAAGCCGATCGCGATCAGCGTTCAGGGGGCAGATCGCATCTTGAGGACCGCTTACAGAAAGCGGCTCAAAATCATGGTCGGCCACAACATGCGCTACATGCCGCTGATTCAGAAGATGCGCGATTTGATCGTGAAGGGCGCAATCGGCGAGGTGAAAGCCGGCTGGTGCCGTCATTTCATTTCCTATGGCGGAGATGCATATTTCAAGGACTGGCACGCCGAGCGTCGCAAGACGACGAGCCTTCTATTGCAGAAAGGTGCGCACGACATTGACGTCCTCCACTGGTTGTGCGGAGGCTACACGAAACGCGTCACCGCAATGGGGAACCTCGCGGTCTACAACCAGATCAGAGACCGCCATCCCCGGTCGGAGCCTGGAAACGCGAGTTGGAGCAACGAGCACTGGCCGCCGCTCTCTCAGAAGGGAATGAACCCCGTAATTGACGTGGAGGACCTGAGCATGATGCTCATGGAACTGGACAACGGGGTTCTATGTTCGTATCAACAGTGTCACTACACGCCGGACGCCTGGCGCAACTACACGATCATCGGAACCGAAGGGCGAATCGAGAACTTCGGGGATACACCCGGCGAGGCAGTGATCCGTGTGTGGAATCGCCGGTCTTACTACAACCCGGACGGCGATGAACAACACCCCATCCCCGGAACCTCCGGCGGACACGGAGGCGCCGATCCCGAGATTGTTCGAGCATTTCTGGACTATGTCCGGTTCGACAGGAAGGTCTTTACCTCGCCTGTCGCCGCACGCAACAGCGTTGCCGCTGGCTGCATGGCGACTTGTTCCTTGCGCCATGGCAGCGTCCCGGTGAACGTCCCCAGGCTGCCCGGGCACATGGTCGAGTTTTTCGAAAAGGACGTGGCGGATTCTTCTGAACGGATTGAGCGAGGCTGACCATCAACGTGCTGAAAAAGAAGGTGCGGATAATGTCGGTTGAATAGGCCCGGGCGTCCGGGCAAAGGAGCGATCTGGTGCTTCGAAAGGTTCGAAGTGGCGGCTTGCGAGCAACTTTCAGGCGGTGCGGGTTGTCCGGAGACCTTCGCGGGGGAGATCGGCCGGCCCCACCCCTGCGACCGGCCCGACGCTCCGCCTGAAAATGAGGGGTGCCTCGATCTCGCGTCGCTCGGGCGGTTGCCAGCCATTGACAAGACGCCATATCAGCATCTCGGCAGCGACTGCGCCGAGTTCCTCGCACGGCTCGCGGAACGTGGTGAGGAAAGGCTCTTCCTGCGGCCAACTGTTGTCGTCAAAGCCGAAGACCGACATATCACGGCCAATGACAAGACCCGCCTCGATACTTGCGCGGCAGGCACCATACGCCTGGTAGTCGCGGCCGCACACTATCGCGGTGGGGCGGTTCTGACCCTCGATCAACGGTTTGATCGCCAGATAGGCATCGAGCGCCGTTGATCCCTCGCACTGGATCAGGACCTCGTCCGAGGCGGGGATGCCTGCCGCACGGAGGCCTTCCCTGTATCCGGCGATCGCTTCCCCGAAAAAGTAGCGGTGGGGTGCGCCGATCAACATGGCGATCCGCCGGTGCCCCATTCCCACCAGTATATTCACCGCTGTCCGGGTTGTCTTTCTGTGGTCGACCCAGGTGCCGGTGACATCTATCTGCTCCTCGAGACCAGCGACAACGACCGGCAATTTCGCCTTCTCGATGGCACAGATCTCGTCCTGATGGCCGAACGTGTGAAGGCACAGTAGGCCGCCGAACTTTTCCGCGACCGCGCGGAGCGGCATGCTCTTTCCCTCGGGTGCTCCCTGCATGAAGATCTCGTACTTGTATCCGAACCGCGCGAGGACCCTGGATACCCCCTGGAGTATCCGCGTCAACTGGGTCGGGAAGACCGGCCAGTGCGCACAAGCGACAGGGATGGTGTTCCTGGAGGTCGCTTCGCCCAAGGGAAGAACCCTGGTGCCTCTGCCGCGCGCCTGGACGACAAAGCCCTCCTGGTGGAGTTTGGCGAGCGCAGCGGAAACTGACCGCCGGCTCGTCATCAGCTCCGCGCTGAGATCTCGCTCGCTGGGGAGGTAAGCATGCGGCGCGTAAAAACCGCTCACGATGCGCCGCTTTATCTCTTCCGCAATCCCCTCCGCTTTAGGGCGGCGCACGGGTGCGGTCGCAAGCGCCGAATCCAGCTGATTGTAACCCTTTGGACTCATCGGTACATGCGCAAGACACATGAACACCTAGATATATAGCAAGGATAACACGTGACAGGCGCGCTGTCAAACTCGCCCCTTGCTTCCAATGCACGCCCGGTGGGGTCTTGACAAACCCCTGGATGTGTGTTATGAATTAATGTGGACAATATGGTAGCATCTCCTCCCATGTCCGCCCCACCCTCGAGGGGGGCGAGAGGAAGGGGGTGCGAGCCAGTCTTGTAGAAAGGGGGTGGTGTTATGACTTGACGGGAAAGAACGGCCGAGTGAACGCTGCACGCCGGTCTCGGCGCGACTTTTGGCGGTTCCGGAGGGGCCGGAACCTGGCACTGGTAAAGGAGCCTGAAGATGTGGAGCAAGGTGAGGAGATTTGGCGAGGGAATGATGAGCGGTCTGGTGCAGTCGTTCACGTTGATAGAGCTATTGGTAGTTATCGCGATCGTGGCCATACTGGCCGGGCTTCTGTTGCCCGCTCTGGCCGCAGCGCGCGAGAAGGCTAGGCGTGCGGCGTGTCTCAGCCAGTTGAATCAGATCGGGATGGGCCTCGAGTCGTATTGTAGCGATTACAACCAGTACTATCCTTCCTTCCCGGGGTACGGCGCAATCTTCTACGACCGTCCTCGGGCGCGGTACATTGACAACAACTGGAACTGGCGCTGTCACAAGGCGCACGCATGGGTCAAGGACGCACGCGTCCCCGGTGACGGCGTCACGGATCTGGGCCGGATCGGCCAGCAACCCTGGGCCGGCGCCGCGTTCATGTCGCCCATAGGCTGCTTCCGCACCATCTTCGCCGGCACGCCGAACGACGCAGACGCTGGCCAGCGTGTCGAGACCCCCCGGGCGAAGGGAGCCCTCAACGTAATTCCGCACGGCCTCGGGCATCTCGTGTCCGATGGATATATCGCCGACGCGTCCGTCTTCTATTGTCCTTCCGTCGGCGGGACAATGCCGCTCGATCCGGGCGGAGTCATCAACTCCGATGGCACGACAGACTCGGTAGGTCCGAGATCCGTCCGCGACCTCCAGTTGCTCGGTGGTACCGATGCGAACTCGATAATGCGGGGCGACTGGTCGAAGTACGCGGTGTACACGCGTTGGGCGTTCTGGGGCAGGGGTATACAGTGCGACTACAACTACCGCAACGTCCCAATCGAGGGCACAGTCGAAGGAGGATGGCCGGGGCAGACCGAGCGCGTGAAACTTCTGAATACGAAGCCGCAGCAGATAGTTGAGATTTCGTGCCCCGCGTGGAAGACGCAGAAGCAACTTGCCGGGCGGGCATTGGTCACGGATTCCTTCTCCAAGTGGATTGACTACTGGCCTGCTGCGGGTCCGCGTCCTGCGCCCCTCGCGGGGATGGCCCGGTATGCTCATCGCGACGGCTACAACATCCTGTACGGCGACAACCATGCTGCATGGTACGGTGACCCGCAGCTGCGGATCATGTGGTGGATAGAGCAGGACATCACGCCAGGTGTGGTCTATCTCTGCGCGGGTTCCTGGAGCGATGCCGCGGGGAGGCTGTGCGAGGAGAACGCCTGGAGCCTTGCGCGGAACACCCTGACGCGATGGGAGACCCTGGATAACCCGATCGGGTACAGGCGAGTCGAGTACACCGGTTCCAGCGACGTATGGCATCTGTTCGACGTGAACGCAGGAATAGATGTTGACGCGGCCTACTGAGGCGTCTCGGTTGGCGACGCTGGTGGGACGATGAGGGGTGCCCGGTGAACCGCGCTTTTTCGGGCGAGGGGACGCCGGGCACCCGTTTTGCACGTCACCGATAGATGAATCCAAACATGGTCGGACATCGTGCACGGGCGGGGGCGCGCGCTATAGGCGTCCTCGTACTTGTCTTTATGCTGCCGGCGGTTGCGAGAGGCCAGGCTCCGGAGGCTGCCGGGCCGCCTGAGGCAGGAGTTCGGAGGATATATACGGGGGAAGAGTTGCGCGTCCGGTTTCCCATCGGTCCTGTGCCGGGCCAGCCGGCTTATCTCAGTTTCATGGCGCGTATCGAGGCCGGCCGGTTCCGATCAGGATCGGCGCCGGCGTGCGTTATCACAGTCAACGGCGTGCCCACTTCGCTCGAGCGGCTGCGCAACAAGGCGCCCTATTACTTCTATACCCGCGAGGAGCGGGTGTTCTGGTTCGAGCCGTCGAGCATGGCCTGGGTCTTTTCCTACTACCCCTGGGAGGATACCAGCAAGGCCGGCGGCCATGCGAACAGGTTCGTGCTCGATGTGACCGACCTCCTGAAGCCGAAAGACAACGAGGTCGTCTTCAAGAGCATATACAGTTATGGTGCGAACGATAAACCGCTCGAGTTTCGCGACATAAGGCTTCTGATCGACGAGGAGTTCGAGAAGAGCAGCGATCTGACTCGCGAGGACCCGCCTTACGAGAGCCACGGGCTCGATCGTTTCCGCGCGAAGGCTCGCGGACCTCACGCCGGGGCGCACGTCCGGCTAAATAGGGCGGAGCATTTTCGGCGAGAGGCGAGCGACGTCTCTCCCACGACGTCTTACCGCGGAGAGTTCGAGTTTGCAATGTCGCCGACTGGTGGCATCGTTCTGAAGGCAGGGTCTCGCTCATATGCAGTCTATTGCTCCATTCGACTCGCAGGCGAAGCGTGGCGAGATATCGGTTGGCCGGGTAGCACGGAGACCTGGGATGGCTTGCGGGTGTGCCCTGACGGTTTCGACGCAAGTACCTCACGTGTCTCCTGGCAGCGGCGCATAATCAGGAGGGAATCTCATCTGGAAATCCGGGACACCTTCGCAAACCTGACATCAGAAGATCAGGCGGTTTCGTTCGTGAACATGATTGATGTGGGCCCCACGGGTGATATCCTCGAGTTCCGTCTGGCCGGGCAGACGCAGGAGATGTTCTACGCCTGCACGTCGCCTCTTCAGGACCGCCTGACGGGTGCCACGCCAGTGGCTTTCGTCGGGTTGAAGGGGGCGGGCGTCGGCATGGTCATCGAGGACGATGCATATCGTAATCAGGCGACGTGGATGACGTGGGACTCGGTGCTCGCTGCCGGCGACGACATGTTCTACCTCGGACCACATTCCTCCTATACAGTGGTCTGGAAGATATATCCCCTCGAGAGGCCGGACTATTTCGACCTGGTCAACGCGATTCGACACGACTGGGGGCTTTTCCAGGAGATTCCGGCGCTCTTCGGCTTCGTGCATCCCGGATTCGAGGAGGAGATGTACGAGGACGTGAGGTACCGGGATTCGCCGACGCGGCTGGCAGAGTTCATGCGAAGTTCGGGCATAGGAGTTGCTGCCGCCACAGCACGGTACAGGGGCACGGCAGACCCACCAGGCTCGAGCGCGTCGCTATACGGCGGAGAGCCTCTCGACGTGTTCCGCAAGGGACTGCAACCGTTCGCGATGTGGCGCGATTCGGTCCGGAGTGCTGGCGCCGAATTCAAGGCCCTGCCTTACATGAACGTGCATCTGGTGCGTCTGGTTGACGGGGAGACGCTGGAGAGCGTCGAAGAGCGGATGCCGGGTGCGCTGGCGCGAAACGCATGGGGCGAACCGGTGGCATACAGGCCAGGATGGCTCTACTGCATTGTGCCGGTCCCGGGGAGCGCCGTGGCGCAACACATGTTCGAGGTCATGAGGGTCTGCCTGGACGAGTTCGGGTTCGACGGTATCTACCTGGACGAATGGGATCATTCGCGGGCGCGGGTCTCGTTCGGCCACAGCGACGGCGTATCGGCGCTCCTCGATGCGGATGGCCGCATTGTGAGGAAGATCGGCTTCGTGCCGATCCTGGTCAAGGATTTCCACGTCGCCTTCGCGAGCGAACTTGCCCGGAGGAAGGCTGTCATATTCGCGAATCAGTTCGACGATACCCTCGATGCAGCGAGATTGCCCATCGTGCATTTCGCGGAGCCGGTGAGTTACGATAGTTTTCTCATCTCGGCCGCGCAGGTCAGCAGATCGCCTCTCAGCCTGCAATTGAAGCCCCGCGTGAACATCTTCGAGAACGTGCGGAGGTTCCTCGAGCACGGCGTGCTCACCTGCTACTACTGGTACTATCTGCACGGGGATCACGTTCTCAAACGTTGCTATCCTATCACGGTCCGGGAAATTCGGCCAGGGATCGTGATCGGCGATGACCGGATGGTGACCTCGGTCAGCGGGAAGTTCACGTTCAAGCGCAACAGGCCTCTGCGCGCATACGTATATGGCCCGCCCGACGGTGTTCTGAAGCGGACCGTGGAGGGCGCCAGCGATGTCTCCACGGGTAGCGTCGCTGTGACGCTCGAACTCTCGGATGAGGAAGTGGCCGTGATACTCGAGGAATGAATGCCGCCAAACCGCTCCGGTGCGGCGGTCGGGACAAAGGGACCATTCCACGGCATAGGAGATCGAGGTTGGGACGCTACAGGAACATCGGACTTTCCGTACTTCTCGTTGCGGTCATCCTGGCCGGAATCGGGCTCACTATGAGGGCGGTGAGATTCGGAAAGCCCAGGCCACCGAAGTTCGTGACAGGCCAGCCTATCGAGATGATTGACCGAACGACGCTCGAGGTCATTGCTCTGCCGCGTAGCGAATGGGATAAACTCGGGGTGCGGAATGGTTCCTACAGGAACCCGAAGACTGGTGAATACACGATGGCCCCCGTGGTGGTATGTGCCTCATGCGGCGCGAAGGTTCCGGTGCCCGAGTTTCCGGCGGCTACTCCGGACGAGCAGGTAGACTATCTTCCGATACTTCGCGCCTATCGCTGTCCCAAATGTGGTGGCAAGGTCTATGATCTGCCATGATGTCGCCAGACGGTGTGCTTGGAGGCTGCGAGTTGTCGGGCACCGCCGGGCAAGGAGGCGTGGAAGATGAAGAGTCGCGATTGCTTCGCTGTGGCGGCCCTGTCAATCACAATCGCCACGTGCTGTGCAACGGCGGGCAGCGGCGACTGGTGGTCCCGGTGCGAGGCGGACCGAGAACACCTGCTGCTTCATCTCGCCTTCGATGAAGGTCAGGGCGAGGTCACCCGCGACAGGGTCAGGGGACTCGAGGCTCGCGTGAGGGGGGCTGAGTGGGTCGCGGGCTCACCCTCCGGCAGGATCCTGACGTTCGACGGGAAGGGAGGTCTGACCGTTCCCGACTCGCCTTCAGCGGCCACTCGTGGCGACTTTACTGTCGAGGTGCTTTGCAGGCCCGCTGTTCTCGACAGCGGGTACCTCGTGCTGAAGAAGTACGAGTTCGGGTTCCCGTGTTTTACCGGAGACGGGAAGGTTTCCTGCTACATCCGCCGGAGCGACGAGAAGGACTGGGTGAAGCAGATTCCCGATTTGGCCGTGAGCGGAGGGTGGCAACATTTTGCGATGACTTGCTCCGGCAGGGATGTGCGGATCTACCGGAATGGCGAATTGAAGTTCAGCGGCGCGCTTCCCGTCGAGCGCTCCCGTTCAACCAGCGATATCCTCATCGGCGCATCCGGAGGCTGGGGCGAGAAGAACTTCACGGGCGACGTGGCTCTGGTGAGATTGTACGACGTTTCGCTCTCCGACGAGGAGATTCGCGGCGAGTACCAGAGCCTCATCACAGGCAACGGACCCATGCCGAATGCCAATGTGGCGGTGCAGAGGCCCGGCATACCGTTGAAGCGATTGCCCGGTCTTAATCCTGCGGAGCCGGCCGGTAGCGCCCTGCGTTTCGACGGATCAGGCAGTTTCGTCGAGGTCCCGCTGTCGGAGGCGCTGAATGTGACGGACGCCATCACGGTGGGGGTCTGGATCCGGCCGGAGCGAGTGAACCCCACGAATATGGCGGAACAGGGGTATATCGTGAGCAAGGGCAGCGGGAACCACGCGGGCTATATGCTGACCACGTACTATCAGCAGGGGCTGGCAGCCCTCGTGGTGACCGACCAGGGCCCATTCACCGCGACTGCCGCAAATGTCCTTCGAGCGGGTGAGTGGCAGCATGTCGCGTTCACCTGGGGAAACAACCTCCTGCAGATCTACGTTGATGGCCTGCCCGTCGGGAAAGCAGTCGAGACGCGAGGTAGGCTGAGGCCTTACGCTGGACCCTTTCACGTGGGGAGGGCCGCCGACCACGAGGGTCAATATTTCGCCGGTGACATAGACGATGTGAGGGTCTGGAGCGTCGCGGTGGGGATGGAGAGTCTTGCGGACGCGGGGCGCCCCATGATCTCCGAGGCCTCCAACACGGATCCTTCGGGATTCGTGCAGGCGCACAAGCGTTACCTCGCGGGCCTGACGGAGCGCCGAAAGCCACTGGTTGATTTCGAGGACCTTACCGGCTGGACCGTGGAGACCCGCAAGGGTTTCGTCACCGCCGGACTGTACCGGAGCCAGGAAAAGAGGCTGTGGGGCGAGCATGTGGCCAAGGTCGTGTTCCGCGCGACGGGCGACATCGTGCCAGCCGACGAGTCCCGACGATCGGTAATAATCAGGCCGCCCGAACCGATACCGATACCGGCACAGTTCGATTCGATAGACCTGTGGGTGTACGGCACGTACTATTACCGCCCGGGCGGCTTCACCATATCGCTCCAGTTCGAGGACAATCAGGGGAGACTCCGCTCCGTCATCCTTGACGGCCGATCTGGACCGCACTCCGATGTGAACCGTGTGTTCTGGGGCGGATGGTCCATCGCGCACCGCACCCTGAACGAAATCGTCTCCCCGCCTGCGAAGTTCGTCTCGCTCACCATCGGCCAGATAATCGGAGACCACGAACAGGTGACGTATCTCGACTCGCTCTCCTTCTATGTGGCCGACAGGTCGCCGGTGCCGTCCGAGATACCATCGTGGTCCGAACTCGACTTTCCTACGAGGCCGGATACTATCCTGCCCGACCTGGGCCCGGGCATCACCTACCGGAATTCCGTCATCAAAGAGGGCGACACCGTGACCCTTCGATACGAGGGGAGCGACGAGACAATTTTCTACGAATATCGCCCCGCGACTGGCACGCTTTCCGACATCCAGGCGATCTACAAAGGCTCTGTGCGCTTCCAGCCGATGCGCGGGGGAGGTCTCGTTCTCGATGTCGCTGGCCGCCGAATTCAGCCGGAGGACCCGGCTGTCCGGAGGACCCTAGAGAATTACAAGGTGGGTGACGAAGGCGTGAGGGCCGTGTGGCGCTATGAGGTGGAGGGCGATGCGTTCCTCGTCGACATCGGTCTGCGGATCAAGCAGAAGAGCCTCATAGTCGATGTGGCATCGGACACGAGGCTGGTCTCGGAGGTCCGCATCGGTACTGTCGCGGGACTGCCGCGGCCAAAACTGGTCGAGGTCCCGTACCTGACGCTCAGCGGTGCGATGCACCCCAGCGAAGACCCCGCAATACTGTGCACCGACGACCTGTTTCTTTCCGTCTTCATGGACTGGTACAACTCGGATGCCTCCGAACTTTTCGGTGAGAAGGGGCTTGCCGAAGATGGCACTGCCACGTGCAACGGCGGCTCAGCCTATTTCCCTCTGACGAACGGCTCGAGGAACCCTCCGAGGGAGCGGATCTTTCTGAACATCTCCGGCAAGT
>Ga0315298_1010474_pt1 | contig 11162 bp, 9 predicted proteins | sample WHS_1_MG_FD_203077 | JGI IMG/M metagenome (GOLD analysis project Ga0315298, IMG submission 203077) | Extremophilic microbial mat communities from Washburn Hot Springs, YNP, Wyoming, USA - WHS_1_MG | ecosystem: Environmental > Aquatic > Thermal springs > Hot (42-90C) | place: USA: Wyoming... | reverse complement strand
CCTCCCCAACAGATATCATATAACTGTTAATTTTCCTCTAAGCAGTATAAAAAATTGATGCTTAAAAACGTAAAATGGGCCGGGCCGTATGCAATTAAATAATTAAGTGAATCCTTTTTAGAGTTTTCTTATTTTTCCTGGTTCTGGCTGGTATATTTGGCCTTGTTGTGTTAGGCGCCATATGGCTGTTTCAACCGCAGCCTTTTCTAGGCCTTCCTCCTCATAGGCCTGTTTAACAACCTCTTCTATTGTTATTGTTTGGTTTGGCAGTTTTTCCATAAGCCACTTTAGGGCTTGGCTTAAGCCTTTCGTCTGTATTGTTTGGGGCTTCCAGAGCTCCTTTTTGGACGGAAGGGCTGATATTTGAAGGTTTTGTATGCTTGTTGTGGCTTGTTGTGTTTTCTGCTGGTAGTCCATCAGAGTTATAGCCGGCCTAACTGTTTCCTTGAGTAGTTCCGGCAGCTTCCTGTTTAGTTGGCTTATTATGCGCTTCATTTTCCTAGCCCTCGAAATGCTAGACCAGTAAAAAGCCTCGTCAACTGTGTCTTCTGCTATTAGTATTGTTACTTTGCCTGCTACGCGTCTTCCTGTTCTGCCCCTGCGCTGGATGTAGCGTATCTCGCTTGGAACAGGCTCATAAAATACGACGTGGTCAACTTCTGGAATGTCTAGGCCTTCTTCAGCTATGCTTGTGGCTATCAGCACGTTTATTTCGCCGTTCCTAAGCTTTTCAAGGACTTCCCGCTGCTGTTCCTGTGTCATTCCAGGATCGCCTTCCCTTTCGCCTTGACCTACGAAGCGTTCAACCTTAAGCCTTGAATTGTTGTTTAGGGCTTTTAGTAGGGCGTTTACTGTGTCGCGGTATTGCGTGAACACAATAAGCCTCGAGTCCGGCTTGGCTTGAAGCTGGCCTTCCAGAACTTTTACAAGCTCTTTCACCTTCGGGTTTTCTGCTGCCATGCAGTTTCTAAGCGCTTTTCTGGCCTCTATGAACAGCGGGTCATTTAAAATTGACTTGTGGCCTCTGCTTCCCTCCATGGCCATACGTTTAAGGCTTTTCTCAATAAAGGCTTCCAGGGTTTCCGGCCCCTGAGATTCTATTAGCTCTATCATGTGGGCTATGCTTAGGGCTGCTGTTGCTTCAACCTTAAGCTGGTATAGGTATCCGCCTTCTCCGCTTCCAAGCCTCCGCTGAAGCTCATCGTTAAGCTCCACCAAGTCGCGCCTTGTTATGAAGGCCGGCTGCTTGTCTGCTAAAACGCCCAAGCCCTGCAATCCCTTAACCCGTTCAACAAGCATCTGCCTAAGCCTATCCCTTACTGCTAGATACTGTTCTGGAGGCTTAACCCTCCGCCACTCAACCTCTATGGGCTGTATGTAAGGCTTAACGTCTTTATCCTCGTCTGTCCGGTGTTCTATGGCTGTTATGCCCAAATTCTTGCAGACTTCAGCTATTTTCTCTTCGCTACCGCCAGGAGAAGCAGTTAAACCCAAAACCAGAGGCTTGCGGCACTGCCTGAAATAGTATGTGGCTATGCCAACATAGGCGTAGTTTCCCCTAGCCCTATGAGCTTCATCAAAAATTATAAGCGAAACATCATCAAGCCTCAGAAGCCCGCTTTTCAAGTCGTTCCAAACGCATTGGGGAGTTGCAAAAACAACCCTAGCCCTCTTATAAAGGGCTGACCTCTGGTTTGGCGGATAACGCCCAGTAACGAGAGCTAATTCTCCCTCGTCAAACCACGTTTTATCCAAGAATGTTTGGTGGTGCTGCTGAACTAATGGTCTTGTAGGCGCCAGAAAGAAAATTTTGCCTTCCTCGGCTTTTTCTATCGCTAACAGTAGGGCTATGACTGTTTTTCCAAGGGCTGTCGGCAGTACAACAAGCGTGTTGCATTGGCGGGCCCTTTCCAGAATCCTGTTCTGGTATAGTCTATCCTCAACAGCCTTTTCCTTTAACATTGGATGCCAAATGTAAAGTTTCTCAGCCAGCATAGGCTAAAGCTCCGATGCAAGGCTTTCAATGGCTTTTTTGGCTTTCTCCCACTCCTCACGCGACCTGAAAACAAACTTTTGCCGTCTCTTCCATGAGTCTCCACGCTTAAACCAAAGGTATAACGCTATGTGTTTTCTCCCAAAAGCCTCAAATAGGCCTGCTGCAGCCCACCATCTCCCACCCTTAAAAAGCGTCTGAAAACGCAAAACCCTAACCTTTTCAGAAACAGGAAGCCTCTCTTCTCCAGCCTTTTCGGCCAACAAAGCCCACACTAAAGTTTAAAGCGTATAAAATTTAAGATTAACGCAATCCTTGTGCTTTAGCTTCACTTTAACTCATCTTCTCCACCGTCGATAAGTTCAATTCGCTGTTCTTTTTAGACATAGTTAGACTGGCTTCCCATAAGACAGGATAAAGCACGTTGAAAAGGTTCTAGCAAATATGCTGCATTGTATGCTTCAGTGGATTTGAACCTCAAATGGAAAGTGCTGTCTTAATCCATCATGCGCCCAAATAATAAAAGCTTCATTAACTGTTAACTGCGCAACAAAGTATATTTAAGAAAATACCACCTATATGATTGGCGAGGAATTTGACTCAATCAGAGTCAGCTTTGGCTTAATAAGAGCTCACGATGAGAAAGGGATGAATATGCCCAGACAGAGTAGAAATTGGCACCCTAACTTTATAAAATACATGGACTTTATAGTGAATCACCCAAATTATAGTGGAATGCCGTATCCATATAAAAAGGATGGCTCTATAAGGTGGGTTGTTGCTGGACGAAGTAAAATTGGGCGGGCAAGAGCGAAGTGGTGGGATCAAAAGAGAGAAGAATTAGGAATACCTAAGGAAGGCCCATGGATGTCAAAAGTTGCAAGGCTAATTCATCCCACAGGCGAAAAACCTTGCCAAATATGTGGCAAGTATATGAAACTTGACTACGTTTATCCCACAAAACAGACAATATCACGATTAAACAGCATTCCAGGGATTACATTTAGGTTCAGATATGAAGATTTCTTAACGATAGAAGAGTGTTGTAACAAGCTATGCGAGAGTCTTGGAGAGGATGAAACACTTAACTGGTTAGGCAAAATTTTTGATGTTCCGTCAAATATAGCTAAATCAAAAGAAAACTACTTAAAGTTCATTCTAGAAAATCGAAAAGCACGGTTAAGCCCGGGAGCCATGAGTAATCCTCCTGATAGGCTCGACGGTTTTCACACCTATAATATATGTTGTCGGAGCAGTCAGGATCTTGGAAGACACGTTGAAAACTTGGCAATCTACGGCGAAGATAGACGCGCATACGAACATTGGTGTGACGGAGATTGGAAGGCAACCGCTTGGCTAATGAGGAAAATTAGAGGAGCCGGGAAATGTGTTCTCTGTGGACGTGAGGGCCGACTTACAGCTGATCACCTTGGACCTATATCACTTGGTTTTAGTTTAAGACCAAAACTAAGGCCAGTTTGCAAGCACTGCAACAGTGCTCGAAATTACAGAATGAGTTTCAATGACGTCAGAGCACTTATAGCTGAAGAAGAAAGAGGCGAGCAAGTAATTTCATGGCATTCAAAGTATCTATGGGATAAGCTCAAGAACCTCATTAAGACGGATGATGATGCCAAAAAACTCAGTCACTTAATGAGAAGGAATATGCATCATGTTTTAATAATCCTATCCGACATTTCTGCGGCGGGATTTAAAGATTTTCTGATAAAGAACTTCTTACACCCCGAATACGCGTATTTCTATATACGATTTGAGGGCTTTGACCCTGCTACAGGAACATACAAACGAATGGTAAAGATTCCCGGCAGAAAGAGGCAGTACGAGAGGAACGCTAAAAGGTATATTCGAATCGCCTTTGAATCACTTGAAAAATATCAGGAGAAAGAAAATAGAAGAATAGAACCATGGAAATCTAAAGATGTTGATAAAGCCATTGCTTCTGCGATTGAAAGTCTTAAAAAAGGCGACGAACAGAATGCCTTGATGAAAATTCATGAGGCCTTACATATACTAGCCGATGAAGCATTAAAAGACTTTACTTCGCCCTATTTCGATTCTGACGCTCCAAAAACCACTTACAAATATCGCACATTGGACACTCTGAACATCGAGGATTTTTAGGTTTGCATACTAATGCCCCAAAATCGATCAAAGCCCAGTTGAAACTTTTTGCGCCACTTTTCGGTAATACATGCTCAGCAAAAATCCAGAGGTGTTTTTCTGTTGAAGGATCGCCGCGTGAGGGTAAACCAAAAATTCTCCCTAATACCCGCGCCGCATTAGTATCAATTAGTGGTACTGGTTTTCCGTAGCAATAGCACATAACGGCACTTGCAACATAAATTCCAACACCAGGGAGTTTCAGAAGTTCATCACGCCCAACTGGCACACGACCATCGTGTTTTTTAACAAGATATTCTGCCAGATCTTTAAGTAACTCCCGCCTTCTCTTCTGAAGGCCTAACGTTTGTATAATAGATTCTAATTCAATGTCGGAGGCTGAATGAAGGGTTATTGGATTTGGGAATTTCTTTATAAAATTCTCGAAAACTTTTTCGACTCTTTGAGCTGGTGTTCTCTGTAACATTAACTCCAAGATGAGAACCTGATAGGGGGTTAATTCTCTTTTGCGCCAGCTAAACGCTCTTTTATTCAGTTCATACCATTGAAGTAAACGATCAACAAATTCTTTTTTCTGCCTGTCAAAATCCATATTTACCTCAAAAATCGAACTATTTTTCCTAGTCACTGCTCCACCCATTTTCTTATAGATTCCTTAAGACACGACTTTTATAGAACTCATTAAAGTCCATATATCCTCGTGCCCACCGCTGATAGTCACTGTTTATCCATGAGTCATCATATTCCATAATCTCAGCACCTCCTCCGACCTCAATTGGAGGTAGATCTGAAATTGCCTCTCTTACAGTGATGGGTTTAGGTAAAAACATCAAATGCCCGTTTGAATCGAATTTAACATCGTACGAATCTGCGAACATAGGACTCGGAGGAAGGAACGCGTCTTCACCTTTTTGGTGGCCAAAGATGAAAACTCGGCGCCTTTTTTGTGGAACGCCGTATTCCTCAGCCTTAAGAAGCTCCGTTTCTACCATATAACCCATTTCACGCAGTGATTTCTCAATTTTTTTGAGGATTTCTCCTCTCCGCATAAATCTGATACCTGGAACGTTTTCTATTAAAACGTATTTTGGCAAGAGCTTTCCAACTATGCGAAGAAGAGGGATGTATAGATTATTTCTAGGGTCGTCTGGATTCCAATTTCCTGCGGTAGAAAATCCTTGACATGGCGGACCCGCTAGTATCAAATCGAGCTGCTTTCCACTAATCTTATTTTGCACAATTTCTACAACTTCGTTAATAATATTCTCATTAGATAAATCCGCTTGTAAAATGGTTTCGGCAACATCATTTTTCATCAAAGTTTCACACATATTTTTATCTATGTCAACAGCTAATAGGCATCTGAATCCAGCCATCTTAAATCCTAATGCCAGCCCACCCGCGCCAGCAAACAGATCTATACAACTTCCAGCCTTCAATTTACGTGCAATGGCATAGGCTAACAATGGAGGAACGGCGTTACCAATCTGCTTAAACCTCGACTGCTTACTGCCATGAAATCTATACCAGTCAGGAAATGATTGTAATCGTGCGGCTTCCCTTTGCGATATTAGTCGATCTTGTGATGGGTGTATAAAACATCCATTGCCTGGTCTATTGAAGTAAGTATTAACCGTATAGCTTGGTTTATCCCAAAGCATTCTTGCGTAATAAGTTGTCCTGCCACCGCTTTGCTTTATCTGTTGTAATCGTTTTGATTTGGCAACAATCTCGTCGGGTATATCTCTCCAGTTTCCCCCTGGAGGAACGGACCTGATCATTTCTAAGTCTAACCTGCTAAGCGCTGCAGTTTCATGATTATACAATTTGTTTGAAGACAACATTATACCACCAAAGTTTCTAAGTTCACATCAATTTTCTTAAGTTTATAAAAGGTTTCTAAAACGTTTCTAGCCTCTTGTTCCGTAGCTTTCTCTGAACGTAATACAAATTTTACTTCATCCCCTGTTAAACCATAGAGAAAGAAAATTGCAGCCTCAATCTGAGCATCAAAACGACTAACTCCGTTTTTCAGGATATCTCTAACTCTTTCGACTATCAAATTAAAAATTCTCCTTTCTAACGTATCTGACATATCAATTAGTTTGATGGGAAGCGTGCCCAATTCTGTATTACTAACGTGATTATTAGTGCTAGTTAACTTGAACCTCCAATTTAGGAGAGTTGAGTTTAATAACGCAAGAAAATACAAATACAGCGATTCACGGTTGTTTTGTTCCTCTTTTATATAAATGTAGTTGCAAGAATTTCCGAGGAATGTTCCTGCCTCTACCATGCAAAACTTTAATCTCCATCTCTGCATCATATTGGAAATCTGTTGACCTGCAATCCTTCTGTCTTCTACATGTTTAGCCTTTATAGAGTTTCCTAACATATCCAAGAACTTCTCTCTGTGAATAAAGCTCTCCTTTTTTCTGTAGCCTCTCCTCAAAACATAACGTGAAATGTCAACTCCTCTTACCAGAGGGTATCCCGTGTCTTTCGTAGATAGACAATCTTTATAAAGTGTGAGATCGACCTCCCCTCGAAGATTTAATATCCAAGGTATATCAGAGAGCTTAGGGTTAACATGTATCTTCTTTAGTATTTTCCATCCTGTTTCCGTGACTTTGGGAATACGGAAGCCTGAAAAATCTTTTACCCAGTCCATCGATATAACGGCTGGAGTTATTTTTTCTAAATCATCAATTTGAGTTAAGTTCATAGCCAATGGGATACCGTTTCCTCTCGATGATTTATTAATGATCATGATGCAAACGGCTTGGCTAACACTTTGGAAAACTTTAGCCGACTCTAGAAAGTCGAATATGCCCTCAATTTTATACTTGTTCAAAATTTCTTTTCTAAGTTGAGCCGCAGATTCATCGCATAGCAAAGTGGATGGAACTATAAACCCTAACATTCCATGTGGAGATGTTATCCGCAAGGCACGTTCAAGCATGAGCTTATATAAATTTAACACGTTACTGATCGCCAAGCTGTAATGACCAGATTTTCTATAGAATTCTACCTCCTCATTTAAAATTCTTTTAAAATTCTCAAATCCAATGGCTGAAATATCTTTAGAACCATACAGTCTTGTGTATTCTAACCTGTTTGGCTTTAATAAATCATAAGGTGGATTCATCACCAGTAAATCAAATCCTCGCTCGGGATTTCCATCATCATTGTAAAAAACCTCCGGAAATTCTAATTCCCAACAAAAAGCCATTTTCTCATTCAAATCTTTGAAAAATTTTGACGCTCTTTTAACTGTTTGAGTGGTAGGCGACCGATGTTGGAGCTGTGTAACCATGTCTTTATAGTCTTTTACAATCTTGTTTTTTTTGTCAAGATCACCGCAGTAAACCTTTCGTCTTAGATCTAATAATATTTGCAACTCTTTCGAATCAAGTTTCACGCTTTTTGGAGGGAGCTCAGATATTAAGGAATTCCCCTCTTTAAAATTCGCCATATAAAGAACCTTCAAACCCTCAAGTAAGGGATCGCGCCCACTTAACAAGGATAAACAAATTGAAGCAACCTCTAATGCGGCAGAATCTAAATCCACACCATATAAACGGCTTTCAAAATACTTTAAGAATTCATTTTTGTTCTCGAGGATACTTATCCAGTAACTAACTTGGAGTTTTTCCGTTTCAGGCAACGGGTGCATTCGAAGTTTTTTAACGATTTCCAAAAGTCTACAACGCCTTGCCTCTAAAACCTTTAACGAAGAGGACAGGAAAGTTCCTGGTCCACATGCCGGATCTACGATATTAATTTCAAATATCCTTTTAATTTCATTGAAAACTTCACTTGTAGGCGCGGACGCCTCTTCAATAACCTTACTAATGTTATTAATTCTCTCGTCCAAAAAGCGTCCGACAGAGTTCTCGCAAATGAACTCAGTTATTTCGGTCGGAGTGTAAAAGGCTCCTCTCTGTTTCCTTGTTCCATTAGCTTCATTAATATAAAAACCTGAATTGACTACGCTCTCCTTAATAAATTCTAATGGCGCATAAACGGAAACTTCATGAATAGCTTCTAATATTTTAACCAAGTCATATCGGTCTAATTTCTCAACGTCGGTGAGGAGGGGAGAGTTTTTGAAACGAGAAATATTCTCAAACACTAACCTAAAAATTTTAAGAATTACTTCGGGTTCATCTAAATGCTTATTTGATATGCAAGTTATTCCGATTTTAGGATTGCGTGACACCTCCTCTTCATTCAAACGCAAACAACGTGAAATTATTAAATTTAAGGCTATTATTCGTGTCGCCTCAATTAGAAGGTCTATATTTTTTAAAGAAACATCTTGGAGGTTTCTTAGTATTTCGCAAAAGATCTGTTTTAGTAAAAGCTTTGCAACCTTATGAGAAAAGTCATTGCGCCCTTTTGGAGGTCTTAAGCCTCTATAGTTCATAGATTATCCACCGCTGCTATTGAATTCTAATAATCGTTTATCATGTTCGCCAACACTAGCATCTCTCAATCCTTTGCCCAAATAGATAACCTCTCTCACTTGTATAATATTCTTTCTTGGTTAATAAAGTTTACTATCCGAAACTTCGGTTCCTTTTTTGGAATCAAAAACCTAATTACAGACATCAAACCTAAAAAATATGTATGACGAAAAGAATTCTTAAAGTTCTTGGTAAATCCCACGCGCTAGAAATACTTGAATCACTCAGCGAGAAGCCGATGCGATTTGTCGATCTAAAAGAGGTATGTAAAAGTAATCGTACTAGAACAGTCCGATTAAAGGAACTCAAAGAAGAAGGATTGATCAGGGCTCTGCCGAAGCTATCAAAAGACAGGGCATATACATTTTATGAAATAACACTAAAGGGTAAAAGGACTTTGAAGTTAGTCGAAAAGATAGTTAACTTATCCTCTGATGAAGAAAAAGTTCAAAGTTAAAACGCGCTTGTCGAATTTGGATGGAAGATTTTCACTATTGTGGGCATCTGGAGGCTTAGCGAAAAGAATTATATCGAGGATAGTTACAACGGCGGGCCTTCACAAACTAATTTACTTAACCAGATTTACCAGAAAATAGAAAGGATACTAAATGCTGACTGTAAGAGAGCCATTTTCTGCTTTCTCTACTACAACTCCGAGGCACCTGGCTTGAACCGTTCTTCACAGCCCAAGTGCTGTGGTCCTTTCCACATACTTGTTTCTGCTTATGGTCGAAAGAGTAGCTCGGTATATACAGAGTGGTGTTTGAAGGTTCCTAGGGGGATAAGTATATTATGAAGAGGCCCAATTTTCTATAGCCAAGAAGAGATTTGCATGAATGAAATTGTTAATGTAAGAGTAGCAGGAGCAAAACAACGTGCATCTCTTGAGGCTGGTAAGTGGTGGAATCCGAAATAAGCAAGGATTACGGGTCGGAAGATATTGCTACATGTTACCAGTGTAAGAAGCTGTTGAAGTTTGAAGACCGAGGAAAAACCGTCTACATCAAATGTAGCGCCGAAGACAGGTTTGACTGCCCCCGCCTGCTCGAGGTTTTTTATCCGAAAATATACAACCTTCCTGAAGGGGAACGCCAGAAGCTAATCGCTAGAATCCGTGGGAAAAAACTCACAAAAGAAGATGCTTTATATTTGTCTTAAATCCTCTCTTAAGGTTTCAAGTGATTAGCAAAGCTATGGCTTTTCTGCCAATTAAAACCTTAAATCAGATAGACAGCTATGGAATAAACTCTTCACTTTAACTCATCTCTCCACTACCCGCGTAATTCGATTCGCCGCTGCCTTTTTATACCCTCTTCCATGAACCGCTAAATTTGCGGTTGGAGGCTGACGTCTATGCTCCCATTGGCTTTAGGCCTGGAGCTTGATGGCCTGTCGGTTCTTCAGCGTAAGCTTCTCTTGGAAGTTCTGCATAGGCATCCGCATTATTGGAGTAAATTCCTCAGTTCCAAGTATGGCTGGCAAAGCCAGAAAGAAACCCTTGAGGAGTTCTTACTGAATCACCAAACTGAATTGGTTAAAGAGTTTGCTAAGGCTGGTTTGCATGGTAATGGCTGGAAAACTGCAAGGAGGAGTGGAATGCATGTCCAAGGCTGAGCACTGCAGGAATCCTTGGAATGGTAAGTGCAGAAACACGGACATTGAAGTGTTCATAGTCTATAATGGTGATAGGCTGCCCATTTGCAGGCGCTGCTGGAGCAAGATAGCGGACAGCGAAATTGAGTGGGGCGAACACACGCGCTTTAAGGAGGACTAGTCCTTGGAGTTGGAGCAGATTCCAGGCGTGGGCAAATCCATAGCTAAAAGGCTTAGGGACGCTGGCTTCGCCAATGTTGAAACTTTGGCTGTTACTCCGGCTAGGGAGGTTAAGGAGAAGGCTGGCTACGAAAAGCTTGAAGCCGCCGTTAGAATTGTTGAAGCTGCAAGGGAAGCTTTAGGCTGCAGGTTCATAACAGCCTACGAACATTGGGAAATGACTAAAAAACGCTTGAGGTGCACAACTGGAAGCAAAGCCCTAGACACCCTATTGGGCGGTGGCATAGAAACTCAGGCCATAACAGAGTTTGTTGGCCAGTATGGTTCCGGAAAAACCCAGCTTTGCCTAATGCTTTGCGTTACAGCCCAGCTTCCGCCAGAGTACGGCGGACTCGGCGGAAACGTGCTTTACTTTGACACTGAAGGGACGTTCAGCTCCAACCGCGTTTATCAGATAGCTGCTGAAAACGGCTTAGACCCAGGCCAGACACTCCACAACATAATACTCTCAAGAGTCTACACCTCAGACCATCAAATGTTCCTGTTGGATAATGCCTTCGAAAAATGCGCTGAAGAAAAAGTAAAGCTGGTGATCGTGGACTCGGTTATATCGCATTTTAGGGGCGAATTCCTTGGGAGGGAAACGCTGGCTGACAGGCAGCAGAAGCTCAACCTATATATGCACAAGTTGCTTCGCCTGGCGGAAATCCTAAACCTAGCCGTGGTGGTGACAAACCAAGCCCAGTCGGATCCAACACCCCAATGGGGAGGAGGCCAACCTGTCG
>Ga0315298_1010473_pt1 | contig 11162 bp, 11 predicted proteins | sample WHS_1_MG_FD_203077 | JGI IMG/M metagenome (GOLD analysis project Ga0315298, IMG submission 203077) | Extremophilic microbial mat communities from Washburn Hot Springs, YNP, Wyoming, USA - WHS_1_MG | ecosystem: Environmental > Aquatic > Thermal springs > Hot (42-90C) | place: USA: Wyoming... | reverse complement strand
TTTACTTTATCATCAAGCTGTATCCATTGCGTACCATTGTATGTGGATACAATGCCGGTCGGCATATACAGTAGCCCCATTGTTGGGTCTGTAAACGGCTTGCCTTCATTCCACATTACTGCCACACCACCAGGTATACTCGTTATACTGCTGGATGTAGAACCCATACTCATAAACCATGAAGAATTATAAATTTTAAGATTATCAGACAGGATTTGCCATTGATTGCCGTTCCAGACACTTACAGGTATTGTTTCCTTCCCTGTGGAGTCACTACCTGTAACCCATACAACCACCGGGTTGCCATTTAACATTGCCATATCAAGTGAGAAGAGATAACTCCCGGATGGTATAATCGCAGGGCTTGGCAATATCTGCCATTGGTTGGTAGGCTCATTCACACAACATTTCAGTAGTTTCTTACGTGAAGAAAATTTAGTACTATGAATTACTAAAAATCGTACCAAGATATAAATTCAGAGGCGGTATTTTTAAAGGTATCAATAATTGACTTACTGTCTATTCACCAAAATAATCTGTATAAGCTGCCTAAATCTAAGAGCCACAGCTTGCTTTATTTTAAGCGGATAGTAGTGATCTAAGGTAATAATTTAATGCCCTTTTTCAAAGGTGTGTAATGTTTTTTGGTCTAATAACAAGTTGAACATTAGATTCATCAACCTGATGTGTTTCACAGGAGTACCCTCTTTCCTCAAGTTTTGGATAAAGGAACATAGGCACCCGTTCATGCTGCACCACAAGTGTTTTGGAAGAATCAAGCCTTGCTATTGTATCAAGGATCATTGCCATAGGCTCTGGTGGTTCAAGCCCTCTTACATCAAGATATACAATATTCCCATCTTCTCTGATCCTGCTGGTGATATTGTCATCCATTTTCTTTCCAGCCTTTTTTTTATCTATCCTATAGAACCATATCTTATAATGATCCTCCCCGAGTGTTTCCGTTTGATGTATAAAACCGCGTTTCTTAAGCACATCGTAGAGTGGTACAGGTTCAAAAATAGTCTCAAGAACCAGAGCCTCTCCTTGATTCATCTTTGCCACTGTCTGCATGATTATGTTAAATGGCTCTTCACCTTTTTTCATGATATCTCGCACATCAAGATGCACTGTCTTTACACCCCCCTGTTGTACGATATCTTTTATGGGCGTACTTATTTCATCGTTGTTGCCTTCTCTATCTACAATGTCTTCATCGGAAATTCTCTCACCAATAGCGTTGTTTAAAAGCTTAACGAGTTCTGTAAGGTTTACACCAGCCACTTTTGAAGCATGTTTAACCGTTGCAATCCTTGCAAATGTTTTTCGCATGATTGGATTTTTCAAAAGCTCAAAACGACTATTATAAGATGCAAGCACTTCTATAACCTCTGGGTGCAATCTGATAATGTCAATGATTTTTGTCTGTGGTGTAATCTTCATCTAAATCCCAATCTTTTTTTTGCTTCAGGGGCTATCCTGTCTGGTGTCCATGGAGGATCCCATACAACCTCCACCTTTACCCCATTTACACCTTGCATCCTCTTTATTACATTCTCAACACCATTTGTTATGCTTGCATGCAAAGGACACCCTCTTGCTGAGAGCGTCATCTTCACATACACCTCGTTGTTTTCGTTCACATTAACATTGTATATTAACCCGAGCTCAACGATATTGAGTCCGAGTTCAGGATCTACAACAGCCTCAAGGGCTTTCAAAATATCTTGTTGACTAACCATAAACACCTCCTGTTTAACACACTTTATCTCCTTAAAACAGTGATCATATTCCACACAAACATGGTTGAACCTATTAGCAGAATTGCGCCGGAGATCGTTATTATAATTGCCATATTAGATATAACACCTGCTAACAATGCTATTAAACCTGCGTTAAAAACAAACAGCTGGATCCATGTCAGTGGTTCATTTATCATATCTTTTGTCTTGGGAACCTTTTCAAGCCCTATCTTTGAGCTATATTTATTGTACCACTGTAAGAAAGGAACGATTTTATGCATCATGCCTATGATATACATACCTGCAAATCCAAATAGTCCTGTTATTACATAGGCTATATCTATACGAAATGAATGTCTAAACATAATCATCCACACCCCAGCCACACCGGACACAAAAAGGTAGCCTGTTGCGCATATAGAAAACCAGATAGCTGGTTCAATATGATGCCGCGTTCTTTGCTTATAAATTATGCGCATCTGAAGTATATAGCTAATTATACCTATTAACATTAAAAACCCACCGGAAAGCTCAATCCAGTGTATCCCCTTGATTTGTGGAATAAGCATGTGAAGCAAAAAATATAAAATAACAAACACTAAACCAAAAATAAGTGTTACAAATGACGCCCATCCGTAGGATTCTTTATACCCATGAGAAAGAATAAACATTGGAATAAGCCTGAGCGAAAACCCTATTACAACGAAACAAACCCAGCCAATACCAGCTAAAGCTATATGGAGAAACAATAGATCAAAACTGTTATAGGTAACTATATGATGCATACCATATGCTGCAAAAGAGCCAGTTAATAAGGTCAGGCATAAAAAACACATGCCTGCAACAACATACCAGACCGCAAGATCAGCGACCTTCATACCCCTCATAGTCATGAAGGAGTCAATAATAAACAAGATAAGCGCAATACTTACAATACCAGCACCAATCTCTGATGGTTTGCTGACTGCGAATGAATAGACAAGCCATGCAATGCCCGCAAGATAAATATAGAAGACCATTTTAGCAATGGTTTCACTGTACAGATCTTTCTCCGTTATTACAGGTACAAGCTGAAACATTGCACCAACAATGGTCATGGTTATCCAGCCGAGCGTTAACAAATGTGTTAATGGTAAAAGTACAGTAGAACCGTACGGAGGAACAGTGAATGCCTCTGCCTTTAATACGATAGCAGTTGATAGTATTACAAGCACGCCTATGCCTGTAAATAAGTACCTGTACGGTACTGTAAGTTTTGGAGATTTATCCGTTGCTAACCGCATACAGTTATAATAAACACCTTTATAAAGGTTTGTATGAGCGAGATCATATTAGAAAGCGCAGAAGGATTGATATTTTTACCAATATGTAGTAGCTATACTAATTGTTTTAACATGAAGTGGTTGGCCTTTTTTAGATAATGGGTTAATGCGATATATGAACCAAGAAAAGTATAATAAAGGTGACGATTATGTACACTATAGATCTTAGTAAAAAGATTGGTATTGTAACAGGGGTTGTAAATAAATACAGTATTGCTTTACACATTGCAAAAAAGTTACATCAGGCTGGCATGGAACTTTATTTTACTTATGCAAATCCATCCTTAAAAGAAAGGGTTGAAGAGGTAATCCCTGAACTAAATCCATTAGGTGTATTTGAATGCGATGTGCAAAATGAGGAAATGGTAAAGAACGTATTTGAACAGATCGGAAAGAGGCATGACAAAATCCATACCCTTGTTCATAGCATAGCGTTTGCTCCCCGTGAAGAACTTGGAGGCAGCTTTTTAACCACGACAAGGCAGGGCTTTCTTACAGCATTGGATGTAAGCGCCTATTCACTTATATCCCTTACCAGGTACGCTGCACCTCTAATGAAAGAGGGTGGCAGTATACTGACAATGTCCTATATTGCATCACAGGTCGTTATCCCTGGATACAATGTTATGGCAATTGCAAAAGCTGCGTTAGAGGGTATTATTCGCTATCTTGCTTATGAGCTCGGAAAAAACAACATCAGGGTTAATGGTATATCAGCAGGACCGTTAAACACTCTATCAGCTCGTGGTATAAAAGGATTTACAACCATGATCCAGCAATATCCACAAAGGGCACCATTGGGAAGAAATATCACCGTAGAAGAGGTTGGTGATACTGCATTATTTTTGCTGTCTCCTATGAGCAGTGCCATTACAGGAGAGGTGATCTTTGTGGATGCAGGATTTCACATAATGGGTATGTAGCCATCTATTGTAGATTCCTCAACCTTCCTGCAAACTTCCATTTATTATCAAAAACCCTTTGCGTATTTAGCTCTGATATATTCTTTTGTCCTATTGATGAGATTGCAGAAACAGCTGCGACAATATCCTCAAATCGTGATATATCTAATGAAAAGTTATTTATTTCTTGCTCTAAAAAACCTGTATTAATATCCCCGCTTATAAACCTGCTATGCTTAAATATCCATTTATACAAAGGTATGCTTGTTGCGATACCCAAAATTTTATATTCATCTAATGCCCTTACCATGCGAGCTATAGCTTCTTTTCTATCTTTACCATATGCCTGAAGCTTGGCAATCAAAGAATCATACCAGCTTGAAACTTCATAACCTTCGTACACGCCGCTATCCAGCCTTATTCCTATTCCCTGTGGCTCTCGCAAATACACAATCTTGCCAGGCGTGGGTACAAAATCTCTCAACGGATCCTCAGCTACTATTCTACACTCTATAGCATGTCCTGTTATTTTAATGTCTGATTGATTGTAATTTAATCTTTGTCCATCTGCTATTCTTATCTGTTCCTTTACAATATCAATACCTGTTGTAAGCTCTGTTACTGGATGCTCAACTTGCAACCTTGTATTCATCTCCATAAAATACAGTTCTCCATCTTGATCCATAATAAACTCTATGGTGCCTGCGTTGTAATAACCTGCTGCTCTTGCTGCTGCAACTGCCATAGCTCCTACCTTTGTTCGTTTCTCAGGTGTAATAACAGTGGAAGGGCTTTCCTCTATGAGCTTTTGATGTTTTCTTTGTATAGAACACTCCCTTTCGTTCAAATGTATAATATTACCATGTTTATCACCCAGTATTTGAAACTCTATGTGTCTTGGATTCTTGATGTATTTTTCTATATATACTGAACCATCACCAAAGGCTGATAGTGCTTCTGATGATGCTCTCTCAAAAGCGGATTCTATATCTTCTTCCTTTTCAACAAGCCTCATACCCTTACCACCACCACCATTTACAGCCTTTAACATAACCGGATATCCAATCTCGCTCGCTATTTTTTTTGCCCTTGCAGCATCTTTTACTGGATCAATTGTTCCCGGCACAATTGTTACCCCTGCACTTGAAGCAAGTCGTCTTGCACTGATCTTATCGCCCATTGCCTGTACAGATGAGGGAGATGGACCGATAAATACAATGCCTGCATCCATAACCTTTTTCGCAAATTCTGTGTTCTCTGCAAGAAAACCATATCCTGGATGAATAGCCTCTGCATTACACGATTTTGCAATATCAATAATTTTATTCATATTAAGATAGCTTTCCAGAGGTTGTGGCTTGCCTATGTAATATGCCTCATCAGCCATTCTCACATATAGAGCATCTCTATCCACATCAGAGTATATTGCAACCGCTTCAATGTTTAGCTCATGACATGCACGTATTACCCTGACAGCTATTTCAGAACGATTTGCTATAAGTATTTTTTTAAACATGCTAAACCACCTTGCTCATATTTTTAAATCCATCAATCAAAAACTCAGACAATTTGCTTTCAACTTATAATGATGCTCATAAGGGTATATTGCCATGCTTTTTCTTTGGATTTGTGTCAACCTTATTTTTAAGCATCCTGAGGGCTGATATTATTTTCCACCTTGTTTCAGATGGTTTTATTACCTCGTCTATATATCCAAGCTCTGCTGCCTTCCACGGAGATGCGAACTTCTCTCTGTATTCCTCTATAAGCTGATTGCGTTTAGCCTCAGGGTCATCTGCTGATTCTATTTCTTTTTTAAAAATTATGTTAACAGCTCCATCCGGTCCCATCACTGCGATTTCTGCACTTGGATATGCATAATTTATATCAGCTCTTATATGTTTGCTTGACATAACATCATAGGCACCGCCATAAGCCTTCCTTGTTATAATTGTAACCTTTGGTACCGTAGCTTCTGCAAATGCATACAATAACTTTGCACCATGCCGTATAATGCCGCCGTGTTCCTGAACAGTTCCAGGCAAAAATCCTGGTACATCCTCAAAAGTGATCAACGGGATATTAAATGCATCGCAAAATCTTACAAATCTCGCCCCTTTTACAGAGGCATCTATATCAAGTGTACCGGCTAAGTGTGCTGGTTGGTTTGCCACAATACCAACAGGCATGCCTCCATACCTTGCAAAACCAACAACAATGTTAGGCGCATATAATTCATGAACCTCCAGAAAATAACCATCATCAACTGTTGAAAAGATCAGGTCCTTTATATCATAAGGCTTGTTGGGTTGATCAGGTATAATGCTATCCAGTTCTAAAGATTTACGATCAAAAGGATCTGTTGTTTCCCTGTATGGGGGGTCTTCAAGATTATTGGAAGGAATAAAGCTCATGAGTTCTCTTATACCCATCAAACATTCTTCATCATTATCAAAAACAAAATGCGCAATGCCACTTTTTGTGGCATGCGTAATTGCACCTCCGAGTTCTTCTTTTGTAACCTCCTCGTGAGTAACTGACTTTACAACCTCTGGACCTGTAACAAACATGTAACTTGTGCCCTTTGTCATAAGTATAAAATCTGTTATCGCTGGAGAATAAACAGCACCACCAGCGCATGGTCCCATAACTGCAGAAATTTGTGGAACAACACCAGACATAAGCACATTACGCAAAAAAATATCAGCGTATCCAGCAAGACTTTCAACACCTTCCTGTATTCTTGCCCCACCTGAATCATTCAACCCTATAACAGGTGCCCCATTTTTTAATGCCAGATCCATAATCTTGCAAATCTTTTTAGCATAAGCACCCGAAAGCGAACCCCCAAATACAGTAAAATCCTGCGAAAATACATAAACAAGCCTTCCTTCTATTGTTCCATAACCGGTAACCACACCATCACCCAGGTACTTTTGTTTGTCCATTCCAAAATCAACTGCCCTGTGTAATACAAATTTATCAAGCTCTACAAAGCTACCTTTATCAAGCAGAATATCAATACGCTCTCTTGCTGTAAGTTTGCCTGCTTGATGCTGTTTTTTAATACGCTCTTCGCCTCCTCCAAGCTCGGCTTCTTTGTTCATTCTTTCAAGTTCTTTCAATCGTTTTTCATAAGACATGTTAACCCCTTTGTTTTACAAGCAATATATTCTACAAACAATTATCTCATCCTTTATATGAAACTTTTCCATGCTATGCAACAAAAAACACATTATTCTATTATCTTATTTTTTACTTGTATTTTTTTTTATATGTTATAAATTTTATAAGAGGAGGTGGCTATGGAAAAAAATGTAGGATCTACAGATAAAGTTATAAGGTGGATAATAGGGTTAATATTAATTTCCATGATTTTCTGGGTTCATTCTCCGTGGAGATGGATAGGGCTGATTGGTTTTATACCAATTTTAACAGGTAGTATCAATTATTGTCCTCTATACACGATTGCAGGTATCTCAACGGTAAAAAAATCACAGGCTAAAACAGAATCACAGGATACGAAAAAGTAAACCCCAAAATATATTTTGAGTAAATAGCCTGCACAAAGATACAGCTTTTCATAAGCTGGCAATTTTTTACATCTCTATATAGATGTGGAGGGCAGTTTTTCTTAAAAAAATCTCCTGAAGGGATAGGAAAATTTTATTTTTTTTAACTAAAATCTTTTGAATCTTTCTTTTTTAGCTCCACAGATCGGGCAGACCTCAGGTGCTTCACCTTCTACTGTATATCCACAAACATCACATATATAAATATCTCCAACCTCTATATCCTTACCCTGATCAACAACTTCTTTTGCCTTTTTATACATCTCCATATGTATCTTCTCTGCTTCTAATGCAAAATGTGTTGTTCTTATCGCACTTTGTTCTTTTTGAAGCTGAGCTATTGTATTGTATGCCGGGTACATCTCTTCTACCTCATATGTTTCACCATCAATACCTACCTGGAGGTTTTTAGATGAATCATTTATCTCACCGAGGGCTCTATAATGATTTGTTGCATGTACTTGCTCTGCAAAGGCAATTGCTTTAAATAGCCTTGCTAAATTTTTTTTATTCTCCTTTTCTGCCTTTTCTGAAAATATTAAATATCTCATATGCGCCTGAGATTCTCCTGCAAACGCTGCCCTTAAATTTTGTTCGGTCATCTTTCTCATTTTTTTTCTCCTTAAAAATACCTATATCCTTATAGGCATAATTAGATTAAGGTGCTTCTTATTATCATCAGGATAAAATGTACTAGCACTTTGCTCGTTATTAAACCCCATTGAAACAAACTCACCATCCATTGATGTTAAACAATCAAGTAAATATTTACCATTAAATCCTATTCTTATTGGTTCACCTTTATAATCAATTTCAATCTCTTCTTTTACCTCACCTACATCTGGTTCATTACTCTCTACTATTATAACATCTTTGTTTATATCAAATACAACCCTTGATACCTTTTCCTGATATATGGATTGAGCCCTTTTGACAGCTGAAATAAGGATATCTTTTTTTAGTTTTACATTTATTTTTGTTTCTACTGGAATAACAGACTTATAGTCTGGAAAATCATAATCAAGCAATCTTGTTTGAATTATTGTATTACCAATTTTTACTATAAAATTTTTATTTTTTTCTATTGCAACCCCTATTTCCTTTTCCTCCCCTATCTTTTTGATCTCATATAATCCTTTTCTTGGTATTATAACACCCTTTGTAATCCCTTCTATTGTATCTATTTCATCATCTTCATACATAGCAAGTCTATGACTATCTGTTGCCACACATCTGATGCTGTTACCAGTCTTCTCCATAAAGACACCATTTAAACTATACTTTACTTCATCTAAAGATGTTGCATAGATTGTTTTATCTATCATCCTTATAAGTCTCTCATACGATAAAGAGGTATAATTTCCTTTATAAATATCTACCTTTGGAAAGTCTTCTGCCTGTAATACTTTTAATCTTCCTGTTATCTTATCAGTAGTTATATTTATGAAACCATCTTCTTTTTTAATATTTATATCTTTATCTGGAAGTTCCCGTATATAATCATAAAATTTTTTAGCAGGAATAGATACCTTTCCTTCTGATATTATATTGCAATGTATATTGCTTATTATTGTAACCTCTAAATCCGTTCCTATTATAGTGAGTTCATCATTTTCAGCCTTTAATAGGATGTTTGATAATATAGGCATTGTTGCTTTTCTCTCTGTAGCACCCATTACCTTACTTATTTCTATTAATAGGGTCCTTTTATCTATATTTAATTCCATCTTCTTTCTCCTAATATTATATTTTTAAAGATAGTAACAATAGAAAATGTTTATATAAATTATTTTTACGCTACATAATTGAAAAACATTAGAAAAATAAAAATAAATATTGTTTATTATAATGTTCATAATATGTTTATAAAAAATAAAACATCATTTATCAACAATTTTTTAAATACCTTATCCCAAACCTTTCTTAATTTTTTCAACAGCATCACGAATGCTCTGGTTTTCTTTTATCATATCAGCAATTTTATTAACAGAATGAATTACAGTAGAGTGATCCTTGTTACCAAACTGTAAACCTATTTCTGGATAAGAAGCATTCGTTAAAGTACGGGCTAAATACATTGCGATCTGCCTTGGCAGTGCTATAAATTTCATTCTTTTATTTGATGTAAGATCTGAAACCTTAATTTTAAAATGCATTGCAACCGCCTTCTGTATATCTTCAATCGTTAAAAATTTATCTTTCTTTTTAATAAGATTTGATAATATTTCTTTTGCAATATTGATATTTAATTTTGTTTTCGTAAGTATAGCATAAGCAGAAAGTCTTGTAAGATACCCTTCTAATTCTCTGATATTTGATTGTGTATTGTAAGCAAGATAAAACGCAATTTCATCATCTATTTCAATATTATCATGTTCAGCCTTTTTCTTTATAATAGCTACTTTTGTTTCTATATCAGGAACCTGTATATCAGCTATTAAACCCATCTCAAATCTACTTCTTAATCGTTCTTCTATATTTGGTATCTCCCTTGGAAGCTTATCTGATGTAAAAACAATCTGTTTTTTTTCTGCATACAAGGTGTTAAAGGTATGGAACATTTCTTCTTGTGAACGCTCTTTATCAGATATGAATTGAATATCATCTATTAACAAGACATCACAGTTTCTGTAAACCTCTCTAAAGCTGTCCATTTTTTTGTCTCGCAAATGATTTACAAGGTCGTTAACAAAACTTTCTGTAGTGATATATATGATGTTCAAGCCCTTATATGTGTCGTCTATCATATTACCTATTGCATTTATAATATGCGTTTTGCCTAAACCAACACCCCCGTAGATAAATAAAGGGTTGTATGCCTTTCCAGGATTTTGTGCCACTGCAAATGCAGCTGCACTTGCAAATTTATTTGATTCACCTACAACATAATTATCAAAGGTATAATTTCTCAATAACCCTCTTAAATTGTTGGCAGAAGAAACTGCCTGCCTTGGTAAATTTGTTTCACCAAAATCAAGCTCTTCTCTATGGTCAATTACCAGCTCTACATTGGTGTTATCACCCATTATGTTCCTTACGGACCTCAATATATCTGCATGATAATGGTTTTTTATCCAGTCAAGGGAAAAATCATCCGGTACACCCAAAACAAGGGAATTGTTATTAAAACTCAAAGGATTTAAGATAGTTATCCAAGGATCATCATTTGTATTTTTATAAAGGTCTATCAGTTCTTTTTTTACCTTCTCCCATACCTCCATAAAAACCTCCTTATAATTATCATATAACTTGATGCCTAACTTATTGAGATCAAAAGCAAACCCAAAAAATATACACACAACTTTTTCAACAGCTGTGGAAAAGTCGCAAAGTCTTTATAATTCAATAAGATATAACCTTTTTTCATCTATTTTTCAACCTCAATCTTCACAACTAAAAAGGCTTTTTTAAAACAATATATAGTATATTAAATCAAAAAAACCACAACCTCTTGGTTGAACTAACCTATTGAAAAATAACAACAATTATATTTTTCTCACCTCATATTACGCTATAAATTGTGCTTGTCAAGCTTTTGTTTTATTCAGAGATACATTTTATCCCTTTCCTTTGGATGACAGGGGATATAAAATAGAAAAATAAAGGGCATCCCTATTAACTATC
>Ga0315298_1010472_pt1 | contig 11164 bp, 6 predicted proteins | sample WHS_1_MG_FD_203077 | JGI IMG/M metagenome (GOLD analysis project Ga0315298, IMG submission 203077) | Extremophilic microbial mat communities from Washburn Hot Springs, YNP, Wyoming, USA - WHS_1_MG | ecosystem: Environmental > Aquatic > Thermal springs > Hot (42-90C) | place: USA: Wyoming... | reverse complement strand
GAAATCCCTAGGTCGCCCATCCCTAAGGACGCTTAATATCCGCTTATCAAAGGAGTCCATATCAAGCTTAAAATGGCAAAAGAGGAATAAAAACCATTTTACACCAATTTAGCAACAAGCTAGCGCGAGTATATGCACAATGGGAATTGCCACCATTTTCGGTCACGGGTTTTGCTCGTTTAAGTCTCTATATGGTGCATTTATTTTTATTTGTTTGCGAAATTGCTAGAGTGTTGATGTAAAAGGTTAGCCTACGCATAATCCGAAGCATTCAATTGTAGCTGGGTAAGCCCTTTTTTCTATAAATAATTCAATGGGGCAGTTGGAGTCTGATGCTAGATAGTCGCCAGTTTGGGCATAGGCTCTGGCTCTGCATCCTCCGCAATTTTCTCGGTACTCGCATTCTCCGCATTTTTCCTTTAATAAGCTTCTATTTCGGAGCTCATTAAAGACTTTTGAGTTGTACCAAATGTCTGCAAGGCTTCGTTCTCTGATATTTCCCACTTTTAACTGTAGAAATGGGCATGGATATATGTCTCCGTTTGGCCTTAAGCTAAAATAGTTGAGCCCTGCGTGGCATCCTATAGGGGCTTGGACAAGAAACTGTCTCAGAAATTGATCTGGAGGTTTAGTGCCGTAGTGTTTATGCATTTCCAAAATGATTCCTGGGTAGAGGGGGCTTCCTCCGGAAACCAGAAAGAACATTTCCCTTTCTTCTTGTATTTTGTAGAGGTAATCTAACAGTTTAGCGCGTTGTTCTCGGCTCATTGTAAGGTCCTCTAAGTCTTTTCCGCGTCCTACAGGGATAAAATCGTAAAGCACAACTTGCTCCACGCCTAAGTTGTCCAGTAAATCTATTAGTTTGGGGATTTCGTCAAAATTGTTTTTTAAAGCCATGGTTGTGATCACTACTTTTAAGTCGACTTCAAGACAGGCTTTGATTGCGTTTATTGCGCTTTCAAAAGCTCCAGGCGTATTTCTAAGCGTGTCGTGGCGTTCAGGAGTGGCGAAGTCTAGTGGAACGCCTACTGCTGTCATTCCTGCTTCTTTGAGTTCCCATACTGTTTTATGGTCAAGAAGAACGCCATTTGTAAGCATGGCTGGTATAACTCCTAAATCATTGCAATGTTCAGTTAGATCTAAAATGAAGTTTTTTCTGAGGAGGGGTTCTCCTCCGCTGAAAATTATGACTTCTGTTCCGAGGTCTGCCATTTCATTTATTGCTTGTTTTGCCTCTCCTAGGGTAAGCTCGTTAGGCATCGCTTCTGCGGCATCTGCATGGCAATGTAAACATTTTAGATTGCACGCTCTTGTGACAGCGTATGATACTATTTGAGGGGTGATGGATTTTCCCTTTAGGCCCTTGCCGAGAAGCTTCTGACGGAGCAGTGATTCAAAGAGTTTAAGTCTGATGTCCACCTGAATCTCATCCTCATTATGTATAGTACGATGGTTGCTTTAATTTTTGTTTAAAGTTTGTTTTGGAAGTTATCCTTTGGATCTTGAACTTATTCCTATTGTTTGAATTATCCTGCGTAGAAGCCATGCTACGGCGAAGGCTACCGCTACTACAATTATGGCTAGCATTAGGTTTGGTCCTATGTCGATTTCTGTGCGGGAAACTGCTAGTTCTGGAGCGTTGCTTATTATGAACTGGGAGGGTTCTAGAGCAGTGTCGCATATGCGGGGTTCATCTATTATTAGTTCTGCGTCGTGTCCGAAATAGATTTCTGTTCCCTTTAGTATGTCGCCTGTTGGGTTTTGCACGCCCCAAGTAACGGTGGTTTCTTTTTCTTCGCCGTTAACGTAGACGTGCATGCCTTTAACTAGGCTGCGGGTGAATGCGACGTGAATCCATTGGTTTAATGGGATAACGGGTTCGGTTGTAACTATTTCGTTGAAATGTTCTTTATCAGTGTATACATATCCCCTCAGAAAACCTTGCTGGGGATTGTTGCTTGGAGTTAAGGCTATTCCGCATATGCGTGTGGCTGTTTGCCATTCTAGGCCGGCGCTGTAGCATATGACTAAAACGTTGTTGTAGGTTGTATTTCTGAACGCGTTTACGTATATCCAAGCTTCAATTGTGATTTCTTTCGATGTGTATAGGCTTGGAGAGAAAGGTACATATAGAAAGTTTTTTCCATCGAAACTTAATGCTTTGCCGAATTTTCCTTCGACAAGCGTTGGTGGAGGGGTGCCTCCTAAGATTCCAATGTTATCTTTATCTGTGGCGTCAGGAGTGTAGATTTCGTCGAAGTGCCATAACGCAACGGTTTCAGAGTTTGTTTTGTCCCGCGTCTCTGCAAATGTCACCGTTAATGTGCTAAGCATGTTTGTTAAAAGCAATATAAGCACTAATCTTTTGAACAATGTGTTTTTCATTTATTTATCCCCCTTTTAAGACAGTCAAGTTAATTACCACTAAACGTGTTAAGGTTTTTTAATATTTTGCTTATCGAATTTTTCAATGTTTTTAATGAAAACAAAATATGGGGGATGAGGGGATGGTTTTAGTTTTTACTTGCGTAGTTTTCTTACTGTGATGATGTCGTAGACTACAAGGATTGCGAACATCGGCGTATAATCTGTTGGTGTTGAGATTTCTCTTTCACACCTTCTAGCTATAGTCATAGTAGCCATAAAATAGGAAGGCCAGAACTAGCGAATTGCATAGCCGACTTCACATGCTAAAAGGACAGGAAAACGCTCCAAAAGCCAAACAAGCCGAAAAAGATTTATTCAACAGACATACGCGCACAACAGTTTATACCCTTTTACGGACCGCGGATTCGCTTATCATGAGTTGTCCAGTAATCTCTGTGAAGGCATGCTTGTGTACTCTTATTGGAGTTTCAGTATAGCTAAATCTGTTTGTCAACTACACATTATCCTTCCTTGTACGATTTCATAACCTTCCTTCCGGATATTTTTATCAGAAATTGTCGTGCGCGCAAAATTCTTTTAGGTTCTGATTAATTAATAAGGCTATCAGAAAATTTGGAAGATAAGCGCATGAGAAAGATAACTTAAGAGAATTTGGAGATGGCTATAAACGGCGAAACCCATGAGGAGGAGATGTATTCGGCCTGCAGCTCCGTCGTGCGCTTCAAGGGAAAAATTGCAAAGAGTTATGGGGTGGGCTCTACAGGGAGAGAAAAGCCATGCAGGCATTTATCAGAAGGCTGCGCGCATTTTATATACTTTAACGAGTGTTTTGTTATGGTGCCAAATGGTTTGTTTAACGTAAGGAAAATCTTGATGGCAATAATCTTCGCTTGGCTAGTGGGTTTTGCATCGGCATTGTTTGTTACATCATTTACCTCGACGGGGCTTTTCGCCTTTGGAGAGCCCATATTCTTCATTGCATGTCTTCTGCTGGATCCATATGCCTCTGCCTTTGTTGGCGGGATTGGATTTTCACTCGCAAGCATCCTGCTAGGTTATCCCCACTACGTATTGGCTTCTTTGATGATTAAATCCTTAGCAGGCTTCGCAATAAGCAAAGTATCTAAGCTTCTTAAAAACAGGACTGTAAATTTTGTGGCAAGCCTGGTTCTGGTCTTATTATTCGGGCTTGTCGGAGCGCTTAAATTTTCAGGCGAAATATACCTTGGATACACCACAGTCTTCTTTCTTGGGGAGCGGGTCCTAGAGTTTGAGGGTTTACGGGCTTATGGCCTGTACCTGCCTTACTGGAGCTGGATTGTGGTCAGCGCTGCGATAGTTTTTATAATGACCCTGACGGAATTCAAAAAAATAGGACGCAGTGAATGGGCTGGTGTTTCGTTACTAATTGGATGTTTTCTGATAATTATGGGGTATTTATTGTATGAAGCTGTTATCATGCCGGCGATCTTCGGCGTCAAAGTTGATGCCGTGGCTAATGTTTCCATTAATGCTGGACAATCAATCCTCGGCGCAACTATATCCATGTTGCTTAGCAAAATCATTCAGCTTATAAGGAAAAAATAAATTTATGCATAAGTTTATACATTAGCTGGGGTGAAGCTTGAACGGAAGATCTTGCAAACTTGCCGTGTTCGCCGGTTCTGTAGGCGCAGCATTGACTATTTTTATGATAACTGTATACTACATACATTTGGTTGGTTTATCAGAGGTTCCTCTTGAGAGGATGCGTTACACAGCCACAATATATGCGTCAGCTATAGCCTTGTTTACACTATCCCTAAGCATGAATTTGTTGGCATTACTAACTTCCAGAGAGCCGAAATCGTCACGTTTGATGGCTGTTTCGGCAATAGCTTCGTTTGTAGGCTACATTTTTCCATGCGAACGGTTAATTAGATTTAACTATGCAGTAGCGTTTTACGAGACATTGATCATAGCGGCAATTCATATCGTATTGCTTGCTGTCTCTTCGGTTATGCTTAGGAGAAAATGTAAAAGTGGAACGTGAGCTACTAACCCTGAAGCATGTTGGCTTCAGCAACAAGACTTAAACCCACAACGAAGATCTCGATCTTCACAGGCGTACCTTCGGGTTGCCTAAAAAGATTAAATTTTCAAAGTTTCCTCAGCTTCATCATTTTTACACGAAAACAAAAATATGGGGGGATGGTTTTAGTTTTTACTTGCGTAGTTTTCTTACTGTGATGATGTCGTAGACTACAAGGATTGCGACTATGATTATGGCTATGGCTAGTCCCGTCAATATTGGTGTGTAGTCTGTTGGTGTCGGGATTTCTGGCGTTTCAGGTGTTGGTGGTGCTGGGCCTACTGTTATGAGTGTTGCTGCTGAAGAGCTAGCGTAAGAGTCGTCTCCCATGAAAGAGGCAACAATCGTGTATGTGCCTTCCTCTTCAGGCGTCCATGCGAAACCGAAAGTGCCATAGAAGCCGTTGGTGGTCACAGTGCCCAAGTCTATTACTTTGCCGTCGCTCTTAATAGCCGTTAACACCACTGGAACACCCTTCACATCGCTTGGACAAGGCTTCTGCATATGCAAGTACTCCATCCAAACCGTCATGCTTTCCTTGGCTACGCATGGCGTGCCAGGCTGAGCAGGCGACATATCAAGCACTGAACCCTTCACTAGCACTGTGGATCCCTTAGCCACAACATCCTGAGAAACCGCAACCGATGTCTGGCTTTTGCCCTTGCCAAAACAGTATGTATAGCCGTCGTAGCTGTTGGAAGCCACTAAGTAGCCGTCAGCTATAGCTCCTGGAACCATAGAGCCAGTAATGTTCCATATTCCCTTGCCCGTAGTAGCATTAATGCAGTGGAGCCTCCAGCCTCTTGTGAGGGGTTGAGTTGGCGTGTGCTCAGTGTTATAAGCATACAGTTTGCCGTCTGCAATCCAGCCTCCAGCGTTGAAGGAGCTGACTGTTGTGCCATTTGCGTCGATGTAGGGTGTTTCGTACGGGTTGTTTGGCGATTCGTACTTCCAAACTATTTTGCCATTAGTCCAGTTGAAGGCGTAAACGCCTGAATAGGCGAATCTGTAGAACAGCCCATAAGCAGAAGCTACAGAATAGGCTCCAAATCCGGTTACATCCCATGGATAGTCCATTTTATCGCTCTTCCACGCTGGGCTTCCATCAGCAAGGTTGAGTCCAATCCAGTATCCGCTCATAGTCACAAAGGCCACTTTGCCGTGATCAGCAACCGTGGCACCTGCGCTATACATAGTTTCCTCAAAGGTTTTGTTCCACAGCTCCTCACCTGTCTTAAAGCTAGCTGCTCGCACCCACGTTCCATAATACGCACCACTTGCAGGATTAGTGATTGAGGTCGTAGTAACAGCTATGCCTGATTGTAAATCCCAAGTTGTGCCCAAGCTACTCCACGGCCAAGTTTTATTGTCAACAACCTTCATATAATAAGTTACACTCAGCATGGCGCCAGGTTTTGCATCTATAGTCCAGTTGATTAGGCGGTATCTGTTTGGGGCTGCAGTGGCACCAAGATCCTGTACTGTTAACCAATATCCATTCCTATAGTAGGTTCCTGTTGTCAGCGGTGAGATTGTAATGTTTATGGCCGCTGCTCCGTTCCATGGGCTGTATCCTATAAGCCTTCCACCAGTTATGGAAACCAGATATACTCCTTTTCCAAACTCCTGTTCAGCTCCAGGAACTTCTGAAAAGCCTTGCAACCATAGTAAAACGCTTGGTGCTGATTCACCTGTGTATAACGGTCTTTTCCAGTATACTTCTCCTGTGCGTAGGTCATAGCACATCCAGTAGGTCCGAGTAGTCGGCTTATTTAGCACTGCGTCTACTTCTGTGACAGTTTGATAGCATCTTCCAGCATAGATTATTGATGGGTTGCCGCCTCCAGAGGTCCAAGATTCGTAAGGCTTCTGTTCGCTTGTTAATGGCCCAATGAGTCCTCCGATGGCACCTTGCTTCTTCCAAACTATGTGGGCAGTTTCTGGTGCTTCACACCATGGTAAGAAGTAATATTTATTGCTATAATAGGGGTTTGTGTTTGCTGGCCAGTTGGGGCCTCCTCCAGGACCATACCATGGAAAGTGGCCTGCAATCCACCACCATTCCCTGTTTTCCGGCGAAATTGGCCTTGTCCAGTAGTCTGTTGGCAAAGGCGAAGGCGGCCACGAATACACGATGTCTTTCTGCACCACTAGTTCTTGCCAGTCCGTAGACGCTGGTTCATAGTAGCATGATTGGGTGAAGCTTACATTCTGCGGACCAATCCATGCTCCGCCGTATACTGTGTAGTTTCCTGGTGGGAAGTAGCCTCCTGGAAACTCAAATTTTAGCTTCCATGTGCCTTCTTGGTCAGCGATATATTCAAACCATGCTGTGGCGTCTGCGCGATAAGAATCCAGGGTTATTACTTTTGTGTCTCCGTTGGGCTTCTGAATAGTAACCTTATAGCCTTTCAAATATCGGCTAACATGAAGCGCTGGGCTAATCCACATGTTAACGAGGAATATCTGGTTTAATCCTACAGGGTTGGGCCTAAAACTTAGGCATGCAACTGTTTTAATTGTAACATCAGGAGTAACACCAGACGGCAAGGGTTGTGAACCTCCTTCTTGCCAATTCATTGCTGCAGGGGCTTTAACAGGTGCAGCCATCAGCATAACTGAACTCAAAGCCAAAACCAAAGTGATAGCAACAGCAACCATTTTCGAATGGCTTCTTAAGTGCTGCATTTTATTCTCCTCCTTTTGACAATTCACCATATTGATATTCCGAGTTTATTTAAGCTTTTTCCAAATTCCGCAATAATACTACAGTAACCTTAAATTATAAAGAACAATTAATAGTGAAAAGTGGTTTGGATGGTAACGCCCTCACTCCGTACTAAACTAAAAATAATCCTCATAATAGATGTTATAATAGTCGCTATTGCAGCTGGAAGTTACTTCTATCTCCAAGCGCAAGGACTATTACGCACAGCACCAAAACCAGCCGAATTTACATTAACAAACCTAACTATTAACCCCCTTGAAGCAGACGTGGGCGAACCCATCTCAATCTCGGTTAACATAACCAACATAGGCGAATTGGAAGGCACTTATAACCTAAACCTCACAATAAACGACGTTTTACAAGAAAACAGAACAATCATATTATTGGGCGGAGCATCCACTGTAGAAGAGTTCACAGTCATACAAAACACTGATGGAAACTACACTGTCAAAATAAACGGCCTAACAGGATCATTCAAGATTAAAGTTGCTCCCCCAGAAATAAGCACCATAAGATTATCCGACCTAGTTATCAAACCGCTGGAGGCATGGCCTGGCGACCCAATAAGCATCAAAGCCACCGCCAAAAATGAGGGGGATGCCCCCGACAGCCTAAAAGTAAAACTAATGATAGACGACCAATTTATCGAAGCCAAAACAATCAGCTTGGACTCTGGGCAAACAAGCACGGTAGAATTCACTTTTAACACAACAACTGAAGGAAAACACACCGCCAAATTGAACACTTTGACCTCCGGGTTCACAGTAGTCCCGTATGGAATGCACACCCTCCTCGTTTCATCATATCCGATCTTTGGAATCCCCTTCACCCTAAACGGCATATCCCATACAACGCCCTACTCGGAGCTTCTGCCCGTAGGACAACCCCACACAATTGAAGTGCCCCCAACAGACCCTACAGGCAAATACCAATTCATAGGATGGGAAGACGGCTCCACAGATCTCAAGAGAACAATAACCATAACAGATCGAAAGTCAATCCTAGCAGATTTCAGCGGAGGCATATCATGTCCATCCCTTTACATATGGAACGGAACCAAATACACTTACGTCGCAGAAATATCCAACGCCGGCTGGCTAGGATACATCGGCTATATGAACGCAGACGGCTCCATAGTATTTTTAGGAGGCAACCCATGGGACCACATTAAACTAGACAAAACCCAACTGCAACTAATAAACAACAGTTACTACGACATGAAACTAATCCAAAAATGGGACGAAATCTTTTACCTAGACACAGTTTACATGCTAGTCGTCGACCACCCATCCAACGTGGATGTTTACCCAACTGGCGTGTATTATATGAATCCAGATTTTCAAGGAAAAATTTACACCGTAAGCAAAAACCCATTAACCCCTGTCTCCGCATTCAATGAAAGAGGCGAAGACATCCTATATGAAATCTCAAAACTGGATGGAATTTTTGCACGCGGAATTAATGGAGTAGAAAGCCCATCATGGAACAATATTTCATGGAACCGACTAACAATAAACTTGGGCGATTTATCCAACGCCAAAGAAATTAAGCTTATAGTTAACGGGATAGTTGACTGGGGCCCAGCAAAAGACTACTACAATTGGATAAGCAAGTTCCAAGCTGCAGCCGCTAAAGGCGTTTTACCCAATGGTACACAGATCACCCCACCACCATACTTGGAAGTTAAAGATGCAAATGGAAACTGGGTACGAGTCAACAAGCAATTCCCAATACCGGCCGATTACGTGCCAAGAACGTTTGTTGTAGATTTAACTGGAATTTTCCTAACAAATGATTATACCATAAGAATAAACAGTTTCTGGAATGTAACCTTCGACTACATTGGAATAGATGTGACACCCCAAGAAAACATCACAATCCATAAAATTGACCCTACTGCTACTTTCTACCAGGAAGTCAACGCTGTTTCGGCATCCACGGGAAAATTCACAAGATATGGCGATGTAACTGAACTATTGCGCGATTGGGATGACAAATTTGTAATTGGAAGACAAGGCGACGCCATTCACTTAATATTCTCCGCCACTGATCTCAAGCCACCCGCAAAAGACATTGAAAGAGACTTCTTTCTTTTCGTGGCTTGCTGGTTCAAGGATCCGCCAGACAATTGGGGATATGGCTTTGAATTTACAGTAGACCCGTTACCATTCAAGGGCATGAGCGGTTTCCCATACCCGCCTACAGAAAAATACCCACAAGATGAAGACCATCAAGAATATCTAGAAAAGTACAACACAAGAGAAATAACCTCGCCCCTTAAAGGCCAAGAAACCAATTACCAAACTCCATATTTAATCGCTTTCGGCTTTGCAATAGTACTCATCGATCTAGGAATACTTCTCAGAAAAAATCCCCCACATTTAAAAACAGCATCAAACAAAAGAAAAACTATCTACGCCAGCCCCGTCAAAATGGCGAACATAAACAACAATCAGCCTAAACTATTCAACGGTTACCGATCTAACCCTAAATTTAAATATTTCAGACAGCACCTCATGTCTATTTTATAGGTATAAAAAATGAAAGTGCTCCTCATCAACCCGCCACAAACGTTCTATCCCGGCTCAGAACCCCCAGCTGGCAATCTCCCATTAGGGCTGTTATACATAGCTGCTGTACTCGACAAAGAAGGATATAAAGTGGAAATTTTAGACGCATTCATGACGAACCCTTCATTCCACAAAATTGGAGACGTAATAGAAGTTGGTATGCCCTTTGAAAAGATAAAGGAAGAAATACAGAGGAGAAAGCCGGACATTGTAGGAGTAGCAAACCCATTTACATGTCAAGTGGAAAATGCAACTAGAGTTGCTAACATTGTTAAAGAGGTGGACTCAAGCATTTTAACAGTTGTAGGTGGTCCACACGTCACCGTTGTGCCCGCTGAATTTTTGGAAGAGGCTAACAACTTCGACATTGCAGTAATCGGCGAAGGAGAATACACGATGCTTGATATTGCCAAGTTCTTTGAAGGACGCAAAAAGATAGACGCGGTGCAGGGAATCGCCTACCGTAAGGGCGAAAAAGTGATGCTAAATCCGCGAAGGCCGTTCATTAAAAATCTAGACGAATTACCCTATCCCGCTTACCATCTGGTGGAAATGGAGCAATACCTCAACCCAAAGAAGATAGAGTATCGCAGCTTCCAGAAGAGAGCAATATCTATGATAACAAGTAGGGGATGCCCTTTCAACTGTAGTTTCTGCTCAGTTCACTTACACATGGGGAAAATATTCAGAGCTCACTCGGCAGATTATGTTGCAAACCATATAGAGTATGTGGTAAACAAGTACAGAGTTAAGACCATATATTTTGAGGATGACAATCTCACTCTTGACATAAAAAGGTTTGAGGCGATCTGTGACAAAATAATTGAAAAAGGCGTCAGGATAAGCTGGGAGACACCTAACGGAGTAAGACCAGACCGTCTAACCCCCACTCTTCTAGAGAAAATGAAGAAATCAGGATGTCAAAGCGTATTTTTCGGCATAGAATCTGGCGACCAGTACATTTTAGATAAAATTATTGATAAAAGCCTTAAATTAAATGATGTAATTAGAGTTGCCAAAATCTGCAAGGAACTAGGAATAAAGACAGGCGCATTTTATATTATTGGTTTTCCAGGCGAAAAGAAAGAGAACATGATGAAAACGGTTGAGCTTGCTCTAACACTTAAGAGGGAATTTGATGTTGGCATGCACTTATTTATTGCAACACCGTTATACGGCACTAGACTATACGAAGAATGCGTGAAGAAGGGATATGTTCAAGAAAAATTGACACCGCGCGCTTTCGCCGAAGTAAGACAACCACGTGGCATGCCCCTAATAAAGACCGAAAACTTTACGCCAATGGAAGTAAAAGAAATAGCTTGGAAAGCAGTTAAAGCCTATAAGAAGTTGTCCTTAGTCAATTACGTGAAAAACCCTAAAAAAACATTAAAGACGGCAGTAAAT
>Ga0315298_1010470_pt1 | contig 11165 bp, 5 predicted proteins | sample WHS_1_MG_FD_203077 | JGI IMG/M metagenome (GOLD analysis project Ga0315298, IMG submission 203077) | Extremophilic microbial mat communities from Washburn Hot Springs, YNP, Wyoming, USA - WHS_1_MG | ecosystem: Environmental > Aquatic > Thermal springs > Hot (42-90C) | place: USA: Wyoming... | reverse complement strand
AATAATTGACTTACTATCTATTCACCAAAATAATCTGTATAAGCTGCATAATCTGGATAAATCCGAGCCACAGCTTACTTTATTTTAAGCGGACAGTAGTAGAGCTCTTCTATAAATTAGTTTATAATCTACAATTATTTACAAGTCAACTGTATGTAAGTGTTTTATAGTAACTGGCAAGTATCTTAAAAGGTTGCTTTCCGGTATTTTAGCATTTACCTGCCACTATTTCCTATGCTGCTGGGCGGAGGGGAAGGAAAAAGATACAAAAGAATGAATTTTTATATAGACAGGTATAGGGTAAATGGGTGTCCCCGAGCTCTCTTAATCTAAAATAACTCTAATAACAATTTCACTATACATCCTGAATTATCACTAATAAGTTTGTAAGTATCTTTTACATATTCACCTATTTCATTTAAGTCTTGCTTTAGATCTTTTTTCATGTATTCATCTATTTTGTTTGTTATAGCTTTTATTTCATTTTTTAAATTTTGTAGTTCTATAGCATTAGAAGACGATCTACTAATAGAATCAAAAAGCTTTATTAGCTGGTTTACATGATCATTAATCATCTTGGTTAGAAATACAATCCTCTCTTCAATAGGAAGTTTAATTATGATATATTCTTGTGCTGTACGCCCGAGTTCAGCATACACAATTACCTTTTCTTCTTTCGTATTAATTGTAAGGTAAGAAAATTCTGGTTCTTTCATAACTGCTTTATAATAATAAGATAATTGATCCATTTGTTTCTTCATCTGCTGCATATCTTTGAATATACTGTCAGTTAATATATCAAATTTATCAGGGAGCTTTTGGTATTCCGGGTTTTTTTTCTCATCTGTTATCTTTAATATAGTAAACAAATTATGTGATATTCTCTCACTAAATGCTTGCCTCTCAAATGGTTTCAACAATTTATATAATTGTTTAAGTTTCTTATACACTTTAAAACTATAACTCAGCTGATTAACGAGTAAAGTAAGGATAACACCTACAATAATTCCTATTATATTGCCCTTCATGTGCCTATCCCTTAACCACTCTCTCAATTATCCCTGCAACATCTAAATGAATTCATATACTAACTTTATACAATAATTTCTATGCAACAGGCAATGTATTTAAAGAAAGAGAAAATTAATATTTCAAGACTTGGAACTGTTCATTGTTAATCTATTTCACATTTATGGGGCTGACCCCCGATATTTCGCATGGTTCCTCTAACTCATGGATTTTGCGGCAATGTATACAATCTATAAAGATAACCGGATAATCATACGGTGAGGGAAGATTTGATAAGATCGCTGACAGTTTCTTTTCCATTTCTTGCCTCTGTGATTGTACTCTCGGATCTACTTTTAAAAATGGGTTATCTTGAGCCATTCTCAATTTTTCTGGTGCTCCTCCACTTCTTACAGTTTCATCTCCGCCTTCTACAGAGCCTATTGACCATAACCAATGTCCAGCTGGAGAATCATCTGGTAACCTTTGTTGAAGCAAAGGATACATGGCTTCACTTGATGCAATAGCATTCTCTGGAGAAAAGCTTGGCATAGGGGAATTAGCAATAATATCTAACAGAGCAACCTTATCAAATCCCATTTGAATTAAATCATTAACTTGCTCACGTATTTTTCTTATTTTATTTTTAGATGATTTTGTTGATTTTATCTTACCTTTCTCTGGACTTCGTGTACACTTGACCTCTATACCAACAAGGTAATCAGTCAATGGTGGCCACTTGATGCCACCTGAATTGGCAAGCTTATGAACTTCAAGCGCTTCACGATAAGTAAGATTAGGTTGATACAAATTTGGATGATGTTTTCTTGCTTTAAATATAGCATCAAATTCTTTTGGGTCATTCCAGTTTAGCCTTCCTGCCAAAATATCAACATCTCCATGTTTCACTTCTGAGTTTATAAGACGGGTTTTATTTGTTTGGAGTATATACCAGGAAAAATATGAAAACAATAGTCCCATTGATCTAAAGAATTCATCTAATTGATAAATAAAACTATCATAATTTTTAGTGAACTCACGTTCGCATTCTGTGTTTATAAGATATTTTTTCGACATTTTAGCTGACCCTGTCTCTTTGGTAAACACTGCTAATATATTTCCCTTTAATTTTGAGCATATTTGTTATTGTTTTTTAAAGATATTTCCATTTTCATTGCTCAAAGGTGTCCCCGCCTTTATGTGATACTGTATATTGTTCTTTTTGCAAAAATCTATCACTTTGCGAGCTGTCTGTTCATAAAAATCTTGGCTGTTTTTCCAGTTGTAGTTTGGAGTTCCACTATAGTTAACTAATCGATTGTAATTCAATTTACCAAATATAATTTTCTTCACAAAAGAAATCTTCTCAAGAATGTTTTCAATATTAACTGCAGTCGGATCTAATTCTGGAGTAGGATATGGCTCTATACTTACCCATGTGTTTAGTCCGGCTTCTTCGAGTTTCTTTAAACTTTCTATTCTATGTTCATAGGGTGATGAATAAGGCTCATATATCTGTTTAAAATTGTCATTCAATGAAACTATTGTAATCCCATATTCATTACTTTTCGAAAATCTTTCTTTGTCCAAAAGCTCATCTGGATAAAGCCCTTTTGTAAGTGTTGTCACTTTTATACCGTCTTTGTTTAAACGGGTAATAATTTTAAGGGTAAGTTCTTTTATGTCAGGAATGATGTCTTTTTTCTCATGATCGTACATAAAAGGGTCCGTCATAAAACACAAATGAACAAAATCAATTTGATCCTTGTATTTAGGAATTTCCATTTCCAATAAATCCATTGCATTCCCAACTATCCTTGGTCTTCTCCAGTCTTCGTCATCTTTAACCCACCCGAATTTTTTAGCCATCATCATTGCATAGCAGGGAAAAGTACATCCATGCATACAACCAACTATATGATTTATTGTCCAATCACCATATTCAACCTTTGTTTTATAAAGGAGTGTTTTTCGTGTGATCTTATTTAAGCTTCCAGAAAAAGATAATATATTTTCTTCATAAATTTTTTTACCACCAAATAGTGTTGGGCCAAATTGCTTTACTTTTTGTCTCGCATAAATGTCTTTTACTATTTTTGTAATAGAGGGTTTTCTCGAAGCAAATAAAAGATAATAAAGCGTATCATCTCTATCTGGATATGAAACATCGTAAGCAACAACCTTGAGGCTACTCCCAGTAAATGCTTGACAGTAAGCTTCCATTATTTTTACATCGTCTTTATCAAGAATGTTAATATCCTCTCCAATAAATTTTTTAAGTGTTTCAGTAGCTTTTATTTCTTTAGAATTAAGCATTCTTCCTCTATGAGCCTTTTTAACCAATCCACCCGTTCTTCTGACACCTTCAAGAATATAGTTGTATAAAAAATCTTTTGGATTTCTTAGATTGATAATTTTGTTAAGATTCTCTTTTTTGAATTGTAATCCTGTTGGGTCTATCAAAACAAAAAGGGGATGTTTGTTAGAATTATGAATGCCGGACATGATCTCACTTATTGCTATATTTGCATCTGCGTTATAATATACTATTTCAACATGATTAAGTATTTTATTTGTGGTTACAAAACCTTCAATAGTATTTTTTAATTCTTTGAAATTCTCCTTGTTTGCTTCAACAAGGAATAACTTAATCTTAAGGTCATCTCTTAATTTGTCTTTTTTAGCATAGATTGTTTCTAAGAAAATCAGCGGTGAACCACTTTCTCCACTATCATATTTACCTTTACCAGCAAATAAATCCATTACATACCATTCATTAGTTACCCAATCTTGTTTGTTCCAAACAGTAAGCCACATATCAAATACTTTTTTTAATATTTCGAACTTAGTTTTTGTGGAAGGTCTATTAGTTAAATCCCATAGGTTTTTGCTATTTGTCATTACTATTTCCCTCCACTATTTTTATCTCTTCCTCTGTCAAATCATATAGTTTATAAACCAGCTGGTCTATTTCTCTTTCCCAGTCGCTCGTATCTACTTGTAAATTATTACTCTCTTGCAGAGAAGCGTCTGCCGAAGGCAGACGGCCTCTTTTGGCAGAAATTATTTTGTCAACGAGGTCTTCTATTTGCTTTACTATGGGTTGGTTTTGGGGAGTGATGGGTGGAATGGGGAATCTTCCTATGAATTCTCCTTTTATTTCGCCTTCTATACCTCCACCCATATAAAACTTATAAAATGCAAACTTGAAAATGTCTGAGTTAAAAACTGCTAAAAGATACTTACGAACAAATGAAATGTCCTCATTGGTGGTAATGAAATGAGTTGTCGCCTCACAGTAATATCCAGGAGGAATTAATACAAACTTAGGAGATTGAGCTACCCTCTGCCACACCACCTTTTCCCTTTCAAATTCGGGGTAGTAGGCAATATTATCTTGAGTTTCAAACCACTTATTGCCTGTCTTTTTTCTTGCACCCTTTTTACCGCTTTGTTCTAACCTTTCTTTACCGAAGCTTAATAGATGCTTTTTGATTGCTGGATAATCATCAATATTTAAATTCAATGTTGGGAAGGTTGCAATCACCCACAGCCCTGCCCATTGGTAGTAGTAGCGTTTGATATCTCTGCCTCGCAAAACAGGCTTGATGATTTCCTCTGTTCTTTTTCTCTCTTCTTTATCTCTACAATTAGCCAAAATCCTGTTTCTTGTTTCTGTGTCAATGATAAATGCCTCATTAAAACCAGTCTTAATACCAAAATAAATCTTCACATCCCATTCTTTCAGGGGTTTACCTATACGTTCTATCTTTTCTTTTAGACGCTGTTCAGCACTGCTGCCTATAAACCATGCACCATTTACAGGTGTAGGAATATTTAATTTGTGTTGTTCTACATATTGTTCAAGACCATTATTTTTTAGCTTTTCTGTAAGTGTTACAGCTTGTAATTGCTTTTGGTTTGATGCTTTTTGTAAAAGCAAAATATTGGTGTCAACGGTAGCATTCTCGAAAACCCCGGGACCTAAATCAACAAGCAAAAGTGGATTATGCTTGCTAAAAAAGCTTCGCAAACTTTGTCCGTAGCCAGCGCGCATCCACTTGTTGGAACTAATAAAGCAAAGATGCCCATTGTCTTTTAATAATTGTACACCTCTTTCATAGAACAGCGTATATATGTCTCCCATGCGGTCAAAGGTTTCAAAACCTTTGTTCTGATATAAGTTTGCAAGTTTTCCGTGGTCTTTTTGGAGTTGAATATACGGCGGATTGGCAATCACGATGTCAAATCCCCCTTTTTCATTGAACACCTCTGCAAAGTGCAATTTCCAAAGGAAGAACGGTTTTTTATTTGTATTCTGAAATTGAACTATCTCCTTTATTTTGTCAGTTTTGTTCTGTTCTTTTAGGGTTTCTTTTATAAGATCCCATGTCAGTTTTTCAATTTCTTTCCTTAGTGTGTCCTTCTCATTTTTTGATGTGGCATTAAAAAATTGATGTTGTAAACTTAATAATTCATGGGCCTTCTTTTGTGCTTCACTCATTCCAAAAAGCTCGAAATTCTTATTACTATCTACTGTCCGTGAAGAATAATTTCTAATCTGCTTATCAAGCTCTTTAAGTTTTTTATTGATCTCTGCTTTTTTGATAGGGGTAAGCTGGTCTGTACTGTGCAAATCAATGTACTCTTTTTGTAACTTATTTTGTTCTTCTATCCATTCCTTCAATGCCTTGTTGTTATCTTCATATTCTTTAAAAAATTGTTCGTCTATCAGTTTAATGCCTTCATACTCTTCAAGAAGGCTATTTCCTTGCATTATTTTATAATCAAGATTTGGTAGAGGTTTAATTTTCTTGATATCATCTTCATCGACTATAAGTGATAACCACAAACGTAGTTTTGCAATTTCAACTGCACCGGGATCAATATCCACGCCATAGAGAGAATTCTGAATACAGTCACGTTTAAAATTATAGCTGTATCTGTTGGACTCTTTTATATAGGATGAGAGTGTATTTCTTGTTTTAACTATTTCTGTCATCATACCAACAGGGAAAGCACCACTACCGACTGCTGGGTCACATACTTTGATGTTTGCCAATTTTTCATCAATGAGTTTTGCATTCTTTCTGATGCTTTCAGGAAGCTTATAAGAATATGTACCGGTTTCTCTACCTTTAGCCTCAACAGTTGCTTCATGCTCACCCACTTGTGCACCATATTTGATAAGTGTTTCGATCTCGTCTTCAGAAACAACTGGATTCCCGTTTTCGCGAGAATTACCATTCATCAGTTCTGTTGATAGATAATTTATCAAACTCTCCTGGCACATATAATGAACAATCTCTCTTGGTGTGTAATAAACTCCATACTCTTTATTAAATTTCGTTTCTTCACCTTTTTTGTCTGATTTTAAAACTTTTCTATACTCATCAAAGTTATCCTCTCTTATGGCATTTAATTTCTCATAGATTTTACCAAGTAGTTCAGGGTCAAGGGCTACCTCTTTTTCAAGTGGTTCTTCTTCGTTTACTGTAAAATTATATAAATCAAAGATATCAAGAATGCCATCCCCTTTTGAGTTTGAAAATAATTCGTCCGGAATGGTAATTTCTGTATTCACCCAGTCATAATTGTTTATCGGATCAAATAGTCCACCATTTAAGAAAGGAATTTTACAGTCAAATCTGCTATAGTAGTGGTCAACCTCGCTTCTGTCAGTTCTCAATGCTTCATAAAACAATGGTTCAAGGATATCATTATAAAAGTTTTTATATCCTCCAAACTCTTTGTTAAATAACCTTCTTATGAAATCTTTCGGACCCTTTCCCCAGGACTCTCCCTTTGGAACACCAAACCATCCCTTCTTTTGAAGGAAATAAAGGAAAACAATCTGACCCAAAAGTTTTTTTGCAAAATCAACAGTATTTATTCTCTTTGTTTCAAATTCTTCTTTTACTTTTTTATTGTTTATAACAATTTTATCCAGTTCAAGTTTTGTACTGATAAACAGGTCTCTATATTCTTCAAAGAATTCTTTTGTAACAACCTCAACATCAAATGCTCTTTCAAGGTCAGAAAGATTTGGTCTCCAATTGTCATCTTCAAGAATTGGGACAAATCTTGACTGGGCTGTATGGCTTTTTTCATATGGACCAACAAGAAATGACCATCTTTTGGCAGGAGTAAATTCTTCCTTTACTTTTACTTTTCCAGATGGGGTTTTTTCAAATCGGTATTCCATTTTTACAAAGGAAAATCGCCAGTCATTTTCATCGGAGCCCACAAAAGCAACAAGGGCTGCATCTTTTTCCGAGGTTGTTCCCAGTTTTCCTTGTAGATAAGATGCAACAAAATTTCTTTGAGCCAGACGAGCCCGATAAAGCGATGTTCCTCTTTTTAACTTGATTATTAAAATATCAATTATCTTTTTATCTGCATCTTCATAACGACCTATCCTCTCCCATGAACTGATAAAATCAAGGAATCTTTCTGTTATTCCCTGTATTCCAATTCGTGGTTTAAGAACTTTTTCTCTGTCATATCTTTTTAAAAGATTGGATATAAAATTAATAAACTTATTTTCGTTAAATGGTCCTTCAAAAGTTTTAACCACTAATTCTTTTGCCTGTTCTCTATCCATTTTTCTCCCCCGTTAAATAAATTGACAAAATAACTTCTCTTTTCCCTTCTGTTATTGCAGAACTCTCTGCATAGTGGCTTTTAAGAAAAGCAGGCGGAATCTCTTTTTGTAGTGTACCAATAACTTTTAAAGAATTTTGAATTTCTCCATCAAGTTTTTGTAATGCTTTAAGTACCTTATGAACTGTTTTTTTGGGGATCGAACCTTCATCAAGACGTTTAATTATTTTTTTAATGTATTCTTCCTGCTCCTCTGTTAATTGTTTACTATTTTCCTGTGTGGCTTTTAAGATTCTTACAAGTGTCCTTACACTATCAGACCCACGACGTGAGTGAGCATATATCATGCCCTCAATGGTTGCATTCAAAAATGCGCCTTTGTTTTTATCAAGGAGTTCATAATAAGTCTCCAGTGGAAGTTTTACTTTTTTTTCATTTTCTAAACATTCAAAAATTTTAGCGGCGTTCAAGAAATCAAGTTCTATTGTGTTGTTGCCTGATAAAAAGAATTTCATAAGTTTGCCTTTTCTAAAAAAGGTAAGGAGAGAACCAGATGATGCGATGCCATTTAAATACTGAACATAAATTCTGGCTGAACGAGCCTTTTTAGGAAGCTGTTTTATTTTTTCAAATAGTTCAGGATTTTCATCGCGTATATTTTCTATGATTCTCAAATACTTAAGTTCACTTTCCTCAGTTTCTCCTTCCATAAGGATTTTACTGGAAAGAAGTTTATCAAAGAGCTCATGAGAAGATACAGGTTCTCCTTCTGTAAGAATTGAGGCATCTCCACCTAAAAGAGTTAAAAATGCTTCTATCTTTGAACGGGCAATATTTGTCAGTTCAATTTCATTGTCCGACTGGGTTGTAGGAAAAAAGTTGAAAGTGTAAATTTTATCAAACGGAGTGTCTATACGATTTACTCTTCCAACCCTTTGGATCAATCTTGTAGGATTCCATGGAATATCATAATTTATCACTATATTTGCTCTGTGAAGGTTGACACCTTCTGAAAGAACCTCAGTGGATACAAGTATTCTATAATCATTCTTTTGATTCCTTGCCCTCGCATCAAAGTTTTCTATAACTTTATCCCGAATTATCTCTGAAGAAGTGCCGTGAAATAATAGAGAAATTTCACCGAAATTTTTATTTATATTTTCTGTAAGATATTCTGCTGTCTCTTTTGATTCTGTAAATACTATTAGTTTATTATTTTTCAGCAACTCATCCTTCTTTAAGTTGTTTATAAGTGTTTCAAGTTTGGGGTCTCTTTTTACCTCCTTCCACATTGATTCTATATTTTTAAGAATTTCAAAGTCATTTCTAAGAGCTTTTTCAAAATCTTCTCTAAACTCCTTTGAATTATGTCTTTCTGCTTTACCTTCATCAATCAATTTTTGAATTGTTTCTTCATCACCTTCTTCTAAGAGTTCAAAAATTTTATTTATGTATTTTTTGCTTATATATACATTTCCATTTCCAAATTCTTTTATAAATTTATCATAAGAATTAATAAATCTCTTAATACTTTCTTTGAAGGCATGAAAACTACTCTCAAGACGCTTAACAAGAAGGACTTTCATAAACCCACCCATATTTTTCTGTGATTGAACTTCAAGAGGTGAAACACTTTGTTTAAGATAAAGGAGCGGGGTATAACGAGCATAAGTAAATTTCTGGGTTATTAATTTAACTGTTTCCATGAAAATTTTATCTTCTTCATCGTTTAGTTGATAATATAATGGTTTTGGGTCTTTAATTTCAGGAAATTTGATATTATTTGCCTCAAGGTCTTCCTTAAAATATTTTTCTATTTCTGTTCTCGTTCTTCTCACCATTAAATATTTTAAAACTTTTTCCCTGATTTCTTTTGCAATTTTTTTTGTGCTTTCAAGATATTTATCGTATTCATTCTGACGGTCAATGTCTTTCAGCTTTGATGCAAGTTTCCTAAAAAATTCTTCAAGGTCAATAAGCCCAGGAATTGTGCTTTTTCTGGCATTCTGGAAGAGTTTAATCTGTGAAAGAATATCTTTTGGTGAGTTATTATAAGGAGTCGCTGAAACCAAAATGATCCTTTTCCCCCTGCATATTTCAGCAATTTCTTCATAACTAATGGTTGTTTCGTTTCTAAAACTATGAGATTCATCTATTATGATATTTTTGTATTCTCTTTGCTCTACTAATATTTTCCCTTCATTAAGTTTACCTATTGATACGAATTCGGCTGGAATATGAAAGTCAGAAAATACATTGGTCCAGGAACCAGGGTTGTTTCTATTCATGAGAGAAGGAGGAGCCAGAACAAGGGTTCTGCCATCAAGCTGTCCTACAAGCATGGCAACAATATAAGTTTTTCCTAATCCAACAACATCGGAAATAAAAACACCGCCGTATTCTTCTAAAATTTTCTTTGCATTTAATACAGCCTGTTCTTGATATTTAAACCTCTTAAAATTGTCTGGTATATACTGTGAAAAAATCTCATCAGTTCTACTTAACTCATTTTTAAAATACTCATACAAAAATTTTAAATAGAGTTCATATGGTGTAATATTTGGATTCAGATAAGTTTTTTCATATATCGTTTGTACAAATTTATCAGAAACATCAACAGCATTTTTCCACAATTCCTCAAATCTCTCTCTAACGAACTCATAATCCGAACGGTTTTTGAGTTCAACATTAAACTCTAGATTATCTTGAAGCCCTTTCTCTGTAAAATTACTTGAACCTGTAATAATCCTTCCAATATCCCTATCTCCCTCTTTAAACGTTACAATATATAATTTAGCATGTAGATTTTGAGATGGATATGCTTTTATTTGTAATTTACCCTTTTTTATCCATTCAATAAATTTTTGGATCCCGTCTTCAACTTCTGTTTTTTCCTCTGAATTTTCAATATCTTGTTGTACTGTATCTCCTATTATCTGTTTTGCTTCTAAATGAGAATATAACGAATTTTCTTCATTTTGTACACTCTTTATGTATTCATAAGTTTGCGGAGTGGTCTTGAGACCAATAATAATTCGTATCTTCTCCGTATTATCCAGCGCATCCCAGAGAAGATAAAATCCACTTACATTAAAGTACCCAGTTATGCAGTCAAATAATTTTGCATCTTTTATCAACTGTTTGAACCTATCTTTAATAGATTTACCTGGTTCGTTTGTAATAAATGTTATATCAAGGGGTGGGCTTCCCATTTTTTATCCTCCTAGCCTATTAAATATTTAAACTGCAAATAAACATAGAATAACACAGATTCTGCTTTTGAGCTGCTTTGTGGGATTGTTTGTGATAAAATTTTTCATTTCTCTATCAATCTCCATTTATCAAATCACATCACCCATCTCCGCTAAAAATTTATTAAAAGCTTAAATCCTCCAACTGGTAAGGTACCCTATCGCCTGACAATACTTATAATCAAAAAGGTTCAAGCTATAAGCCCTCTTAACATAGTTCTTTATGAATTGCTACAAATTGTGCTGAGATAAAAGGCTCTAACTTTCTCAAAGAGGGTTGGCACTGGTGTAAATAAGTTTGCC
>Ga0315298_1010469_pt1 | contig 11167 bp, 11 predicted proteins | sample WHS_1_MG_FD_203077 | JGI IMG/M metagenome (GOLD analysis project Ga0315298, IMG submission 203077) | Extremophilic microbial mat communities from Washburn Hot Springs, YNP, Wyoming, USA - WHS_1_MG | ecosystem: Environmental > Aquatic > Thermal springs > Hot (42-90C) | place: USA: Wyoming... | reverse complement strand
GTCGAAGCCGTGCAGACATGCGCGTGGCTCACCACCGCGTGTGGTGGAACTGACAAATTCTCACCCGCAACCAGCAGCCTGCTCACAATCAGATAACGCACGGCTGTTTGCGGCCGCGTGATCAGACACATATCCTGCTCCCCTCCAGAATGAAGCCACCCCTAAGACATGGTCCAATGAGACCAGGAGGTGGCAGACGTGTCCGAAGAGATCCCCGAGAACGTCCAGCGGTGGACGGCAAAGAGACGAGCGGCATTGGTATTGAGCATCTTGAAAGGTGAGACTTCGGTCCAAGAGGCGGCTCGTGCCCACGGCCTCACTGTGGCCGAGGTCGAGGAGTGGAAGGAGAGGTTTCTCTCAGCAGCTTAAGAATGCTCTTCGCGCTCCGCCCCAGCATGAAGAAGCCCTCAAAGACGAGCAGATCAAGAAGCTCAAAAGCAGAAGGTGGGTAAGCTCGTCCTTGACATCGACATCCTGAAGGAGGCGCGAGAGAGGCCGCCCTTTCGGCCGGGAGAAGTCCGACCAGTGAAGGACGTCATGCCCCAGGCCTCCATCAGACGCATCTGGCCCAGGCGCTTGAGGTGTCCCGATCCGCCCCTGCCAGAGAGAATGCCTGTCGCGGGGCGACGCCTACCCGCCCGCCACTTGATGAGTTCCTCGTTGCTCGCATCGAGGAACTCATCAAGAAGTACCCCCCTACAGATATTGCCGTCTGTGGGCCATGCTCTCGCTTCCGAGAGGGGCTTCTCATAAACACAAGAAGGCGGTCTACCGCATCCTGCGCGCCAAGAAGTGGCTCTGTCATGAACGCCGGCGCACACCACGTCCGAGAGTGCACGGCCGCGTCTTTCTCGCCGGCAGCTCCAACGAGCGTTGGGCTATCGATGTCACCCACATCGACTGCGGCAGCGACGGTTGGGGTCACCTGGCCGCCGTCACTCTCTGCCATGATCGGGAGATTGGAGGATATGAGTTCTCGCTAAGAGGTCGGGCTAAAGAAGCAGAAGGAGCGTCGGAAGGCGCCTGTCCTAGCCGCTTCGGCACCCTGCGGCCTCAGGGCCGGGTGCCAGTCGTGAGAAGTGACAACGGCCTCATCTTCCAGAGTCGTCGGTTCCGGCCCGCCCTCCGTGACTACCGCCTCTCCCAGGAGTTCAGCACATCCTACACCCCGGAGCAGAACGGCATCATTGAGCGCTTCTTCCGGAGCATAAGGGAAGAGTGCGCGTGGCAGCACAACTTCGGGAGCCTCGCCGAGGCCCAGCAGGCGGTCAATCGCTGGATCGAGCACTAAAACGAGGAGCGGCCTCATCAGAGCCTGGGCTACTTAAGCCCGCGGCAACATGGTGAGCCTCAGCAAGTGCAATTGGTGGCTGGATTTGGGGGGAGCACTACGCCTAGACCTCCGCACCAAGCTCAGCCACTTTAGCCTTCCCCTTAAGCCGGGGGGAGCTGTTCCACCCATTGGTGTCTCTCGACATTTGCGGGCAGTGCCCTGTGTTCGGACAGGAGCCGCACCGTAACGGAAAGAGCGCGAGTACGTTGGCTTTCCTGCGGCAAGTCGCGCAATGTGCAAGTAGACGCAGCCCGCCGAGAGCGAGTTAGCCGCCGAATTGCCTCATCTACAAAGTGCTCGAGAGGTAGTGTAGGCCTGATTGTTTTTCCGACACGGATCTTCACAGGGCCATCAAGGCATATTCACGACTTACGGATAGGCTCAGATAGTTACTCACCTGGTTCCAGCCCCTGCGCGTTTGCCGTGCCAGCAGGATAAGACACGCCCCAACGTGGACACGCCATGGGACGGGATGCCCGCGGCGCGGGAAGAAACGGCTGTGCCTCGGCAAGGAATGGCCAGCGGCGCGGGAAGGCCAAGCGACTTCGACGCCCTCGCTCCTCGTCACACCTCGGTTGCCGGATGCCTGATCTGAGGGGCGGGGGCTCGCTCCGGCGCGAACAGGTACCCCATAGTTCCCTGAAAATCGGCATAGGCTTCGCTCAGCAGACGGTGGTTTTTGCGCGAGGAAAGGTTGCTTGCCAAAGTGTAGACGGGGTTGCGCCGCTCAAGCAGCGTGTGTCCCACTCGAGAAAAGATGCTAGGCAAGGAATAGAAGCACTTGTTGCAGCTGATCATCTCGGCAATGGCGGTGCTGAGGGGCAAATGCTTGTACCGACCCACCGGGTACGTGAGCGTGTAGTACTTCCAGTCTTGCGGGAAATCTTGCAGGGCTATTCGACCCTCCGCTTCAAACTGTTTCCACAGCTTGGTGCCCGGCAACGGAGTAAGAAACAGTACGTTAAGGTTGTCTACCCCGTAGCACTTGGCTGCCTCCACGATTCGTTTGCCACTACCGGGTGTGTCTTCATCGAGACCCAGAATGAACGATCCGACTACCATTATGTTGCGGTGGCGGATTCGCGCAACGGCGGCGGGAAGATCTCGGGTAGTAAGAAGGTCGGCTTTCTTGCCCAACTGGGGCCGCATGGCGGGGGCGGGCGACTCAAAACCAATGAAGACCCCTACACACCCGGCTCTTGCGGCTAGATCCAGCAGTTCTTCGTCGTCAGCAATGTTGATGGAGGCTTGGCAAATCCATTCCTTCCCAGTGCCGGCCGTCGCCAGGGCGCGAAAAAGCTCTTTTGCTCGCGCAATCTGAGCTGGAGTGACCCCGATAAGATTGTCATCCACCACAAGAACCCGCTTCTCAGGAATGGTCCAAAACTCCTCCACGACCGCGGGAATGGGACGCTGTCGAAAACGAGCCCCATTAAATGCGGTGACGCTGCAAAAGCTACAGTTGAGTGGGCAACCGCGGCTGGTCTGGATAGCTCCAAAGGCATACCCAGTGGTGAGGAGGTCGTGGCGGGCACAGGGGACAGCGTCCATAGACGCGGGCTGACCACGGTAGCAGCGCTGCAGTCGGCCGTGTTGGATGTCCTGGAGTACTTGCGACCAAATTTCCTCGGCCTCTCCCGCCACAACGGCATCTACCCTAGCAAGAGCCTCGTCAAGACACATAGTGGCATGTATGCCGCCCATGACGACGGGCACCCCCAAATGGCGGAAATAAGCAGCTAACCCATAGGCCCGGTCGGCCTGCGACGTAAAGGCGGTAATGCCTACTAGATCAGGCCGCGGCAAGCTGAGGTAGTCAACCGGCCCCAGGTTCTCATCAAGGATGGATACCTCCCAATTAGGAGGGGTAAGTGCGGCAAGAACCAGGAGGCTGAGAGGTTTCCAAACTCTGTAGCGGTTCCAGTAGCTGCTCCTGTTCCCGTGGATGCTAACCAGCGGATTGGCGGGGTTGATGAGATACAGTCGCACAGAGCTCCCCCTACCCTATCGTCAGCCGCAACTGCTTGACGGTGGCGACTGTCTGACGGTTGGCGTTTGGTAACGGGACAATCGAGTTGGGAAACGACGCGCGCTGACTAGTAGTTCCACCACCCGCCTCCTGCCCACTCTTGAGGCCTGTACTCCTGCCTGTTGCGTCCCGGATGCCCGGCTTCTACACTTTAGCACCTTTCCGCCCGGGTTCTGGTGTTGCCACCCGTGTGTTTGCCGGTGCCGTCCTAGACTGGCTGTAAATGCGGAAAGGGGTTGGGCCCTCTTTGACCGAAGCGATACGCTTCGGCTGTCAAGCAAAGAAGGAGGCTCAACCCGTGAAGAGAGTACCACCGTCGGAGCGCACCAAGGCCGAGCTTGCCGCCCTGTTTTCGACCGGCACCGCGGGCGATCCCCAGGCCGAGCTCGTCCGCCTGGCCGTCCGGCGGATCGTGGAGGAAGCGCTTGAAGCCACAGCAAGAGACGTCCTTCAGCGGGACTACTACGCCCGATCGGAGGGCGGCGAGAAGGGCTGGAGAAACGGGTACCGGGAAGGCCGCCTGGCCACCGCCGAAGGCGAGGTGAGATACAGCGTGCCCCAACTAAGAGAGGCACACGACTCCCCGCTTAGCGTTCTCAGGCAGTCACTTTCCGGCCGCACCGACGCCCTGGAGGATCTGGCCGGGCAAGATATATGCCCGCGGGCTCTCCACCCGGGACATCGAGGCCTGCTTCAAAGACGAGGAGGGGCGTAGTCTCCTTACCCGCAGTGCCGTCTCCGAGGTGACCGAGCGCCTCTGGGCGCAAGTACGAGGCGTTTGCCACCCGGGACCTATCCGACATCCGGCCGCTTTACCTGTTCCTCGATGGAGTAGCCGAGCGTCTCAGGCCGGGTGCTGCCCGGGAGGCGGTACTTGCCGCCTGGGCCATCACTTGGGAGGGCAAGAAGGTGCTCATCCATCTGGCCCCCGGCACGAAACAATCGACCGAGTGCTGCCGGGAGTTCCTGGAGGACCTCAGGCGCCGGGGACTCTCTGATCCAGTGCTTGCCGTGACCGACGGCGCCCCCGGCTTCATCCGGGCCGTGGAAGAGTGCCTTCCCGCTTCGCTTGAGGCAGCCGTGCCTGGCTCACAAAGCTCGGAACATAGTGGACAAGGTGCCGGAACGCAGCCAAGCCGAGGTGAAGGAGGCGGTTAATGCCGCCTACCGGGCCCCGTCACTCGCGCTCGCCCGCGTGATCCGTGATGACGTAGTGGCCCGCTACGAGAAACGCTACCCGGCGGCCATGCGCTCCTTCCTCGAAGACTTCGACGCCTGCGTGGCCTACCTTCATCTGCCCCCGGCCCATCGTCGGGTGTGTCGCACCACCAACCTCCTCGAACGGCTCTTCGTCGAGGAACGCCGGCGCAGCCGGGCGGCCGGCACGATGCTCGCTGGCGAGCGGGCGGTCATGAAGCTCATGTTCGCTGCCCTCATTCGGGCTTCTGAGAGCTGGCGGGGGATACGGATCTCGGAGTTCGAGCGCCGGCAGCTCGAGCGGCTCGAAGAACAACTTGTGAAGGCGTCCAAAGAAGGGCAGGAACCGGTGGTGAAGGAGAGTTCAACCCCGATCCCAATTTACAGCAGGCAGGGGACTTGACCGCTTAGAAGTGCCCTCGGCAGGAATCGAACCTGCGACACGAGGTTTAGGAAACCTCTGCTCTATCCCCTGAGCTACGAGGGCCCACCGCGACCAAGCCCGGGAACCTCGGACCCGGACTCGGCCGCCAGATTCTACCATCCTCCTCGCCGAATTATCCCCGTGGGCTTGCTCAACCTGCCGCCTCGGCTTCCCCGCTACACAAAACGACCCGGCACACCCATGGAAATGAGTATTTCGCGCCTCTGATGCCTCCCCAGTTGTCCAACCCCGTGTTAGACTCCCCGCGTGAACGTCGTCTTCGATAGCGTTTATGCGCGCGCCTGTATGGGCGCAGGGTTGGCAGTCCTCACGGGACTGCGTGCTTTCCTTCCTATCGCTTTTCTGGCTCTTTATTCACGTCTTGACTTTGCCAGCGCGCCCAGCCTCAAGGGCACACCCTTTGCCTTTTGCGAGCAGGTGTGGCTTATCTCGCTCCTCTTCGCGCTGGCCATCGTCGAGCTTGCTCTCGACAAGATCTTCATCACCTCCCCTAGAGCAAGCCGAATCGTGCAACCCTTCAAAATCGTGCTCGGTGGGGTGGTATTTGCTGCCGCCATGGCTCCAGAGGGCTGGATCGCCATGACGGTGGCTGGAATCATGGGACTGGTCGTCTCCGGGCTGGCCGATCATGTCCACCGCTCAACTAGAGCTGGCCTGAGAGCGGAGAAAACCGCGCTTATTCTTATTAGCGTATATGAAGACCTAGCTGTGCTAATCGGCACGCTACTCTTTGTGCTGGTTCCGCTTATCGGGGCCCTTCTCACCTGCTTCTTGGGGCTCCTCGCCTATCGACTGGAGGTTGTCCGCAAGCGCAAACACAAGGGCTTGCGTATTCTTAAGGGGTAGCACCAAGATAACGCGAGCAAAACGGTGGGAGCTCGCACCCGAGGGGTTATGACCAAGGAGCTCACCGAGACCGATTTCGCCGAACGCCGGCACCGCATGGTGCAGGAGCAGCTACGGGCCCGGGGCATCACAGACGAGCGCGTGCTTGCCGCCATGGAAAAGGTACCGCGCCACCTTTTTGTTCCACCCAGCGAGCGGTGGGCCGCGTATGACGACGGCCCGTTACCCATAGGGCTGGGGCAGACCATCTCCCAACCCTACATGGTGGCCTGCATGACCGAGCTACTGCGACTCACCCCCACCGACCGTGTGCTTGAGATTGGCACTGGCTCCGGTTACCAGGCAGCCATCCTAGCGGAGCTGGCCGGAGAGGTCTGGACCATCGAGCGCCATCTGGAGCTAGCCGAAAAAGCGCGCGAACTGCTCGAGAGGCTAGGCTACACCAACGTGCACGTGATTGCGGGAGACGGTTCAGTCGGTCACCCAGAAGCCGCCCCTTACGACGGTATCATTGTGACCTGCGCCGCACCGGCAGTACCCAAGCCCCTGCTCGAACAGCTAGCGGTCGGCGGTAGGATGGTAATACCGGTGACAGTGGGCTTCAGCCAGGACCTGCGTTTGGTCGAGCGGCTGAACGGAGCGAAGACAAAGGATACGGAGCAGGCAGCCGGGGAGGAGGGCCAGCCCCGTTACAAGGAGACCTCCATCCTTAGTTGCGTGTTCGTTCCTCTGATAGGCGAGTGTGGCTATCCAAAATGAGGCGAGACAGTTCGGGGAGATGAGCGACAACGAGCTTGTGCGGGCCCACGTCTTTGTCGAGGGAAGGGTGCAGGGAGTGTCCTTCCGCTACTACGCTTCGCAGGAGGCTGAGCGCCTCGGTGTCTCGGGCTGGGTGCGAAACCTCCCGGACGGGCGTGTGGAAGCAGTCTACGAGGGTCCGCGGCCGGCGGTGGAAGAGATGCTGGCCTGGACCCGCCACGGTCCCCGCTGGGCTCATGTAACCGGTCTCGAAGTCTACGACGAGAAGCCCGGGGGAGAACGAGGCTTTCACATCCGCTGAGGATTCGCGCAGCGGACAAGGACATTCGGATCTAGTGAGGCGTGACCGCCGCGGGGGCCCGGCCTAGGGGCCCCCACGGCGGTCACGCGCGGCGAGCGCTCGGTTTTTCACCCTTCACTGGGTCGCTCCTCCAGGGTGACGGTGAGCTCCATCTCCTTGCCACCCCGGTCAATCAATACCTTGACCCGCTCGCCCGGTTTGCGGTCTCTCACCGCCACTAAGAGGTCGCTTGCATCAAGCATCTCCTTGTCATCGATCTTGATGATAATGTCGCCTTCCTGTATGCCCGCTTTGGCCGCCGGACTGTTTGGCGACACCCGGTAGACAAGGATGCCCGAAGACCGTGACAGCTTGAACTCCTCCTGCAATTTGGGAGTCACTGTCACCGTGACCACACCCATGTAGGCATGGGTGGCTTTCCCTGTGCTGATGATCTCGTCCGCCACCTTCACGACGACCGCGCTAGGGATGGCAAAGCCGATGCTCACCGCGCCCGTGGTCGGAGGTTCGTAGGCCACGTTTATTCCAATCACTTGTCCGCTTGCGTTGGCAAGCGCACCGCCCGAGTTGCCGGGGCTGATGGGAGCATCAGTCTGGATCAGGTTGTTAAGAGCGATTCCCTCAGTCCCATAAGCTCCTTCAACGCTGCGGTCCAAACCGGAAACGATTCCCAGGGTAACCGAACCCTCATAACCGAGCGGGCTTCCAATGGCCACGGCATACTCACCCACCTTGGGCGGCTCCGTAACGAAGGTGGCTGCCGGCAGAGCGAAGCCCGCATCCACCTTGACCACCGCTAAATCGGTTAGAGGATCAGTGCCGATGACCCGGGCCGGCAAGGCTTCCCCGGTGGCCAGCGTCACCACGATGTCCTTCGCCACTTCGCCGTCAGGGCCTCTGACCACGTGGTTATTGGTGACAATCATGCCGTCGCTAGTGTAGATCACGCCCGAACCTTCGCCCTGAGCCTCCTGCTGGAAAGGCCCAAGCTGGTACTCGCTCGTGACCTTCACGTTGACCACGCTGGGCACCAGCACCTCGGCCACATGCTGAGCCGGACTGACCACTCCCTGACCGGTCGGGACCACGTTGGGCTTCCCCGCCGTGCTGGCGGTGGTGATGGGCGGGGCTTGGGTCGTGGTGGGTGCCTGGTTGACGGCGACCTGCGTGGAACTGGTTTTCTCGCTATTTGTGCCCACCTCGATCGTGCAGGCACTGAGCATGAAGCCCGCCAGCCCGATTAACAAGAGCGCCACCACCATCTCCGCGACTGCTCGTCGCACACGATGCGAGGAGAATGCCGGTCGCTCGGCTCTCTCCCCGGCCCTCTTTAAGATCATGGCTACTTCCTCCTCGCGATCCTCGCGCTTACTCATCGTCTATCTTGCCAGCATCTGCTACCAGTTTACCCTCGAGGGCCGTGGGCCATGCCGGCCCGCATTGGCCACCTTCGCGGGCTCGTAGCTGCACAGAGGATACACCGCCGGAGATAAGTGGGTCGTAAAAAGACTGGGCTTCGCGTGGGCCAGCGCCCGATAATGTACTGGCACCCGTCGTGCTGGGCGGGCAGCTCAGGTACCCCTGGTTTATGGGCGTCTTATTTCTGGCAGCGTAAAATTTAGAGCGGTTTTCTAAAGGAGTCAATTTGCGCGTCCTCTTAGTGGAAGATGAAGAAAGACTGGCCGAGACCATAGCCCGGGGATTGCGGCGAGAGGGCATGGCAGTGGATGTAGTCTACGACGGGCGAGCCGCCTTGACCAAGGCAGCCGTCAACGACTACGACGTCATAGTGCTGGACCGCAACCTGCCCGTGGTGCATGGGGATGAGGTGTGCCGCCAGCTGGTGGAAAAAAAGACCCTCGCCCGCATTCTCATGCTCACGGCGGCCGGCTCCATTCAGGACCGCGTAACCGGGCTTGACCTAGGTGCCGACGACTACCTTCCTAAACCGTTTGCGCTTAGCGAGCTCGTGGCCCGGATCAGGGCCTTGTCTCGGCGGGCGGTGCCGCCGGTGCCGCCTGTCCTTACGGTGGGTGACCTCACTTTGGACCCAGCCCGGCATGTGGCAGAAAGAGCCGGACGTGACCTCGGCCTGACCAAGAAAGAATTCGGTGTGCTGCATGTGCTTATGGCCGCCAAAGGTAGAGTAGTGAGCGCTGAGGAGCTCCTTGAGAAAGTCTGGGACGAGAACGCTGATCCCTTCACCAACGTGGTTCGCGTCACTATCATGACTCTCCGTCGCAAGATTGGCGATCCACCGCTCATTGAGACTATTCCCGGCGTGGGCTATCGAATCCTTGAGCAACAAGAACAAGAGCAACTGCAGAATGATGGCTAAAGAACAACCTAGCAGCTCCTCCCCACGCCGCCGGGGGCTTACCATCCGCCTGAAGCTTACCCTCTGGTACGGGGGGCTGTTTCTGGCGGCCGGCATTCTCCTCATAGCCATCAATTACTTCATGGTGCGCGACAGTCTGGCCGTGGCTCCCGAGAAGGCCCGGGCAGCCGTGGCCGAACAGTTCGGCATTCCTCGGGAGCTACTCGAGGTCACCTTCCCCGGCGACCGGCTATTTCAATTTGGAGACTCCCGCACACCAGGCAGAAGCGACCGGGTGGAGCTTTACGTGGAGACCGAGAACGGCGTCCTAGTGTCGGTGCCGCAACTCCTTCGCCAAGCCCAGCTTGAGCTGAAAAAGGAGGCGCTTCGCCAACTTTGGACAAGGTCGCTTCTTGCCCTAGCCATTATCACCGTACTTGCCTTCGGTCTGGCCTGGCTGGTGGCTGGCCGAATGCTTAGACCCCTCCAAGCCATCACCAGCACCGCCCGGCGCTTGTCAGTCTCCAACCTGCACGAACGGATCGCACTGAAAGGGCCAAGAGACGAACTCAAGGAACTTGCCGACACCTTCGACGAGATGCTTGCTCGCTTGGACGCGGCTTTCCAGGCACAGAAGGACTTTGTGGCTAATGCCTCGCATGAGCTGCGCACCCCACTCACCATCATCCGCACCGAGATAGATGTGGCCCTCAGCAATCCCAACCCCGATCCGGAGGAGCTCAGAGAGATGGGAGCCGCCGTGGCCGAGGCAGTAGAGAGAAGCGAGCGCCTCATTGACAGTCTCCTCGTGTTGGCGCGGGCGGAATCTTCTCCGGGCACGGCCGAACTGGACTTGGCCGACATTGCCGAGCAAGAAGTGGAGCGAGTGTCGCCTCAGGCTGAGCTGTCAAGACTTCAACTTGAGCTCGACCTCCGGCCCACTCCGGTGCGCGGGGATCCGGAGTTACTTGCCCGGATGGTGGGCAACCTCGTGGAAAATGCCGTTCGCCACAATTTCGAAGATGGCTGGTTCTCGGTGAAAACCGGGACCCAGGACAGTCAGGCAGTTCTCGAAGTGGCTAATAGCGGGCCCCTCATCCCGCCAGAGGAGCTCGATCGACTCTTTGACCGCTTCTACCGGCCCGACCGCTCTCGCAGCCGCAAGACCGGCGGCTTCGGACTGGGACTGTCAATTGTCAAGTCGGTAGCCACAGCCCATGGCGGCCAAGTAAAGCTGGAAGCACTTGAAGGGGGCGGTCTACGCGTGACAGTCACCTTGCCGCTGGCGCAAGAGCCAGATAGCGCGTCATGACCAACGCCACGTGCGCTCTTTGCGCACCGGCCCAGGGACGAAACTCCTGCGCAGAGTAGCCAGACATCAGTCCCCTCTGCACAACCAGCGCCACGTCGGCCGCGGCGTAAGCTGGTACGTCGGTGAAGGTGAATGCCGGAGCCTGCCCACCGCCGGTGGAGCCGTTGTATCCCTTCAGGCTACGCAGCATGCGCGCCAAGATTTGAGCTAGCTGCAGGCGGGTGACCGGTTCGTTGGGCCTGAAGAGCGCACCGCCGTCAGGAGCCGGACTGCCTACCACCAGTCCGGCCGCCGCAGCCTCTTCGACGAAGTCCAACGGGTAACTCAAGGAAGTCCCTTGAGAGTCCCGCAAGAGCGGCACGTCCTTGAAGGTGGGCTTGGCTAGGTTATCCACCTGTGCAGTATGCAAACCCCCGACCAGCACGGCAACCTTGGCCACCTGCGCTCGGGTGATGGTGTCCGAGGGCCCAAAGTAGTTGCTGTCGTACCCGCTCATGAAACCTTGACCGACCATGCTAGCCACCGCCTGCCCGGTCGAGGAGCTCGTGTCTACGTCCAGGAACAGCCGGTCCCCTTTTAGCATGGTGGAAACGGTCACAAACTCATAGCCTTTGGCTCGAAGCTCTGA
>Ga0315298_1010468_pt1 | contig 11168 bp, 12 predicted proteins | sample WHS_1_MG_FD_203077 | JGI IMG/M metagenome (GOLD analysis project Ga0315298, IMG submission 203077) | Extremophilic microbial mat communities from Washburn Hot Springs, YNP, Wyoming, USA - WHS_1_MG | ecosystem: Environmental > Aquatic > Thermal springs > Hot (42-90C) | place: USA: Wyoming... | reverse complement strand
ATTTATCCAAAATGAAAATTCACCACTATCTGTAAAAATTATTGGCCTCGAATCTAAAGATTTTACTAATTCGATTTCTTTTCTTACCAAATCTTTTTTAATTTTCGGACACTCGCCAAAAGGAAAAAATGGCTCATTCTCTACTTGCCATGCCCAAATTACCTTTGAGTTTTTATATCTTTCAACCAAAGCCTCTAAATATTCCAACAACTCTTCCTCCAACATCGAACTTCTAACATCCAACCATTTTGGGATGTGGCATTCTGGCCATCTTCCAGTTTTAACTCCAATTACCAAAATTACTTTCGCATTCCTTTTTTCTGCTTCTTTAATTTGCCAATCCAAATCATCAAAGAAATATTCATTTTCTTTTGGCTCTATTAAATCCCAATGGGTAATGATTTTCAAATTTTTTGCTTTCAAATCATCCAGAATAGCCAAATAATTTTCTTTCCAATCCAAACCTAAAAGTTGAGAATGTTTTTGGGAAAAAACCACCCCCCATTCAATTTTTTCTGCTGGCTTTGCCTTGCCAACAAAGAAAAAACAAAAGAAAGAAAGAATAAAAAGGAAAAAGAAAGCGAGGAGATATTTTTGAATTTTTTTCATTTTGAAAACTTTTTAATTATCTCTAAAATCTTAAAAGTTCCGAGTTTTTCTCCTTCAACAAACCCTTGCATTGCTGCCTCTGCTAAGTATCCTTTTTTTATCCAATCAAAGAGCCATTGGTCTAAATAATTTGGGTTTTCCTGTAAAATCCCAAAACCAGATTTCAAAAGGTATCTCATATTAAATTCCTCTTGAGAACCAATTGGCGGTGCGATTATTATTGGAATTCCCAAAGCAGAATAAAAAGAGAGCTCTGATGGCTTTGTCCAAAGAATGTCTGTTTTCCTTAATGCCTTGTTAAATTTTTCAAAGTAATCTTCAATTTTTTCTTCAAAAATTATCTCAACGCTCTCCCCTAAGAATTTTTCAATTTTCAAATATTTTATGCAATTTAGAAAATAATCCCTGAACCATTTTTTAATTCCTGCTGACAAAATCACTTTTACTTTTCTCTCTTTTATTTGATCTTTTAACCTCCACAAAATTTTTGCTCCAATTTCTCTTTGAGCTCCTGCTCCGCCAACTGAAAACAAAATCGTTAAAGGGTGATCCGACTTTTCTGGCAAAGGGCCGAGTTTTGAAAGAATCAATTCTCTGTATTTTGAAAAATAGACAAAATCTGGATCCAAATTCAAAAGCCTAAACTTTAAATCCTCTTTTAAAATTTCCATATTTTCTGAACCGATGTTTTCTATTGGAAGAGGGTATCCTGTCAAAAAAATGTTTTCTTTTTTTATTCCATAAAATTGCAACCTTTCAAAAACTCTCTCATTTGGAACAAAATATTTTATTTTCGATTCTTTTGGTTTCAAAGGTGCCCAGGATCTTGAAACATCCGCATCACAAACAATTAAAAAAATTTCTCCAGGATATTCAAAGTACTCTGCCATGAAAGCGGGGGTGAAAAAGGTAGAAACAATTGGCAAATTAGTTTGCAGCTTTGAGTTTTCAGCTTTCAGTTTTTCAATTAAATGTTTTCCCCAGCCACTTTTGAAAAGTGAATACTGCCTTTCTATTGCAAAATTTGGTTGGGAGAGATCTCTTTTTGGATAAAAATAATAAATTCTTTGGAAGAAATCGAAAACTGAAAAGGCAAATTCTCCAATTATTGGGACTCTTTTGAAACGAGAAATGAATTCGTATCCTCTCCTGCTCCATTCCCAAATTTCTCTATCTCTTTTTGGAATTCCTTGATAATCGTTTGCCTGAATCCATTCTTTTGCAAAATTTCTCAAAGGAAAAGCAGTCCTTTGATGCCCGTATCCCATGTTGACTGAGATTAGCCAGAATTTTTCCATTAGTTAATTTTATCTCAAAAACATGGGCTGTGAAAATTTTTTATTCAAATGAAGGGCTAAGGGAATCAAAATTGAATAGGAAATTAAGAGAAAGAGAAAGTTGACTTTCAAAGTTAAAAATGAATATGGAATTTTTGAACAAAGGTCGACAACTTTTAAAAGATAGTTCAATAAAAGCCAGCAAGGAAAAGAAAGAAGATAGCCAATTGGTTCAAAAATTATCCCAAAAAATGAAAAAATGAATCCCAAAATTGTAATGGTTGGCAAAATTGGCAAAATTAAAACGTTGCTCAAAGGAGAAATCAACGAAATTTGGCCAAAATTATAAATTAAAATTGGAAAAGTAAAAATTTGGGCTGAGAGGGTTGAGGCTAAACTTTCTTTGATTAAGTTTGGAAATTTTTTAAATTTTTCAAAAAAGAATTGATAAAAATAGACAATTCCCAAAATTGCCAAAAATGAAAGCTGAAAGCCAACGTCATATCTCAAAAGCAATGGGTTGAAAAAGAGCATCAAAGTTGCAGCAAAAACTACTGGCCTTTCTCCGCTAGAAATCCTTCCAAAATGCTGGGCTGTCAAATACAAAATTCCCATGATTGCTGCTCTAATTGCAGAGGCGGGAGCTCCAATCATTAGAACATAAAAGGAAATTAGAAAGATTGAAAGATAGAAAGCATGGTGGCGCCAAAGGCCTAAAAACAAAAGAAAACTCAAAATCAAAGAGGAAATTATTGTGATGTTCATTCCAGAGACTGCAGCAATGTGCCTTGTTCCTGTTTGGTTTAATTTTTCTTTCCAATCAAAGGGAATTTCCTCCTCTTGACCAAATAAAAGCGATTTTAAAAGTGCAGAATGCAGATAAGGAAGATTTTCTTTTATGACTTCTTCAATTTTCTTTTTTAAAAATATCGAAAACTTTTTTATTGGATTTCCGAAATTTTCCCTTGTTTTCTCAATTTCTGGAAAATCCATTTCAACTAAAATTCCATCTTTTAACAAATAATTTTTCCAATTGAATGAATCTTTGGCTTCCGGCTCTTTTAAAATCCCAGTAATTTTTACTTTTTCTCCATACTCAAATTCTGGATATCTTTTTGCTTTAACCAAAATTTTTCCTTTTTCAGTTTTCAATGGGAAAATAGTTGATTTTTCCATTATCTTTGGTTCATCATCAACTATCCCAAAAATCGAAATCTCTTTCCCAACAAAATTTTTAATTTCTTGATTTTGGATTTTTGAAAAATAATTTTGATACCTAAAAATTCCAAAAACGAAAAACAAAAGACAAAAAGCAAAAAATAAAATGCTTCGAGATTTTGGAAAAATTGAAATTAAAATTAAAGAAAGAATTAAAATTAAAAGCAAAAACACAAAAGGAAATTTGAAAAATGAAGCTGCAAAAATGCCCGCAATGAAAAGGAGGCAAAGATAAAAAAGAATTTGAGAGGAAGTCATTAAAAAATCTTACTCTAGATATCAAAAATCAACAATACATTGAATTTAGATTGTTACAAAATACGACGATCGCCACATTTTGTAACAAATTCTTAATTTTTTCAATTCTTAATGTGGTTCGTTATCACGACGATCGAGAAATAATGAACCACCAATATGCTTTTAGAATTTAGGTAATTGAATCAAGGAAGAAAAATTCTAAAAAATCTTTTTATTTTTGAGAAAACTCCGAGTCTTAATTCTCCCCTTTCTTCTTCCAAATCAAGAGCACTCAAAACAAGACCTACCAAACTCGAAAAGGCAGGATCCTCTTCTAAATTTAAAATTCCTTTCGGCTTTCCGATTTTACAATTTAATTTAAATTTAAATTTTGCAAGTTCTAAAATTTTTGGTGCCTTTGCTCCCCCTCCTGTCAAAACTATTCCTGCTGGCAATTTTTTATCTTTTGAAACTTTTTTTAGCTCTCTCAAAACAGATTCAAAAATCGTTGAATATCCTTCCCTGATAATTCTGGCCAAAGACCTAGGATAAAAAACCAAAGGTTCTTCATCCTCGAATTCAATTTTTTCTCTTTTGTTTTTTCCTTTAAAATAGCAACTCCCAAATTCAATTTTCAACCTTTCTGCCAATTCAGGATCGATTTGCATTTGAATTGCGATTTTATTTGTAATTTCTTGAGAGCCCATTGGTAAAACTGAAAGGAAGGTTAAATTTCCTTCTTCAAAAACTGAAACTGAGGTTGTTTGAGCTCCAATGTCCAAAAGACAAACTCCAAGATCTTTTTGTTTTTCTGTTAAAACTGCTTTTGAGCAGGCTATTGGCGAAGGAATTAATTCAAAAACTTCAAGACCACAATTTAGAAGGGATTTTTTTAGATTTTCAAGATAGGGAATAAAGCATCCAAGTGCCAAGGCTTCAACCTCCAACCTTGTGCCTCTCAATCCAATCGGTTCTTTGTTTATCCTTTCTCCGTCTAAAATGTAATCTTTAACTATCAAATCAAAAATTTCTTTATTGTGCCCTGCGCTCGTTATTTTTGCTTCTTGCAAAACTCTGTTTAAATCTTCCTCAGAAACTGTTTGGTCTGCCCTCGAAACAGAAACTAGGGCACGAGTTGGAACCGAAAAAAGATGGCTTCCTCCGAGGTTCACAATTGCAGAGTTTATTTTTTCTTTTAAACTTTGGTTTGCTAAAGAGATTAAATTTCTCAAAATTTTTGAAACTTTTTCAGGTTCGACAACAATTCCCTTTTTTACTCCTTCAGAATTTTCTTCTGCTTTAAAAACTGCCTCCAGCTTTTCTTTCTCTTTTCTTACGACCAAAATTTTAATTCTTGAGCTTCCAATATCTATTGCGCAAATTAAATTTTTCATTTTTTTGATAATAATTCCTTAACAATTTTTGAAACCAACGCCCCATCTGCCCTTCCTTTTACTTTTGCCATTAATTCTTTCATTACTCTTCCCATATCCTTAACGTCCTTTGCCCCAATTTTTTCAATTATTTCCTTTGCCAATTTTTCTATTTCTTTCTCAGAAAGTTGTTCTGGAAGATACTTTTTTAAAACTTCAATTTCCTCTTTCTCTTTCTTTACCAAATCCTCTCTTTTTCCTTTCTCAAATTCCAAAATCGCCTCTTTTCTTTTTTTAATCTCAGAAAAAATCACTTCAATTATTTCTTCATCAGAAAGCTGGCTTTCCTTTTCCAATTCTTCCTCCTTGACTTTCCCAAAAATCTTGTACCTCTTTTCCTTTTCTTTCTTAAAAATTGCATCTTTTAGTAATTTCAAAACAGAAATTTCCCTTTCTTTTCTTTCTTTCATTGCTCTTTTTAAATCTTCTTCAATTTTCTCTTTTAAACTCATTTTTCTAACAAACCCAATTTATCCAACTTTTCGTAATATTTCTTTAATTCCTCCCTTCTCAAGGCTCTTCTCTTTTTCTTTTCCTCAGACAAATTCCTATCTCGATACATTCTTTCTCTCGCCCTAATCAAAATCCCACTCTTTTGTACAGCTTTCTGGAATCTCCTTATTAAACTCGCTACAGTTTCTTTTTCTTTTTTTGTAACTTTTACTGGCATAATTTTATAAAATCTTTTTAACCTCTTTTATTAAATTTTTCAACTTCAATTTCTTTTGTTTCCCAGTTTCCATGTCTCTTAATAAAATTTCATCGTTTAAGGCTTCTTGCTGACCAAAAATTAAAACGTACCTTACTCCAAATTTATCTGCCAATTTCATTTGGGCTTTTAGAGAATCCTTTCCAATCGATTCATAAATTGGAATTTTTTCTTCCCTGAATTCTTCTATTAATTTTAAACTTTTTTTCTTTGCTAACTCTCCAATTTGAGCCAAAAATATTTTTGGCTTTCTTTCTTTTGGAAGCTTAACCTGTTTTTCCTTCATTAATTCTATAATCCTTTCTACTCCAGCAGCTCCCCCAACAGCAGGAACTTCTCCTCCTCCTAAAATCTTTGCCAAATTATCGTACCTTCCCCCTCCTGCTAAAGCACCGATTGCCCTTCCTTTTTCGCTCTCTTCAAAAATTTCAAAAACTGTTTTTGTGTAATAATCTAAACCTCTGACTAAATAAGGGTCTAAATTGTAGGGAAGCTGGAGTTCATCTAAAAATTCCAAAACTGATTTTAAATGGTTTTTACAACTTTCGCACAAATGATTCAAAATTTGGGGAGCTTGAGAAATGATTTGCCTGCATCTATCCTGTTTGCAATCTAAAACCCTCAACGGATTTTCTTTTAATCTTCTTTTGCAATCTGGACAAAGAGCATAAGCTCTGTGCTTTAAATAAGAAACCAAAACTTTTTTATAGTATGGTCTGCAAAAACTATCTCCGATACTGTTTATTTTTATAACAAGGTTTTCAAAACCTAATTCTTTCAAAATTTTGTAAAAAATCAAAATGACTTGGGCATCCAAGGCAGGAGATTTCTCTCCCAAAATCTCAAAGCCAAATTGCCAAAATTGTCTAAACCTTCCTGCCTGGGGGTGCTCATACCTGAAAAATTGTGAAAAGTACCAGATTTTTACAGGTTGTGGAAGAGTTTGCATTCCATGCTGAATGTAAGCACGAACTACTGGGGCTGTACCTTCTGGCCTTAGTGCCAAATGATCTCCACCTTTTGTTTTTAAAGTAAACATTTCTTTTTGGACAATATCTGTTGCTAACCCAATTCCCCTTGTAAAAAGCTCTTCCTCTTCCAAAACTGGGGTTTCGATTCTTTCAAAATTGTAAAAATCGGCAAAAGATTTAACTACTTCAAAAATTCTATTAAAGTATTTCCAGTTTTCACCCAAGATATCATGCATCCCTTTTGGGGTTTGAAATTTTGGTTTTGGCATTTTAGTAAGCAGGTGCTTCAATTTTGGCAAAAGAATAAACCGGCCACAATCTCAACAGAACTCTTCCGACAATTTCTTTTTTCTTTATAGGGCCAAACTTTCTCGAATCTAAAGAAAATTGACGATTATCACCTAAAACAAAATATTCATCTTTTCCGAGAGTAATTCTAATATCACCGGCAGTAAAAGAAAAATTCAAATATGGTTCTTGCAAGATTTTCTTTTCACCGTTTGAAATAAAAATTTTTCCATCAGAAATTTCAACAGTTTCCCCCGGCAAACCAATAATTCTTTTTATAAATCTTTGGCGCTCATTCATTGGATTTTTAAAAACTACAACCTCTCCTCTTTTTGGCTCTCTGAACCTGTAAGTTATTTCATCAATGATCAAATAATCTCCATCTTCAAAATTTGGTTCCATCGATTGGCCTTTAACAATAAAAGGCTGAAAAATAAAAAGGCGGATTGGCAAAACGATCAAAAGGGCCAAAATCACTGTTTGAAAAATTTCTTTGAAGAAATCTAAAATTTCCATAATTTAAATTATAGCAAAAAATCGATAAAATTGAAGTGATGAAAATAATCGTTGGGCTCGGAAACCCTGGAAAAAAATTTGAAAAAACGAGGCACAACTTGGGTTTTATGGTTTTGGATAGATTCGCAAGAAAAAATAAATTTCCGAAATTTAAAATGAAAAAAGAGTTTTTAGCGACAGTTTCTGAAAAAAAAATAGGGAAAGAAAAAATTATTTTAGTAAAACCCCAGACTTTCATGAATAATTCTGGACTAGCCGTAAAGCGAATTTTTGAAAAACTTCGAACATCTAACATCGAACCTCTAACATCGAACCTATGGGTAATTCATGATGATTTAGACATTCCCTTTGGAAAAATCAAAATTTCCTTTGGCCGAGGTTCTGCAGGCCACAAAGGAGTCCAATCGATAATTGATGAAATTGGAAGGAAAGATTTTGTAAGGTTTAGAATTGGAATTGGGAAGAAGGAAGTAGGAATTAGGAAGAAGGAATTTGTTTTAGAAAAATTTAGTAAAAAAGAGGAAAAAATTTTAAAAAAGGTTATTGAATTGATTTACCAAGCGATCGAAATGGCAATAAGAGAGGGGGTTGAAAGGGCAATGAGTGAATTTAATAAATAATTTCTTGATTATCTTTTTAGTGTAATCTATAATTGAATTGTATGGCAAAAGAAATTGTCACAATTCCATCAAGGATTACAAAAGGAGAAGAATTGGTTGTTATCCCTCGCTCTTTGTATGAAAAAATAAAAAGAGAAAGAGAAGAAAAAATTATTGATAGGATTATCGAATTAGGAGAGAGGGAATTAAAAGAAGGAAAAACCATTGTAGCAAAATCTTCAAAAGAAGCGTTGAAAATTTTGCATGGCAAGAAAAATAAATAAAATCCACTTTACCTCTGTTTATTTAAAATCTTATGAGAAATTGCCAAAGTATGTCAAACGAATTCAGGATAGAAAAGAGAAATTGTTCAGAGAAAATCCTTTTCATCCTTCCTTAAAAACTCATAAATTAAAAGGGAAATATAAAAATTTCTATTCTTATTCAGTCACACGAAATTATCGTGTACTTTTCCGATTTTTAAATGGCGACGAAGTAATTTTTTATGACATTGGCACTCATGAAATTTATAAATAAAAACTGCGAGCCGCGAGGTTAGGCACTTGGCCCTCCCCGCATTCAAGGCAAAGGTGGGGAGGTGAGCACCTTTGCCACTCGCAGTTTAAAACATAATAACAAATTTTAATGGATTTGTCAAGGTTTAATAAATTGATAAAATAAAAAAATCGAGCAATTTTGCTCGATAAAAGGTGCTTATTAGCCGGTTAAGGAACATATTTTGGTGCTCTAAATAGAATGTGTCCACACTTTGGACATCTATACTCTTTCCACTCGCCCAGTACTTGCCACGGAAATAAAGGTTCTTCTCCTTTTAACTTCACAATTTTTAGCTCGGTAGGTTTTGAAACGTACCCACATTTTGGGCATTTAATCACCATTTCCGACCCCTTTAATTCTTTATTACATTTTAATGACTTTGTCAAGTTTACTTGAAAACGTTTTGATTGTTTCCATCATTCCCTATTTTTTAGAAAGGGAGAATCTTTGGTTTGACCAAAATATTAAAAAGATTTTAGAAGCAAGAAAAACTCAAATTTTTTGGCAAGAGAATACTTTGTTTTTGGAAAAAAATTTAAAAATTCCTTTTTCTTTTTTGTTGAGAAAATTGGATGAAATGGGATATGAAAAAGTTTGGCAAGTTTCTGAAATTGGAGAATTTTCTCAGAGAGGAGGAATTGTTGATGTTTTTCCAATAAACTTGAATTTTGCAATCAGGATCGAGTTTTTGGGAAATAAAATCGAAAACATTTTTAGATTGCCTCTCGAAATAGAAAATGAGAAAAGAGAAAAGGAAATTTTGAAAAAGAGGTTGAAATCTCAAAAAATTTTCTCAGATCTTAGGGGTTTAAAGCCTGGAGATTATATAGTTCATCTAGACCATGGAATTGGAATTTATAATGGGCAACGAACAATAAACAAAGAGCAATATTATGTTTTAGAGTATGCCCAGGGTGATAAGCTTTATGTACCTTTTGGTTTGGAAAGAAAGCTTTCTCGCTACGTTGGATTTTCAGAACCAAAAATTTCAAGGCTTGGAACTTTAACTTGGATAAAAACAAAAAGGAAAGTTAAAGAAGAGGCTGAAAAATTTGCAAGGGAACTTTTGAAAATTTATGCAAAAAGAGAAATTGTGAAGCGTCCTCCTTACTTAAAGAGCGAAATGGTTAAATATTTGAAAGAAACTTTCCCTTTTGAGGAAACTCCAGATCAAGAAAAGGCAATTGAGGATATTGAAAAGGATTTGGAAAAGGAAAGGCCAATGGATAGGTTAATCTGCGGGGATGTTGGATTTGGAAAAACTGAAGTCGCTTTGAGGGCGATGGTGAGAGTTGTTGAATCAGGGTATCAAGCAGCAATGCTTTGTCCAACAACAATTCTGGCAAACCAGCACTATCAAAATTTTAAAAAAAGGTTGAAAAATTTACCAATCGAAATTGGAATTTTAACAAGGATTCAAACAAAAAAAGAACAGAAAGAAACGATAAAAAAATTGAAAGAGGGAAAAATCGATATTTTAGTTGGGACTCATAGGATTTTATCAAGGGATGTTGAATTTAAAAAACTTGGACTTTTGGTAATCGATGATGAACACAAATTTGGAGTGAGGCAAAAGGAAAAATTGAAAAAATTAAGGGCTGAATTGGATGTTTTGTCTCTTTCTGCAACTCCAATTCCAAGAACCCTTTACCTCTCCCTTTCTGGTTTGAGAGAAATTTCTTTAATTCAAACTCCTCCTCCCGGAAGGTTGCCAATTAAAACTTTCATTTTGCCATTTTCTGAGAAAGTAATTAAAGAGGCAATTGAAAAAGAATTAAAAAGAGGGGGACAAGTTTATTATTTGCACAATAGAATTGAAAACATAAATTCAGTGAAAAATTTTTTGGGAGATCTTTTGCCGAATGTGAAATTTGGAATTGCCCACGGAAGGTTAAATGAGAAAGAATTAGTAAAGGTGATGGAAGATTTTCAAAATAAAAAAATTGATGTTTTGGTTGCGACGACAATAATTGAGGCAGGTTTGGATTTACCAAATGTGAATACTTTGATCGTTGCAGATTCAACAAGGCTTGGGCTCTCTCAGGCATATCAAATTAGGGGAAGGATTGGAAGGTCAAACGTTCAAGCTTTTGCTTATTTCCTATATCCTCAAAGATTGACTCCTTTGGCAAAAGAGAGATTGAAAGCTTTAAAAGAAGCAGAAGAATTAGGTTCTGGGTACAAAATTGCTTTAAAGGATTTGGAATTGAGAGGCGCTGGAAATATTTTGGGAAAAGAACAATCGGGAAATATAAATAAAGTTGGCTTAAATCTTTATTGTCAAATGCTCGCAGAGGCAATAGAAAAATTAAAGGTAAAATGATAAATTTAAGGAATGTTCAAGGAAATTAAAAAAATTTCGATAGAGAATGAAAATTATCCAAAAAGATTAAAAGAAATAAAGGATCCGCCAAGAGTTCTTTATTATTTGGGAGAAATTTTCCCTGAGGAAGATTGTCTTGCAATCGTTGGAGCGAGAAAATGCACAAATTATGGAAAGGAAATTGCATACAGAATTGCTTCTGATTTGGCAGAGGCGGGATTGACAATAGTTTCTGGTTTTGCTCCTGGAATTGATACGATGGCACATAGAGCGGCGATTGAAAAAGGGAAAAGAACGATTGCAGTTTTGGGAACGGGACTTGATGAAAAATCGATTTACCCAAAATCGAATCTGAAATTGATAGATAAAATTTTAGAAAATGGAGGGGCGATAATTTCTGAATTTGAACCTGGAATTCATGGAGCAAAGT
>Ga0315298_1010467_pt1 | contig 11168 bp, 9 predicted proteins | sample WHS_1_MG_FD_203077 | JGI IMG/M metagenome (GOLD analysis project Ga0315298, IMG submission 203077) | Extremophilic microbial mat communities from Washburn Hot Springs, YNP, Wyoming, USA - WHS_1_MG | ecosystem: Environmental > Aquatic > Thermal springs > Hot (42-90C) | place: USA: Wyoming... | reverse complement strand
ACCTCTTGGTGGCTGGAGCGAAGTGGACCCACCCGTTCCCATCCCGAACACGGTCGTGAAACGCTTCAGCGCAGACGATACTGGGGGGGCAACCCTTTGGGAAAATATGTCGCCGCCAGGAGGTTTTTTCCCTGGAAGGATCAGGGATGAACTGGCAGCCCCAGTCCCTGATCCGTGTCGTTCTCTCAGCTACATGAGCAAGAGGCTGCTCTCTCGCGCTCTCCCCAAGAGGGCTTTCTTGCCTCGGCAGTCTGCAGTACTAGGCAGAGAAGGCCTTGCTCGCAGCCCTTCCAATTCCGGCACACCTATGCTATAATTATCCTGCTGTAACAGTATTGGGAATAGGCTGTGGCGTATGGTTCGGGAGCGAGAGCCAAGGGCTCCCTAGGGCGGGCTCTGTGGTGCAGGAACATACCCGCCAGTGAGCGACGACTGAATGCGTTATGCTACCACAAAGGAGCTTGCTCGCAAGCTCCTTTGTGCCATTTTATCGCTGCCTGGGTTGCCTAGTTACAGGATTTAACTTGTGATTGAGGAAGAATTGATGGACTCCAGTCTCGTGCCGACAGGAGAGAATCGAAGCGAAGATGAGGTCCGGCTGCCGGCCGGTAACGACGAGTCGATGCCAAAACTGTGGGACGAAGGCGCGCTAGACCCGCGTTCCCTTCGCCGGGGAGATGTAATTGGCGGAACCATCGTCAGCATCGATCGCGACGGGATCATGGTTGACATTGGAGCCAAATCCGAAGGCATTGTCCCTGCCCACGAGGTAGAGGGACTGAGTTCAGACTTCCTTGCACAGTTGCATGTCGGCGATGAGGTGCTGGTCTACGTTGTACAGCCAGAAAACCAAGAAGGGCAGGTGATCCTTTCCCTCGACCGGGCGAGAGCAGAGAAGGGCTGGCGAACCCTGGGTCAACTCTTTGAGACTGGCGAGAGTTTCGAGGCCGGGGTCATTGGTTACAACAAGGGAGGCCTCATTGTTAGCGTCGACGGCGTACGTGGCTTCGTGCCCACCTCACAGATAGCGGGCATGAGACCTGACCTTGCCGCCGAAGCGCAGGGGGAATCGCGCCTGGCTTCTATGGTCGGTAAGGAACTCCGCCTAAAGGTTATTGAAATCAACCGGCGCCGGAACCGCCTAATTCTCTCGGAGCGTGCCGCCATCCAAGAGTGGCGTAGCCACCGGAAGGACAAGCTGCTCACCGAACTGGAGCCAGGACAGATACGTACGGGAACGATCACCAGCATTTGCAGCTTCGGAGTCTTTGTGGACATTGGGGGCGCTGACGGCCTCGTACACTTGTCTGAGCTGTCATGGGATCGCGTCGAAGATCCGAAGCAGGTCTTCAACATTGGCGACGAAGTCGAAGTCTACGTCATGTCAGTTGATCAAGAAGCCAAGAAGATCGCCCTGAGCATCCGTCGGGCACGAACCGAGCCATGGGCCGAAGTCGCCAAGAAATACGAAGTTGGTCAGATAGTCAGCGCCACCGTGACAAAACTAGCCAATTTCGGCGCATTTGCCAGAATCGAAGGTGGCGTCGAGGGCCTCATTCATGTTTCTGAATTGTCCGATAGGCGCATCGGTCACCCTAGAGAAGTAGTCAAGGAGGGTGAGGCGCTGACGGTGAAGATAGTGCGCATTGAGCCCGAGCGGCACCGTCTGGGGCTAAGCCTCAAGCAAGCGCAGGAAGGAAGCCTCGAGCAGTAGTGCGAAAGAAATCAGCCGAGCCTCGGTTCGGTGGTTATGGCATGGTTATTGCTTTCACTGTGGCGAGACCGGGTTTGGAGATAGTAATATGGCAGATAGATTTGATAAATTCACTGAGCGTGCTCGCAAGGTCCTGACCCTTGCACAGGAGGAAGCACAGCGTTTCAACCACAGCTATATTGGCACCGAGCACCTGCTCCTAGGGTTGGTCCGTGAGGGAGATGGTGTGGCCGCGAAGGTGCTTGCCAACCTAGGTGTGGAGCTCAACAAAGTCCGTTCTGCCGTGGAATTCATTATCGGCCGGGGAGACCGGATGGTGTTGGGCGAGATTGGCCTCACCCCGAGAGCAAAGAAGGTCATCGAACTCGCCGTAGACGAGGCCCGCCGGCTGAACCATCACTATATTGGTACCGAACATCTCCTCCTCGGTTTGGTACGTGAGGGCGAGGGAATTGCCGCAGGCGTGCTGGAGAGCCTTGGGGTCAACTTGGAGCGGGTGCGTTCCGAGACCATCCGAGTGCTAAGCCAGAGTATGCCACAGTCCCATCCGGAAATGCGTACCGCTACTCGTACGCCGACGATCGATCAGTTGGGCATGGACCTCACCGCCGCAGCGCGAGCTGGTCGTCTCGACCCAGTGATTGGTCGGGAGAAAGAGATAGAGCGGGTGATCCAGATCCTGAGCCGGCGCACCAAGAATAACCCAGTGCTGATTGGCGAGCCGGGCGTGGGCAAGACGGCTATTGCCGAGGCGCTTGCACAACGCATTGTCGCTGGCGATGTTCCTGAAACGCTGCATGGCAAGCGGCTCCTAACCCTGGATATTGGGTCGCTGGTGGCCGGTACTAAGTATCGCGGTGAGTTTGAAGAGAGGCTGAAGAAAGTCATCGAGGAGATCCGCTCCTCGGGCAACTGTATGTTGTTTATCGACGAGCTACACACGCTCGTGGGTGCTGGAGCGGCGGAGGGCGCGGTCGATGCGGCGAACATCTTGAAGCCATCGCTCGCCAGAGGAGAGCTGCAGTGTATCGGCGCTACCACTTTGGACGAATACCGCAAGCATATTGAGCGTGATGCGGCTCTAGAACGGCGTTTCCAGCCCATTCTGGTGGAAGAGCCTAACGTCGAGGAGACTATCCAAATCCTGCGGGGCATCAAGGACCGCTACGAAGCGCACCATCGGCTAACGATCACCGACGAGGCTTTGAAAGTGGCTGCCGAGCTCGCAGCACGCTACGTGCCTGATCGGTTCCTGCCTGACAAGGCGATCGACCTGGTCGACGAAGCAGCATCTCGAGTGAGAATCCAGCGCGCTGTGGCACCGCCCTCACTCAAGGACGCCATGAAGGGCCTCGAGACGGTGCGTAAAGAGAAAGAGGCGGCGATCGCCGCTCAGCAGTACGAGTACGCGGCAGAACTGCGAGACCGGGAGGTGAAGTTGGCCGAGAAGATCGAGAAGTTGGAGCTAGGCTGGCACGCACAACAAGACGTCGAGAAGCCTAGCGTCGGGGAGGAAGACATCGCCCAGGTCGTAAGCATGTGGACCGGCATCCCGCTGACGCGTCTTGCGGGAGAGGAAACCGAGCGCCTGCTCCACATGGAAGAGGCTCTGCATAAGCGGATTGTCGCCCAGGACGAGGCGATTACGACTATCTCCAAGGCCGTGCGTCGCGCACGCGCCGGGCTAAAGAACCCGCGGCGACCGATTGGCAGCTTCATCTTTCTCGGTCCAACGGGTGTCGGCAAGACCTTGCTGGCACGGGCCCTCGCCGAGTTCTTGTTCGGTAGTGAGGATGCTCTGATCAAGCTCGACATGTCGGAGTTCATGGAAAGGCACGCAGTAGCCAGGTTGGTCGGGGCGCCTCCAGGATACATCGGGTACGAGGAAGGTGGCCAGCTGACTGAGGCCGTCAGACGCAAGTCGTATACCGTCGTGCTGTTCGATGAGATCGAGAAGGCCCATCCCGAGGTGTTCAATATGCTGCTCCAGATCCTCGAAGATGGCAATCTGACCGATGCCAAGGGTCGCCGGGTTGATTTCCGGAATACGATTATTGTCATGACCAGTAACGTTGGCGCCGAGTTGCTGAAACGTGACACGACCTTGGGCTTTGGCGTCAGGGGAGACACGGTCAAATCTGAGCAGCAGGCCTACGAGCGCATGAAGGACAAGGTCATGACCGAGCTCAAGCGCGTATTCCGACCGGAGTTCCTCAACCGCGTTGACGCAAACGTTGTGTTCCACGCGCTGAACAAGGAACAGATCCGGAGCATCGTCGACCTGGAGCTGCGCAACGTAGAGACCCAGCTTGCCGGAAAGCAAATCAAGATCGAGGTTACCCTTGCGGCGAAGGATCTGCTCTGCGACAAAGGGTTCGACCAAGTGTTCGGCGCCCGTCCGCTGCGGCGGGTGATCCAGAACTTGGTGGAGGATCCGCTGTCAGAAGCTCTGCTGGAAGGCAAATTCAAGGCTGCGGATACCGTGCTTGTGGACGTAGTGGACGGGGACATCAAGCTCCGTAGTATGGCCTTGGTGGAGAGCTGACTATTGTGCTCAAGTGATGAAAAGCCCCGCGGATTTCCGACGGGGCTTTTCGGTGCCTAGTAAGGAACAACCCAAACATGGCCAGACCACAAAACAGGACAATGTTCGTCTGCTGCCAGTGCGGCAGTGAAAGCCCAAAATGGCTGGGCCGGTGCCCGGATTGCGGTGGATGGAACACCTATGAGGAAACAGTAGTTAGCGAACCCGCTCGTTCCATGGTCTCCCTTGCAATCGAACGGAGCCAGCCTCAGCCTTTGCCTAGAATCGCGGCAGAGAAGTTCCGCCGGATCCGCGTACCCTTCGAGGAGTTCAACCGTGTCTTGGGTGGGGGCATCGTACCCGGTTCGTTGGTGCTAATCGGCGGCGACCCGGGCATCGGCAAGTCTACCCTCCTTCTGCAGATCGCAGGCATGGCCGCCGCGACCCTCGAAAAGGTTCTCTATATCTCGGCAGAGGAATCGGTGCACCAAGTTAAAATGCGTGCGGACCGTCTCGGCATCAACAATCACAACTTGTTCTTACTCTCTGAGACGAACCTAGGCTCGGTACTTGGCTCTGTCACCAACCTAGCGCCCCAAATGGTAGTGGTCGACTCCATTCAAACCGTCTACTTGGACGGGGTGGCCTCGGCGGCCGGGAGCGTTTCACAGGTTCGGGAGTGCACTTTGCAGTTAATGCGTCTTGCCAAGTCGACGAGCCTACCGATGTTCATCGTTGGCCACGTAACCAAGGAGGGGGCGATCGCTGGACCGCGGGTTCTGGAGCACATTGTCGATACCGTGCTGTACCTTGAGGGTGAACGCTTCCATGCCTACCGCCTATTGAGAGCAACGAAGAATCGCTTCGGCTCCACGAACGAGGTGGGGGTCTTCGAGATGGGGGGCGAGGGCATGCTCGAAGTCGACAACCCCTCGCAGGCCTTCCTTACCGAGCGCTCTCACTCGTCTGTGGGATCGGCAGTAGTAGTCACGCTGGAGGGTACTCGACCAATCCTCGTGGAGATCCAAGCCTTGACCACCACCACCAGCTTCGGCTTGCCACGCCGTACCGCCAACGGTATTGACTTTGGCCGGCTTCTACTCCTGAGCGCAGTACTCAGCAAACGGATTGGCTTGGCCCTTTCCAACCAGGACATCTTTGTCAACGTTGTGGGTGGGTTGAAGGTAGCTGAACCGGCGGCCGATCTGGGGGTAGCCACGGCGATCACCTCCAGTTTGAGGGACGCCCGGATCGATCCGGAGGCAGTACTGATCGGAGAAATCGGGTTGAATGGGGAGCTGCGTAGTGTCAATCAGATCCAGAGGCGACTGAACGAAGCGGCGAAGCTAGGCTTCCGCCGCGGCATTATACCGAAGACGAGCGGGAAGATGAAACTGGATGCGCAGGGGTTGGAGCTTGCGGCAGTGTCGTCGCTGGAGGGTGCCTTGGAGGCAGCGCTTCAATGATTCAGACAGTGGGTGCGATCGGCTGCTTGGGTGTTTGGTGAGAGACTGTTGAACAGGAGTGGGGTAATACTGGCTAGGCCCCGCTTGCCTGGTTTTCTCAAGGACGACGAGGCGTTAGAGAGCCTCTGTTGGCGCCAGCACCCTTCCTGATACCGGCGTTTGGGCCTCTGCTAGCCCATGGTGGACCCCCTTTCGCTCTCGGGCCATAGTCATGCCTTGCCCAAACCCAGCCTCGCCCGACCCAACTCGGCACCGCTGAGCAGCCGCACCATCCGCTTCAGGTTGAGCACCATCACCGTCAGGAAGCTCTGCACGCTGTACTTCTTCAGACCCAGATAGCGACACTTCCCCCAGCCGTGGTAGCGCTTCCCCTCCCCGAACTTCTGCTCCACCTTGTAGCGCTCTTTCTGGCCCGCCTGATAGTCCACGCTTGCCTTCAGCTCCAGCCACCGCTCTTTGTTCCTGTCCTTCTTCTTGGTCCGATACCGATTGAGAATCAACGCCGCATGCTTACCCTTCGACCTTAACAGTTCATGGTTCTCCCCATCAAAGGCTACAATCGGGGGGTATCAGCTACCCAGACGCTCTAGCCGTCTAAGCGAGCTAGGACAGAAAGGGCCAGGCTTGGCCAGTGGAGGCCAAGTGGGGAAGGGCTGGCCTCCAACCGCCCCTCCTCTCGCCTTCCAACACTTACACTTACCCATTTTCGCCAACATGAGATAGAACCGAGCCGCTTCTCGACCTGTTCTTCATCCCTTAATCAGGGTAAGGCCGCTCTGCTTGCCATCGGAAAACTCATATGGAGAGACAAAGAACACGCAGATCTTTTAAGGTAAATACCTCAAAACCCGTTTCCCCCTAGCGCGGGTGCTTGTGTCCCGCGCTAGGGTCTGGGCCAGTCTCTGAGTGCTCGGGTGATATAGAAAGGGAAATCAGGGCTGGTACCGATCGTAGAACAGGGTATCGTACAGACCTTTTCCGAGAGAGCAGACAAGGACGATCACACCAAAGGCGAGTCGGGGGCCCTCTAACCAGCCACCTTCAACCTCTGGCAACGGCGCGACCACGACGGCCACTCCCAAAGCGGCCCCTACCCAGCAGTGTGCAAGCAATCGTTCGATGAACTGAAGAATCCCCACCTAGGCGCCCTCTCTTGCCATGACAGTCCGCCAGCGCTCCCGGCTCCCATAGATTCCTTCCAACGCCAGCGTCCCGGCCGAAATCACGCCCACATCCTTCCCCAGCGCGGCCGTCACCACCCGCACCTGATCAATCAGGCCGCGCATGCCGTGCCGTCGAAATGCCTCACGTATTGGCGCAAGGAGCAATTCGCCCGCCGTGGAAACGCCGCCGCCAATGATCACCAGGTTGGGATTCAGGACATGGATGATGCTCACCAGACCGAGTCCAATTTGCCGCGCAGCGGCGCCGAAGATTGCAGAGGCTAGCTCATCTCCTTCTCTTGCAGCCTGCACGATCATCTCGGTGGTTACCTGATCCACCTTGCCTTCCGCCATTTGCAGCACAGTGGATTCTTGACTGGCAAGCAATGCCTCTCGCATGCGCCGGGCGATATTGGTGCCGGAAGCGACGGCCTCTAGGCAGCCGCGCCCGCCACACGCACAAAGGGGGCCTTCCGGCTCGACCACCACATGGCCAAACTCGGCAGCATTGCCGTTGGTCCCGTGGAAGATGTGACCGTCGACGAGAATTCCTCCTCCAATGCCGGTGCTGACTGTCATGTAGATCAGATTGGGATCGTCCTGCCCAGCGCCGAACCAATGCTCGCCCAACGCAGCCGCGTTGGCATCATTGTCGAGGAAGGTCGGCACCTGGTAGCGTTCTTCCACGATCTGGCGAAGTGGAATGTTGATCCAGCCTGGCATGTTTGGCGCGTAGTGGATGACGCCCCGCCAAGGATCCAACGGTCCGCCAGTGCCAATGCCGGCGGCGATCAGCGCTTCAGGGGGAATCTTGGCGTCGCCCAATAACTCATCTGCTTGCCGGAACAGGCGATCGATGACCGGTCCGGGTCCTTCCCAAACAAGCGTGGGCTGACGGGAATGGGCGACCATCTGGCCATTCAAGGCCATTAGCCCTACGGCAAGCTTAGTACCACCGATGTCGAGAGCGAGGATGTACTTGGCCTCAGACATGTGCTTCTCCTGTAGTGCTCTGCGAGGCCGGCGCGATGGGAAAAAAGAACGCCGGCTGCGGACCCCATCGAGTGCCCCTTATGCAGCCGGCTGACTAGAGACGCTCCCACCCTTTCCCTAGCCACCTGTTATAACGAGCCAATGCCAGAAAGGTTTCGCCAAGAGTCTGAGCCGATCGCCATTCCTCAGTACTTGTGGCTAGGCCAGCTCGAATTCAACCGCAATGACGCCTGCTGCGTGTGGCCGGCTTCTGCAAGATCATTCTACCACCGCGGGATGGCCCGCGCCAGTATCTCGATTCTACGGCATGGGAATTGCACAGGAAGGCCGATCTTGCCGTTGCACTGGGCTGGAAGGGCAAGAGCCAACTCAATTGGGAAAAAGGAGACATCAATGCAAGAGGCAAGAGAGTCCGCCCAGAGAATGCAGGAGGAGCCGGTCAGCGGCTTCCTCGAAATGATGGAAAAGGTACCACCAAGCACCTACTTCGGCCTGATGATCGGCGCGATCTTACTCTCCCTCACGCTGTTCCTGAGCGGGAGGAAGTGGGGGGCGCTCTTCGTCGGCCTCTGGGCACCGACGATCCTTAGCTCGGGGCTCTTCTACAAGGTGCTCCACCCATCACGCTAGGTCGAGATGGCTCCCAGGAACAACGCCTGGCGAAAAGAGAAAAAGGGGCAGAGACCAGCACGTCTTTGCTCCTTCTTTGTTATCTTCCTGTGCCACGCACTGAGCTGGTCTTAGTAACTGATTGGCCTGTGGGCACTTTGATCACGAATTCCTTGGTAAGAAGGAGTACTAGTCTTCGAACCGCTCATTCCCACTCGATGGTGGCAGGTGGCTTGCTGGTAATGTCGTACACCACGCGTGTAACGCCTTGCACCTCGTTCACAATACGGTTGCTGATGTGGGCCAGCGCCTCGTATGGCAATCGGGCCCAGTCCGCGGTCATATAGTCCTCGCTCGTCACGGCCCGTAGGACGATCAAATCGCCATAGGCCCGGCCATCCCCCATGACCCCTACGCTCTTCACTGACGGCAGGACAGCGAAGTATTGAGCTAGGCTCTGGCTTAGGCCCATCCTCTGAATCTCATCCCGAAAGATGGCGTCGGCGGCCCTCAGCGTGGCCAGCCTCGCCGCTGTAACCTCGCCGATTACCCGCACCGCGAGTCCCGGACCAGGAAACGGTTGGCGAGACACGATCTCGTCTGGCAGGCCAAGCTCCCGGCCAACCTCCCGAACTTCGTCCTTGAAGAGATAACGTAACGGTTCGACAAGTTGGAATCGCAGATCCTCCGGCAAGCCGCCGACGTTGTGGTGGGTCTTGATCCTGGCTGCGCCGGCGCTGTCACCTGCAGCCGCGCTCTCAATTACGTCCGGGTAGAGCGTCCCCTGCGCTAGAAACTCGATTGGCCCCATCCGGGCGGCCGTCGCCTCGAAGACGCGGATAAATTCCTCGCCCACTACTTGCCGCTTCTCTTCCGGGTCCACGACGCCGCTCAACCGGCTGAGAAAACGATCGGCGGCATCGACGTATTCGATCTGAATCCCCAAGTGTTGGAAGCTGGCGAGAACGCTTTCAACCTCGTTGGCCCGCAACAGGCCATTATTGACGAAAACGCAGACCAGCCGGTCCCCGATCGCGCGGTGCAAGAGCACGGCCGCAACCGACGAATCAACTCCGCCGCTGAGAGCGCAGAGCACCCGGCCTTCGCCGACCCGTTCACGGATCTGAGCCACCGATTGGTCGATGAACGAGGAAGGTGTCCAAGTCCCCCGGCAACCGCAGACCCGGTACAAGAAGTTCTCGATGATCTGTCGGCCAAGCGGCGTATGCACTACCTCGGGATGGAATTGCAACCCATAGATGCCCTTGGACTTGTCCAAGGATCCTATCGCCGAAACTGGGGAATTGGGGCTGCTGGCCAAGATGGCAAAGCCGGGAGGCACAGCCGCAAGGCGGTCACCATGGCTCATCCAAACCGTAAACTTGGTTGGCAGACCGGCAAAGATCGGCGCCTCGCCAAGGCGTTCCACGTCGGCCAGCCCATACTCGCGCTGGTGCGCCGGCACCACCTTCCCACCGCTTTCCCTGGCGATCAATTGCATGCCATAGCAAATGCCTAGGACAGGCAAACCGCTTTCAAAGACGTACGGTGGCAATTGCGGGGCACCCTCTTCATAAACACTGGCCGGCCCACCGGACAAAATGAATCCCTTGGGATGCATGGCAGCCACGTTGCTGGGCGGGGCATCATACGGAACTAACTCACAGTAGACGTGGCATTCCCTCACCCGGCGGGCGATCAGCCGGCTATACTGAGAGCCAAAATCGAGAATGGCGATGGTTTCTTCCGTAGCATTTCCTGCGGGCACTATCGTTTTCCTTCAATTCCCGGCATCGGGTGTGATGACGACTTATCCCCTATCCTTCCGCGGGGCGGGCAGAGACGCCCGCCTTCCTATCCATCCGAATCCGGCGGGGGCTTGCCCCCCTGCTATGCCGTTTGCCTCTCTCGACTGGTATGCTACCACAGAAAGGATAGACTGGCAAGAAGCGGCACCAGGCAGGCGGCCGGCCTCGAAACCGTTTGAATTTGTCGCCGCTCTCGTGTATACTTGGTTAGGTAAATCAGTATGGGCCTCAGTAGTTGCTGAGGGTAGCTTCTTGAGCGGCCGCGCATCGGCCCCACCGCCCTCTACCAGTCCTCGGTGACCCATCCTGTCTACCGCATTAACTCTTCAAGGAGGTCATCGTGAACTTCACCGACAAGACCCTTAAGTGCCGTGACTGTGGCCAGGAGTTCGTGTTCAGCGCAGCCGAGCAGGAACTCTTCGCGTCAGTTGGTCATGAGCACGATCCCAGCCGTTGCCAAAGCTGTCGAGCGGCCCGAAAGGAGCGGCAAGCCGCCGCCGCTGGGGTAAGAGGGCCTGTCCGGACCACCCGGGAAATGCATGAAGCTACTTGTGCTGCCTGTGGAGCAAAGGCCGAGCTACCCTTCATTCCACGCAATGACAGACCGGTCTACTGCCGACCCTGCTATGCCAAGGTACGTGCACACCGTTAGTCTGCGCCTCATACTTCGCTCCAAGCATTGGGCCGCTGCCCGGCTAGTCTTCACCCAGCGGGCCGGGCCAGTGGTCGGCCCTCTCCCAAACGACGACACCTGAGCACGAATGATCGAGGGTGTGGGAAATAGGCCCACCCTCTGTGTAGGACTCGCATCGCCGCGGTTTTGGCTACGTTGCTGCCATCTGTGTCGAGTCCGCGGCGTTCCAAGGCATTGGTTTGGCCGTTCTCCTCGCC
>Ga0315298_1010462_pt1 | contig 11173 bp, 14 predicted proteins | sample WHS_1_MG_FD_203077 | JGI IMG/M metagenome (GOLD analysis project Ga0315298, IMG submission 203077) | Extremophilic microbial mat communities from Washburn Hot Springs, YNP, Wyoming, USA - WHS_1_MG | ecosystem: Environmental > Aquatic > Thermal springs > Hot (42-90C) | place: USA: Wyoming... | reverse complement strand
CGCCTCGCCCTCAAAGCCCTCCTGCCGCCCACCGGCAAGCGCCTCCTCGATTTGGGCGCGGGGTTCGGTCGCTTGGCCTCTCTGTATGAGGGCTATGAGGAGGTGATCCTCCTCGATTACTCGCGCTCGCAATTGGAATATGCCCGCGAGCGATGGGGAGATGAGCGCTTTATCTACGTTGCGGCGGACCTTTACCGCCTGCCCCTAGCCCCTAACACCATCGAAACCGCCGTGATGGTGCGCGTCCTGCATCACCTGGCCGAGGTGCCTGCCGCTTTGGGGCAAATCGCCCGCGTGATGCGCCCCGAGGGCACCTTTGTGCTGGAATTTGCCAACAAGCGCCACCTCAAGAATATCTTGCGTTACCTCCTGCGGCGTGGCCCCAATCCCTTTGCGCCTTTGCCTTACGAGTTTTCCACCCTCCATTTTGACTTTCACCCCGCCTGGGTAGAGGCCCGCCTCGCCGAGGCAGGTTTTGCCATCGTTCAGCGCCGTTCCGTCTCTCTGCTGCGCCACCCGTGGCTCAAGCGGCATATCCCCCTTTCCATGCTCGTCGCGGTGGATGGATTTCTCCAACGCCCTACGGCCTGGCTGACTTTGGGGCCGAGCCAATTCGTCCAAACGCGCCTCCGCAAAGAGGGGCCGGCCGAGTGGGTGCCGCGCGAGCACCTTTTTCTCTGCCCCTCCTGCGGCCATTGGCCCCTTGAGATAGCCGACCGCGGCGCCCACTGCACGGCTTGTGGCGCTTTCTGGCCGCGCGAGAACGGCATTTGGGTCTTTAAGTGATCCATTCGAACATTTGGGCGAGGCCGTGTGCAAAAGGTTGACAGGCCCACAAGGCTATGTATAATGCGCATGGATGAACCAAATGGGGCGCTCATCAAGCGATTCGCCAACAAGCGGTGCGATGCAACCTCAGCCCATTCATCATCCCGAAATTCCGCGCGAGGCTATCGTCTTCTCTCACCCCAGCGAAGAGGAGTTTGCTCGCATCCTCGATTTCTACGGCGTCTCGTGGCGCTATGAACCGACGACCTTCCCTTTGCGATGGGACGAAAAGGGCCACGTCATCGAGGCCTTTACGCCCGATTTTTACCTCGTCGAACACGATCTATACATCGAATTGACCACCCTGCGCCAAAAGTTGGTCCGTATGAAGCACCGCAAAATCCGGCGCTTGCAAGAGGTATACCCGTGGGTGCGCATCCGCCTGTGGGATCGCCATGACGTCGTGCGTTTGCTGGAACGCTACGGCATGGCCGAACGCAGCGTTGCCCTGGTAGGCAAAGAGGCGATAGAGAATGGCCATCCGAACGCCGAGTAAGCGGATCGTAGACGATATTGCTCAGGTGATTTACACCTCGGAGGAGATCCGAGGTGTTATCGCGCGGTTAGGCGCCGAAATCTCGCGCGATTACGCCGGGCTGGATCCCGTCCTCGTGGGGGTGCTCAACGGCGTGGTGATTTTAATGGCCGACCTGTTGCGCCAGATCACCATTCCCGTCACGGTAGATTTTATGGCCATCTCCAGTTATGGGGATTCAGCGGGCAAGGGCACGGTGCGCATCACGAAGGACTTGGATCACTCGATCACCGGGCGGCATGTGCTCTTTGTGGAGGATGTCATTGACACCGGCCTGACGCTCGATTATCTCCTGCGCACCCTGCGCACGCGCCAGCCGGCCAGCCTCAAGGTATGCGTCCTATTCGACCGGCCCTATCGGCGCTTGATTGACATCCCTCTGGACTATCGTGGCCTGGAACTACCCGATCGTTTTGTGGTGGGCTATGGCCTGGATGCGGATGGCTACTACCGCAACTTGCCCTTCATCGGGGCACTTCACCCCAAGTTGATGCCGCACCCCGCTACGGAGCGGGGATGAGCGCCTTGAGGAGCGGTTCGCGCCAGGCCCCTCGGGCGGGATCATAGACGCCGAACCCCGCACAGAACTCCCAATAGGCCCAGGAAATGCCCCTGGCCTCCGCCTCGCGCGCCACAAAAGCCGTCCACCGTACGCGCGAATCCATATCGGCCTTGCTATAGGCGCCAAATTCCCCCATAAGGAGCGGGCGACCTTGCTCGCGCGCCCATTCTACGGCCCGGTCGAAGTCACGCCGCACGGCCACTTGTTGAGACTCCGTGCCCTGCCAAGTGGTGCCCAGCCATTTCTGGCTGCCGGATACCCACTCGGCCCCTTGGTGGGTGAACTCAAAGGGGGCATAGTAATGAAAGGTTACCACGATGCGCCGATCCTCTGGGGGGAGATCCAGGGCGTGCAGGGCGCCGATGCCGTTCCAATCTCCCGGCCCGATGACGACCGGCCGCGTGGGGTTCGTCTCGCGGATGATGGCGAGCGCCTCGCGGGCATAGCGGTTCCACAAGGCGCCGCCCAACCGATCGTGCGGCTCGTTGAGGATCTCAAACCAAAGATCGGCGCTGTACCCTTGATAATGCTCAGCGATCTGCCGCCACAGGGCAAGGAAGCGATCGTGCTCGGCGGGCGGGTCATCCACCAACTCATCATAGTGGTGGATGTTGATCACGGTTACCAGGCCTTGGCTCAGGGCATGCTCGACGGCCCAATCAACGCGGTCGAAAAAGGCGGGGTTGATGGTATAAGGCGCCTGCGGGAGGGCATGGGCTGACCAACGGATGGGAATCCGTACCGCCGTGAACCCGGCCCCCTTGATGAGTGCGAAATACTCCTCTTGCAGGGTGACGCCCCAGGCCCCTTCGACGGGTGCCTCCAAGGCATTGCCGAGATTAACGCCTCGGAGCGGGGGATCTATCGAAAAACTCATAACATCTGCCGGTTTCGCCCGCATGGCACACCCTCCGAGCATCCCGCTGAGCGCGAGGGCAGCCAAAAGCCCTCGCCAGGGCCACTTCCTCCAAGGCATCGTCGGGTGACGCTTCATTCTACTGTCCGAATTCTCCCCCGCCCGTGGTCTTGGGGCGAGGCGGCTGGATGAGGCCAAAATGCGCCAGGAGTGTCAGCACAGCATTGTTGCCCAGCAAGCCCTGAAGGGTCATCCCCGCAAAGATAAAGGGGAGCGTGGTGAGCACGCTTGCCGCCAAGAGCACCAGGGTAAACGAGGCGATAAAGAAGGCGTAGAAGGGATTGGCTAAAATGAGGTAAAGGGCATTGCGCCAAGCCAGGAACAGGCGCGGTTCTTCCATCTCGATGAGGATGGGCCAGAAATAAATCTGAATGGCGACCCAAAAAAGAAGGATAAAAAGCCAAAAAATCGCTACGAATACGGTCCACTCGCCTTCAAAGGCGCGCGGATAGAACCAGATATTGACCGAGATAAGAAAAATGACGAACAGGGTCGCCAAGAACCATAGGAGGCTCCGCCACCAATAGCGCTGGACGCCCTCGAGAAAATCCGAAAAATGAAACGTCTTGGCATGGGCCACTCGGTTCGTTACGTAGTAAATGCCCGCCGTGCCCACGGGGAAGGCCAAAATGCCAATGAGGAAGAGGGGAATGGCCAAGGCCGGGATGCTCCCAGCCACCGACCCCAGGCTGAGGGGCACGGCCCAAGCGAGCAGCCAGACGAGGTTGACGATTGCCAAGGGGAATAGTTCTTCCCAGGTATCTTTGAGGGTTTGCCAAAACGCGCCCATGGCCTCTCGAATGAGCATCGGACGAACTCCTTTTGGGGTAAATGACTTGCCGCTACTTGACATTGTAGCCGATTTGGTAGAAGTTACCAACACCGCAAGCAACTGGCCGCGCCGGAATGTATGCTCGGATAGGTTGGGGGAACGATGCTACGCGATGGGACACGCCTGATTTTCTGGGTTGATCTTGGCATCCTTCTGATCATCGCCCTTTTGGTGCTGATGGGCCAGTGGGATTACGTCATTGCCTTGGGGATCGGTTTGATCATCCTCAACCTCACCGATCGCTTGCAAAACCGCCGTCGGCGATCCTAACGGCCTATGAAAGGGGCGATGAGACGAATCTTGCGCTATCGGCATCTTGGAGATTGGGCGCTCTGGGTAGGGTGGATGGCCTTGATCTTTTGGTTTTCCTCTCAGCCGGAGGTGCCTGGCCCCGGCGAGAAGGATAGCCTCATCCGCGATGTGTTCAATTATAGCGCCCATGCGGCGATTTTTGGGGTCCTTGCCTTTCTGGGTTGGCGGCTGACTTTCGGCGGGGCGCCGGGCCTGCCCGCCTGGGTGAGGCGCTCTCCGCACCTTTGCGCCGGCCTATGGGCTACCCTCTATGCGGTGAGCGACGAGTTCCACCAGCATTTTGTGCCAGGGCGCACCTGCAGCGTGTGGGATTTGGCTGTGGACCTCCTAGGGGTTTGGGGCGCGTTGGCCTTGCTCGCCCTTGGGGCATCGCGTCATGCGGGGGTACGGCGGTTCCTCTTGTGCCCTTTGGAAGCGCTGCGACGTTGAAGGGGTAAGCGGGCCGCCTCGCGCTCGTGGATCCAGCGGGCGAGGGCGGCGAGTTCGGCCTCTGTCGCAAAGCGCCAGGCGCCGGGGGCCAAATCGCCCAGGGAGAGGGGGCCGATGGCGATGCGGATCAACCGCAGCGTGGGGAAGCCCACAGCCGCCGTCATATGGCGAATCTGCCGTTTCATCCCCTCATAGAGGGTGATGCGCAGCCAACAGGTGGGGACGTTGGCTCGGTAGCGGATGGGCACCGACCGCTCGGGTATCGGCGGCAGTTCTCCCTCCGTGAGGAGGGCGACCTCCGCAGGGCGTGTGCGTCTCCCTTGGATAACGACGCCCTGGCGGAGCGCCTCAAGCGCCTTTTCATCGGGGATGCGTTCCACCTGCACGAGATACGTCTTGGGGTGTTCGTAGCGCGGGTGCGTGAGGCGATGGTTTAGCCAGCCGTCATCGGTGAGGAGCATCAAGCCCTCGCTATCATAATCGAGCCGCCCCACGGCATAGATATCGGGGATGGGGATGTATTCCGCGAGCGTTTTGCGCCCTTCGGCGTCGGTGAAACTGCTCAACACCTGGTACGGCTTGTAAAAGAGCACATAGCGGCAGGGCCGAAGGGGCGGGAGGGGTTTTCCAGCGACGGTGATCGTTTCCTTCCACGGGTTGACGCGGGTGGCAAGGTCTGTAACGACGTGCCCCTCGACGGTTACTTGCCCTTCGGCGAGGAGCCGAGGGACCTGCGAGGCGCGCCAGCGGCCCGTGGAGAGGAGGATGCGCCCCAGGGGTTGCCTACGGGCAACCAGGCTGAGACCAAAGGGGCGCTGTGCGCCCTTGGAGGGGGCATTGGCTGAGCGACGCGGATGGGCCATAATCACCTTTTGGGCTTATTTGGGCGACTGAATACATGGGATTATAATACAAATACATATCATCCCGAATGAAAAGTGCGCCCTGAGGCGCCTTTTTTGGTATCGTTCTCGAGAGGCTGGCTATGGCAGAAAAAATGCAGTATCTCACCCAAGAAGGTAAACAGAAGATCGAGCAAGAACTTCGCTACCTGCGCGAAGTGCGGCTCCCCCAGGTGGCTGCGAGCCTCAAGGCGGCTGTGGAAGAGGGAGATCTCTCCGAAAACGCGGGGTATTCGGAGTCTAAACGGGAGCAGAGTTTCGTCGTGGGGCGCATCCAGTATTTGGAAGCGATCTTGGCCAATGCCCAAATCCTCGATGATGACGTCCGCGCCGATCGCGTGAGCCTTGGTTCGCGGGTAACCATTGTCGAAGATGGCGGGGCGCCGGAGACCTATCAGATCGTCGGCGTGGCGGAGGCAGACCCCGCCGCCGGGCGCATCTCGTACGAATCCCCTTTGGGCAAGGCGCTCATGGGGCGCCGTGTCGGAGAGGTCGTCGAGGCCATCACGCCGGGGGGCATCCTGCGCTTTCGCATCGTTTCGCTCAATTTGCCATCCTGAAGGGTTCGAGGAGGGGTATGCCAGAGAGTAACGAGCGCCGCGAACAGCGGCTGGCCAAGTTGATGCTCATGCGCCAATTGGGGCTGGACCCTTACCCCGCGCGCGTCTCGTATTCGCACACCTGTGCGCAGGCTTTGGCCGCTTTTGAAGCCTCGCCGGAGGGGAACCAGCACGTCCAAGTGGTGGGGCGGCTTATGGCCATCCGCGATATGGGCAAATCCACCTTTTGCCATATTGCCGATGGCACGGGCCGCCTTCAGATTTACCTCCGCCAGAATGACCTCGGCGAGGAACGGTATGCCCTCTTTCATAAAACGATGGACCTTGGCGATTTCATCCAGGTAGAGGGGCACCTCTTTCGCACGCGCACGGGGGAGACGACCGTGCATGCCTTGGCTTGGCAGCCGCTCGCCAAGGCCCTCTTGCCCCTGCCCGATAAATGGCACGGCCTGCGCGATGTGGAAGTGCGCTATCGTCAGCGCTATTTGGACCTCCTCTCGAACCCCGAAGTGCGCGAGATCTTTATCCGGCGGACGCGCCTCATCACGGCCATCCGCCGGTTTTTGGATGCGCAGGGCTTCCTCGAGGTGGAGACGCCCATCCTTCAGCCCATTTATGGGGGTGCGGCAGCCCGCCCCTTTATCACCTACCATAACGCGCTCGATCGCACCCTCTATTTGCGCATTGCGGACGAACTCTATCTCAAGCGCTTGATCGTCGGCGGGTTCGACCGCGTGTATGAAATCGGCCACAACTTTCGCAATGAGGGCATCTCCACGCGCCACAACCCCGAGTTTACCGTCTTGGAGGCTTACCAGGCTTATGCGGATTACCATGATGTGATGCGCCTGGTGGAACGGCTGTATGAGACCATCGCCCAAGAGGTGATGGGGAGCCTGACGATCACCTACCAGGGGAATACGATAGACCTTACGCCCCCGTGGCGGCGCATAACCATGCGCGATGCGATCTTGGAGCACAGCGGGATAGATATCCTCGAGCATGCCGATTACGCGAGCCTTTGGGCTGCCGTGCAAGCCAAAGGAATCGCCCTGCCCCCTCAGCGGAACTGGGGGAAACTCGTCGAGAAACTGTTCGAAGAGCGTGTGGAGCCAACCCTCATTCAGCCCACCTTCATTTTAGATTATCCTGTGGAGATCTCGCCCCTGGCCAAGAAAAAGCCCGAAGACCCCCGTTTGGTGGAGCGCTTTGAGTTCTTTATCGGAGCGATGGAGTGCGGCAATGCTTTTACGGAACTCAATGACCCCCTCGACCAACGGGAGCGCTTTCTCGCCCAGGGGAGGGCTAGCCAGGCCGGCGATGAAGAGGCCCACCCGATGGACGAGGATTTCATCACCGCGATGGAACACGGCATGCCGCCCACGGGGGGCTTGGGCATCGGCATAGATCGTTTGGTGATGCTCTTTACCGATCAATCGTCCATTCGGGAGGTTATCCTCTTCCCCCAACTGCGGGGTGAGGAATAGCGCGAGAGCGAGAAAGAAAAGGGGCTTGGCACACGGCCAAGCCCCTTTTCTTTGAGGGCGGTTCTAGTAGATCGGCCCGCTTCGCAAAAGGACAAACTCCGCATGGCCGAGCGCTTCGGCGGCCGTCGGCTCGCCGGAGGCTACGCGTAGGGCAAAGGCATAGATGCGCCGGCCCGCCTCTTCCCACGTCTCTTCGCCCCGTAGGATGGTGCTCACGTCGAGGTCTATATCATTGCCCATGCGGGCAAAGGTCTCGGCATTGCCCGTAACCTTGATGACGGGCGCGATGGCGTTCCCCATGGGGTTGCCCCGCCCCGTGGTAAAGACCACGAGGTGCGAGCCGGCCGCTACGAGCGCCGTTACCGAGGCGAGGTCGTTGCCGGGGGTATCCATGAACGAGAGGCCGGGCCGAGTGGGTGGCTCGCCGTAGGTGAGGACGTCCACAATGGGCGAAGTGCCCCCTTTGCGCACATCGCCCAGGGCTTTTTCTTCCACCGTGGTAATGCCCCCCAAGACGTTGCCGGGCGTGGGTTGCTTGCCGAAAAAGTCCTCGCCGGTGGCCTTGAGGATGCGTTCGCATTGGGCAAGCGTGGCCATCAAGCGCGCCTCGATCTCGGGCGATGCGGCGCGTTCGCGCAGGACGTGCTCCGCGCCCAAGAGTTCGCTCGTCTCGGCGAGGATCACCTTGCCCCCTTGGGCCACGATGAGATCGCTGAAAGCGCCCACGGCGGGGTTGGCCGCTAGGCCGGAGGTCGCATCGGAGCCGCCGCACTCCAGCCCCACGGTCAACGCGGAGACGGGGCATTTTTGGCGCGCCGCTCCTCGGTAGGGCGCAAGCATCTGCTGGGCTAAGGCCGTGCCCCGTTCCACGGTAGGACGCGTGCCGCCCAACTTTTGGATGGTCAAGAGTTCCACCGGCGCGGGGCCGCGGGCGATGCGCTCGGCGAGGTCGGCGGCGTTCAACATTTCGCACCCTAGGCTGACCACGATGCTCCCTACAACGTTCGGGTGGCGGCCATATTGAGCCAAGAGCCGCGTGGCCAGTTCGGTATCGGCTTCCGTTTCACTGCATCCGCCGGTGTAAGAAAGGAGCGCCGCCCCTGGCACCCGCGAGGCGATCAGCGAGGCCGCGTGAAGCGCGCATCCGCACGAGGGGATGATGGCCACGAGGTTGCGCACGCCGGCGGAGCCATCTCGGCGCGGGTAGCCCATAAAGTAATCGCTCATTGTGCCCTCCCTCGGATGCTCTTGAGATTATGCGTGTGGACGTGTTCGCCCGGCGCAATATCTTTTACGGCCACGCCGATGCTCGCCCCATATTTGATGACCTGCTCGCCTTGTTTGATGGGTGCGATGGCCACTTTATGGCCAAAGGGGATGGCCTGAACCGTTACCACGGGAGGCTCAAGCCCTCCTTCTATTTCCACCACTGTGCCCGGCGCCAAATCCATCAGCGCCACCACCACAGTATCCTTTGGGTGAATGCGCAGCGCATTGACCATAGATCTTCTACCCTCCGTGCAGATAGTGTGCGTTTTACCACGGGCGGCGGGGCACGTCAAACGAGCAAAGGGGGCTTTGAGAACGTTCCCAAGCGATACTCGGCCTTTGACATGACGCGTGAATGTGATATACTTCACAAATTGTGAGGTTTGAGATATGCTCATCGCCGTATTCAACTTGCCCGTTTGAGGAGCAGCGTGACGCTAGAAGAAATTGCCAAACTGCTCGATGCGGAGATCATCTCTCGTGATGTTGACTTGAACCAATCCGTTACGATGGCCTGCGGCGCGGACCTGATGAGCGATGTGCTCACCTTTACCCACGCGGGCACGTTACTCCTCACCGGCCTCACGAACCCTCAAGTGATCCGTACGGCAGATACGGCGGGCATTTCGGCCATCGTGTTTGTGCGGGGCAAATTCCCCCCGCCGGAGACGATCACCCTGGCAGAAGAGATAAACATCCCCCTTTTGACGTCTCGCTATACGATGTACGAGTGTTGCGGGCGCCTTTACAAAGCGGGGTTGCCGAGTTGCGGTTTGTTCGATCTTTCAGCGCCTCGCCAACAGGGGGCGCCGAGCGCTTGCCCAACGGCCTGAGGTCTAGCGGCCACCGCTGGGCCAATGAGAAGATGATGTGGAACGAACCCATACTGACCTGACCATCGTCCATGAACTGATTTATGAACTCAAAGTGGAACAGGTGATGGCCCGTAACGTCATCACCGTTTCACCCGAGTGCACGATGCAGGAACTCAAAGAGATCTTGCGCACCAAGCGGATCTCGGGCGTGCCGGTGGTGATCGGTTCCAAATTGATCGGCATGGTCAGTGTGGATAACCTCTTCCGCGCGCTGGAGCAGGGCGAAGGAGCCTCCACCGTGGCCCAGTATATGACGCGCCAGGTCGTTTCTTTGCGCCCGGAAGAGACGGTGGTCAGCGCCATCAACCTGTTCGCACGTTACAGTTATGGCCGCTTTCCGGTGGTGGATGGCGAGGGGAACGTCGTCGGGATCATTACCAAAGGGGATATCGTTCGCGGCTTGCTCAAACAGTTGGAGCAGTTGTGGCATGCCAAAGAATCTCGCCGGCAGTATACGCACATCTTTGAGGATATCGAATCCGACGAGACGGCCCTTATCCTGCGGTATAAGGTCAAGCCGCGCGATTTTGTGCATGGGGGCCAGGCCAGCGGCAAGGTCAAGCGGGCGTTGGAGCGCCTCGGCGCCCATCCGCAGATCATCCGCCGCATCGCTGTGGCGACCTATGAGGCCGAAGTGAACATCATGATCCATAGCGACGGCGGCGAGATCGTGGCCGAAGCGCGCCCCGAGCGGGTGCTCGTTACGGCCACGGATATCGGCCCCGGCATCCCCGATATTGAGAAGGCGATGCAGCCGGGCTTTTCGACCGCGCCGGATTGGATCCGCGAATTGGGCTTTGGCGCAGGGATGGGCTTGACGAACATCAAGAATTGCGCCGATGAGATGCGGCTTACCTCCGAGGTGGGCGTGGGCACGCGGTTGGAGATGGTATTCTACCTTACAGAGGCACCTAAAGGAGCGTCGTGAAGGTTCAAGAGGTCGTCTCGGCGTTGGGCTTGCAGGTCGTGGCAGGGGCGAGCGCGCTGGATCGCGAAATTACGGCGGGGTATACGTCGGATTTGCTGAGTTGTGTGATGGCCAAGGCGCGCGCCGGGAATATTTGGGTGACGCTTCAAGCGCACCCCAATGTCGTCGCCGTGGCCTCCCTTTTGAACCTGGCGGCTGTCGTCATCTCCGAGGGGATGACCCCTTCGGAGGAGACCGTCGCTCGGGCTGAGGAGCATGGCATCCCGCTTCTCCTTTGCCCGAAGGATTCGTTTACCATCGTCGGCCGCCTGGCGGCCCTGGGCATTCGGGGGAACGACGAAAGCGCGGCCTAACGTGTGGGAGGCATCCGTTGACCTCCATGTGCACACGGTGGCTTCGGCGTGTGCCGAACTGGAGATGATCCCGCCATTCATTGTGGAGCGGGCGCTCGCCGTGGGGCTGGGGGGCATTGCGGTTACGGATCACAATACGGCCGAGAATGTGCCCGCTGTGATGCGCGCGGCGCAAGGTACGGGTTTACACGTCTGGCCAGGGATAGAGGCACAAACGCACGAAGAGGCGCACATCCTCTGCCTGTTCGATACGGCGGAGCAGGCGCTGGCCTGGCAGGAGGTCTTGTATGACCACCTGCCCCCTTTGAAAAACGATGAAGCCCTGTGGGGAATGCAGATTGTGGTGGACGAAGAGGGCGATTACGTGCGCACGAACGACCGACTG
>Ga0315298_1010461_pt1 | contig 11174 bp, 13 predicted proteins | sample WHS_1_MG_FD_203077 | JGI IMG/M metagenome (GOLD analysis project Ga0315298, IMG submission 203077) | Extremophilic microbial mat communities from Washburn Hot Springs, YNP, Wyoming, USA - WHS_1_MG | ecosystem: Environmental > Aquatic > Thermal springs > Hot (42-90C) | place: USA: Wyoming... | reverse complement strand
AAGCCGGTTACGGATTGAACAATGCCACCGACCCTTGACCATCTATTCAGCCTGCGCTGCCGCGCGGCGCTGATCACCGGCGGCAGTTCAGGAATCGGTCTGGCTCTGGCCGAGGCGTTGGGGCGACAAGGTGCGCGTGTCGTCCTGGTCGCGCGGCGTCCTGCCGCGCTGGAATCGGCAGCAGCCCACCTCCAGGCTCTGGGCATTGCGACGACGACGATCGCCGCCGACCTCGGCTTGGCGGAGGGTCCCGACCAGATTGCGAATACGCTCGATCAACCAATTGACATCCTGGTGAATGCTGCCGGCATAAACCTTCGTGAACCGTTTGATACGGTCTCGGTAGAAGCATTCGATCAGCACATGGCAATCCATTTGCGTGCGCCGTTCTGTCTGGTTCAACGCCTCGCACCGGCCATGGCGGAGCGCGGATTTGGACGCATCATCATGATCGCATCGTTGCAATCATTACGGGCGTTTCCGAATTCCGCACCCTATGGCGCAGCGAAGGGCGGGGTCGTTCAACTCACCCGCGCCATCGCCGAGCGCTGGTCGCCCCACGGCATCACCTGCAATGCAATCGCACCAGGATTTTTCCCTACGCCGCTTACCGAAGCGGTATTCCAAGATCCGGCGCTGGCATCCAAGCACGCCGCACAAACAGCGATTGGACGCAACGGCGAACTGTCGGACATTCATGGCCCGGCAATATTTCTTGCTTCGGATGCGTCAGGCTATGTCACCGGCCAGACATTGTTCGTCGATGGGGGTTATACTGCGAAATAGGGAGTCAACCATGAAAGCATTGATCTATCGCGGACCCGGCCTGATTGGACTGGAAGATGTACCAATGCCCGTCCCCCGCCCCGACGAGGTACTGGTCAAGGTAGCCGCCGTTGGTATTTGCGGCTCCGACATGCACGCCTATCATGGTCACGACGATCGCCGGCCACCGCCGCTTGTGCTCGGCCATGAAGCGGCCGGCTGGATCGAAAGTGGTCCTCGTCAGGGTACACGGGTTACGGTCAATCCCCTCGTCACCTGCGGACACTGCGACATGTGCCGCGACGGACGCAGTCATCTCTGCGCGCAGCGGCAGATTATTTCAATGCCGCCGCGCCCCGGCGCCTTCGCCGAATTCGTTCGAATTCCGGAGCGCAACTTATTCGCGATTCCCGACGACATGCCGTTTCGGGCCGCAGCGCTCGCAGAGCCGTTGGCCGTCGCCTGGCACGCCGTTCGCCTTGGTGCCGAGGCTCTGCATGAGCCGCTCGCTGCAGCCACGATTTGTGTGATTGGTGGCGGGGCAATCGGCGTAGGGGCAGCACTGGTACTGCATCGCTTCGGTGCAGTACGGATCGCCCTAGGTGAACCACACCCAGCGCGTCGGGCCGCCGCGAATTCCCTCCCGGTTATCACGTATGCGCCGGGTGAAGAGAGCGCGCCCCCGCCCGGTTCGATCGATCTGGTTATCGACGCGGTAGGTGCTCCTGCAACACGCGAAGCGGCGAGCCGGATGATCAGACCTGGTGGTGCGATCGTTCATATCGGCCTTTTGCCGGGTCGAGGGGGGATCGATATTCGCCGGCTGACTTTGCAGGAAATTACTTTGCGCGGCAGTTATTGCTACTCAGAGGCAGATTTCCGGCACGTTGTAGCGACACTGGCGCAGGGTGGCTTTGGAACTCTGGATTGGGTGATGGAGATGCCACTCGCCGAGGGTACCCAAGCGTTTTCTGCGCTCGACAAGGCCGAAGTCGCCGCAGCCAAAATCATTTTGACGCCCTAAACTTCCACGGCTGTTCAACGCTATGATATAGCGATGAGTGAGAGCAGGTGGCGGACGCCGGCGAGTGCTGCGCGGTATCGGTCTTGCTTCATGGTGCCGGTCTTGCTGACCTTAAGTATATTGAATCCGAAGCTACGTAAGCGGGCGAAGATGCCCGGGTTGGTTCGGATACGCGACCGGTCTTCGCCCATGGTGACATCCCTTGTGTAATGCGAGTGGCACGGCGAAGACGCTGGCGGCAGCGTGAACCAGCAGGCTGACGGCCTGGAGGGAGTGTCCCATGATGTATTCGGGCTTGGTGTTCGACTCGGACTGCTGATGCAGGAGTTTGACCCCCGGCATCTTGCGGCCACGCTTTGGCACCTTGATGCCGTCGCCGACCACGAGATACCGGCCGTTTACGCGCAGCGGCTGCGGGAATAGCCGCAGCACCGCCTGGGTCCACAGCGCGGTCAGGCGATCGAGCTTCACCGCGGGGCTGTGAAAGTGATCGACCAGTTTGTTGTAGAAGCGGGCGTCGAGCTTCAGCGCGCGCGCCAGGCTGGTCACGCCGAGCAATTCGGTACGCACGGTGAAGCCGGCGACAGCGGTGGCGAACCAAAGGAAGGTGCGCAGGCGGGAGAACGCCGGGCGCAGCTGCCAGATCGCGTTCCACCAGGGTATCCACAGTGACATCGGGGCCGCCTCGTTGTTGTTGCTGATGGACGGTGTGCGTACCCCGGGAATCACTGTAACAATGTTGAATCTATCGTGATCGACGTTGACTCTATCGTGAGTCTTGCGACAGCGGTGGCCGGCGGTGCTATCCTGATCCCATTGGCAAGCGGCGCGCGATACACCCTTTCGAGGACAACCCCATCATCGATGGCTTTGTCGCATGGATGGATGCACCCGAGGGACAACAGTCGATCGAGGCACTGGATCTGGTGTTCGACGCACTGGGACATGCCGGCGTCGACGCCGGCCAGCGCAAGATCGTCTGGGCCGACGGGAAACGCCAATCGATCGAGCAGTCGGCCGAGCGCATCCACGCCGAGCATTTGGACGTGTCTCGCGACTTGATCGAAACTCACGTAGTGGGTTGGCTGGAAAGCTGTGCGTCTGCAACCTACTCCGAAAGCCAGATCGAGGAACTCGACCAGCTCATCGAACCCTGGCTAGACGAATATGAGCGCACGTCATGAGCCGCCAGAAAGTAGCCGAGAACTCCGCACTCTCGAGTTTGATGAGAAGATAGCGGAATTGGATCAGCGGTTGGGCGAGCTTCACAAGACCAACCCGGTCAGGCTCCGATTGACATGAAGGCAGTCATATATAAGATAGGTGATAATATTAAAATAAAGTAGGGGGAATACGATGTGCCGTTCAACAGTTGCCTGGATAATCGGTCTGATCGTGATCCTGGCTCTTTATATTGGTGGACCGGTCGTCTGGTTTAACCGGGCGACTCCTCCAATCTTTGGCATGCCACCGCTATATTTCTGGTTTGTTCTGGTTCCGTTGCTAAACCCATTGATCCTTGGTGCAGTGTATCTGCTAGACAGGCACGATGCTAAGCTCGATGGCTTGCTCGATGACGGGGAGGCCTGAGCCATGACATCTATCGAACTCATTCTAGGATTTGTGTTGCTCGGTGTTGTCGTGGTGACCTGGATTGGCGTGCGGGCAGGGCGTTCCGCGTCGACCACACTCGAAGGCTGGATGGTCAACGATCGACGCATGGGGCCGATGCTGACCTGGTTTTTGCTCGGAACTGAAATCTACACAGCATTCACCTTTCTCGGCCTTGCGGGCTTTGCTTATGCAAAAGGTGGCGGCGTGTTTTACAATGTGGCAACTAATGATGTTGGATATGCACTCGGCTTTTTTATTCTGCCGGCAATCAGCCTGATTGGGCGACGTTTCAATCATGTCACACAGTCGGACTTTATCGCAGGGCGGTATCGCAGTGAGGGGCTTGGAATCGTCGTGGCGTTTGCAACCGCGATCATCCTGATTGCGTACATCGATCTGAACATCGTAGGGCTTGGGGCCATTCTTACCGTGCTGACCGGGCATCGGCTCAATGTGGTAACGGCCGATACCATCGGATTCGCGATCCTGGCGGTGGCAGTGTTCTTCGGCGGCATTCGGGGCAATGCCTGGCAGTCGATGATCAAGGATGTTTTGATGTTCCTTGCGATCGCGGCAATGTTCTTCATCGTGCCATTCCATTTCTTCGGTGGTTTCGCGCAGATGTTTCACCGGATGATGACCGAGATTCCGCAGCACATCACGATGCCGGGGCCAACGCACAAGCTGGGGTTGGGATGGTTTGCGACCACCATCATCTTGACCGGATTCGGTCAATGGATGTGGCCGCAATGGTTCAACGTCGCCTATTCGGCGCGCGGCGGCCGGACACTGAAATTGCAGGCGGTGTTCATGCCATTCTATCAGCTGGTGAAGGTTGCGGTCGTCACAATTGGGTTTGCTGCGGTGTTAATTTTCGCCACCCATAAGGTGCCGGGCAATGACGTGGTTATGCTACTGGCCAAGCAGATATTTCCGGTCTGGTTCTTGGCGGTCTTTGCGCTGGCGGCGGTGCTGTCCGCGATAGTGCCAGCCGGGCCGATCATCATGATGTCGTGCACCCTGTTAGCGCGCAACGTCTATGCGAAGTTGCGACCCGATGTGCAACCTCGCACCGTGTTCAAGATCTCGCGCGGGCTGGTGTTCGTAGTGACGCTGGCAGCGCTGGTGCTTGCTGTGGAGGCGCGGTCGCTCATCGTGGTGATCCTGTTGGTGGCTTACGATTTCATCGCACAGTTGCTGCCTGGCGTGGTGATCGGGGGGTTGTTCTGGCGCCGCGCGAGTAAGGCGGGAACCATAGCGGGGCTGGCGACAGGTTGGACGCTGACTGCTGTTCTGCTGCTGACGGGACACGGCCAAGTTTATCACATGAATGCAGGATTCGTCGCTCTGATTGCCAATATCGTCGTGTTCGCGCTTGTCAGCCTGGTGACGCAGCCGGTTCCGGCTGAGCATCTCGACCCGTTTTTTGCCGCAGCCCTGCCGCGTCGGCGAGGCACTCAACCGGCTTCCATGGCGGCCGAGTGAACCGGCGTTGACTTTGAGCGATACTCTTATATAAAACATATTATCGGTGGCCCAGAGGGCCGTAAATGAAGGAGGATAAGCTATGAGTGTTCCGCATCTGCTCGTGCACAGTCCGAAAGACAATGTCGGTGTCGTGGTCGTTGAGGGGTTGAAGGCAGGCACTGAAATGCTTTGCGTCATTACCGAAACCAACAAGGATTTTCGACTGATCGCCAATGCCGAAGTGCCAATTGGCCACAAGGTGGCGCTGACTGATCTTGTGACCGGCGATACCGCGATAAAATATGGTGAGGATATTGGTAAGATTGTCGCCCCAATCGGGAAGGGTGACCATGTTCATACTCATAATCTTAAGACAAAGCGCTGGTAAGTGGGGGACGAAATCATGGAACAGATGAAGATGACTGGCTGGCGGCGGGAGAACGGTCGCGTGGGTGTACGCAATCACGTAATTCTCCTTCCACTCGACGATCTTTCAAATGCGGCGTGCGAGGCAGTGGCCCACAATATCAAAGGCACGATGGCCTTACCGCATGCCTATGGGCGGCTGCAGTTCGGTGCCGACCTGGATTTGCATTTCCGCACACTAATCGGCACCGGCAGCAACCCAAATGTCGCAGCAGTCATCGTGATCGGGATCGAACCGTCTTGGACTGGTCGCGTGGTCGATGGCATTCGCAAGACCGGCAAGCCGGTCGAGGGATTTTGGATTGAGCAGCATGGCGACATCAACACCATTGCTGCGGCCTCGCGTCGTGCGAAGGAGATGGTGCAGTGGGCGTCGGAATTGCCGCGCGAACCTATCGAGATCAAGGATCTTTGGGTATCCACCAAATGCGGTGAGAGCGATACCACCACTGGTCTCGCCTCCTGTCCTACGGTTGGGAACATGTATGACAAATGGATTCCCCAAGGTATTTATGGCGTGTTTGGCGAAACAACAGAGATCACAGGTGGCGAGCATCTGTGTAAGGCGCGGGCGGCAACGCCTGAGATTGCCGAAAAATGGTACAAGATGTGGAAGGCCTATCAGGACGACGTCATCGAGGCACACAAGACTGATGATCTATCGGACAGTCAGCCAACTAAGGGCAACATCGAGGGTGGGCTCACCACTATTGAAGAAAAGGCGCTCGGCAATCTTGAGAAGATGGGTCATGACAGCAAGTTCCTGGATGCGCTTGAACCCGCTGAGGCGCCGGGCAAGGGGCCTGGCCTGTATTATATGGACACATCATCGGCCGCCGCTGAGTGCGTCACTCTGATGGGTGCTGCGGGATATGTGATCCATACTTTTCCCACCGGGCAGGGCAACATAATTGGTAATCCGATCGTTCCAGTCATCAAGATCACCGGCAACCCGCGCACCGTGCGGACGATGAGCGAGCATGTCGATGTCGATGTATCAGGCATTCTGCGTCGTGAGATGACGATTGATCAGGCCGGCGACGCATTGATCGAAATGATCGGGCGTACCGCGAACGGGCGGTTGACCGCTGCGGAAGCGTTGGGCCATCGCGAGTTCGTGATGACCAAGCTATATCGCAGCGCGTGATAGCAAGGGCGTTGCCGGAGATCGTCATCTCTGAGTTCATGGACGATGCCGCCGTGGCCACGTTGGCTGCGCAAGCGTCCACGTTATATGAGCGTGATCTCGTGGACCGTTCCGCCGATCTACGGGGCGCTCTGGGCGAAGCGCGTGCCTTAATCGTGCGTAATCGCACGAGGGTGGATGCAGGCTTGCTGGAGGCGGCGCCCAAGTTGGAATGCGTGGGTCGGCTCGGCGTCGGTCTCGACAATATCGATCTCGACGCCTGTCGGGGACGCAACATTGCCGTGTATCCGGCGACCGGAGCGAATGATGACGCTGTAGCGGAATATGTTGTTGCGGCTGCGATGACGCTGCTGCGCCCAGCATTCCGGACCAGCAAAGCGGTCGCCGATGGTGAATGGCCGCGTGACCGTGCGATCGGCAGAGAGATCGCCGGCAAACGGGCCGGACTGATCGGATTCGGGCGTACTGCACGCAAGACCGCCTCGCGGCTTCGGGCGCTGGGCATGACGGTATGGGCCCACGACCCAATGCTGCAGGATAGCGATATCCGAGGTATGGGTGCTGAGCCGATGGTGCTCGCTGATCTGCTCGCCGCAGCGGATTTGGTCAGTTTGCATATTCCCCTTACCGACGCCACACGGCACCTTATCGATGCCAGCGCGCTGGCACTCATGAGGCGGGACGCCGTGCTGGTGAACGCCGCACGCGGCGGTGTGGTCGATGAGGCAGCTTTGGTCGCAGTGCTGAGGAATGGCGCGCTGGCAGGTGCCGCGCTCGATGTGTTCGAGCATGAACCATTGACCCATGCCGATGGCGCTGCGATGTGGGACGCGCCAAACCTGATCCTGACGCCGCATATTGCGGGCGTCACGGTTGAGTCTAATGTACGGGTGTCGGCCCTGATCGCGGAGATAGTGTTGCGGGCACTTAGAGGCGAAGTCGAGCCGTGATCACCCTTACTCTTGGTGAATTGATGGTTCGAACCGAAGCCGTTCTGATAGATTCTGGCGCTGCGCCGGCTGTTGCCCACACGGTCGCGCGTGCGCTGGTCACGGCCGAGGCCGATGGTCATGATGGGCACGGGTTGGTCCGGCTTTCGAGTTACGCTGCCCAGCTTCGCACCGGAAAGATTGACGGCCGGGCCGAGCCTGAGCTGTACGTGGTCAGGCCGGGCACTTGTCGCATCGATGGCCGGAATGGCTTTGCGTATCCGGCACTTGACGTTGCGGTGGAATGGCTGCTCGCGGTGGCTCCCGTGCAGGGAGTTGCGGCGGCCGGGGTGTTCCACTCAGGGCATTGTGGGGCGATGGGATTGATCGTGGAACGGCTAGCGCGAGCCGGAATGGTCGGGTTGATGGTCGCAAATACTCCGGCAGCGATGGCACCTTGGGGGGCCCGTCGGGCGTTATATGGTACCAACCCAATCGCTTGTGCCTTGCCCTTCAACCCAGACCCAGTGGTGATTGATCTGTCGCTCTCGAAAGTGGCACGCGGGCAGGTTTTGGCTGCGCAGCGACGTGAAACATCGATTCCGGTTGGTTGGGCCTTGGATTTCGACGGGAAGCCTACGACCGATCCAACTGTCGCGCTCGCCGGTACGATGGTGCCACTTGGCGATGCCAAGGGGGCCGCGCTTGCATTGATGGTTGAGGCGATGGCGGCCGGTCTGACTGGCGCTCAGTATTCCGCACAGGCCAGTTCGTTCATTGACGCAAACGGTGATCCGCCGGCGACTGGACAAATGCTAATAGCAATCCCGCCAACTGCGTGCGGTGGGAGTGCAGACCATTTAGCTAGCTTGTTTGACGAGGTGGCGCAGTCGCCAGGTGCCCGGCTACCCGGCATTGGTCGGTTTGCCCGACGTCGCCAGGCAGAGATCGACGGTTTGCAGATTGATCCTAGGTGGTTCAACAAAGGGGCGTGATGCAAAAGGGGGAGTAACGGTTTCGAAGCTCGCTTATCGTGGTAATCCAGTCTATGGCTCGGAAAATGTTCTATTTATGATTCGGAACCAAGATGGACAACCAGGCAGAAAACAAAACAGAGACAGAATTCCAGCCTCTCTACGCACAGGTGAAGGCACTCATCACCCGGAGGATCGGCTCGGGGGAGTGGAAGCCAGGAGCTTTGATCCCGAACGAATTCCAGCTAGCGGCCGAATACAATGTCAGCCAGGGCACAGTTCGTAAGGCGCTGATTGCACTAGAGGCCGAGCGCCTGATCGTAAGACACCAAGGTCGTGGTACGTATGTCGCTCAACACACTAGAGAGCGTGCCTTGTTTCATTTTTTTCGGATGGTAGGGCTCGATGACCAACGGGTAGAGCCGACCAGCCTGACTCTTGGGCAAAAGACGCTTGCCGCTACAACGGCTCTGGCTGCTGCGTTGGAGGTTCAGCGGGGGGCTCAGTTGCACTGCGTAACCAGGATCCGCACTTTGAAGGGACTGCCCGCGATCTTCGAAAAAATTTACGCGCCCGTAAATTTAGTACCTAATCTTGTGATTGAGACGGGCGTTGAAATGATAGACGAGATGTACGTTATTTATCAGGAGCGCTACGGCATCACTATTGCCCATGCCAGCGAGCGGCTTGCGGCGGTTGCGGCGACATCCGCGGATGCGCGATTATTAAAGATACCAACCGCTACGCCACTGTTAGAAGTCACCAGAATTGCACGCAACATCAACAGAGTCGCTGTTGAAGTAAGAATCTCTCGCTATCGCACCGATTTATTTCGATACGCGGCAGAATTGAACTAATCGTTCAAACGATGAAGGGACTTCAGGATGAGCAAAGCCATCCGTGGTGCAGACGTCGTCATCCAGTCGCTGCTCGACGCCGGCATTCGAAAAATTTTCACCCTGTCGGGTAATCATGTGATGTCGATCTTCGACGCTGCAATTGAAAGCGCTATCACGCTGATCCATACGCGTCACGAAGCTGCAGCAGTGTCGATGGCTGACGCCTATGCGCGGATAAGTGGGACCGTCGGCGTTGCTTTGGTCACAGGCGGAGCAGGGCACGTCAATGCTCTCGGCGCATTGTGCAGCGCGCGCGCGGGCGAGACCCCGTTGCTGCTACTATCGGGACACGCTCCGCTCGCTGAATACGGCAACGGTGCGTTCCAGGAACTCGATCAAGTAGCGCTTGCGGCGCCATTAACAAAAGCATCATGGACAAGCCAATCGGTCGCGTCTCTTCGGAATGATCTCGCTCGTGGGATGCGGATCGCACGGTCCGGTCGCCCAGGACCGGTTCATATCAGCTTGCCAAGCGATGTTTTGGACACTCTTGCGGAACAAGATGGCGCTACGATCGATATGTTAGCAACGGATATCCAACCGCTCGCTCAGGAGGCAGCTCACGAAGTGATGCAGCGGTTGCGCGCAGCTGATAGGCCGTTGGTTATCGCGCCGCCAGCTTTGTGCACAGGAAGCGGACGCGTAGCCTTGGGCCGGTTGTCGCAGATCGGCTTGCCGGTGATCGCGATGGAAAGCCCTCGCGGGTTAAATGATCCATCGCTTGGACGAATAGCAGAGCTACTCGGTGACGCTGATCTGGTTTTGCTTCTCGGTAAGGCACTTGATTTTACCCTAAATTTTGGGTCCCCTACGGTGTCTGCTTGCAGCTGGATGATTATTGATCCCGAAGCCACTCTGCTGGATCGTGCCAAGCGTCTGCTGAAAAACCCCCCGGTGCTGCGCGTGCTCGCCGATCCATTGGCTGCGATTGAGTCTTTACTGGTCGAAGCTGGCGACCAGCCAGTCGCCTCAATCGGCTGGTCGACAAAAGTCTCTTCAGCGGTTGCCTACCGGCCTTTCGTAATCCGCAGCGGTGGGCTCGACTCTGCCGTGCTTTGTGCGGCTGTTGCAAGCTTCTTGAATGATTGCGATCGGCCGGTTTTCGTGAGCGACGGCGGCGAAATTGGACAATGGGCGCAGGCGCTTATTGATGTGCCGGATCGGATTATCAATGGAGTCGCTGGTGCTATTGGACCCTCAATTCCGTTCGCCATCGGAGCCAAGGCCGCCGCCCCGGATCGGCCGGTGCTGGCCGTTTTGGGAGACGGGACGTTTGGTTTCCATATGGCGGAGTTTGAAACGGCGGTCCGTCATGGGCTGCCCTTCATCGGAGTGATTGGCAATGACGGTTGCTGGAATGCGGAGAGGCAACTGCAACGCCGGAAGTATGGCGAGGCCCGGGCCATTGGCTGCAGTCTTGATCAAGAAACACGGTATGATCAAGTAGTTTCCGCCCTCGGGGGCCATGGCGAGTTCGTCGATACAGCGTCTGCCCTTATTCCTGCCTTGAAGCGCGCATTGCTCAGTAATCGACCAGCCTGCGTCAACGTGCTTATTGACGGTCTGCCAGCACCGGTGGTGCGCCAATAGGTTGGGGTGCTACAATGAGACACCCTGATCTTTTGTAGTGGAGGAAATAGGTATCGCTTCGCTGGGAGTTCCCTTTCTGTGCATTAATCGATGACGCGCAATGGATTGCTGGGTCGACGGCGACTTCACCTGCCGCTCGACAATCAACATGAGGTACGTTTATCAGGAACTGTCAAGTTATTGAGTTGATGCGCGGATGGTTCAGTCTTGCTGTCGCTCAAGCGGCGAGTTCAGCAGCGTAGTCGTCCCAGAGTGAGAATGCGTCGGCTCTGGCGTGGCGGTAGGATTGGGCGGAGAGGCGGTGGCGTTTGGGGCGGAAAATGGTGGCGATCTGGTCGT
>Ga0315298_1010460_pt1 | contig 11174 bp, 8 predicted proteins | sample WHS_1_MG_FD_203077 | JGI IMG/M metagenome (GOLD analysis project Ga0315298, IMG submission 203077) | Extremophilic microbial mat communities from Washburn Hot Springs, YNP, Wyoming, USA - WHS_1_MG | ecosystem: Environmental > Aquatic > Thermal springs > Hot (42-90C) | place: USA: Wyoming... | reverse complement strand
GCCCCGCCTTGCGGGGAGAGGGCCAGGGTGAGGGGCCCCACCCGGCGTGCGCATCACTCCACCGTTACGCTCTTCGCCAGGTTGCGCGGCTGATCCACATCGCACCCGCGGCGCACCGCCATATGGTACGCGAACAGTTGCAGCGGGATGACCGTAACCACCGGCGACAGGAGTTCCGGCAGCGGGGGCACATAAATCACATGATCCGCCTTCTCGGCCAGGTGCGCGTCGCCCTGCGTGCCCAGCGCCAGCACGATCCCGTTGCGCGCCTTGACCTCCTCCACGTTGCCCATGATCTTCTCGTACACGCGATCGCGGATGGCGATGATCATGACCGGCATGTGGTCGTCAATCAGGGCGATGGGACCATGCTTCATCTCGCCCGCCGGATAGCCTTCGGCGTGGATGTAGGAGATTTCCTTGAGTTTGAGCGCGCCCTCTAGGGCGATGGGGTAGTTGATGCCCCGCCCCAGGTACAGGAAGTCGGCCTTCTCGTAGTACAACTGCGCCAGCGCCTCGTACTCGTGGCCGTTGGCCAGCACGCTCCCCATCAGATTGGGCAGTTCGGCCAAATCCTGGGCCAGCGCCAGCGACCGCTCCCGATCCAGCCGCCCGCGCTTCTGCCCCAGGTACGTGCCCAGCAGGTACAAATCCACCAGCGATGTGGTGAACGCCTTGGTGGATGCCACGCCGATTTCGGGGCCTGCCTGCATGTAGATAACGCCGTCGGACACGCGCGCTGCCATGCTCCCCACCGCGTTGACGATGCTCACGATCCTGGCCCCCTTGCGCCGCGCCTCGTCCATGGCCGCCAGCGTGTCCACCGTCTCGCCCGACTGGGTGATGGCCACCACCAGCGTCCGCGGGGTGATGTGAGGGTCGCGGTAGCGAAACTCGGAGCCGTAGTCCACCTCCACCGGCAGGCCCGCCAGCGATTCCAGCATGAACTTGCCCACCAGGCCCGCGTAGGCCGACGTGCCGCACGCCACGATGACGACCCGATCCAGGGCGCGCGCCTCGTCCTCCCCGATGCCCACCTCCGCCAGGATCGCCTCGCCGGTCTCAAAGTCCATGCGCCCGCGGATGGTGTCGGTTACGGCGCGGGGCTGCTCGTAGATTTCCTTCTGCATAAAGTGCTTGTACTCGCCCTTGGCCGCCGCCACCGGATCGTAGGGCACGGTGTGGGGCGTCTTGGACACCGGCTCGCCCGTCAGGCGGTAGTACTGCGCGCCGCTGCGCGTTACGACGGCCATCTCGCGGTCTTCCAGAAAGACCATGCGGTGCGTGTGCTCCAAAATCGCGGGGATGTCCGAGGCCAGGAACATCTCGTCGTCGCCCAGGCCCACCGTTACGCCTCCCGCGTTGCCGATGCGCGTCGCCACAAGTCGGTCGGGTTCGCGCGACGTCATGACGACAATGGCGTGGGCGCCGCGCAGCCGCTGGAAGGCCGCCCGCGCCGCCTCGGCGATGTCGCCCTGGTAGTACTTCTCCACAAGATGCACGATTACTTCCGTGTCGGTATCCGAGCGGAATCGGTGCCCTTCGGCCTGCAGTTCCGCCTTCAACGCCATGAAGTTCTCCACGATGCCGTTGTGGATGACCACGATCTCGCCCGTGCAATCGGTGTGGGGATGGGCGTTGCGCTGGCTGGGCCGGCCGTGGGTGGCCCAGCGCGTGTGGCCGATGCCGACGGGGCCGTGCACCGGCTCGCGCTCCAGGATGGCGGCGAGGTTGGCCAGTTTGCCGGCGTCGCGGCGGACGACCAGGCGGCCCTCCTGTAGCACGGCGATGCCCGCCGAGTCGTAGCCGCGGTACTCCAGACGGCGCAGGCCGTCCATGATGATTTGCGTCGCGTCGCGGGGGCCGATGTATCCCACAATCCCGCACATAAGCGTTCCTCCAGTGATGATAGCCGTTGGCCGTTGGCCTCTAGCCTTTAGCCTCCAGCCTTTAGCGGTCAGCCGTCAGCCGTTAGCGGCATCCGTCGCTCGCTGATCGCCGACCGCTGACGGCTGACTGCTGCTCGCTGACCGCTGACCATGGGGCATGCGCAACAAGAGCGCGCGAGGCCCCTCCATGCGGATACTTCGCGGGACGATGAGTCTCGCCCGATCCCTGCGCGGCCCTTTGTACCGGCGGTCGCCCGCGCGGATTTGGGGACGCGCTCGTTTTGGAGGGGAGTTGTGGGGGCGGGATCGCCCCCGGAGGCTTCCGCCGATCTTCCGATTTTCCCGGCGCGTGCCGGTTAGCCTCACCGCGAGGTGAGGAACCTCCGTCCTCGTCAACTGGGCAGGCGGCTCATGAAGCAGGCCCGCCGCCCAGTCCAGGCGCTATTCTCCCCGGTGAACCTACCGTTTGTGTAATCCCGCGCACCACCTCCTTCCGAACCCGACGCGCGGATGATGCTTGCCTTCCTGGATCCGTCGCTACGTCAGCCGACCCAAGTCGCTCAAACGCCTTCACCACCTGCCTGCTGCTGAGCACAGGAACCACGCGCGTCACGCCACGACCTCTACCTGGTGCATTTCAACGGTTAGCGGCAAGCCCTTCTCAGCGCGCACTTCCAGGCAAAGTCGGATGGCTTCCTTGATGTGGGTCAGCGCCTCTTCTCGCGTCTTTCCCTGGCTCACACAGCCAGGGATCGCGGGACACTCGGCCACCCAGATGCCGTCTTCGTCGCGTTCCAGCGTAACGTAGAACTTCATGGAGATTCCTCCGGCGTTTGCCTACTCCCCACGAATACCGCAGCCGCTTCCAGTATATGAACAGAGCAGACGCCTGTCAATTTGGCGCGCTCTTGACTCGGTCCAAAGTTTGTTGGTGCGGCGCACTTTCGGAAGTCCGTCGCACTTTGGTCGCCAACATAAGACGGAACCGAATCCATTCTTTCGGGTGCGCCCCGGCGCCGCCTCAGTCGTCCAGCAGCCGCTTCTGCCCCGTGATCTTCTGGATGTCCGTGATGTCCTGGGTTACCTCCAGCGTGCCCAGGTAGCGCCCATCCTTGCCCCGCACGGGGAAGTAGCGGATGTGAATCAGACGCCCGTTCATCTGAATCCAGAACTCGGCCACCTCGCGCCGCCCCGCCTTGAAATCCTCCAGGATGCGGTTGACCACGTGGACGCTCTTCTGGGGGTGGCACAATTGGACGGAGCGGCCGATGATAGCGGGCGTGCGGGGGAAAATTCGCTCGCGGCCCATGCTGAAATAGCGCACCGTGTCGTCCGCGCCCACAAACGTGATGTCCACGGGCAGCGTGTTGAGCACCGCCTCCAGTTCGGCAGGCGTCAGCGCGCCCGACGGCAGGCGAATCTCGCCCTCGCCGACCTGCGCCTCCAATTCTTCGCGCGCGCCGATGGCGTCGGGCGGCGTGAAGTAGCAGTAGCCCAAGTCGTCCATGGATGCCTTGATCGCCTTGAACTCCTCGTCAGAAATCAGGCGCAGGGCTGTGGGGAACAGGATGTTCTCTTCCTTGTAGAAGTGGCTGGGCACGCCCTCTGCCAGCGCGCGCAGATGGGGCAGGATGGCCGCCTTGAACTCGGCGAAGGCGCGCGTCCCCCGCTGCGCCAGCGCCTCGGCAGCCGCCTTGACGGCAGCGCGCTGCTGGTCGTGCTCCATCCACATGATGGACGGCGGGCCGGTTACCCCGTGTTTCTCCAGCACCGGAAACAAGCAATTCTCCTCGCGGACCTTGTGCTTGTTGTACTCCTGGAAGTCGCGGAGCAGCGCATCCAGGCGCTCCAGTTCCCCTTCCACGTCGCTCCAATCCGTCGCCCGCTCCAGGAGTCCGATGACCTCGGCCAGATCGCGCGCGTCGCCCTTGACGTATTCGTGCTCCTTGAGCAGGATGTGGATTGGGTGCCCAGGGCCTTCGCCTGGCTTCTCCTTCTCCACCGCCTCGCGCAGCACGGCCAGATGGACATCGCACAGGCGGTGAATCTCCTCCGCCGGCATCCCCTCGGCGATGAGTTCCTGCTCGGCCCTGGCGATGTCGGCGGGGCCGATTTCGCCCAGGAGCGTCCGGAATCGGCTCTTGAGCATCTCGGGATCCGCCCCTAGGTGCAGCGCCTTGATGAGTTGCTTCAACATTTCCTTCTGATTGCCGAACAGTTCGCTCATGACCCCCTCCACAAAAGATAACGTCGTTCCATCGTTCAGCGGCGCTGATTATAGGCGAAGGCCCCGCGCGTGGCTGTAACAAAAGTCCCACTTGCGCGCTAACTGGGCTCGGCGAAGCGCAGCCCCCAGAGGAGCGGCGTGCTGAAAGGCGGCTGGCCTTCCAGCGCGCGCCGCACCTGGGCCACGGCCTCGTCCGCGTGCGCATCCAACATGCGCCGCCCGCGATCGGGGTCGGCCTCGGCCGGCGCGCCCATGTAGGGCGGCATCGGGTTGGCATTCTGCCACGACAGCCCCGACCCCATGTACTCCAGGTCGCGCCCCAGCGTGTCGGCGCCCAGCAGCCCGATGACGCTGCCCAGCAGCGACAGCACGCGGTACAAACGGTTGTCGCGGTTGATGGTCGCGGGCGGCACCTGCCGCCAATCGGGCGCGACGCGGTCGGGGGCGATGGCCAGCATGAGCGAAGTCTCGTTGGTGCCCGCGTGCGCGTCGTCAATGTCGCCGCACGAGCGCGGGGCTGTGCCGGTCGCCTCTAGCAGGGCCGGGTCGTGTTCCACCATGCGGCGGTAGAAGTTGAGAAACGGGCAGATGAGCGCAAAGCGGTGCTTCTTCCAAGCCTTGCGCACCGCCTTCTCAATGGCCGCCTGGTGGCGCGCCCCGCCGTGATTGTCGGTTACCAGCATCCACTTGAACCCGAGACCGGCAAGGCTGGCCGCCGTGGAGACCAGCAGCAGGTGGATGGCCCTGCTGTCAATCTTCACAGACCCGGGCGCCGGAATCGGGTCCGCGCCCAGCGCGACGCTGGGAAAGACCAGATAGTCCAGTTCAGGCATAGCCGACTGGAGTTTGTGTATCACACGGTCGCGCAGCGCCTCGGCCACGAATACATCGGTGCCCAGCGGCAGATGAGGGCCGTGCGTCTCCAGCGGACTCAGCGCCATGACGGCCAGCGTGCGGCTTCTATCCAGGGCCAGCAGTTGGGGTTGGGTCAGTTCGGCATAGTGGTAAACGGTTCCGGCCATACGCACCTCCTCGGAAAAGATGGCAGCGAACGAGCGGGGCCAGTGTAGCGCAACGCCCCGCGGACGTCAAGGCGGCGCGGCCTCGGCCGCCTCACTCGGGCGACGTGGCGCCCGTGCACAGGCCCAAGAAGCACAAGACCGCGAGGAGTCTCGCGGTCTTGCACCACAAACACACACGATTGACGCCAAAGCGGCCGGGGCAACCACGCCCATGCCAGACGCTGAACGGGCGCGCTTTCCGACTGGCCCGGCCCCATGAGGACACAGGCCCGGGCTAATCCTGAACCGCTGGCGCTTGCTCCTCAAATACCAATCTTTTGTCCCTGGCCCCGGTGTAGCCACATTGTCCCACGCGCGGCGAGTTTACGACGGGCAGGAAGCCTTCCTCCCAATCCTCGTGCTCCTCCGCGTGGGCCGCGCAATAGGGTGTGGGGGGGAATTCAAACGTGTAGATCCAATCGGCCTGCTTGTCGCATAGCGCGCACGGGATGGCCGGGGCGTAGTTGCGCGCCAGGACCCGAATCTTTTCCTCTGGCACGCTGCCCTGCCGCTCGCCGACGACTTTCAGTGTCAGCGTTGTCGTCGTGCCAAAGTCGTACTCGTGAACGAAAACGACGCCCGGGGAGAGTACCGAATAAAGTTTGCGACTCATGCTCTCCGTTGGCAGGGGCGAGCCAAAGAAACCCGTCCACATGGCATGCTCCGCGCCCGTATCCCTCTCGTAATCGGCGCCCTTGATCGTGAAGGCGCTCATGTGGTCGCAGCATTCCAGCCAGATGGCGCGCAGGAAGTCATCCAGCGCGGCAAGGGTGGCGCTGGCGGGGATTTCCAAGTGCAACCAGTACTCGGGGGCATACTTCCCCTCAACCCGCAGGTGAAAGAGCCGAACGGGCCTCCCCTTTTGTGCCGTCTCATGCTTCCGCACGCAGGCCTTGAGGTGGCGAGTCATGGTGTTCTTGGCGAATGTCCCGCCGCACAAGAAGCATTTGCCGTAAGACACAACTTGTGGGGCCATTGCAGCCTCCTTCCTAGCGTGGATGAACTGCATTCCACCGCACTATACCACGATTCCTGAAAAGCGCCAACCCGCTCTTGCACCGCGTCCAGGCGCGCCCCCTGGCGTCGCAAATTGCCAATTTCACCCGCTGTGCTATAATGGGCGCGGCTCCAAGCCACACCAAGCACGAGGAGAGGTCCATGTTCAACCCAATCGCCGCCTTCCTGGGGCTATTCTCCCTGGACATCGGCATTGACCTGGGAACGGCCAACACGCTGGTTTACGTCAAAGGCAAGGGCATCATCATCAACGAGCCGTCCTGGGTGGCTGTGGACAAGAGAACGAAGCAGGTGCTGGCCATCGGCAGCGAGGCGAAGGACATGGTCGGGCGCACGCCCGCCAACATCACCGCCATTCGCCCCCTGCGCGACGGCGTCATCTCCGATTTCGTCGTTACCGAGCGGATGCTTCACTACTTCATCCGCAAGGCCCACGAGAAGATGGTCTTCAGCGTGCCGCGGCCGCGCGTCGTCGTGGGGATTCCCAGCGGCGTTACCGAGGTGGAAAAGCGCGCCGTGTCCGACGCCTGCCTGAGCGCGGGCGCGCGCGAGGCGTTCCTCATTGAAGAACCCAAGGCGGCGGCCATCGGCGCGGGCCTCCCCATCACCGAGTCCGTCGGCAGCATGATCGTGGACATCGGCGGCGGCACCACCGAGGTGGCGGTGCTCTCGCTGGGCGGCGTCGTGGTCAGCCGCTCCATCCGCGTCGCCGGCGACGAGATGGACGAGGACATCATCAACTACGCGCGCCAGAAGTACAACCTCCTCATCGGCGAGCGCATGGCCGAGCGGGTGAAGATCGCCATCGGATCGGCATACCCGCTGCCCGAAGAGAAGACCATGACCCTGCGGGGCCGCAACCTGGTTACGGGCCTCCCCGAAGAGGTGGAAGTCTCCAGCATTGAGATTCGCGAGGCCCTCGCGGGGTCCGTCGCCACCATCGTCAACACCGTGAAAGAGGCGCTGGACGACACCCCGCCCGAGTTGGTGGCCGACCTGATGGAGAACGGCATCGCGCTGGCCGGGGGCGGCGCGCTGCTGCAAGGAATGGCCACGCGCCTGAGCGAGGAAACCCACATGCGCGTCTATGTGGCCGAAAACCCCATGTGGTGCGTGGCGCTGGGGGCCGGCAAGGTGCTGGAAAACCTGGATTCCTTGCGCAAAGTCCTGGCCGATAGCCGCCGGCCAAGAAAGCGGTAGAGAAACCATCGGTGTTTGGCCGTTAGCCGTTAGCCGCTAGCCATTGGCCTATAGCCTCTGGCAGCGGGCCATTCGCCTGGGTTGGGAGGCGTTGGGCAGCGCCATTGCCCCAAGGCCAAATGCCAAAGGCTATGGGCGAAAGGCTGTAGGCTAAAGGCTGACGGCTAATGGCTGACGGCTTGACGCTACTACCCAAAGCGAGATTCCCATGCATTCGCGGACGGACACACCCACTGCCCTTATCGTCGCCATCATCGTCCTCATCGTGGCCTTTCTGGTCTCCCAGACGGGCCTGTTTCGCCCCGTGCGCGACTTGGCGACGACGCTGCTCGCGCCGGTGCAGGATCAATTCTCCCGCCTGAGCCGCACCGTGAGCGACTGGATACAGGGCGGGCGCGACATGGTGGCGCTGCGCGAGGAAAACCGCGACCTGCGCGCCCAGGTGGACCGCCTGTCGGTGCAACTGCTCCAGTTGGAAGAGGCCAACAAGGAGATTGAGCACCTGCGGGCGCTGCTCAACTTCACCCAGACGTATCCGGCCTATCAGTTCAAGGGCGCAGAGGTGGTGGGCTACGTCGTCGGCAGCGGCGCGTCCAACCTGTTCCCCGACCTGGTGCTGAACGTGGGCGCGCGCGACGGCATCCGCCGCAACATGCCCGTCGTAACCGAGCGCGGGCTGGTGGGCCGCGTGCTGGACGTGTACCCCAACGCGTGCCGCGTGCTGCTCATCGTGGACGCGCGCAGTTCGGTGAACGCCATGATCCAGCGCAACCGCGTTACCGGCCTGGTGGAGGGACGCCCCGGCGGCAAACTCGTCATGACCCGCATCCCCCACGACAGCAGCGTGGCCGAGGGCGATGTGGTCATCACGTCGGGCCTGGGAGGCATGTTCCCCAAGGCGCTCATCATCGGGCAGGTGTCCAAAGTCATCCGCGACGAGGTGGGGCTGTACCAAGAGGCCGAGGTGCAGCCGACGGTGGACTTCGGCAGCCTGGAGCGTGCCCTGGTCATCACGAACTTCACCCCCACCGAGGTGCCTTAGGGGTACAGCATGCTGTGCCCGTGAGCGCACGACACCCCGCTCGGCGGCAACCCCAAACACGCGCGAATTCGCGGTCGCGTCTCCACAGGCCAGACTTCCCGCCGCTACGGGCCGACGACGAACTCCCGATCCTCGGCCAGGTCGGTCTGGAACTCGCGCACCTGGCCGCCCGCACCCCTTACGACGACCCGCAGCGGGATGCCCCACGTCCCCGGCTGCTTCTGCACGTACAGGCGGTACGCGCCCTGCGCCACCGACGCCGGCAACCGATAGCGGAACGTAACTTCCTGCGCCTCGCCCGGCTTCAGCACCAGCAGCCCGTCCCACACCGCCAGGCCCGCCTCCGATTCGGCCAGATCGCCGTCCTCCAGCCCCTCGCGGGCCAGCAATTCGGCCCCCGCCGGCGCGAACACCCGCACATAGTCCCAGTAGCAGCGATCCATCATGTCCTGGTACGTGTCCCCGTAGCGCGGTTCGTGCACGCACACGTCCAGGCGGGCCTGCGACCCGTGGGCGTAGCCGATCTGCAACAGCGCCGTGGCGTCGGCCAGGTTGACCGTGTACGTGATGCTCTGGCGGATCATGGGGTTCACCTTGTTGAACCCCACGTTGCTGTCCACCACGAACAGGTAATCGCCCTGCGCCGGCACGATGGCGCCATCCCACTTCTGCCGATGGAGCGCGTCCTGCACAGGCGGCAGGAACAGCAGCAGGTGGCGCTCGTTCAACAGGCGCAGCGTCGTCTGCGCCACTTCCGCCATGTCCAAGTCGCCCGTGTGCTTCATCAGGCGCTCTATGACCGACTTCGCCAGGACCCCCATGAAGTTCTTGCGGAGTTTCCACCACTGCGGGTCGTTGCTGGCGATGTCAGGCCCGCCCACCGGCGACGCCCAGTAGTGCTGGATGCGCTCCAGCAGGTTGTCGGCGGTGATGGTGTCGTTGTACTCTTCCAGGCGGATGGGGTCTGCCGCCGCGACCAGCAGTTGCAGCGCGGGCGTGTCTATGGCGACAACCCCGTGCACCTTCTTGCCGGTGTCCTGCTCGTACAGTTCCCAGGCCTTGCGCGCCGACGTGGGGAAGTCGGCCCACCAGTTGGCGTCGCGCAGCAGGAGAATCTGCGCCCACATGTGGGTCTCCAGCGCGACGGGCGGGATGGGATGCGGCTTGGTCAAATCCATCACCGAGTAACTGTCGGCGAAGGTAACGGACGTGATCTCGCCGCGATTGACCTCCACGATGCCCACGCCGCTGATGAACCCACCCGTGGCGCGGATTTCATCGCTATTCTGCGCCAGGATGAGATACCGGCGCGGGCCGTCGGCCCCCAGCAATTCCGGCGCCGCCCGCAGCAGGTCGGGCGCGGCGGCCAACACGGGGAGCGCCCGATTCACCAGCGGGACGAACCGCGCCAGCCTGGGCGACAGGCGGCGCGTGTCCACCCTGCCCCATGCCTCCGACGCCCGCCGCAGCGCCTCTTCCGCCTGCCGCAGGGCTTGCGGGTCGCCCGGCGTGCGCGTCGCCAGCGCGGCCAGCATTGCCCCCGCGCCATCGGGCAGCGCCGCCACCGCCGGCTTCACGTAGCCGTACAGGAGCGCGCCGCCGTCCAGGGCGTTCTGGGCCGCGTCCGCCAGGTGGGGCAGCGCCGCCAGGTCGCCCCCGATGCCGGGAACCCAGCCGAACCACGCCGCCGCCTCCACGGCGAACCCCCAATCGCGGCGCGCCGAGGCCACCAGGCGGCGGGCGGCGTCCAGATGCGCCCCCAGTTCGTCGGCAGCGCCGGCACGGCTCAACGCCCGAAGCCCGCCGCTCCGCACGGCGCTCCAGTAGGCCGCCTCGGCCCGCGCCTGGCGAATCAACCCCGGCAGGCGCGCGACCCGCGGCCCAAAGGCGACCAGCAGCCCCGCCAACAGGGCCGCGACGATCCAGAACAGCGGCGCGCGATAGAAACGGCGCGGCGTGGCGTCAACGTTCATCGGCTCACCCTCAACAGAGGCCCGGCAGGCTCCACCTTCCAGCCCCCAGGCGCAAGGTACTCCGCGGTAACGAAAATCGGGCGGTCATCCACGTTCCCGCCGATGAGTTGGGCCAGGAACGCTTCCTGGGGCAGGTTCGCGTCGGGCAGAACCAGATGGGGGTTGCGACGCAGCACCTGCGCCCGGTACCAGTCCAACCGCAACAGCGGGACGGACAGAACCTCGCCGTGGAATGCGCCATCCAGCGCCCAGCGGGCGTACCACAGGGCGAAGGTCTGGCGGTCGCCGTCGGCCAGGACGAGGGCGTCTGCGGGCAGCGCCGCCAGCGACGCATCCACATACGCCTGGGCTTCGCGGTCGCCGCGCAGGTCGCACGCCGCCCAGTCCATGCCGAGGGAGAGCGCAGGCAGCGCCACCAGCGCGGCCACGAGGCCCACCTGCGCCGCGCGGGTCAACCCCGCCCTTCGCGCCGCGACGCGATCCGCGATGTCCCCCAGGCCCGTCGCGATCCAGGCGGCAAACACGGCCAACGCCGGCAGCAGATACACAAAGGAGTCCGTCGTATCGTACCCGATGGCGTACACCGTGATGAGGCCGAACAGACCCAGCAGCCCCCACGACGCGGCCCTGTCCCGCTCGTGAAGGGCCAGCGCCCCCCAAAGCCCCAGCGCGACGCCCCACACCTTGAACTGGCCCAGCAGGAGCGCGGCCCACGCGCCCAGGCGGGACGGCCACTCCCCGAGCGGCAGGCCGAACACATACGGC
>Ga0315298_1010459_pt1 | contig 11175 bp, 12 predicted proteins | sample WHS_1_MG_FD_203077 | JGI IMG/M metagenome (GOLD analysis project Ga0315298, IMG submission 203077) | Extremophilic microbial mat communities from Washburn Hot Springs, YNP, Wyoming, USA - WHS_1_MG | ecosystem: Environmental > Aquatic > Thermal springs > Hot (42-90C) | place: USA: Wyoming... | reverse complement strand
CCACAGTGACACCAAAGGCTCTTGCCAGCTTCTCCTGTCCCCTAGGAGTTTCTTTTACATTACGGCTTTTCTCGTAAGCAATGAAATCATACTGTTCTTCCAGTTCGGCTTCAGCTTCCTTTTCTTCAAGAGTAACCGGTTCCTGGTTCTGGACCTTCCATTTCATCCGTCTTACCACGCTATCTACCTGGCGGTATAGGTCACCCGATTCTTCAGCAGCCCCACTGATAATTAAAGGTGTCCTGGCTTCATCAATTAAAAGATTATCCACTTCATCCACAATTGCATACTCGAAACCCCGTTGGACGCATTGTGAAAGATCCGTAACCATATTGTCCCGGAGATAATCGAAACCAAATTCATTATTGGTACCGTAGGTAATGTCCGCTAAATATGCCTCACGCCGTGTAACAGGACGCAAGTGCCAGCCCGGCTTGCTTTCATCCTCATAAGAGGGATCATATAAAAAAGATGGCGCCGGATTGTCTGGCGTCTGACTGAAAATACAGGCTACTTTCAGTCCCAGAGCATGGTAAATCGGTCCCATCCAATTGGTATCCCGCCGCGCCAGATAATCATTTACCGTCACCAGATGACAGCCTCTCCCTGTGAGGGCATTAAGATACAAAGGGGCAGTAGCGGTGAGGGTTTTACCCTCACCGGTCTTCATTTCGGCTATTTTACCTTGGTGGAGAACGATGCCTCCCATTAACTGGACATCAAAATGGGACTGTTTTATTGTTCGGCGAGCGGCCTCTCGAACAGCGGCAAATGCCTCCGGAAGCAAGCGATCAAGAACTTCCGCTTCAGCTTTCTTGATCTTCTCTTCGGTTTCCGAAGCCTGCTCTTCCAGATACTTCAATCTGACACTAATGGTTTCCCGCTCATAATCGGATGTCAGCTCAAATTGCTGCTTTCTGGCTTCTTCCTCTTCATGACGTATCTCATCGAGGCGTTTCTTCAGTTCTGAAGTGCCTTCTGCGATACGCTGTTTAAATTCATTTGTCTTTTCACGTAAACAATCGTCACTCAAACCTTGGTATTCAGGCGAGATCGAGTTAATGTCTCTTACTATTTCCCTCAGCCTGTTCAATTCCTTTTCCTGTGAATCTAAAAGTGAACCGAGCCACTTAAACATGTTATATCCCGCCGAGTTTTATATTTATAAACAGAGGACTTTAAACTGTTCCCCTTAAGGTACGGAACTATATCCTGAATCAATAAGGAGGATACTCCGTACACTCTATTCGGAATAGACCTCTTCCTGTACTTTATCTTTAAGAAAGATAATCTAACCGTGAACTTTTTTATTATCTAAAATTTCAAAACAGGCAAAGTATTCAAACAAGACGAATCCTATACCATCATGTTTAGACAGCCATACCTGTTAAAAGCTAACCGCTTTCTCCTTCCGGTGGTACAACATCTCCGGGCCCCTCGTCCCTGCTTTCAATTAGCCTAAGAGAATCTGCGGCATCTTCAGACCGAACCATAATCATATACTCCCCCATACCGTCGACTGTAAAAGGAAAAACAGAAGGTGCGGCATTAGATTTTAACAGGCAGGGTATCCCGTTACTTTCCAGCATACCCTTGATAATCTGTGCTGGACCTTCTCCTCTGGTCCGGAAAACTTCCACCAGTTTTTCATTCATTATTGTTCAAACATGGCCCCTATAGATTGCCCCGAATGTATACGTTGTATTGCTTCTCCAAGCAATGGAGCTATAGAAAGAACCGTTATTTTCGGAATTTTCTTATTACCTTCTACAGGTATGGTATCTGTCACAACTACCTCTTTTACCGGACTACTACTTATTCGGCTAATCGCCGGCCCGGACAACACCGGGTGAGTGCAACAGGCATATACTTCGACGGCGCCCCGTTCCAGTAATGCGTTTACCGTGTTTACCAGCGAACCGGCTGTGTCTATTTCATCATCGACGGTCAAAGCCACCTTCTTGTTAACATCACCGATGACGTTGAGAGCTTCCGTCTTATCAGCATTCCCCACCCGTCTTTTTTCCATGATTGCCAGTGGAGAATTAAGGCGGGCGGCCAGATCGCGAGCTCTTTTGGAAATACCAATATCAGTGGCCACCACTACAAGATTACCATCAAGGCTTTTTTTCTTAAAATAGTCCTTTAAAATGAACAAAGCGGTCAACTCATCCACCGGAATATTGAAAAAACCCTGTATCTGGCCAGCATGCAGATCAACAGTCAGCAACCGGTTGGCACCGGCCACAGTAATTAGATCGGCTACCAGTCTGGCAGTAATTGGCACTCTCGGCTGATCTTTCTTATCAGTCCTGGAATAACCATAGTAGGGAACGACGGCCGTAATTCTGCCGGCGGAAGCCCTCTTGAGAGCATCCAGCATAATTAAAAGCTCCACAAGACTATCATTAACTGGCGAGCAAATGGGCTGTATTACAAAGACATCTCTCTCACGAACATTCTCTTGAATCCGAACGAAAGTATTTTCGTTACTGAATTTAAACACCTCACATTTGCCCAGCGGTATGCCCATGTAGGCGGCTACGGCTTTTGCCAGAGACGGGTGTGCGTTGCCGGTAAAAACTTTTAATTCGTCCATTAAACCTCCCTTTGATTGCCAGCGGCGAAACATCTCAACTAAATATTATACCACTTCTATTTCACATGAGTTCACTTTAACAGAAAGGTTTTTAAGAAAGAAACAGACTAAAAGGAGATACACCCCAAAAAGTTACATTGAAATTAGAAGGAATACGAATTTATCGCCAAAAGTAATAACGCCGCGCCCTCTGGCGGAAAATCAAACCGGCAACCAAGCCGGTGAGCAGTCCCCCCAGATGAGCCTGCCAAGCAACGCCAGGGAAGATTATGACGAACCCAAGCAGAACAGCAATCCATAAAGGTACAGGAAAGAGTCCAAAAATATATACACGGAGATTGGGAGTCATCACCGCCAGAATACCGCCGAGAGTATAAATTGCTCCTGATGCTCCTACCACACCGGTATATGGAGTGGCACCAATACCATACAAGGAAGCAATCAGGAAAAATATGTTGCCGATTATTCCGCCAAGAAAATAAATTATTAAGAAATTTCGGGCACCTATAAGTTGCAAAAGAAAAGTTCCGAAGAAAAATAGGGTCAGCATATTGGCAAAAAGATGCCAGAATCCCCCATGCATGAACATACTGGTAATTAACGTCCATGGATAATGGAAAAAGTTTACCAGCCTCAATGAGAGAAAACTTTGAAGTGAGGGCACAATAAGTGTCGCCAAAAACAGTAAGACATTAGCGCCGATCAGGAACCATATTGGCTTCTGCTGGTCGCTTAAATAGGTACTTCGCAAAGGTACACCCCTGAAATAACATGTGAAAGTCTATTTGCACACCGTGATCTCATAATCTACGCAAATCACTTTTTAGGTACATTTATTATATGATATAACTAAATTCCATCTTAAAGCAATAAAAAAGCGGGGAATGTTATTATTCCCCGCTTTCTTTTCAATTAACTCTGATTCAACTTTCTCACGGTGATACACCGTATCAAGCACCTCTCTTTTACGAGCTACCTGGCAACCCACCACCGCAGTTGAACCAGCTACCTCCGACTCTGCCCTGCTCAGCGCAGGGCATCAACTGTCGACCTGACGTACTCCCCACCATTTGTGAACCGTCATTGTGCACCTCCAGAGTTACTTTCAGATACACCAGGTTCACTCACTTTAATTTAACCACATGATACTATATCTGTCAATTTACAAAGTCTACACAAACTTACGGATATTTAGCCGAAATATATCATTAAGCAATAAATACAAAGACAATTAAAACGAATTCTAGTGAAAAATTTGTGCTGACAACATCCACTAATAGTAATTACGAAAAATTTAGCCCGGTGCATGGTACTTAAACAGACCGGTGCCGATATCTTTTAAACGCTTCTTTAAACATAAACTTGACTGAATCAAGTGGCGGTTATTTGGTTAAAGCTCTTTTGGAAAAAGCCGACAATCCTACTTTTTATAAGAGGGTAATATGCCCATAAACCGGCATGAGTTGCCGGAAACCAGTTGATGATCGGCCTGCCACAGGCTTCCCAGAACTCCAAAGTTGAGCTTCTCGGAATAGCTTCATCCCACAGGGCATTGATCATGAATATTTTTTTCCCTTTTAAAAGGTGAGCAAAGGTTAGAGGATCCGTTAAAAAAGAAGGTTCTTGAGGCATAACGTCTTCAAAACCTTTTGCCTTTACCTCCTCAAGATAACGGAAATACGTCTTTTCATACTCATGGTAACTTCTGACCTGTTCCCCTTTTTTGGGGCGATAGCGCCACTTAAGACTGTTCCTGGATATAGTCGCCGAGTTGCCTCCCATTACAGCGAACACGCCGGTGGATACCCGCCCATCAACGGCCATAGTAATTGCGGAAATAAATCCTCCCATACTTATGCCAAATAATCCGATCTTACCCGAGTCCAATTCTGAACGCGCTTCAGCCCAATCTATAATCTGGCGGATGTTAATAACAGAAACCCGGTAAATGTCAAACCATTCTCGGGAAGTCAAATGATTGGGAAACCGCTGCCTCATGGCAAAGGGTAAACGCAAAGAGTGTATCGGAAGGAAGATTATAAAAGAAGCTATACCGCGACCTGCCAGACTTCTTGCCAGCCATTTGCAGGGCAATGTACTATGGTCCCCCAGCCCATGAACCAGGATGACAAAAGGCAACTTTCCATATTTCACCGGAACCAAATATTCACCATAAACGGTATTCACCTCGGGATATTGTAAGGTGCAGGCAGAAGAATAGGTAACCCGGTAAAGGAACCAACCGGTGCATGACTCTTTTAATTCCAGATCAACCGGTGCTGTCTGAGGAATATAATGATATGGATTTACACTGCACATTTTAAACAATTTTAGTACTTTATAGTTCTTCACGCAATATATTTGTCAAACCAGACGAACCCTTAAAAATAGCAATAACGATCATGGCATAATTAAAATCAAGCTGACGAATTGCAAATAAAGGATTTAAACCCAGTTTTGTAAAACGTTTTGACAGAATAGCCCCTAATATTGTAATATATGCTTATATGCATGTATTTGCATAAATATGTTGAGGTTGCATATGAGAGAGACAAAAGTTTTCAAGGTATTATCCGATGAAACGAGACTGCGTATACTCAATCTCCTTTTAGACAGAGAATGCTGTGTTTGTGAAATAATGCAGGCACTTGAAATTTCCCAGTCAAAGGCATCCCGGGGACTTACAGCCCTTTATGATGCCGGCTTTCTCAAGACGAGGAAACGGGGTCTCTGGTCACTTTACTCCCTGGATATTGAAAATATTCAGGGCTTTCGGCGTCAGCTGGTGGAGGCGGTACGAGAGATATTCAAAAATAGTCAAGTGGCTGTTGAAGACAGGGAACGCTTGAAACAAGCAATACGCACCGGGACAAGGTGTGGTGAAACGGTAGAAGAAAGCAACGACTGTAGAGCTTTTTCAATTTAACTTGGACAGGAGAATCATTATGAATATATTGCTCAATCTTTTACAGGGTGGTTGGAACGGACTGGTGAGTTATTTATCTGCCCATGTTATTACCTGTCTGGTTCCAGCTCTTTTTATTGCAGGAGGGATTGCCTCATTTGTCTCTCAAGCGGCCATACTGAAATATTTTGGTCCACAGGCCAAAAAAATAGTGTCCTATAGTGTAGCTTCGGTCTCCGGTGCCGTACTAGCAGTCTGCTCGTGCACCGTATTGCCGTTGTTCGCAGGAATCTATAAAAAGGGAGCTGGTATCGGTCCGGCCATCGCCTTTCTGTTCTCAGGACCGGCCATCAATGTACTGGCGATTACCTATTCAGCTAAATTGCTAGGCTACGAAATAGGCATAGCCCGCGCTGTCGGGGCTATTGTCTTCTCTATATTAGTAGGCTTAATTATGGCATTTATCTATCGTAAAGAGAAAACGAAAGCTGACGCACGGGCATTTGCCCTGCTGGCCGCCGACCCTCCCTCTAAAAACATCTGGCAACAGGTATTATTCATAGGCTCTCTGGTGGGAGTCTTAATCTTCGCCTCTTCTAAAAACTGGATTTTGCTGGGTGTCTTTCTTTTGGCCGTAGCGTTAATATTATGGCGATGGTACACCAGGCGTGAAATAATCCAGTGGCTTAAGGAAACCCTGCATTTCACCCGTCTGATTATACCCTGGTTGCTGGTAGGCGTGTTCGTAGCCGGTATCCTCACAGTCGTTATTCCGCCGGACATCGTAGCAACATGGGTAGGTGGTAATAGCATTCTGGCAAACTTTATAGCATCTTTCGCCGGGGCGCTGATGTATTTTGCAACTCTTACCGAAGTGCCCATTGTAAAAGCATTCATGGACCTGGGCATGGGCAAAGGTCCAGCGCTATCACTGTTGCTGGCTGGTCCTTCTCTTTCATTACCAGCGATGTTCACGCTTACCAGGATCATGGGATTTAAGAAGATGATTTCATATGTTATCATCGTAGTGATAATGGCCACTCTAACAGGCTATATCTTTGGATTAATTGTTAAATAAAAATGCACAAGGAGGACTAATGTTAAAAATAAAAATTCTGGGAACCGGATGTGCTAGATGCCAGGCATTGGAAAGGACAGTTAAGGAAGCGGTGAACGAGTTAAATATCGAAGCTGAAATCGAAGAAGTCAGAGATATTGTAAAAATAATGGAATACCCTATTCTTACCACTCCCGGCTTGGTTATTAATGAAAAATTAGTCTGCTCTGGAAAAGTTCCCAGCAAAGCCGAAGTAACTACATATTTGACCACAGCTTTAGTACTTGAGGAAAAATAAACTTCGCAGCCTAAATTTTCGATCCCAAGGAGGGAAAATGGAGGAAAAGCCACCCTATCTGGAAATCTTCGATAATATCAATATATACTTCGAGGATTTAGGCGGCTGACCTTGAACAGGTCGTATAACACGTGGTGTTATCCGGTTATCAGGCGACATCAGTGAGAGCATGCCGCAGTTGAAGAGTGTAATCGAAGGGTGCGCTTTTAACCCGGAAACGGGAGTTATGTCATTCCGGGTAAGGAATAGCGTTGTTGTGATGGAACCAAGGCAGATAATCATTTACAACGCCGACGAAGTTAAGATAAGGGAAATAATGCAGTGGCTTAAATCCCTTCTGGTACATACATAACTTAAAAGGGGCGAAATATGACGGGCGAGCAGTCTGGTAATGAGGATAACAAACCTAAAACGATAAAAAAAATTACGCTACCTGATGGTTATAGAGTGGGCATTATCAATCTTGACAATATCCTGAAAGAAGTCGCTGAGCTCAACTTATCGGATAAACGGACTATTCAGTCAGAATTACTAAAAAGGGTAAAAATGAGTAATTATGTACCCTCAGGAGCAGATGAAGATTATTCCAAAGCATTGTTTACTGAATACCAGAAGAAATACGGAACCGGCACTGACACCTTAAAAATGTCCCGTGATGCCGGCACCGGCAAACGGGAAGGTGGCTGAGTATTCCAGTGAGGGTAAATTTGTGGCCGGTCAGGCCACCGGGAAAATATATGTTCAAAAGAAAAAAGATTAATAAAACGGAAGAATGGACCTCTCCTGTCCATGCTCAGGCGCTGAATTACGTTTTGAAAATAAGAAAATTTGGAGAGTAAAGTGCCGATACTGAAACTATGGCTAGTTCTCCTGTTAAGTGTTTCGTTTCTGACAGTATCCCTCGCCTGCGGTAACTCGTCTGGCACATTTGCCAGGACAGGGCAATCTAGTACCGTCGCAACAATATCATTACAAGAAGCCTTGGCCAGTGGAAAACCTACGCTGGCTGAATTTGGATCAAATTCCTGTATTCCCTGTAAACAGATGAAACCGATTCTAGCCGAGCTGGCAATTTTGTATAAAGGCAAACTTAACATAGTGATTATAGAGGTATACGAGGAGACAAAATTAACCCAACAATATGGAATCATGGCCATTCCTACTCAGATAGTATTCGATAAAAATGGTAAAGAATTGGGACGACACATAGGTTTCTGGGCAAAAGAAGACATTATTTCTACATTAAAAAAGATAGGTGTTGAATAATAGTGGAGGCTTTTCTAAATACTCTTGAGGGAATTATCCAGAATCAGAGCTGGTTAGCCTTTCCCCTCTGTTTTCTGGGTGGCATAATCTCCAGCGCCAGTCCGTGTGTGCTGGCTATGATTCCACTTATAATTGGCTATGTGGGTGGATATGCCGGAGGATCTACCCGTAAGGCCGTTTATTATTCATTATTTTTTACTTTGGGACTCACCATAACTTTTACTGTTCTAGGAATAATCGCCGGGGCAATGGGCAGGCTTTTTGGTGATGCGGGGAGCTTCTGGAAATATATCTTACCTCCGGTAGTGATATTACTAGGACTATATCTTATTTTTTCTGAGAAGATTAATTTAAACATCGGGTTATCACAGAAATATCTTCCGAGAGAGAAGGCATTATTTGGTGCTTTTCTCATGGGACTTTTCTTTGGTATTCTGGCTTCCCCGTGTGCAACGCCGGTATTAGCTGTAATACTTACTTTCGCTGCAGTGAAGCAGGATATCGCCTACAGCGGCGGTTTACTCCTTTTCTATGCTCTTGGACACTGGGTCTTAGTACTTGGGGCTGGAATTTCGGCAGGATTTGCTCAAAAGGTACTGTCCTCGAAGAGAATCAGTAATTTTTCAAGCTATTCTAAAAAGGTAGCCGGGGTTATCCTTATTGGAGTGGGAATATATCTAATGGTGTTATATATCTGAGCGAAAAATATACAAAAATGAATTTCCTATTTTTATAATATAACTCATACTTCCTCCGGGAGGGTGAATACGATGCTTGAAATGAAAAAGTCTGCAGTTTCGCTCGAAGCGCAAGAACTGATGGAACTGGAAAGAATAATTACAGATAGTGATGAAAAAGAAGCCCTAAAATTTCTCAAAAGAAATATTTATGATCGAATCCTGCATTCCCAACAGGGAAAACTTAAATCCCATCTTGATTCTGCAAATCCCATAGAAGGCTTCATCCGGGACAATAGTCTTGATCAATAACTAAAAAAAACCATGAAGGAAAGGTAGCACCCATGAGTAAACAAAATAGTACGATATCAGGCAGACTTTCATTCCTCGACCGGTTTCTTACCCTGTGGATTTTTCTGGCAATGGGATTAGGAGTGGGACTGGGCTATTTTGTGCCTGAAGTAGCGAACTTCATCGGCTTCTTTCAGGTGGATACAACTTCTATACCCATTGCTATAGGACTCATTCTGATGATGTACCCACCGTTAGCTAAAGTTAGATATGAGGAGATGGGAAGAGTATTTCGTGATTGGCGGATACTGGGGCTATCTCTTATCCAGAACTATATCGTTGGGCCGGTTTTAATGTTCCTGCTGGCTATTCTTTTCCTCGGTTTCATCTGGAGATATCCGGACTACATGGTGGGACTTATCATGATTGGCCTGGCCAGATGTATTGCCATGGTCATCGTCTGGAACCAGCTAGCTAGAGGAGACACTGAGTACGCCGCCGGGCTGGTGGCTCTGAATTCTATATTTCAGATACTTTTTTACTCCGTGTACGCTTATATTTTTATAACCGTTTTACCAAGCTTCTTTGGACTGGAAGGTTCCGTGGTCAGGGTTACTATGGGAGAAATTGCCAGAAGCGTGCTTATATACCTCGGTATACCGTTCTTTGCAGGTATTATTACCCGCCTTGTATTTCTTAAGACAAAAGGACGCCAATGGTATGAGAGCAAATTTATACCTAAAATAAGTCCTGTAACCTTGGCCGCACTGCTTTTCACCATCGTAGTAATGTTCTCTCTTAAGGGAGAATTGATCATACAGATTCCGCTGGATGTCGTCCGCATCGCTATACCTTTACTGCTCTACTTTGTAATCATGTTTATGTTGTCTTTCTACATGGGGAAAAAGATTGGCGCTGACTATCCCAGAACTGCAAGCATCGCTTTTACAGCGGCAAGTAATAACTTTGAGCTGGCAATTGCCGTGGCCGTCGCTGTATTTGGAATTGGTTCGGGTCAGGCATTTGCGGCAGTGATCGGCCCCCTAATCGAAGTACCAGTGCTTATCAGCCTGGTCAATGTTTCTCTATACTTCCAGAAGAAGTACTTTAAAACAAGAGGCGCAAACGAATAGAGTAAAATAGTTCAGGAATTTTCAAAAAGAAGCCAACAATATTTATATTCCGGGGTAATTAATTTACTCCAGAATATCAATTGAATTGTTCTGTTAAATTGCCTTAGAATATGACAACATGATCAAACCAAATTCCAAGGCTGGCATCATAGTAGCACTCGCTATTGTAATATTATCTAGCGCCGTACTTCTAATACCAGCAAATTGCCAACCATATCCTCCGGGATCGACGGCTTACGTGATTAACATAGAGGGTATTACAAATGGACAGACTGTTTACGGCATTGTAAAACTCAAAGCGAGAGTATCAGGTATTACGACCGGTGTAAACTTTTATCTGGACACTATCGGGGAAGATAGCGTTATTGGTGAAGGAGTTTACGATGGTAATTCCGTTTATTCAACCGATTGGTTTACTCAAGAAACCTTTAATGGAATGCATACGATATATACAATAACAACTTATTCCGATGGTACCCGGTCGGAAAATAGTATCGACGTTAAAGTAATAAACCAGACAAGGGCCGATGCGATCCCCTCAAGCGTCATCAAAATGACACCGGCAAATGACAACGCTCCGCCACAGCTTTCTTTTAAATTTAAAAACATCTGGAATGATCCTGTCCCAATGGATGGGCCGATCAACACCACCGGGGCCGAAGATTCGCCTTTCATTACACCAGATGGCAATACCTTCTATTTCTGGTTCAACGCTGATGAAACAAAAGATATAGAGGAACAAGTCGCCGACCCTCTAACCGGTATCTGGTGGTCAAAAAGAGTGAATGACCAGTGGCAGGAACCACAGCGACTCTACCTCCAGTATTTTAACGAAATTGGACTCGATGGAGCACCAATGGTCCGTGGTAACACGCTCTGGTTCGTCTCAATACGAAAAGGTAATTACCGGGATATTGACATCTGGACAGCCGAGATGGTCGGTGGAAGA
>Ga0315298_1010458_pt1 | contig 11175 bp, 10 predicted proteins | sample WHS_1_MG_FD_203077 | JGI IMG/M metagenome (GOLD analysis project Ga0315298, IMG submission 203077) | Extremophilic microbial mat communities from Washburn Hot Springs, YNP, Wyoming, USA - WHS_1_MG | ecosystem: Environmental > Aquatic > Thermal springs > Hot (42-90C) | place: USA: Wyoming... | reverse complement strand
GGGCTGCCTTATTCGTTACGGCAGTCGAAACCTCGCCAGCACAATGCTTTCGTAGGGACTTGCCTTACCCGCCTCATAGAGACAGGCCACCCGTCCATCGGCCAGCACCGCTAAACAGGAATAAGCACTCGGGCCGACGTGCAAGGTCCACGCCTGGGGCCAGGTTTTACCTTCGTCGCGGCTAAGGCGCACTGTGAGCTTCTCCCGGCGTGTGGGGCTTGCCGGGTTGGAAAAAAGCAGAAAGCCCGGCTTCCCATTTTCCGGCCACGAGTAGCGGCGGAGGCTGGCTTGGCAAATGGGTTCCACCAGCACCGGGTCGAACACCACCGGTGCCCAGGTCAGGCCGCCATCCTCGCTGATGCTCGTGCGCCGGCAATGCTGGCTGCGGTCGTAATTCCGCATGTTCAATAGCAGCCGGCCGCCGCAAAGCTCCGCCACCTCGCATTCGTTGACCCCGGCTTGAGGAGTCCGGCCGCCGAGTTGCCAGGTGCGGCCATGGTCGTCGGAGTAGATCACATGCGAGTAGTACCGCCGGGTCCCCGCCTCGATGTGGTCGCATGGCACAATCAGACGACCCCGGTGAGGCCCCTGGCACAACTGGATTCCCGCTCCCGGCCCGGTGGCGTACCAAGTCCAGTCGGGGCGCTTGGTACTGGACGTAATCTCCCGCGGCGGCGACCACGTCAGTCCGTCATCGGTGCTATGGCTGACCCAAACAGTGCGGGTCCCTTTGGCCGTGCCGTCGATGATTTGCGGTTCGTGGTCTTGGCCCAGATTGTGCGTCAGCAGCAGCCAGATGGTGCCCGTTTGCTGGTCGACCACCGGACACGGGTTGCCGCAGGTGTTGGGCCCGTCGTCCCAAACGACCGTGGGTGGGCCGAAGTGCTCGCCGTGGTCGGTCGAGCGCCGCACCAACAGGTCGATATCGCCCGTGTCGCTGGAGCTATGTTTGCGCCCTTCGCAAAAGGCCAGCACGGTCCCTCGAGTGGTCACCACCAGCGCAGGGATGCGGTACGTGTGATAGCCTCCTTGTCCGCTCAAAAAAACAGGGGCCTGGATCAACCCGGGCGGCTGGGGCCATTCGGCGGGAGACCCGGCGTCACCGCCCCAAGCCAGCCCTGCAGCCAGCACCATTGCTGTCCAGCCCGTTGTCAGCCATCGAAAACCGGTTGCGGCAGGTGTCATACCATTCTCCCGGCGTAAAGAGAGGGTACCATTGTTGCCGTGCCGAACAGAAACGCATGCGTCGGCCGTAAGCCTAGCACATTTGGGCGAACCGAAGGAAGGCTCTCGTTACGTTGCCTAAGCGATGCGCGGGAGCGGCCCTCGCCGCGCCAGCCGTGCCACTCGGCTGTGTGCCACTGCTTCGGCAGAAGCAGCGCGTGGCGGCTCAAGCGCACTGCTTGGCTTGCGCCAAGCAGTGGCACACTGGGCCGTGCCACTCGGCTGTGTGCCACTGCTTCGGCAGAAGCAGTGCGTGGCGGCTCAAGCGCACTGCTTGGCTTGCGCCAAGCAGTGGCACACCGGCCGTGCCACTCGGCTGTGTGCCACTGCTTCGGCAGAGGCAGTGCGTGGCGGCTCAAGCGCACTGCTTGGCTTGCGCCAAGCAGTGGCACACGCCGCACACGCCGGCTGGCTCTCCCGACGCGGCACAGTCTGGCCTGGCAACACGTGTGGCCCTCCAGAAAACGCGTCGGCCCGGGCAACATCCCTGCGTGCCCGAACCGGGCGTCGGTGCAAAGCCTCCCACTGGTTGCTAAGATCATGCCGAATATGTTCCGGCTTTTTCGTGACCCGTGCGGAGCGGCGACCATGGACTATCTGATGGGCATCGATCTGGGTTCCACGAGTCTCAAGGCGGTGGTCTATGACGTGGACGGCCGGGCGGTGGCCGCTGGCACGCGCCCCACCGAAAAGTGCCATCCCGACGTCGAGCATCCGGAGTGGACTGTCTGGCAGCCGGAGCAGATCTGGAGCGGCACGTCTGCGGCGATTCGCGAGGCCCTGGCTGGCGTGGATGACCCGCAAGCGGTGCGGGCAGTGGCTGTCACCGGCATGGGAATGGATGGGCTGCCGGTGGATGGCGAGGGCCGGTGGCTGTACCCCTTTATCAGTTGGCATGATCCGCGCACAGCGCCCCAGCGGGCCTGGTGGGCCGAACACGTGGGCATCGAGCGGACGTTCGCCATCGGCGGCAATCCTGTGTGGCCCATCAATTCCGCTTTGAGGATCCGCTGGATGATGGAGCATCATCCCCAGATCATCGCCCGAGCCGACAAGTGGTTGCTGATCGAAGACTTCGTGAACTTCCTGCTGACCGGCCGGCGGGTGACGGACTACAGCATGGCTTCGTGCACGATGCTTTTCGACCAGCGAACACTTCGATGGTCGGACGAGTTGATCGCCGCTTCCGGCATCGAGCGGCGGCTGCTGTGCGAGGTGTTGCCCTCGGGGACGGTCATCGGGCAGGTGACGGCCCAGGCCAGCCAAGCCACGGGACTGCCCCAGGGAACGCCGGTGGTGCTGGGCGGCCACGACCATTTATGCGGCGCGCTGCCGGTCGGCGCCTTCCAGCCAGGCCGGGTGCTGGACGTGGTGGGCACATGGGAGATCGTTACCGCCATCACGGCAAGGCCGGTGCTGGATGTGCGGCTCCAGCGGGCCGGCATGACGGTCCAGGCCCATGTGGCTCGCAACCGGCATGCCACGTGGGGTGCCAACGTGGCCGCAGAAATGCTGGAATGGTACTGCCGCCACTGGGGGGGCGACGCCGTGGAAAAGGCCACCCACGCGGGAGGCAGCCCGTGGGATCATCTTATGGCCCAGGCGGCCGTTTCTCCACCCGGAGCACGGGGCGTGATGTTTTTGCCCCATATGTCTGGCGCTGGATGCCCCATGGTGGATCCGCAAAGCCTGGGGGCCCTGGTGGGCCTGAGCACGCGGGCCGCGCCTGGCGACATAGTGCGGGCACTGGTCGAGGGGCTGAATTACCAGTTCCTCGATATCCTGACCGCCATGGAGCAGTGCCTGGGGATCCGGCCGGAGCGGATCATGGCCGTCGGCGGCGGAACCCGAAATCGCTTCTGGATGCAGACCAAGGCCGACATGGCCGCCCGCCCCATCGAGGTGCCGCAGATCGAGGAGGCGACCCCCTTGGGTGCCGCTATCCTGGCCGGCATCGGTGTCGGCCTGTACCGCGACGAGGAAGATGCCTACCAGCGGGTGTATCGGCCGGGAGTGGTGTACGAGCCCGACCCCGCGCGGTCCCAGCAATACGCGACGGGATTTGCCATCTACCGCCAGCTTTATCCCGCCCTGTGCGACATCAGCCACCAGTTGTTCGACCGTTTCCTGAACCGCGCCGGCGCATAAGGCGACGTTGGGAATCTATCGCCATGAGTTCCATCGAATCGCTGGTGGAAGCCATTCATGCCAGCCCCGTGCGAGTGGTGCTGGCGGTGGCGGGCGGGGGGTCGCGGGCGATCGCCCATCTTTTGGAAGTGCCCGGGGCCTCGCGCACGGTGCTGGAAGCAGTGGTCCCTTATGCGCCGTCGGCGATGTGCCATTGGCTGGGAGGGCCGCCCGAGCAATTCTGTTCCGAGGCCACCGCGCGGGCCATGGCCATGGCCGGCTGGCTCCGCGCCCGGGCTCTTGACCCGGCCGGGCCGGTGGCGGGGGTGTCGTGTACGGCTAGCTTGGCCACGGATCGGCCCAAACGGGGGTCGCATCGGGCGGCAGTCGCCCTGCAAACGTCGTCCCGCACCGCGGTGTATTGGGTCGAACTGGTCAAAGGCCGGCGCAGCCGCGCCGACGAGGAAACCCTGGTGGCCACTCTGGTGCTCAATGCCGTGGCCGAAGCCTGCGGGCTTTCCCAACGCCGGCCCGCCGGGCTCCTGGCCGACGAGCCCTTGCAGACCCGCAGTTGCACGGCCTGCCGGGAGTGGCAAGAACTGATGCTCGGCCTGCGCCGTGCGATCCGCCAGCGCGGCACGGAGTCCGAGCCGCAGCCAGTTCCCCCGGCCGCCGTGTACCCCGGGGCCTTCAACCCCCTTCACCGCGGCCACCTGCGGATCCTGGAGCTGGCCGAACGAATCCTCGGTGCCGCGGTGGAACCCGAAATCTCCATTTTCAACGTCGATAAACCTCCGCTGGATTATGTGGAGATGGCCTGGCGGCTGGAGCAGTTCGGCCCCGGGCGCCCGGTGTGGTTGACGCGGGCGGCAACCTTCGAGGAGAAGTCGCATCTGTTCCCGGGGGCGACCTTCGTGGTGGGGGTCGATACCTTGCGGCGCATCGCCGAGCCGCGCTACTACGGCGGCGACGCCGGAGCCTGCCAGAAAGCCATTGAACGTATTGCCGGCTGCGGGTGCCGTTTCCTCGTCTTTGGCCGGGCCGAACAGGGCCGCTTCATTTCGCTCGAAGAACTCGACCTGCCGCCGCTCCTGCGGGCCATCTGCTGCGGCGTGCCCGAGGCTGAGTTCCGTGAGGACATCTCCTCCACCGAACTCCGCCGGCGACGATAACCAAGGGGCGCACACCGGCTGGCGGGTTGGGTGCCCCGCCCCGTCCTCTCCAGTGGGAAGAGTTTATCCGCGGGGGGTTGCTGGACGCTACAATAGAGTGTTCCGCGCAAACGGCGGGCGATTGGCCGGCAGGCAGTTTGCCCGGCCCGGATCCCGTCGCTTCGCCCGGCAGGAGGACCTACCCGCCGATGACCGGCCAAGCCAACCTGAGCGAATTCCATATCCGGCAGCGTGCGCACGCATTCCGCGATGCGGTGCTGAGCGGCCTGGGGGTGGTGCTGCCGCCGCTGTTGACGATCGTGATTTTTTTGTGGATCGGCGGCACCATCGAGCAATATGTGCTTTCGCCCGTGGTGCAGATTGCCGAGCGCGTGCTGGCCCGCACCCAGGCCGACATTCGCACCGAGGAGCACTTCCGCCCCGCCGATCGGGGCCAGGCGCGAGCGATGCTCGATGGCGTCGAATACCAGCGCCTGGAGCGGGGCGAATACGTGCCGCGCGCCCACTATGACCTGCTGGTGCAGCGCCTGGGCGAACAACCTATCCCCCGCACGGGCATGAGCTTTTACGCAGCCTACTACCGGCTGGTGTACCTTCGCCCGTATGTCGTGGTGCCGGCTTTCGTTTTGGTATTTACCCTGTTGCTGTACTTGCTGGGCAAGTTCATGGGGGCGGGCATCGGCCGGTTCTTTTGGAGCTTGCTGGAAGGGGGCATCGAACGACTCCCGCTGGTGAGGAACGTATATTCGGCGGTCAAGCAAGTCAGCGGCTTCATCCTCAACGAACGGGCCTTGCAGGTTTCGCGGGTGGTAGCCGTCGAGTATCCGCGACCCGGCGTCTGGGCCCTGGGCTTCGTCATGGGCGAAGGCATGGCGCCGATCGAGCGCCTGGTGGGCCAGGAATGCGTCACGGTGCTTATCTGCACCTCGCCCATGCCCATGGCCGGATTCGTCATTACCATTCGGCGCACCGAGGCCATCGAGCTCGATCTGACGCTCGATCAGGCGATCCAATTCATCGTCAGTTGCGGAGTGGTGATCCCGCCGAAGAGCCCCCTGGGACAGGCCGTGGCCGCACAAAAAGCCTCGCAGGCTCCGGAGGCAACCCGGGTTTCGGCGCCCGCGGTGGGCGGCGCGGCCATACCCACTCCTTCGCACTCCTAGCCCAGGTCGTATATGCCCGCGTCAATCCACGTTCGCTTGGGAACTCGGGGCAGTCAATTGGCTCGATGGCAGGCCCAATGGGTAGCACAGCGGCTGGCCGGGTTCGGGGCCCAGGTGGAGTTGGTACCCATCGTCACCACAGGCGACCGGCACAGCGAGGGGGCGATCGGCACCCTGGGCGACCGCGGGGTGTTTACCAAGGAGATTCAGCGGGCCCTGCTGGAGGGGCGTGTGGATTTGGCGGTGCATAGCCTGAAGGATGTGCCCACCGAGCGTGTGCCAGGACTGGTGCTGGCCGCCGTGCCTGAGCGGGCGCCGGTGGCCGATGTGCTGGTCTCGCGGCGATGGCCCTCGCTGGAGGCCGTACCGCAAGGAGGGATTCTCGGTACGGGCAGCCTCCGCCGGCGTGCCCAATTGCTGGCGGTCCGGCCGGATCTCCAAATGCGCGACCTGCGGGGCAACGTGGATACGCGGTTGCGCAAGGTGCAGGAGGGCCAGTACGACGCCATCGTGCTGGCCGAGGCCGGCCTCCGCCGCCTGGGCTTGGCAGCCCATATCGCCCAGGTGCTCCCCCCTGCTATTGTTCTCCCCGCTGTGGGACAAGGGGCCTTGGGCCTGGAGACCCGCCAGGAAGACCAAGCCCTTCAAGAGTTGGTAGCCCGGCTGGACCATCAGCCCACGCGCGCGGCCGTGCTCGCCGAACGCGCCATGCTGGCCGCCTTGGGGGGCGGGTGTCTTACGCCGATTGCGGCATGGGGCCGCGTGGAAAATGGCGCCTTGGTGCTGACAGGCCGCGTACTGGCCCCGGATGGCTCGGAGCGCATCGAAGCCGAACTGGCTGGCCCGCCGGATGCCGCCGAGGACCTCGGCCGACAGGTGGCCCAGCAATTGTTGGCCCAGGGTGCGGCTCGGCTCCTGGCGGCGTCGCGTGCGGCCACATGAATGTGGAGGTTAAGAAGGCGCGTACCCGGTTGGTCTCCAAGGCCGGATCGAATTGGGTTTTCGCGTGGTTTTTCTTCCGCGCCTGGCAGGGCCGCGTGCCGTCATATGCCGCAAAGGCCATGTCTTACGGGCATTGGACGAGCCCCGCCGCCCACAGGCATGGTCCGCAAACCGGGAACTCGTTGCCGTGGCAGTCCTCTTGGTTGGAGTTCCGCAGGTCGCAGCCGCCGCAGTCGATACACGGGGCGAAGGGGAATTCGATCAACCGCGCCCGAAAGCGGCGGAAGGCTTCGGAATTCCAGATTTCGGAAAGCGGCTGCTGCCGGAGGTTGCCCACCGAGTACGCCAGCACCTGGCGCCGCGTGCCACGATAGTAGTAGCTGTGGGTGTGGAGCAGCGGAAGGCACGGGCTGGCTGCGCCGTCGGGCGCGATGGCCACGAAGCCTTCGTGGGCGAAACGACAGTACATCTTGCCGCCGGCAATATCCCCGTCGCCCATCACCACATGGCTGCCCGAGGCCTGCAACCGATCGACCACTTCCTGCACTTCCGGGCGCCGGTCCATACGGGGCAGTTCGACGGCAGGATTCCATGGCGAGGCCTGCCCGCCGCGCCGGGTAGTCGTCCAGTCGTGATAGAGAACCTCTTCTGCCAGATCCGCGGTGTACGGCACCAGATTGGTGACCAGGATGCGGCTGAAGCCCAAATGCACGCCCAAGCGCTTCAGCGCCGGCAACTGGCCGATCGTCCGCCGGCTGGCCACGAAAGCGATGACCACCTCCGGCCGCCGCGCCCGCCGTAAAAGTCGCTGGCGATACAGTTCGCGAAGATTGGCCTGAACCACACCGGCCGCCGAGGTGTGAAAGGTTCCATTGCCCCCCGCGCCCGGCCCGTCCAGCGAAACGATCAGCCGCTGCAACCCCAGTTCCACCACAGCAGCCGCAGCCCGGCTATCCAAGAGGACGCCATTGGTGAGCACCTCGGCGGGAATGCCCGCTTCCACCGTCCACCGCAAAAAGTCGAAAAACCGGGGATGTACCAGCGGCTCGCCGAAGCCGCCGAACTGGATGGCCTCCACCGTGGCCAAGCGGCGGAGGTCTTCCACCAACCCGCGGAACACCTCGGGCGCCATGTCCTCCGGCGTTTCCTGCCACACGTGCCGGATGCACATACCGCAGTGAAGATTGCACCGCGAGGTGATCTCCACATAAACCTTGCGGAGCATAAAGAGCCTCTCTGGGGCCAGGGCAGTTGGGGCTTGCGAATTATACGCCCCGAGAATATCCCGGCCGGCTTACGCCATTGGCGGCTTTAACCCCAACGGGCAGTGATCTCGGCCACCGACCGCCCGGGTCGGCCCGGAACTACGAGCGCCCAACGACCTGCGGCGATTGAAGCTCCGCCAGCACCCGTTGCTGCTCGTCCACGTTGGCCTGGAGCACCGATTCGACGCACGTGAAAAAGTTCACGATGCACTGCACCCGGAGTTGGTAGTACACCTGCGAACCCCGTTTGGCATCCTGCACGAGGCCCGCCGACTTCAGCACCGCAAGGTGCTTAGAGACGGTGGACATGTCGGCCCCCACCATCTCGGTCAGTTCGCAGACGCATCGCGGGCCGGACCGAGCCAATTCGTCCACGATGAACAACCGAGTGGGGTGCGCCAACGCCTTGATGATCTTGGCACGGGCTTCGTACCGGGCAAGCAGTTCGGGCGTCACAATCAGAAACTCCAAGTAAAGGCATACTTCGACAATTGGGATAATAACCAAATCTCGACCCCGCGTCAACACCCCACGCACGGGGAGGCGGTGTGCCGCCGCTTGCCGCAAGGCAAGCAGTGCCTCTTCTACACTTCAGCACTGCTTCGGGCGAAGCAGTGGCACACCGGGCGGCTGGTGTGCCAGGGGAACGTCCGCGGTCAATTGCTTCTGGCCACTTCGGCGTGAAGCAACTCTCGAAGTTCCTTCACTGTGGCGGCGTGCGCCGGGTCGCGCGCCAGGTTGTGGAACTCGTGCGGATCGCTCTGGTGGTCGTAAAGTTCGACACCGGCGCGGCCTTCGTCCCATTCGGTATAACGCCAGCGCTGGGTGCGGATACTGTACCCGCGCAAGGGGGGCTGCTCCTTGCCTCGCCCCCGCTGGATTTCGGTCAAGGCGGCTTGCCGCGCAGGGGCCTGGGGGTCGTCGAGCTGAGGGACCAGGCTTCGCCCGTGCAGTCCCTTGGGCACTTCCAGTCCGCACAATTGGGCCAGCGTGGGGTATACATCGACGAGTTCCACCAGTGCGGGGCTGGCCTGCCCGTTGCCCTTCCTCCCGGGGGCGGCGATGATCAGCGGGGCCCGCGCCACCCCTTCAAAAAGCGACATTTTCTGCCACAGGCGATGTTCGCCCAGATGGTAGCCCTGATCGCTGACGAAAACCACGATGGTCTTCTCCGACAAACCCAGCCGCTCCAAGGCCTCCAGCACCCGCCCAAGCTGAGCATCCATGAAGGTGATTGAGGCAAAATACGCCTGTATGGCCTGGCGGCGAAGGTCGTCGGACATCTTGCGTTGTTCGGGCAAGTCGTTCAGGGCGGGGCGAGGGATGTCCTCCCAATCGTCGGCCGGAACCTCCGGCAAGGGGATCTTTTCCAGCGGGTACAGATCGAAGTACTTCTTCGGGGCCACGTAAGGGGTGTGTGGACGGTAGAAGCCCATGGCCAGAAAGAAGGGCCGATCGCGGTTTTCCTCCAGCAGCCGGACCATAGCAGTAGCCCCCTGGCCGTCGGTCTGTTCGAGATCGGTGCCTTCGGCGGCCATCCAGCTCAGGGTGCCGCCAAAGCGGCCGGGAATGAGGCTGAAGATACGATCCTCTTCGTCTTTGTCGCGACCGCGGGGGTTGACCACGTGGTCCCATGAGGGCGGGTCGTCCAGGCCGCTGGTGCCGATCTGGCCAGGCACGCCGTAGTGGAATATCTTCCCCACGCGGGCCGTAAAATACCCGTTGCGGCGGAACAGTTCGGGCAGGGTCACCGCGTCGGGGAGGTTCTTGCGGAAATGAGTCTGGTTTTCACGCACGCCGGTCCGGCCAGGGCGCAGCGATGTCAGCATCGACGCCCGGCTGGGGTTGCACAGGGGATATTGGCAATAGGCATGATCGAACCGGACGCCCCGGCTGGCCAGCCGGTCGATATTCGGCGACCGCACCAGCGGATCGCCATAACATCCCAGGCGGCAGTTGAGGTCGTCGGACATGACCAGCAATACATTCAGCCGCTGGGTCTGGGCCGCCGCAGCCCAGGCGCCCCCAGGCACCGCGCAGACCGCTGCGGCCACCATCGAGTGCATTAGAAATCTCATGGCGACTTCCTTTCAAAAACAGTTGTGCCGCGGCGCGCAACACCGGCCGCATTTAGTTTGACCCTGCGCCCCAAATGCCGGACCCAGGCGGCGACCTGCGCAAGCCACCAGCGCACACGCATAGCGCAGTGGATCCCCGTCGCCCCTGGGTTTATTTGTTCTTATTCCGGGCGTCAGCCGGCAGATGCTCTGCTCGGAAGCGATTCTGCGGATGTTTGCTCGCGTTTACGGGCCTCCCGAACGGCCAGCAGCACGGAACGGGTTTCAAGGCATAGGTGACGCATGATGTGGGGTCGCGGGACGCCAGGCAGCCGCAACACCTCGCGCTGGTCGCGCAAGAAGACCATATCCGCGGCGTGGAAGTATTCCTGGCCCGGCAATACTTCCAGGCGAATCTCCTCGAATTCGTCCAGGCCCAAAGAAACTTCCTCCCGAGGAGGCAACCCTTTCTGGATGACGATGCGGCGTGTGCTCAGCCGGTAGCGCCGCAGCCCAAAGGGGAGGACCTGCCACCCATACAGGGCCAGGGCCAGCGGAACCAACGCGATGGCCAGCAATATCCCGAGCCGGAAAGGCCCGCTGCCCGGCCCGAGCATCGCGATGCGACCTATCCACCGGCCCGGCCGGGTGGCGGCCAAGCTGGGCCAAATCGTTTTGCAAGGAACTTCGAACACTGGCTCTCCATAAGTACCGCGATCTGCACCGTTGCTGTTTACGGACATGGCAGCCGAACAAACCAGCATTATAGTTTCCGCTCCAACGCGATTTTCGCCTTTCGGCCAAAGCGTAAATGTTTCGGGGTATTGATAGCAACGCCAACCAGCACTCAACCCGCCGGCTGCCGTCGGGCGCAACGGTTACGATGCAGCCTGGCTATTTCCCGGGTAGATCGACGGTGACTTCATTTTTCTCGCCCGGCGCAATCTTGAGGACGCGATCCACGGCGCGGCCATCGACAACCACCTTCACCCGGTAATCGCCAAAAAACGCGCGGCAAAGGAAGGTGCCGTGCGGGTCTGTGGTGCCCTCGGTGCGGGTCCACCATTTGCCTTTAATCAGTTTCATGAGTTCGTGATAGGCGGGCTTGGGCGACATATCGGCGCGGAGGAACCCGGCCGGCGCACGCTGCCATGCCCCGCGATCGCTGAAATCCCACCAAGTAACGGCCTGAACAGCCGGGTGGGAAAACAGCATGGTATAAAAC